>Ga0172374_1002360_pt1 | contig 12044 bp, 8 predicted proteins | sample LakKiv3m_FD_114536 | JGI IMG/M metagenome (GOLD analysis project Ga0172374, IMG submission 114536) | Freshwater microbial communities from Kabuno Bay, South-Kivu, Congo - kab_092012_10.3m | ecosystem: Environmental > Aquatic > Freshwater > Lake | place: Democratic Republic of the Congo... | reverse complement strand
TCTTTAGTGAGTTGCGGGGCGCACTCTTGGGCAGAGAAATAGAAGATGATGGTGGCCCACAACAACGCCGGCAGCCAATGTCGGATTCGGTTCATATCAGATTCGTATCGAGGTGTGGCATGTTCTTGTGGAGGTAGGCGTCCACGATGCCAGGGGTGAATTTGTTGAGGAAGTGCAGGAGCTTGGCGTGAAACGGGATAATGACGGTGCGTTTGCGGCGGACAATGGCACCGAGGGTCGCGCGGACAACCATGTCGGTGGTGAAGCCGTCGGGGACTTTGTAGAGTTCGACGTTGCCGTATTTGCGGGCGTTCTCAACGAAGGGTGTATCGTTGGTGCGGCTGGGGCAAATCACGGTGACGGCAATGTCATGGTCGCGGAGTTCGATGCGCAGGGAGTCGGAGAAGGCGATGAGAGCGGCTTTCGAGGCGCAGTACATGGAACTGTTGGGAATACCGCGCAACCCGGCGACGGAGGAGATGTTGACGATATGGCCGGTGCGGCGCTGCTTCATATGGGGGAGGATGGCTTGGGTGAAGTTGAACGCTCCGAAGAAATTGGTCTGAAAAAGGGCGACGGCATCGGCGATGGGAATGCGGTCGAAAGGGGCAATGAGACCAGAGCCAGCGTTATTGATGAGGATGTCAACGTGACCGAAGCGGGCGATGATCTTGGCGACGGCAGCATCCACGCCGGTGCGGTCGGCAACGTCGCAGGGCAGGGCGAGGGCACGTTCCCCGAGTGTGGCGGCAGCTTGGGCGAGACGGTCGGGGTTGCGGGCGATCATGGCAACCGAAGCGCCTTCCGTGAGGAAGACGCGAGTCATGGCCAGCCCGAAGCCGCTGCTGGCGCCGGTGATGACGGCGATGCGATTGGCAAATCGTGAATTGGGCATGAGGTAATTTTAGCGTTTGAGTTTGAAAAAGCCAGTCTCTATAGTCGTGGCCATGAGGATGTTCAATTGGTTTGTCATCGGCTTCTTGGCGTTGGCGTTGGCGGAGCGTGTGTATGAGCGGCGGTTCAGCAACCGTGCGGTGCGGGGTGAGAATAAGATGGAATGGTCGTACACGCTGCTGCACACGTCTTACTCGGTGTTGTTTCTGGGGGTGGCGCTGGAGCATTTTTTGTGGGAACGGCCGGTTTGCCTCGTTGCGGTGGGGATAGGGTTGGTGTTGTATGCGCTCGGATTGATGGTGCGGTTGTCGGCGATCCGCGCGTTGGGCCGGTTCTGGAGTTTGCATTTGGAGATTCGGCAGGATCATCAACTGGTGACGGAGGGCATCTACCGTCACATGCGCCATCCGGCGTACTCGGCAATTGTGTTGGAGGTGATTTCGGTGCCATTGGTGGCGAACGCGTACTGGATGCTGGTGTTTTCAGTCGCTTGGTACGTGACGTTGATCGTGCTGCGCTGGCATCGGGAGGAGCGGGAGATGATTGTGAAGTTTGGTGAACAATATGTCCGGTATCAGGAAAGCGTCCCGGCGTTCATTCCGTGGCGCAGCCTGTGGCCGGGGAAACGCCACTTGTCGTAACGCTTCATGGTACAGGTTTATTATTACGTCGCGCTGTTGAATGCCATCGTGAGTGCGGTGGTGGCTGTGGCGGTTTGGCGCACGAACCGATACAGTCGCATTGGGGTGTTGTTCGGGACGACAATGCTTGTGGTGGCGTTGTGGGCGGCAGCATTCGCGCAGTATTTCCGTTCTTTTGACAACAGGACGGAATTGCTTTGGGCGCAGATGACGTTGACGATGGCAATTCTGAACTATCCGTTTTTGTTTCACGCCGTTTGTGAACTGGTGCAACGGGCGCGCCAGTTTCGGTGGTGGATTGCAGGCAGTTATCTGAGTGCAGCCGTATTCACGGCATTGCTTTGGGGGGGCCAATTGCTGGAGGGGATACGTTACGGCATTCCGTACATGGATCACTATGTGCGCTATGATCGCGCATGGTATCCGTGGTTGATGCTCTACATCACGTTCTGGCAGGTTTTGGGCGCCAGTATTCTGGTGTACTTCGCGTACACGAGCACCGGCTACAAGCGGACGCAGTTTGCGTACTACGCGGTCACGTGGCTGGTGATCTTCCTGTCGTTCAGTCTTGTGATTCTGCCGATTGAATACGGAATCAACATCCCGCCGGTGGGGTTCTTTGCATTGCCGTTTAACTTCGCGTTCATGGCGATGGTGACCTCGCGGGCCCGACTGGTGGATTTCAATGTGGTGATCGCCCGTGTGTTGATGCACACGATCACCTTGCTGGTTGTGGTGGCACTGAGCCTGTTGTTCATCGGTGGTTTGACGTTGGTAACGCCCGGTTTCATGGACCAGTCGCAGATGACATTTGTCGTGTTTGTCGTAATGACGATTGCGCTGGTGCTGACCGCGACGCTGCCGCGATTCCTGCCGCGGGCAGAGCGGATGATGCAGGAACGCCTGCTTGGGGGGCGGTTGGGGTATCAGGACGTGCTGGCCGGTCTCGTGAAGGAGTTGAGTCGCGCCAGCACACTGGATCAGATGCTGGAAACGGTCGCTACGACGATTCACTCCAACATGCAGGTCAGGCGTGTACTGATCTTCTTGCAGAATCCGTTGACCGGCGAGTTCCGATTGCAGGCCCAGAGCGGTTTGAACCCGGAGTCGCTCACCGATGGCATGACGTTGACGAACCGCAGTCCGTCGGTGCGCTGGTTGCGCGAGCACAAGGATTCGTTAGTGCAGGATGAAGTGGCGCGGGTGTTGCCGCCGGCGGTCTGGGGCGGGCTGGCAAAGGAGTTCGACCATTTTGGAGTGTCGTTGTATGTGCCAATGCTGTTGGATGAGCGCCTTGTCGGCGTGATTGCGCTCGGCCAAAAACTAAACCGTGAGATGTTCTACGTCAGCGACCTGCGATTGTTGAGCACGCTGGCGACGGAAGTGGCGCTCGGCGTGCGCTACCGTCGCATGGAGGAACAGGTTGTCCGTAACAACAAACTGGTCGGGCTGGGCACCATCGCCGCGGGGCTTGCCCACGAAATCCGCAACCCGCTCGCTTCGATCCGCACCTTCGCGCAGTTGTTGCCGACGAAGACGGATGACCCGGAGTTCAAGGGCGAATTCAGCAAGATGGTGGTCCAGGATGTTGACCGGATCAGCAAGGTTATCCAGAGCATGCTCTCCTTCGCGCGGCCCGGCACCGTCAACTTTGCCAACCACTCGGCGACCGACCTCATCGAGGAGGCATTGATGCTTGTCCAGCCGCGCCTGAAGAACAAGAGCATCACTGTGACCCGCCTTTTCCATGAGCAGCCACTGTTGCGCGTGGACAAGCCGCAGATCATTCAAGTCCTGCTCAACGTGCTGAACAACGCCATTGACGCGCTTGGCTCCGAGGGCGAAATCCGCATCACGACCGGCGTGCATCGCGTCGAGGAAGCCAAAGGGCAATCCGGACAGCGGTTCGGCGTGATCGAGGTTTCCGACAACGGTCCCGGCATCCCGGTCGCGGTGCGCAGCCGGCTGTTTGATCCGTTTTTTACCACGAAGAAGGACGGCACTGGGCTGGGCTTGTCGATCTCCCAGAGAATCATTCGCGACCACAACGGTTTGATCACCGTGTCCAGCATCGAAGGCCGCGGAACAGCGTTTCAAGTCCACCTGCCTTTGGCTTGACAGGCAAAGAAAATGTTTACACTCCGTGGCCGCAGTGTATAATCCGCGCTTGGGGAACCTTTCTGGACAGGTTCGGATGAGGAACGACACGAGAGTGAGGTGTAATGTACGCGAAACATCATCGGCGTATTGTGATTACGGGCATTGGTGTAATCAGCCCCGTCGGCACCGGCGTGAAGGAATTCTGGCGCAACATCATCGCCGGTGTCTCCGGTACTGATCGCGCACCCATACTCGTCAACTCCGATTGCCCTTGGAAAGTCGCCGCCGAGGTCAAGGACTTCCATCCTGAGAATTGGATCAGCACGAAAGAAGTTCGCCGCATGGATCGGCTTGCTCATTTCGGCGTCGCCGCGTCTTTTGAAGCCGTCAAGGACGCCCGCCTCAACCTCGATGTGGAAGACCGCGAACGCATTGGCGTCACGATGGGCACCGCGCAGGCTGGGCTGCTCTACGGCGCGCGCGAAATGTCGGCTTACCTCCAAAAGGGACTCAAAGCTGTCACGCCGTATCTCGGCGTCGCCGTCTTCACCGGCTCCTGCGGCGGCCTCGTCTCGATGTTTCTCGGCTTGAAAGCGCCCAGCGTCACCATCTCCACCGGCTGCGATTGTTCGACTGCGGCCATCGCGCATGCCGCCGACACCATCATGCGCGGCGAAGCCGACGTCATGCTCGCTGGCGGCTCCGACGCGCCGATTCATCCGATGGTCGTCATCTCCTTCGGCCTCATCTACGCCATCACCAACCGCAACAACGAACCAAAGATCGCCTCGCGTCCCTTCGACGCCAAACGCGACGGCTTCGTCGTCGGCGAAGGCGGCTGTGTGCTGGTGCTGGAGGAACTCGAACACGCCCAGCGCCGCCACGCCCCCATCTACGCCGAACTGACCGGCTGGGGCGGCACCTGCGACGCCTACCACATGTGTCATCCCGCGCCCGACGCCGAGCAGGCCGCGCGCGCCATGAAAATCGCGTTGACCCGCGCCGGTGTGCGGCCTGAACAAGTGGACTACTACAATGCCCACGGCACCTCGACGCCCACCGGCGACGTGGCCGAGACGGTGGCGATCAAGAAGACCTTCGGCGATTACGCCTACAAACTTCCGATCAGCTCCATCAAATCCTGTGTCGGCCACATGCAAGGCGCCTGCGGCACCAGCGAAGTCGCCGCCTGTTGTCTCGCCATCCGTGACGGCATCCTGCCGCCGACGATCAATTACGAGTATCCCGACCCCGAGTGTGACCTCGATTATATTCCGAACAAAGCCCGCCGCCGGCGCGTCAATGTCGCCGTGAGCAATTCCTTCAGCTTCGGCGGGCGCAACACCGCCGTCGTTCTGCGCCGCTACCGCGGTTCGCAGGGCAGGGGAGAGTCATGAAGACCATCTTGCTGCTCGCCGGTTCCGACGAGTCCCGGCCGCTGTTCGCCGAGGCGCTCGGCCCGCACGTCAACCTCGTTCTCGTTGAACCGCCCCCCGAATCGAGCCGGGAAAAATTCGACGCGCTCTTTGCCACGTGGCTGCCGCTGACGGACACGGTGCTGGTGGACGTTGTGTCGCTTGACGAGACGGCCCGATGGGCGCTGGAATCGCTGGATGCGGCGAAGCTTGGCGAACACCAGTCCGTCGTGTTGCGCCTGACCGCCGCGCAACGCGCGATGCACCACACCGAACCGCACTGGCTGTTGCTGGCCGACACCGACGCGCCGGAACAAACCCGGTCGCATCTGCGGACGTTTCTCGACCTGCGCGAGGCGCAGGCCAACCTCAAACGCGCCCACGCCGCGCTCGACCGCGTCGGCAAGGACGCCGCCAGCGCGCCCGGCGCCGCGCCGCTGGCCGCCGCCTCGGAGTTGTTGCGCTACCGCGAAGCGCTCCGCAACATCGGCCACGTCCTCGGCAAGAACCTCGATGAACGCGCGCTGCTGGAGGAGTTTCTCCATTTCCTGCGCGAACTGCTCGGTGTCGGCAAACTCGCGCTCCTCACGCGTCCGTATCACAACGACCTGTTCACCGGGCAACTCGCGCTCGAACAACGCCACCTCACCATCGCCACCAGCCACGGCATCGCGCCCAATCTTGTCGAGCATCTTCGCCTGAGCCTTGACTTCGGCATCGGCAGCCACCTCGAACACGAGGCGAAAATCCTCCGGCGCGCGGCGCACGCCGATGCGCTGGCGCCCGATCACGATCCGCAGGTCGCGCGCGAGTTCGAGTTGCTGGGCGCCGACGTCGCCGTGCCGATGTTCGACAACGACCAGTTGCTCGGCGCGCTGACCTTCAGCGGCAAGATCACCGGCGAAGCGCTCGCCAACGAGGAACTGGAGATGGTCTATCATCTCCTCGCCCAGCTCGCGCAGGCGATCCGCAACTTCCATCTCCAAGCCAAGATCACCGGCCAGCAACGGTTCATGAGCGAACTGCTCGCGCATGCCCAGAGCGGCGTCGTCGCCGTCAGCGAGGACGACCGTCTGCTCTGCGTCAACCGCCGCGCCCGCGAACTGCTCGAACTCGGCGACAGCGACCAAGTCGGCAAGGACACGCGTTGCCTGCCGCCGTGTGTCGGCGATGTGCTGTTCGAGGTTCTCCAAACCGGCCAGGAAATCTGGCAGCGCGAAGTCGTGCTCGCCGGCAGCCGCCGTCCGCTCAGCGTGAGCGCGACCCGGTTCGCCACCAGCCTCGGCCACGGTCTGGCGCTGGTCGCCGTCGCGCTGGTCGAGGACCTGACGCAGACAAAACTCCAGCAAGCCCAGGCCCGCGAACTCGCCGACAAGGAATTCTTCACACGGCTCGCCTCGCGCCTGTCGCATGAGCTGAAGAATTCGCTGGTCTCGATCAAGATCCACGCCCAACTGTTGCCGGAGCGTTTCGACGAACGCGAGTTTCGCGAACAATTCAGCCGGATCGTCACGCATGAAGTCAACCGCGTGGACATGCTCGTCAACAATCTCACCTTCTTCTCGCATCCGCTGGCGTTGCTTTACGAGGCCGTTCCGTTGGAACAACTGCTCGACGCCTGCATTCGCAATCTCACCGACGAATTTGGCCGCAAACAACTTCTCCAAGTCGTCGGTTTCGGCCATACCGCTCCCGCCGGCGAGCTGGCACAGGTCGTCGTCAAGAAAACGCTCAGCGGCCCGGCGCAGTTGGAGGCCGACCGCGTTCGTTTGATTCAGGCGTTTGAACACCTGATGCGCAACGCCCTCCAAGCGATGCCGAAAGGCGGACGGCTCACCGTCAGCAGCGCCGAGGCAACCGCCGAGGATTTCCCCGACGGTAAACTGCCCGACGGCGGCGCCGTGCGCATTCTCTGGGAGGACAACGGCGAAGGCATCGCGCTGGAACAGTTGCCGCGCGTCGTCGAGCCGTTCATCACGACGCGCAACGTCGGCGTCGGCCTCGGCTTGACCATCGTCAAGCGCATCATCGAACGCCACAGCGGCCGGTTCGTGATTGACAGCCTGCTGGGCAACGGCACGAAAGTCACCTTGTTGCTGCCGTTGAAGGCGCAACTGCATCCCGAAGACCAGATGGCAGAGGCCATTTCGACACCGGCCGCGCCGGTGCCGGCGAAGCCATGACCGCGCCGCGGCAAAAAGTTCTCTGCATTGACGACGAGGAAAGCCCGCGCGAATCGTTGCGGCAGATTCTCAAAGACCGCTACGATGTGATGATTGCCGTCAACGGACAAAACGGGCTGGAGATGTTGCGCACACAGGGGCCGTTCGACGCGGTGCTGCTGGACGTGAAGATGCCCGACCTCACCGGTTTGGAAGTGCTTGAACGGATCAAGAAGTCCGCGCCGGCGCTGCCGGTCATCATGGTCACGGCCATCACCGACCCCAAAACCGTCGTCCGAGCCATCAAACTCGGCGCGGCCGATTACATTCCGAAACCGTTTGACGTTCACGACATCCGCTTCGTCGTCGAGCGCGTCATCCGCGAACGCACCGCGCCAGCCGCCGTCCCGGCGCCGCACGACATCCTCGGCTTCAGCCTTGCCATACAGCGCGTGTTCGACCTGATCCGCCGCCTGTGCGACGCGGAGACCACCGCGCTCATTTACGGCGAGACCGGCACCGGCAAGGAACTCGTGGCGCGCGCGCTGCATTTCGGCAGCATCCGCAAGAGCGGTCCGTTCGTGGCCGTGCATTGCGCCGCGATTCCCAGCGAACTGCTCGAAAGCGAACTGTTCGGCCACGAAAAGGGCGCGTTCACCGGCGCGCTCGCCCGCCGCATCGGCATGTTCGAGGCCGCCCACGACGGCACGCTCTTCCTCGACGAGATCGGCGAGATGCCGATCGGGACGCAAAGCAAACTGCTCCGCGCCATCCAGGAACGCGAAATCCGGCGCGTCGGCAGCCAGGAAACCATCCGCGTCAACTGCCGTCTGGTCTGCGCCACCAACCGCGACCTCGAAGCCGGCGTCAAGAAAGGCACGTTCCGCGAAGATCTGTTCTACCGCATCAACGTCGTTCCGATCCGGCTGCCGGCGTTGCGAGAGCGGCGCGAAGACATTCCGACGTTGGTTTCGCACTTCATCCAGCGTTTCGCCAAGGAACTCCACCGGCCCGCGCCACAGTTCACGCCGTCCGCGATGTCCCGGTTGCGAAGCTACTCGTGGCCAGGCAACGTGCGCGAACTGGAGCACATGATCGAGCGATTGATGGTGACCTGCGATGCCACCATGCTGGATGTGGAGCAGTTGCCATTTCTGATTGCGGAAGGCGACGCCGCCATGCTTGGCGACGAGCCGAGCTCCGTCGCTTTGGATTTCCAGCCGAATGGTCTCGACCTTCCGAGGATGACGGAGAAGTTTGAACGACAGGCCATCGAGGAAGCGTTGCGGCGCAGCGGCGGCATCATCAGCGATGCCGCCAAACTCCTTCACGTCACCCGGCGCGTGCTCAGTTACAAGATGAAGCAACTCGGCATCGCCGGCGGCGACACGGATTGACGTTCAAGAACGTGCGCGCCGGACATTTCTGTCCGCGTCAGGGTTGCAGAAGGGTCTTTCCGCGCGGTTTTTCTCCGTGGCACAGTCGTTGCTAATCTCAGATAACCGTGTGGAGGCAATCATGAAACATCGCGGTCAATATTTGTCGTTGGTCATTGTCCTTGCCGCCGGTTCGGCTTGGGGTCTCGGCTTTCGCAACCCCGATCAGGGCGCTCGCGCCACGGGTCAGGGCGAAGCGTTTGTCGCGCAGGCCGACGATGCCTCCGCCATCTACTACAATCCCGCCGGACTCACGCAGGTCAAAGGCACGCAGTTCACCTCCGGCATGTACCTGAGTTTCCCGAATATACGGTTTCATCCCGTTGGCGGCGGGGAGCTGAGCACGAAGGACGATATGTTCATGCTCCCGCATTTCTACGCCGCCAGCGATTTTGGGTTGCCGAAGTGGCGCTTCGGCCTCGGTTTCAACATCCCGTTCGGCAACTCCGTGACGTGGGGGAGCGACAACCAGCTCTCCGCGCTCGTGGACAAGAGCACCATGGCCGTCTACAACATCACGCCCACTGTCGCCTACGAGATCAACGACCAGCTCTCCCTTGGCGCTGGCCTCAACGTTTACTACGGTGATCTGCTCTCCCGTTTCAAATACGCTCCGCCACTCATCTCTGATTTCGAATTGCGCGGCGATGGCGTCGCTGTCGGCGCCACCGTCGGGCTGCTCTGGAAACCGCACTGGCGGCACTCCGTCGGCGTCGTCTATCGCAGTCCGTTCTCTGTCAACTTCGATGGCACTGCCGCCGTCAACAATCCACCGTACCCGCCGCCCACGCTCGGTCCATCTCCCGCGAATCTGACGATGGATTTCCCGCAGTCCATCGCGGTCGGCTATGCGTTTCGCCCGACGAAAAAATGGAAACTCGAAGTGGACGTCGAATGGACGAACTGGGACACGCTCAACGTGGTGAAAGTGAATTCTCCGAACCCATACGTCGCCATGGATCCGCGCGCCACGGTTGCGTTCAACTGGCGCGACAGTTTCTTCTACGAGTTCGGCACCGAGTACGAAATCAACGAACGCTGGCAGATCCGCGCCGGCTACATCTTCTCCGAGAATACTGTTCCGGATGCCACATTCAGTCCGAACCTGCCCGACTCCGACCGCCACGTCTTCAGTGCCGGCCTCACCTACAACACGCCGCGGTTCACCGTCAACGCCACCTACCAGTACAGTCTCTCCACCGACCGCACCGTCTCCGGCAGCACGTGCAGCCCCTACGTGGACGGCAATTGGTCCAGCGACGGCCACGCCATCATGTTCACCAGCACCATGAGATTCTGATTGCCATGACCACACTCGAACCACCCCCTCTCTCCGTCCGCAAACCCGTCCTGCTCATTGTGGACGACGAAGCCGGTCCGCGCGAATCCTTGCGCATCGTTTTCAAGGATCGTTGCGAATGCCTGCTCGCCACTTGCGGCCAGGAGGGCATCAGACTGGCACGACAATGCGCCGTGGACGCCGCCATCCTCGACATCCGCATGCCCGACCTTACCGGCATCGAAGTGCTCCGCGAGTTGAAGGCGATTGATCCTGCCATCGAATGTGTGATGCTCACCGGCTACGAGACCGTCGAGACCGCCCGCGCCGCCGTCCACCACGGCGCGGCCGAGTATCTCAACAAACCCTTCGACGTGTTTGCCATCCGCGACATCATCGAGAACTGTCTCGCCCGCCGCAAACGCAATCGGGACGTTGACGCCGACCTCGAAACTCTCCGACAGAGCAAAGGGCAGCTTTCGGACACCCTTGCTGCCCGCGCCCGCGCCAATATCACGGATATCCTCTCCAGCAGCATCGTTCACGAACTCAACAACCCGCTGAGCATCATTGCCGGCTACGTCCAACTGCTCAACCGCGACCTGGCCAAACTCACCGACGGCGACACCGGCGTCACCCAGCACATGCAGCAACGCGTCACGGCCATCCAACGCGAGCTGCAACGCTGCAAACAGTTGTCCGAACGATTCCTCCATTTCTCCCGTTCTCCCAATGGCCAGAGCGAAATCATCAACGTCGCTTCCCTGCTCGAAGATGTTGCCTTGCTGTTGCGCGCCCATCCCGCCGGCAAGTCCGCCACCATTCACGCCCACAGCCTCAGCCCGTCCCTCCTGATCCGGGCCGTCTCCGTCGAGATCATGCAAATCCTCATGAACCTCGGCGTCAACGCCCTGCAGGCCATGGACGCTTCCGGCACGCTCCGTTTCAGCGCCGAACACACCGACCTGCCTTCCACCAACTGCGCGCACCGCTCCGCGGGGTACGATCCGCGACGTCCGCACGTTCGCATTTCCGTCAGCGACACCGGCTGTGGCATCGCCCCCGAAAACATCCAGAAGGTTTTCGCCGCGTACTTCACAACCAAAACCGAAGGCAACGGCCTCGGCCTCGCCGTCGTCGGCGAACTCATCAACAAGTACCACGGCGCCGTGGAAATCATCAGCGCCGTCGGCAAAGGCGCCACCTTCAACGTGTACCTGCCGCTGTTCGCCTGATTTTTTGCTCGCCGGCGAGGGTGGAAATCCGTATTTTTCCCCGCCATGAGAATCCTCTCCGGCATACAACCCAGTGGGAAACTGCACATCGGAAATTATTTCGGCATGATGCGCCCCGCGCTCGAACTGGCGCAGAAGGGCGAGGCGTTCTATTTCATCGCCGACTACCACGCGCTCACCAGCGTCAGCGACGCCGCCGAGCTTCGGCAGAACGTGGCCGATGTCGCGCTCGATTTCCTCGCGTGCGGCCTCGACCCGGCGAAAACCGTTTTCTACCGGCAAAGCGACGTGCCACAGGTGACGGAACTGGCGTGGATTCTCGACTGCGTCACGCCGTTGCCGATGCTGGAGAACTGCGTGAGCTACAAGGACAAGGTCGCGCAAGGTCTGACGCCGAATGCCGGCCTGTTCACCTACCCGGTGTTGCAGGCCGCCGACATCCTCATTGTGCAGTCCCACGTTGTGCCCGTCGGCAAGGACCAGAAACAGCACATCGAGGTCACCCGCGACATCGCCGGCGCGTTCAATCGCCAGTTTGGCGAGGTTTTCACGATTCCCGAAGCCAGCATCCGCTCCGAGGTGGCCGTGATGCCCGGCACCGATGGACAGAAGATGTCGAAGAGCTACGGGAACGCCATCGAGATTTTTGGCGACGAGAAGGCGACGAGGAAAAAGGTGATGGGCATCGTCACCGACAGCCAGCCGATGGAAGCGCCGAAGAAGAACCTCGACCAGAACATCGCGTTGCAGTTGCTCAAGGTCATCGCGTCCGACAAGGCCGCCGAGCAGGAAGCGAAGCTGGCCGCGGGCGGTTACGGTTATGGCGAGTTGAAGAAGGCGTTGTTTGCCGCGTTGATGGATTACTTCGCGCCCCTGCGCCAG
>Ga0172374_1002358_pt1 | contig 12052 bp, 21 predicted proteins | sample LakKiv3m_FD_114536 | JGI IMG/M metagenome (GOLD analysis project Ga0172374, IMG submission 114536) | Freshwater microbial communities from Kabuno Bay, South-Kivu, Congo - kab_092012_10.3m | ecosystem: Environmental > Aquatic > Freshwater > Lake | place: Democratic Republic of the Congo... | reverse complement strand
GGCCGCGTCCACGACGTAGAAGCCGGTCCAGAAGAAGACGGGGAAGGCGTCCGCCAGCATCGACGCCACCGTCGCCATGCGCGCCGTCAGGTTCGGTTCGCCGTCCAGAACGGCCAGGATCTCGGCCTCGACCTCGGCGTAGCGTTCAGCCTTGTCGGCGGGGCGGTCGTCACGGGCGACGTAGGACATCAGGTGGGGCTCAACGCAGTCTAGGGAACGGTATAGTCGCCGCAGTCAGGCAGGGGCGCGTCGGGAACATAGGCGTTCGCCGCCGGATCGAAAGTGAAGACGCGGCGCACGCTGCATTCGGCGTCGACGGCCTTGACCAGATCCTTCGGCTTCAGCGGCGGCTTGGCGAGGGAGTCCTCGTTGCGCGACACCGGGCCGGGGAAGGTGGTCGCGGTCGAAGCATAGGTCAGGCGCGGCGGAAAGGCGTCGCCCTCGGCCTTCAGTTCGGCGTTGAACTCATATTCGTCGTGGCAGGCGCCGGCGCGTTGCTTCATGTCTTCTTCGCCGAAGCAGGCGCGGATCATCAGCGACCCGGACATGGGAACGGTCAGAATCTCCTGCGGCGCCGCGCCCGGCGTGAACCGCACCAGCGTCCGATAGGACGACATGCCGCCGCCGCCCGAATACATGGCCTGCAACTCCATGTCGGCGCCGAGGATGACGTCGTCGCTTTCCGCGCGACGCAAGATGGCGCTCGGTCTCCAGAAGCCTTCCGAGTTCTCGCTCTCGATGAGGTGTGAGGCCACGGGTACCCGGCCGTCGGGCAGGCCGTCATAGAGGCGCAGCACCTGGCGCTCCTGGGTCTCGTCCGTCTCGATCAGGGCGCACCAGCGGCGATCGACGGTGCAGGTCGGGATGGCCTCGCCCTGAGCGGCGGCCGGAATCGGCTCCAGAGCCTCGAAGGCGGACTCCGGGGAAACGGAGGCCAGAAGGGCGGCGAGGAGAAGGGCGGTCATGACGCGTCCTTGAATGGAGATGAAGGCGTTCGGATTTGGTAGGCCCGGAGGGAGGGCAGAAGCTGTTGTTGTTCAACGCTCTGGTCCGTCAAACCGTCCTGTGTCGGGTTCCTGAAATTCCTCAGTTTTTAGACGAGTTGTCAAACCGCGACATGGCGTCCTCTGCCATGCGTTCCTGGTCTGCCGCTCGAGTGTAGGTCGCCACTTCCTGCAGGCTCTTGTGGCCGGTCACCGCCATGATCTCGTTGGCTGAACAACCCGCCTCCGCAAGCCGTCTGGCTGCAGCCTTCCGCAAGCCATGGGGTGATGATCTGGGCGGAAGACCGGCTGCCTTGGCGGCATCGACAAACCATGTCGTGAACCCGGCAGGCGTGCGAGGCTTGCCGGCTTCGGTCGCTAGAAAGGTCAGTTGATCCTTGGGTGCGTAAGCTAGGGCCTCGGCCAGCTTGGGATGGATGGGGATAGCCAGCCGCGTTTTGGTCTTGTGCTGAACGACGTGAATCTTGGATCGGCTGACGTGCTGCCGCCCCATCGTGACCACGTCGCTGCGCCGCTGCGCCGTGTAGAGGAGAAGAGAGAGGGCGAGGTGCTGGCGCGTCCCCAGAGGCCACTTTGCGACAAACGTCTCGATGTCTTCCTCGCTCCATGATCGATAGCCTTCCGTCGCCTTCTTCGGGCGCCGTATCGCGATCATGGGGTTGTCGGGCCGGTACTCACGCTCGACAGCGAACCGCATCAGCACCTTGAGGATGCGGCGCAGATTGTAAGCTGCTCCCGGCCGGTCCGCCATTTTGTCGAGCATGGTGCGGACGTGCTTGGTCTGAAGTCCAGTGATCGAAAGGTGCCCGTTTTCCGTCCGCCACCGCTCGATCATGTTGCGATAGGTCTTCTTGGTGATCGGAGCGAGATCTGCGAAGTCGCTCGACTGATAGTAGGCCACGATCAGGGCGTTCATCGTGCCTGCCTTGGTGCGTTCTTGACCGATGGCGAGTTTGGGCGCGGTCTCACCGTCGAGCGCCGCCTGATAGGCCTCCATGAACTCGCGCGATCCTGGAAGGCCAGGCAGCGCGACGCGCTTATAGCCTGGGCGACGGAAATAGGCGCGGGGCCGGCCGTGACGGTCGGTGAAGGTCTGGACGTATTTGAGCTTGATCCGGCTCACGTTCCGTACGCGAGATCCCAATCGTTGACGGGTGTTTCATCTGGCAGGCTGTCGAACGCCGTGTCTAGTGCGCGGCGATCCCACACCTTGCGGCCGTCGACGCGTTTAGGACCAGGCATGCGGCCGTCTCTGACCATTTCATCGAACTTGGTCAGTCCGACGCCGATGTATCGGGCTGCGACCTCCCTCTGGAGGCCACGCGGTTCAAGGGGCAGTCGTTGGATCGTCATTTCCACATCCCCCTTCCTCTCTCACGGGCTTCGTTCTCTTGCTGACGGTAGGGATCGCCGTAGTTGGTTTCGGAGATGGCCAGGCCCTCGCGGACGAGGGTGGCGCCTATGTCCTCGCCTGCGACGGTGCAGGTGACGACGGGGCGGCGATATTGGTCCGTGCCGGTCTGGGTGCAGCGGGCTCCGAAGGCTCCGAGCCCGCGCGCCCGGTCAGCCGCTACAGGGGCGAACTGCTTGGCGACCCGCGAACAGGCCCAGATGCGCGGCTGGCGACGGCAGCGGGTGTAGGGCGGCAGTTCCCCCGCATCCATGCCGCCGAGGCGAACCTTTACGCGCGACCCGTCCTCGCGGTGGCACCAGCCGCTGTCGCCGTCTGAGAAAGCCAGCACAGCGCAGATCAGGATCAGCGGGGTCATGCTGGCCCTCCGAGCAGGAGCGTGGTCGGCATGGAGCCTTGCTCATAAGCGATCGCGAGTTGGGGCTTCATGAACTGCCCCACGGTCGACCCATCGGGCAGGACGGTGTGCGCCAGAAACTCGTCTTCGATGGTCGTGATTCCTGCTGCGACGGCCTCCAGCTTGGCCTTGATGACGAGGGCGAGTGCGCGCCAGCGCTGACGGCCAGCTTGCTCCCATGCCTTCTCGGCCTCGGCAGGGGAGCGCAGGGTGCCGCGCGCCGGGGTGTGGGTGAACTCCCGCGACTTTGGGTCAGGCATCGGCAGGACGAACTTCACCATGCGGTCGCTGATGCGGAAGCCGATCATGGCCGCCGTCGCCTCGCTTGCATACATGAACGAGGTGGCGCCGTAGCGTTTCAGGGTCGCTTCGATCTCGGCACGGCTGCGGTCTTGGGAGACGGATGTTTCAGCGGCGTATCGGGCCATTCACCCCTCCTGTGCCTTGGGGTTTTTGTTCACTTCGCCTTCGGCTTCGTACCCGTCGAGCTTGGCGCGGAGGGTGGCGATTTCGTTCATGGCGAAGCGCATCACAGCGGCCTCGTTCCCGGCACCCCAACCTGCGATCTCAGTGCCCGCGTCGGCCATCTTGTTGAGAAGGTTTTCACGCGTCAGGCCGAGCTTTGCGAACCGCACCTCGTCATGGGCGATGTCGAACGCGCTGCGGGTGCGATCCAGATAGGACAGGTCAGCGGTCATGGGTGGTGTCCTTGATGCGGGCCGTCAGGTCATCGAGACGCTGGGCGTTGATGAGGGCGAGGCGGGCAGCCATCCAAGCGACATGATCGGCCTTTGCGGCGCTATTTCTGTCGGTCTTCCCTTGGGCGAAACGATTGTCCTCGTCCTCAACTAACCGCTGAAGTTCATCGCGGACATACGACCGGCCCTCGACGGGTATGGAGACGCTGGAAGCGTCGGAATGAACCCTATTCATCTTCTGCTCCTGGTGCTGGAGGGAGGGGGAGCCCACGTTCGGCCTCCTTGCTGAGGAAGGTGCGGATGAATTCGACATGGCTCTGATCTGCACCGGGGAAGGAACGGATTGTCAGGTCGGCTTGGATCAGTGTCTCGCGCGCCTCAGTCAGCTTGCGCTCTGCTTTCAGCCAAGCGTCCTCGCTCCGGTTTGCCATGCCGAAGTACGCATCCCGCTCCTCCCGCAGCGCCGCGACCTCTGCGATGAGGGCTAAGAGGTCGTCAGGCTTAACCTGCACAAGAAAGCCGTAAGCCTTGTTGATCTCAGCCAACCGCGCCAGCTCCGCATGATCGCCGGATGCGGCGAGGGCTGCGATGATGGCGTCGGCTGTCAGATCGACACGGCCAAGCGTCACGTCTGCGTCGTGCGGCTTCATCACGTCGATGATCGACTTACGCACCTTCTCGCGCGGGCTCATGGTCTCAGGCATCGGGGCGGTCATGTCAGCATGATCCATCGCAAGGTTTCCATCCGCAGGTTTCACAGGCGACCGGCGAGTAGGCGCACCCAACAGCGGCCTCTCCGTTCACAGTCGGCTCGCCGCATTCAGCGCAGGTGCCATCGGCGTCTTCGGTGTCATCCCATCCGTCGCAGCAGGCCATCACTTCGCCTCCCCAGGTGCTGCGGAGAGGGCGGATTGCCACTCAAAAAACTTGAGACGCTCCTCGTCATTTCGGAAACGGAAGAACGGTTTCCCCATGATCTCCCAGCACTCTTCTGGAGTATGGGCGTATCTCGTTCCGATGCGGCGTCGGCCCGATACCTGACCGCAACTCGCCATATGGTTTCGGCTCATGACCGCCCCTCCTGTTGCAGGGCGGCGAGGGCGTCGCGAGCGCAATCACGAACCCCTTCCCATCGCCCCTTGATTTTATCGTATGCCTTCTGCGCCCGAGACCCGCGCTTGCTCTGAGGCCACGCCGCCTCAAGAGCGACGAAATCCTGCTCGACAGCCCGTGTGATGCTTTCGATCAGCTCCACCTCCGACACCGCCACGCGCATCTTCTCAGCCTCTGGCGCGGGTGGGGTGGTGTAGAGGCGAGCCAGTTCAGCCATGTCAGCGCGCGAGAAGGCGGGATAACCGACTATCTTGTCACCCTCGACCATAGCGAGACGGCAGTTTCGCCAGCTATAGGTTCCGGCGTCCATCGCTGCCCGTTCGGTGGCTTTGCGCTGCGCCTCGTCCAGTCCAACCGGCTGCGCTTCCTCGCGGGATTGGGGCTGGGCGCTCAGACGAGACAGATGCGACGGCGCGGGCGACGCCACCTGAGCCGGGATCACACAGTCGCAGCCGGGCTGATGTTCCCCATAGCAGGGATGCTCTCCCGCCTCTGCCGGGGCTTCCTCGCGGGTGGCGAGGGCGGGGCAGCGCAAGCCATAGAGGTGCGGGCGCTCGGTAGCGTCTTCGTCCCATCGACGGCGCACGTCTTCGGATAGGTCGGTCCATGGTTTCGTGCTGTTCATGGCGGGCGACGCGTTGTCGTTGTGGTCGCGCATCCGCTCATACGCGCGCTGGCCCATAGACTTCACCACCCCGCCTTCCTCGCGCACAGGGGCGGCGGTGAGGGCGTCAACCTGCTTTCGGATTTCGACGCGATCCAATCCGGTCAGCGTTGATGCCTGCCCTTCGGACAAGACACCGGCGCCGTGCATCAGGATGGCGATGGCTTCCAGGTCGTCAGCCGTGCGCTCGAACCATTCGCGAGGTATGGGGATGGTGGTGCGCGACGGGTTGTCAGCGGTCGGTTCGCACACCTCCACCACGTGGCAGTGCTTGAGCTTTTCGGCCACGATGGCGAGCGGCTTCAGCGTATCAATCAGCTTCAGCGGCAAAGCGACCGGCACGGACACCATGCGGATAGGGGGAGTCATGCTGCGATCTCCTCGCGTTGTTCATGAACGCCGGGCGCTGTTAACGTCACAAGCACGGTGTTTACGTTGGTGCCGCTCTCGGCAAAGGAGCCGAACGGGAGGTCCCGCATCTCGCCACCGAACCGCTCGACGGTATCTCTAAAGTCCGATGTCTTCCGATCCATCCGGTACTCGACGCCAGCCGCCATGACCGAGACCAGGCGGCCACCGGGCTTAAGAAACTTCAGCGCGTGGGTGACGTGGTCGACATCTCGGCCACGATCGAAAGGCGGGTTCATCAGAATGCGGTCGAACTGACCGAGAACGGCAGGATTGAGGTGGAGGAAGTCACGTTCCGCGACGCGCGGGTATCCCAGGCTGCGCAGATGGCCTGCGTTGGCTGGTTGGATCTCAACACAGGTAACATTGCCGCCAGCCGCGCGCGCCAGGTTAGCGAGCGCGCCCCGTCCGGCGCTCGGCTCCAGAACCGACATGCCAGGCTGGAGGCGCAGAGCCTCAATAGCGCGCTCTCCCACCGCCTTAGGCGTCTCGAAGAAGCCGAAGTTGCGGGCCGGGGTCTGCGCGACCTCGTGCTTGCGGTCGGCCACGTCCGGGGATGCGCCAATCGTGGCACCGTAGAAGTCTGCCAGCACCTGGTTGACCTTCTCGACCAGGTCGTCTCGCTTGAACCAGCAATGGACGTTGCCGTTCTTGAAGACGCGGATCTTGAAATACTCGCCATCGGCCTCGAAAGCCTGAGCGCCCCAGCCGCGCGGGCGAGCCGCGTCGATGGTCCCAATGATGCCGGCTCCTCGGTCCGGCTGCTGCTTTCCGTCGAGAACCGCGAAGACCCGCTCCACGTCGCGGAGGTCTTCGTCCTTCTTGGAATAGTAGTTCCAGTGCCCGTCCGAGAACGCGTTGTTGAAAACGATCCGGGAGCCGATCTTGAAGCCGTCATGCGAGCGGAACCGGCGGTCGAGGCGGCTGAAGGCCTGAGCAAGCCCACGCTGGAAGATGGTCTGCGCGTCGCCAGCCAGGCGCTCGAAGGTGGCCAGAATGTTGTCCGAAGTCGCTTCGGGCGGGTTCTCGGCCAACTGGAGACGGAAGGCCTCACGCTCCTGCTTGTCCATCAGGCGTTCAATGCCCGTGGACATGATGAGGTGGTCCCACATAGCCCGGTCGATCTGTCGACGGCACTCCTCCAGAAACTTCTCTCTGTCCCCGCTCTTCGCGAAGCTGCGGTCGCCGTGATGCCGCCCGGTGGACAGGGAAGTCGCCAGAGCCCAGCCCTTCATGGTGGCGCGTCCATGCGCTCCGGCCGCTTCTTGCAGTGTGTCGAAGGTCTTTGCGTAAAGCGCCAAGGCGCATGCCCTGTGAGCTTCCATCTCAACGACACTGGATCGAGCTATTAGAGCGCTCATCCCTCACCCCCACGGGATTGGCGGGCGGCTTGGAACAGCTCGGGAGAAAGCGTTTCACCGGGGAGAAGAACAAGGCGTGCCCCTGTCTCCGTCAGATAGAACGCCTCGCGCTTGTTGAACCACTTGCTGGCCGGTATCTCCCGACGAACAGCGAACCCCGCTTCCACCATGGCCATGTGCTCACGGAGACGTTCGTCGCGGGTGGCTTGGGTTGGATAACGATCCTCAAGCTCATTCATGTAAGCGTGGTGGCAGTCGTCACTGAGGCCGAGAGCCTGCCGAGCAAGCTCAAACTGGCGCAGCGTCATGCCGCTCAGGATGCCTTGTACGACTCGTTCGCCCAGCGGCGTCAGCCCTGCCTCCCAGCGTTTCCAGCCGAGATGCCACTTCCCATCGCGCCACGTGCTGGGCTGCGAGACGCTGGCCCACATCAGATCACGGTCGATCAATGGCCGCATATCGGGCCATGGCTTGCCGCCTCGCGATGGCTCGAAGCCAACCGGACCTTTTTGAACGTTTGGTCCACGGTCGCGGTCAGTCCAGCGCAACAGGAGCAAGACCTGTTTGCGGCCCAGCGGTGCTTTTTCTTGGCGAAGGCGCCCGTTGCGCGTTCTCCAGATCGGTGCCGAGAACCGATCATCCGCAGCCTCCAGCACTTCGGGGGCGGTCATGGCTGCACCTGTTGATCAGCTTTGCGATCTAGGCGAGATTGCAGGTCAGCGCGGGCTTTGTCAGCCTCCCCGCGAGACTTGAAAAGCTCAACCTTCTTGCCGCGACTGACATACGCCTTGTCGACACGGAGGCCCCAAAGACGAGGGGCGTCGGGGTCTTCGATATTGCCCCAACAAACGACTGAAACCTTAGCCATCTCAGCGACCCTCCTGTTGGGTGGTGGCCTTGGAGAGGGCGGCGTCGATCCGGCGCTGGTAAATCTCCAGCTCGGTGACGGCGTGTTCGACCTCGCAGCCGTTACGCAGCCAAGCGATGACGTGGGTCAGATCGGGCAGAGCCTCGAACAGGTCGGGCGCGGCGGCGATCAGGCGGGCGTTGGCTTCCTGTTCGGCGACTGAATCGTACTCATGGTACTCGCCGTCATTCAGGTCGCAGATGAACCTGTTGCCGCACCCATATCCAAAGGTTCTTCCGCTTGGGACATCAGCCGTCGTGATGACGAAGCTTCCGTGCGATTCCCAAGGCCCCGGAGTATGCTTCACTTCAGCCATGGTCTTGGGCCTCGCGATGGGGGCGGCCCGTTCCCATTTTCCGGGAGGGCCAGCGGGTTTTAGATTTCGGCCAGATGCCGAGGTGCTTCGCTCGCATCCGGGCAGTTTTGGACTTGATCGCCACGTCCTCGGCGGTCTTCTCGCGGTGCTTGTCGCGAAGGGCTGGGGCGAGGTTGCTCTCACGGTTCTCGCCGCCGTTGATCAGAGCGATGACGTGGTCACAGTCCCAAGGCTCACCGGCTCCGATCTTGCGTCCGGAGATGTGGCAGCGGCCGCCGTGGGCCTCGAACACCCGAGCCCTCACGCGGGCAGGGATGGGGCTGTCGTCGGTCTTGCCGATCCATTCTTCGACGGTGCGAGACATCAGGCGCGCCTCCGCTCAAGTTCGCGGCGGGCGTTCCACTTGAGGTCTTCCTCCATCGAGGCCTGGGCCAGCATCCAGTTCAGGAATCCCGCCTCGACGTCGGCCCACTTCTGGCCGCGGAACTTGCCGATCGGGCAGGTGGGCATGAGCGGGGGCTCGCCCGTCCACTGGATCAGGTCAGCGACAGTCGCTTTCTGCAGGAGCCTGCAGAGGATGTGCGCGGTGACATAGGCGTCAGGCAGCGCGCGGTGCGGCGGGTGGCGCCGCTCCTCTTCGATCTCGTTGTGCAGGCCCAGCCAATACAGAAGCACCTGGTTCGTGTGCGCTGGCGCCTCGGGCCAGATACGGAGCGCCGCCTTGTAGGTGCAGATCCACTTTGCCGGGGGCGAGCCGTCGAGCGCGCGGAAGGCCGGGAGGAAGGCCTGTTCGAACTTGCTGTTGTGCGCGACATAGACGTCGGCAGATCGACCGAACGCCCGGCTCTCCATCCAGTCCTCAGCGTTGCGCGACTGGAAGAGCGGGCGGTCTTTGATCTCCCACGGCAGGATGTGGTGGACGGCCATCACTTCGGGCGGGCAAGGCCGCTCGCAGCCGAATAGCGCCTGACCGTAGGTGCCGTCGTCGAGAAGCCAGTCGCCGCTGTCCGTCTGGCGAACGTCTTGGAAGCCAAGCTCGATGATCTCGGCAGTCGGCGGCTCAAGCCCGGTCGTTTCCAGGTCGACGACGCGAAGAACCTGTTCGTAAGCGCGCATCATGGCTCAGCCCTCCTTCGCGGCTTGAATGGCGGCTTCCAGCTCGCGCGCCTTTTCGATGTCGGTGGCCTTCAGGACAGCGAACTTCGCCAGCTCCTTCCGGTCGGTTTCGAGGGCTTCGATCTGCTCGGGACGCAGGAACGGCAGGTCCGAGATCAGACGATCCGCCCAGGCGATGGTGTCGACAGCCAGCGACGTCCCTTCATCGGCGTCGGCCTCAGCGCCGCTGGCTGTCGCATCCTCGGCGGGGGGGAGATCGCCGGGGAAAGGGTCGCCCGCGTCTGACGGGTTGGAGGCGGGATCAGACGCGGGCTTATTCGACGCGGCGTCGGAGGAGGGGTCCGTGTCGAAATCTGGGATGTTGTCTTCGGGATCGATGCCGTGGACGGCCGAGAAGCCCTCACGCGGCGCGTCGTTCGGCGCGGCCAGGCGGGCGGCGAGGTTCGGACCCTGCCGGGGCGTGACATCACGGACGCCACCAAAGGCTTGGCCCTCGACCTCTTCCGCTGCGTACTCGTTCCCGATCTCCTCCGGGAAGGCCCGGCGCAGTGCAGCCGCTTCGGCGCACTTTTCAAGCTGACCTCGCGGGCGCTTAGCCCACATGCTGTTCGGTGCCTTCGTGTCGCGCTTGGCCGTGGCGTAAGTCTCGATCCAGAAGACCTTGGGCCCGACAAAGGGCACGCGCTGGCCGGCGATGAGGCGATAGACCGTGCACTGCGCCCACTCGGGATAACGCACCGTGGCACCGCCGAGGTTCTCCTCGATCATTGGTCCGTACTCGGTGTCATTAAAGCCAGCGAATGAGCCGGTCCGCATGGCCGTCGTCCGCAACTCGGCAATGCCGGGCCAGACGGTATCGACCATGCAGCGGCGCTTGCTGTCGTAGATCGGGACGATCTGGATGGGCTTCTTGAAGATGTCGAGGTTACGAGCGCGGCAGTAAGCCAGCGCCATGATGATGCTCTCGGGGCGCTCGGCGGCCGGGAACACGGCGTCGGTCAGCACCCGCCACGACCCTTGATCCACGCCGAAGCGCTCTTCGACGGCCGGGTGATACGGGAGGCGCGGCCCCTGGATAGCGATAGCGTTCATGGCTTAGGCGGCCTCAGTGCGGGGGTGATTGTCGTTGGCTTCAGCGGCGATGACCTCGAGCCGCTGGTCGATCTGCTTCGCCGCCCAAGGGGGGAGGGTCAGGTATTCGGCGTCCTGGCGATCACCGCCGGGGCCCGGCCAGACGCCGGTGTCCACGCACTCGGCGAACTGGTCGATGGCGCGGCGCAGTTGCATCCGGCCGCGATCTAGATCGGCACCGGTCAGAACGGTGACGCGGACGCAGTGCGGCGGTGCCTTCTCCACCCAGACGAGGGCGAACTCCTCCATCGGGCGGCCGAGGACGGCTTCGGAGGCCATGCCGACCAGAGCGGCCTGCATGTGGTAGCCGAAGGAGGCGAACGACCGCTCCAGGCTGTCGTCCGAGACGCTCTCGGTCGTCTTCAGATCAGCGAACAGGCCGGAAGACGACGGGATGTTGTCAGGGCGGCTCTTGAGCCACGCGCCGGTTTTGTCGTCCTTGAAGATCAGCGAGCGCTCAACGGCGCCATCGAGGATGCCCTGCTTGACCAGTGGGTGGGCACCGAGAGACCGAGCCATGCCGGTGATCAGCTCCAGCTCATGGTCGGTGATGATCGTCATCCCCGCCTTGATCTGGTCAGCCTTCCATTCGCGGGCGTCAGCGGTGCGCCAGTCCTTCCACTTCGAGGGACGGACAACGAACTCGTCATCAAAGCCATTGCGGCCGAGATAGAGGAGGTGGTGCGCCGCCTTGCCAATCGAGAAGTGCGGCCGTTCGGGCTGATCTTTCGCGACCATGACCTCGACGCCATCCACGACCTGCAGCTCGAAAGCCTCGGCGTTGTACGGACTGGCGTGGAAGTAGTGCGCCGGGGACTTCGCCCAGATGGTGCGAAGGCCAGACGATGAGACGGACGGGCTGTCGCAGCAGTCGCCGTGATACTCGACCATGCTGAGGTCGTAGACGCCCGGCTCGCTGATCTTGCCCGTCAGGGGCATGGGCAGGGGATTGTGCAGGGTCACAGCAGCCACCAGAGAGAGCCGAGGACGACAGCGCCCGCGACGAGTTGAATGGACACCCGGATCAGGTTCACGGGCAGGCGGCGCGGCTCGAAAGGGACAGCGCGCGGATCGCCGGGGCGCACCTGGGCCGCCAGTTCGCGATAGCGTTCGCGCACGGCCTCCCACGGGTGCGAGGGGATGATGCGGAGGTCGGCCATCACTCGGCCACCGGCGGAGGATCGAGTGGAGCCCAATGGGTCGCTTCGGCACCATCGCCCTCGACCTCATAGTCGTTGACGATCAGCCAAGTGCGATGACGCTTGCTCCAGGCCGCGACGCACTGGAATGGCGGCGCGTCAAAGTCGTCTTGCGACACGAAGAGCTTGATGTCGGTTCCGTCGCGCGGGGCGCTATCAATAGGCCTCCACATCACGCCGCCCTCGCCATGCTTGCCGGGGGCAGGGGATCGTTCTCCGCCTCCCGCGCGTCCCGGATCGCCCAAGCCAGTGCATTGACGACCGGGATCAGCAGGCCGGGGTCTTCGGCCGTAGCCAGTTCGCCAGCCAGGCGCAGCATTTCCTGCG
>Ga0172374_1002351_pt1 | contig 12065 bp, 10 predicted proteins | sample LakKiv3m_FD_114536 | JGI IMG/M metagenome (GOLD analysis project Ga0172374, IMG submission 114536) | Freshwater microbial communities from Kabuno Bay, South-Kivu, Congo - kab_092012_10.3m | ecosystem: Environmental > Aquatic > Freshwater > Lake | place: Democratic Republic of the Congo... | reverse complement strand
CAACGATGCCGATGAGTTGCGGCGCTATGAACAGATAACCGGTGGCGGCGTCTCGCCGCGCCATGGTCCAGAAGCTGCGCCGGGCCTGTGTTTGCGCCGTCTGGAGGGCAAGCGTCATGGCTTTTCTTCCTTCTGCTTTTCGCATCCACGCAAAATCGGATGACTACGAAGCGTCAATTGGCCGCCAGCAATGGGTCGAGACGGCCGCAAAGCGCTTGCAGGACAGCCGCAACGTCGGCATCGGGACGCCAGAGACCGTCCAGGCTGGCACGAACGGTTTGTTGCAGCCGGGCAAAATTGAGAACCTGCTGCGTCGACTGACCGGTGGCGACGCCACGAATGACTACGGCCTCTATCTGTTTGCGCGACAGCAATGGGTTGGCGGCCGCGAGCACATCGGCGGTGAGCAGGCTCTGCCGCGCCGGCGGGAAAAACCGCGCGAGCTTGGCTACATTAGGCTTGGAGGAGAAAAATGCCAGGAATTCCGCCGCGAGCTTGGGATTTTTGCCGCTGGCCATGACGCCAATGCCCGCCCGACCTGTAACGGCATAGTCACCTGCAGGCCCTGTGGGCAAAGGCACGAGATCCCAGTCGAAGGCCCTGTCGCCTTTCGGCAGCAGCGCTGCGCGGCTGATCTGGGTGGTCGTCATCGCCGCATCCCCGGCAAAGAAATCGGCCGAAACACCAGGCCCCGGCATGGCTTTCTTCACGAAGATCGCATCGTGGATGAAGCGCATGGCGTCAACCATTTCCGGGCTGGCAAAAGCACAGGACTTGGTGTCTTTGGACCAGGGATAGGCATTCCAGCCGGTATAGACTTCGGCAAGGTTCTCCCAGGCCTTGTATTCAAAATCACGAATGATCAATCCCTGCTTGCCCGTGGCTGCGACTTTCGCAGCCGTCGCAATGGCATTGTCCCAGTTCCATTCGCCGGCGGCGATCATCTCGGCGGGCGTCTTTGCGCCTGCCGCCCGGATCATGTCGTTGTTGACGAAAACGCCGAAGGGCGATGTCGAGAACGGATAGAGATATTGCACCCCTTCATGCGACCAGGCGGTGAGCGTTGCCGGGGGGAAATCGCCCATGTCGTAACCTTCGGTATTGGCAAAGGTTTCGGTGAGGGGATAAAGCGCCCCGGCCGCCATGAAGTCGGGCGCGGTCGTGTCGAACAGCCAGGCCAGATCGGGGGGATTGCCGCCGGCGATCTGGGTGGTCAAGGTGGTGGCATAACCTTCGTAGGCAAGCGAATCGTAGGTGATCTTGACGCCAGGATGGCTCGCCTCAAACTCATCGGCGATCTCGTTGAACAGGGCCAGATGGGCTTCGTTGGCGCTCCAGATGGCCATCCGCAATTCCTGCGACAAAGCCGGTGAAACCAGCCCGGATGTGACCAGAAAACCGGCCATTGCAATTTTCACTATACTCCTGCGCATAAATAATCCTCCCAGATTATACGTATTAGCTAGTAGCCGCGAATATCAGGCCAATGGCGCTCCACCCCTTGGCGTTCAATATGGGTGTGGAACTCCGCCAGCCGCTTTTCATCGGCATGCACGCCATGCGGGGTCTCGCCCTTGTCTAGGCAATAGGCGGCCAGCATGCCGGCCACTTCGCCGATGTTCCATTCGACCGGATGCAGCCTGTAACAACCATTGGTGATATGCGTGGTGCCGATATTCTTGGAAGCGGCCAGCAGATTTGTTTTGTGGCGGGGAATAAGGGCACCCAGCGGAATTTCGAAAGGGCAGGCGCCGACATCGATATAATTATCGCCGCCCGTCGAGGGGTGCAGGTCGATGCGGTACATGCCGACGCCGATGCTATCAGGGTAATGCACCGCACCGCGATCGCCGCGCACCGCAAGCGACAGATCCTGCTCGACCACCGTGGTCAGGGCACGAATGCGACGGCTTTCACGGATATAGGGCGCCATTGCCAGGCCATGTTCCGTGCCGGTAATGTCGCCGCGCAGGCGCAGGCCCGGAAAGCCCTGGCCGCCATCCGGGCGAGGCGCCTCGGTCTGCATCCAGTAGAACATGGAATAGGACAGGCTTGCCGCATCGGCCAGCCGCTCGGCATATTGTTCGGGGGTAACGTCGATGATCGGCGTCTCGAAATAATCGATCATCGGCCAGTTCACGAGGCAGATATCGCTGGCATAGGCGCCGGGTCGAAATGTATGGCGGGCGGCAATGCGGCGGAATATCCACAGGCTCATATCGCCGGCACTGTGGCGCTGGTCGGCGACATCGCGTGTTGCGTTGTCGACCGGGTTGGGATCGAAGAACCGGCGGCTGCGCTCCAGTGTACGCGGGTTGGGCGAGTCCCAGCTTAACAGCGGGCCGCCCCAGAATTCGGGGGCAACTTGACGCCAATGGTCGTACCGGGCGGGTTTGTCGATGACATGATTGCCGTCAACCTGATCGACGGCGAAGCAGATCGAGACGGCCTGCTGATTGTGCGGTTGCGCCTCCGCCGGTGCGCTCGGCTCGCCGGTTTCGGATTGGGCCTCGAAACCAGTGACATAGTCGGTTGCGGTCAGCGGCAGTAGATCGCCCAATTCGGTCGCGTCGATAATGTAGCGGGCCGAGCAGGAGATGAGATCGCCCGTATTGCAATGGCGCAGCGTCACGGCCCGCACGGTGTCGCCGTCGGCCTCCGCTGCGATCGGCTCATAGGGCTTGAGGATGGTCAGCTTGCCGCCGGCCGCGTAAGGCGCAAGCATTGCCTCCATCACCGCCAGCGAAACGCGTGGTTCGTGGCAGAGGCGAGATACGTTGCCGTCACCGGGGTTGAGCGTCAGATCCGCCCGGGCTGCATCCGTCAGCGGATAGTGGTCGCGGTAATATTGCCGCACGCCGGTGCGCAGGGCGCGATAGCTGGCCGTGATCCCGAACTGTTCGACCCAGCTGTGCTCATCGGGCGGCACCGCCTGGCTGGTCAGCTGGCCGCCAATCCAGTCGAATGCTTCTGTCAGGATAACGCTGCGGCCGTTGCGCAGGGCCCCAAGTGCCGCGGCCACGCCGCCAAGTCCGCCGCCAACCACAAGAATATCTGCATTGTATTCTCTCACGTCAGGTTCTCTTTCCTTAAGTTGGGCCTTGATTTGGGGAGCCAAGCGTTTCGCCTGCCACGATGTCGCAGCCCAGCAGTATTTGCCGTACGGGGCCGGGGGGGCTGGTGAGGGTTTCGACCAGCATGGAGGTCGCCTGCCGGCCCATCTCTTCGCGGGGGATGGCATAGGAGGTGAAGACGCGTTGCGACCGGAATGTATGCGTTCGTGTGCCGCTGCCCAGCACCACGATGGAAAGATCGTCGGGAACGCTCACTCCCTGGGCGCGGGCATGATTGTCGAAAACCATCGCTTCGGCCACTTCGGCAAAAAAAACGACGCTCGCTCCGCTGGCGCGAACGGCGGCCAGTTGCTCGGCCGGATCGCCATTTTCACTCTCATGGGAATAGACCAGTTCCGCCGCGCCCTCGATTGCGGCCAGAAAACCACGCCAGCGGTCGCTGATGGATTCCGCCGGACCCGTCGCGCCAATAAAGGCGAAGCGGCGATGGCCGGCAACAAGTGCCTCTTGGACAAGAGCATGCGTGGCTGTCACGTAATCCGCGCCAACATAACGCACCGGCCCGCCGGCATCGTCACGACGACCGACTGCGACATAGGGATAGTCACCGGCAACCAGCTGGGCCAGTTCATCGCGGTCGAACTGACTGCCCAGAATGAGGCACCCGTCAGCAAGTCGAAGCCGCCCCGTTTCCCCGAAGATGCGCTTGCGGCCGTTATCGTCGCGCGCAGCAGCCGTCATCAGCAGGAGGTCGTAGCCCAGCTTCTCAGCCTCTTCCTCTATTCCCATCAGAAAAGGCGTGTAGAAATCCGCCTGCGCAATCGGGAAAGCCGGCTGATAGGTGAAAACGCCCAGAATCCGGTTGGCGCCCTTGACCATGCTGCGCGCGATGGGATCCGCCACATAACCGGTGTCGCGAATGGCCTTCAGCACACGCTCCCGCGTTTCAGGCGGGATACGACCTTCAGCGGATTTCGCCTCGTTTAGCACGAGCGAAACCGTTGCCTGGCTGACCCCCGCGAAGATCGCAATGTCCCGTTGCGTCAAGCGCCTAACCATCGAAACCTCATTTCCTGTCGCTTGCTAATTCGTATTAGCTGCTTATGCGTATAAACAAGGTTTGCGAGAGGATGTCAAGAGTGAGGCACTCCACGATGATGTCGGGAGACGTGATGCGCTCCAGGCAGACCCTGCCGAACCTTGGGATCAGCGCATAGAGCATGAGGGCCGGGTGAAGGAAGGAATTGCAACAATCGTGGCGAGGTTCAGATGCGTCGTGCCTTTATCGTGTTCATGACGAAGCTTGTCTCGATGGTGTCGACGCATTTCAGCTTTGCGATCTTGTCTTTGATGAAGCGCTCGTAGTCCTCCAGCCCGCCACACATGACCTTGAGCATGTAATCCCTCGAGCCGGTGACCAGATGACATTCGAGAACCTCATCCCAGTTGAGAACGGCCGCCTCGAACATTCGGATTTCGTCGTCGTGCTGGCGGCTGAGGCGGACGGATGCAAGGGCGGTCATTGTCCATCCCTCGATTGCCGGATCGATGATCGCGGAATACCCTTTGATCGCCCCCACTGCCTCCAGCCGCCGAAGCCGCCGCAGACACGCGGATGCCGACAATCCCACCCGCTCGGCAAGTTCGTTGTTTGTGACCCGCGCATAGGCGGACAATTCCCTGAGTATCCGTTTGTCGATCTGATCCGCAATTTTCTGCGACATAAAGGAAAATTCTCCGCAATATATTGCGTCATCAGACATGTCTGCGCCTTAAAATGCAAGTTATTTTGGCCTGATTGCATGTAACCTGCAGATAGTTCAACGCCAGCCAAGGGATCATCGGAAATGACCGCGCCGCATCCGTCCAAAACCCACATCGGCAATCACGCTCTCCATCCTGAAACCCAGATGCTTAATTACGGATATGATCCGGAATTGTCGGAGGGCGCCGTAAAGCCGCCTGTGTTTTTGACATCGACTTTCGTCTTCAAGTCGGCAGAAGACGGGCGTGACTTCTTCGACTACGTCTCCGGGCGAAAGGAGCCGCCGGAGGGCAGGGGGGCGGGCCTCGTCTATTCGCGTTTCAACCATCCGAACAGCGAGATCGTTGAAGATCGTCTTGCCGTTTACGAACGTACGGAGAGCTGTGCGCTCTTCTCGTCTGGCATGTCCGCCATTTCAACGACGCTTTTTGCTTTCGTCCGGCCCGGCGATACCGTGTTGCATTCCCAGCCCCTGTATGGTGGCACGGAGACGCTGCTGGCCAAGACCTTCCATAATTTCGGCGTGTCTGCCGTGGGTTTCGCCGACGGCGTCAGCGAAGCTTCGGTGATGGCTGCGGCAGAGGAGGCGATGGCGAAAGGCAGGGTGTCTGTCATCCTTATCGAAACCCCCGCCAATCCGACAAACAGCATTGTCGACATCGCGATGATGGGCCGCGTTGCTGACGTGATCGGCCAAAAGCAGGGGCACAGGCCGATCATCGCCTGCGACAACACGCTTCTCGGCCCGGTGTTCCAGCGACCTATCGAGCACGGTGCCGATATCTCGCTCTATTCGCTGACAAAATATGTTGGCGGGCACTCCGATCTCATTGCCGGGGCTGCGCTTGGTCGGAAGGATGTCATGAAGCAGGTGAAGGCCTTGCGTGGCGCTATCGGCACGCAGCTTGATCCGCATTCATGCTGGATGCTTGGCCGCTCCCTTGAGACGCTGCAGATCCGGATGGAGCGGGCGGACAGCAATGCCAGGGTCGTGGCTGAATTCCTGAAGGCGCACCCGAAGGTCGAAAGAATCCACTACCTGCCGTTCAGCGAGCCGGCGTCCGCTGTCGGCAAGGTGTTTGCGGCTCAATGCACCGGCGCGGGATCGACATTCTCGTTTGATATCATCGGCGGCCAGGCCGCATCCTTCAAATTCCTCAATGCCCTGACCATATTCAAACTCGCGGTGAGCCTTGGCGGTACGGAGTCGCTTGCCTCCCACCCGGCAACCATGACGCATTCGGGAGTTCCCGCCGATGTTCGCCAGCGCATCGGCGTGCTGGATTCCACAATCCGGCTGTCGATCGGTATCGAACATCCCGATGATCTTATCGCTGACCTGGCTCTCGCCTTGGATAAGTCATGACGCGCAGAAAGATGTAGCCTCGAATGGATGGAAGGCGAATGCTGCGGCAGATTCTCGCGCTGCCCAGCTTCGCCTGCCCGCTTCAGGTGGACTATTCGGGCGAGGCGCAGCCTTTAGATGACATGGGCATTATGTAAGGCTGTCAGCACCTCGTTCTTGAGGCTGGCAAGTTGCGGCGACCTTCGGTCACGCGGGCGCGGTACGTCCACCTCTATCCGCTGCTGGATACGGCCGTCATGGGCGCCCATCATGTAAATCCGGTCACCGAGATAGAGTGCTTCGTCGATATCGTGGGTGACGAGCAGGAAGGAAATTCTGCGCTGTTCGACGATTTTCAGCACCAGATCCTGCAATTTCATCCGCGTGAAAGCGTCCACCGCACTGAAGGGCTCATCCAAAAGCAAGATGCGTGGCCGGGTATAGAGCGCCCTTGCGATGGCCACCCGCTGCGCCATGCCGCCTGAAAGGGCCTTTGGCAGCGCGCCAGCGTGGCCGCTCAGGCCCACATCATTGATCAGGCCCTCCACCCGCTCGACATCATATTTCTTGCCGGCGGCGTAACCTATGTTTTCTGCAACCGTCAGCCAGGGCATCAGGCGGGGTTCCTGAAACACGAAGGCGATGGGCGGCGAGGCCTCATCTCCTTCTGCCGGCTGAACCTTGACCGTGCCGGAAAAACGCCGGTCGAGACCGGCGGCAATGCGCAGCAACGTGCTCTTGCCGCAGCCGCTGGGGCCAAGAAGAACCGCCGCTTCACCATCACCCAGCGTCAGGTGGATATCCTGAAGGACGACCGTATCGCCGAAAGCTTTTTCGCGCACATCGACATTGAGCAGGCTCATCGCAGCGGCCCTCCTTCTTGAAGGGAATAGGTGTCACGCCAGCGCAGGCAACGCTCCTCGACGATCTTGAACAGGCTGTCGGAAATCTTGCCAAGCACCGCAAGGCAGATGATGGCGATCATCACCAGATCGGGCCGCGAAAGCTCCCGCCCGTCGGACAGCATGTAGCCGATGCCTTCAGACGCGGCCAAAAGCTCGGCTGCGACGACACTCAGCCAGGCCAGCGACAGCCCGTAACGCAGACCGGTGAACAGGTGCGGCAAAGAAGCGGGAATAAAAATCCGCCACACCAGAACGGGCAGTGGCTGGCGATACATTTCGCCCACTTCCACCAGCTTGCGGTCGACATTTCTGATGCCGGAGAAGAGGTTGAGATAAACGGGGAAAAATGCGCTTTTGGCGATCAGCACGATTTTCGAGGTTTCTCCGATGCCGAACCAGATCATCAGCAGCGGCACCCATGCAAGGCTGGGCACGGCGCGCAGCGCCTGAAATGTCGGCTCGAGATATCGCTCGGCGGCAATCACCAAACCGACCAGCGAACCAACGACGACCGCCAGCAGCGAGCCGATGACGAAGCCGACAAAGACGCGCGCTGTACTGGCCGCAACATTCGTCCACAACGGACCTTCGGCAAGCCGCATAAATGTCTCGTAAAGTTCGGAAGGTGGCGGCAGCACATAGGGGCTGACCCAGCCCAAACGAACGAAAAGCTCGAGAAGTACCAATGAGCCGACCGGCACGATCGCGCCGCGCAGATCGAACCGCCCAAAGAAGCTTCCCGCCCGCCGCAAGAACGGCAAGCGGGAGGGGAATTGTTTGGCAGTCTTTTTCACGCGCTGGAATTCGCGCGGATGGGAATTCATGCGCCAAGCACCTTTTTCGCCGGCGCCGGATCGATCAGCGATGACAGGACATTATCGACATTGACGCCCGGGCGCAGAACATCATCGCCGAGCAGTGGCGTGACAATGCGGATCGAGTTCAGCAATTCCTCACCGGGAACTGGATCCTTCCAGTCGCGCTTGTTAATCGTCAGTTCGGTGATCTTGGGATCGTTGCCGGTAACCTTGGTGACGAAATCGATGAATTCGCGGTTATTCTCGCGGATCCACTTCTGCGTCTCCACCCAGACGCCGAGTAGTCGCTCGACTGCTTTCGGGTGCTTTGCCAGAAACTCTTCGGAAACGCTGAAGACGCTGCCGTCGCGCCAGCTGCGCTCATCGAAAATCGCCCTGTCGCCGGCAAGCTCCGCCTGGGAGGTATGCGGATCGATACCGACCCAGGCATCGACCTGGCCCTGCTGCAGCGCGTTGAAGCCTTCCGGATGTTGCAGGTTCACGACCTTCAGATCGTCGATCGACAGCTTGTTCTGGTCAAGCGCGCGCACCAGGGTGAAATAAGGAGCCGTGCCCTTGGTGACCGCGATGGTCTTGCCCTTGAGATCGGCAACGGTCTTGACCGGCGAATCCGGCCGCACCTGAATGATGGAGGAACCGCCCCAGCTTGCCACATAAATAACTTTCAGCGGCACGCCGTTGGCACGGGCCAGAAAGGCCGACAGTGCGGCCGAACCGGCAAAATCGGTCGAGCCGACCTTCAGGAATTCCAGTGAATTGTTGCTGCCACGGGACTGCACCCAGGTGATCTTGGTGCCGACATCCTTAAAAGCGTCCTCAAGCCAGCCCTTGTTCTTTATCAACAGCGTGTGCGAGGAGTAAAATCCCCAGTCCAGCTTCAGCTCCGCAGGGAAATCCGCAGAGGCTTGAGCGAGCGCGCGGCCCGTGACCAGCGGTGCTGCGAGAGCGCCGGCAAGGCCGAATTTGAGGATCTGGCGACGGGAACGTTCAGCCTTCATATTAATTCACCTAATTTATGTATTTTGTGTAATTAAAGGGTAAGGGCGGGTGTTTTTGAGGTCAATCCGCCCTTCTGGAACCTCATGCCAAACTTCGCGGCGGGCGTGGAAAATCTCCCTAGCTTTGTCGCAATCGGCGCGATGGCCCTTTATCAGGGGAAAAAACGATTGGCTGGCCGTTGCAGCCCCAGATGGTCGCGCAATGTCGGCCCCTCATAGTCCTTTCGAAACAGACCACGCCTTTGCAGTTCCGGCACCACCCGCGTGGTGAAGTCATCAAGGCCATCGGGCAGGAAAGGGAAGGTGATGTTGAAACCGTCAGAACCTTCTTCGTGCAGCCATTTTTCCATCTCGTCGGCGATGGTTTCTGGCGTGCCGACGAAGGCGAGGCCGGCATAACCGCCCAACCGCTGGGCAAGCTGGCGCACCGTCAGACCTTCGTTTCTGGCGAGTTCGATGACCCTTTCACGGCTGGATTTGCTGGCATTCGTCTCCGGAATATCAGGCAGGGGAGCATCGGGATTGAAGCCGGAAACATCGTGGCCGAGCGCAATCGAAAGCGAGGCGATCGCGCTGTCATAATGGACGAGGCTGTCGAGCCTGGCGCGTTTGGCCTTGGCCTCCTCCACCGTATCGCCAACCAGAACGAAAGCGCCGGGCAGGATGACAATTCCGTCGCGGGAGCGGCCAGCGGCGACAGTCCTGTCCTTGACGTCCCTGTAAAAGGTCTTTCCCGCCGCAAGCGTGGGTGTCGCTGCAAAAACCACCTCGGCTGTTTCCGCCGCAAGCTGGCGTCCCGGCTCGGATGCGCCGGCCTGAACGATGACAGGCCAGCCCTGCACCGGACGCGCGATGTTCAGCGGCCCGCGCACGGAAAATTCAGGTCCCTTGTGATTGAGGACATGCATTTTTTCCGGATCGAAGAACAGCCCGCTATCGACATCGCGTATGAAGGCGTCGTCAGAAAAGGAGTCCCAGAGGCCGGTGACGACATCGTAAAATTCACGTGCCCGCCCGTAGCGCTCGGTGTGATCAGGCTGTTCGTCGCGGCCGAAATTCCGCGCAGCATCCGGGTTGGACGTGGTGACGATGTTCCATCCGGCACGACCATTGCTGAGATGATCGAGAGACGCAAAACGTCGCGCCACATGATAGGGCTCATCGAATGTGGTGGAAGCGGTGGCGACCAGCCCGATGCGCGAGGTGACGGCGGCGAGTGCTGAAAGCAGGGTAAAAGGTTCGAAGGACGTTACGGTGTGGCTGCGGCGCAGGGCTTCCGTTGGCATGTTCAACACCGCCAGATGATCGGCCATGAAGAATGCGTCGAATTTCGCGGCTTCCAGCTGTTGCGCAAAGCGCGCCAGATGGGCGAAGTTGAAATTCGCGTCCGGGAATGCACCCGGATAGCGCCATGCGCCCGTGTGGAGGCTGACGGGCCGCATAAAGGCACCAAGATGCAGTTTGCGATCATTTGCCATTCGGCTTTACCCTCTCGTCGATGTTTTTGATCCGGGCTGCTGGCCTTGCCGTGGAAGAGCAAGGCAGGCCCGATTGCCATCGCGACGATATCCCTGCCGCGAACCGGGCGCGGCAAAGACCATTCCGATTATTGGTGGCAAACCGAAAGATTTTTTCTACGGGCTGGATAGCCGGGTTCAGCAGCGTGTGAGGTCAACCACGATATTGAAACGACGCCCGTTGGCGCAGCCGAGCTTTTGAAAGATGCGAGCAGTCACGATGGAGACAAGGTCCTCACCACTTTTTGCGCCGGTGTCTCCTGTGCCCCGTTTCTCACTCCCCCACAACCACTCCTTCGCGTCGTGGATCGGCACTGCCGGCCAAACCTCGAGCCGTCATCTCGATAGCATGCAAACCGGAATTCATCTCACCCGGTTTCACCTCGTAGCCCAGTGCCTTCAGCGGACCGACCAGTTCTTCCGCGCTGGTGCCGGCCTCTATGTCATAGGTGCCGAACCGGTTGATGAGATGCGGCTGGGCGACGATCACTTCCACCGGCATACCCCAGTCAATGTAGGCGATGAGCGCCTGCGCCACATAGCCGATGATCTGGCTGCCGCCGGGCGAACCAATGGCGAGCAGCGGTTTTCCATCCTTCATCACGATAGTCGGGGCCATGGAGGAACGCGGCCGTTTGCCGGGCTCGACACGGTTGGCGATCGGCAGGCCGCCATCATGGGTCTTGAAAGAAAAGTCCGTCAACTCGTTATTGAGCAGGAAGCCATTCGTCATCAGACGCGAGCCGAAGCCGCTTTCGATCGTCGTTGTCATCGAGACCACGTTGCCCTCCTTGTCGGCAATGACAAAATGGCTGGTGGAGGGCAATTCGAGCGCGGCATCCCGGCCGAAAAGTAGTGCGTGGTCCCATTCCGGCTCACCGGCCTTGACGGCATCGGTGGCCAACGCCTTGTCGCCGTCGAGCAGCTTTGCCCGCTCGCCCAGGTACGTTTTGTCCAGCAGGCCCTTGATCGGCAATGGCACAAAATCGGTGTCAGCGACGTAACGCTCACGGTCGGCGAAGGCGAGACGCTGCGCGTCGCCGATAATGCGCCAGCTTTCGACATTTTTCGGCCCCAGGGACTTGAGATCAAAATTCTCCGCCATGCCGAGCATCTGGCCGATGGCGATGCCGCCCGACGATGGTGGTCCCATGCCGCAAACATCAAGTGCGCGATAGATAAAACAGACCGGCTCGCGCTCGATGATGCGATAGTTGGAAAGATCGGAAAGCGACAGCACACCGGGATTGTCGGCCGCCTCGCGCACGGTCTTGACGATCGCCTCGGCAATTCGCCCCTTGTAAAAGGCATCGGCGCCACCTTTGGCGAGAGCGGCAAGCGTCTCGGCATAGGCTGGGTTCTTCAACAGGGCACCGGTCTGCAGGGCGGCCCCTGATGTGTCAAAGAAATAGGACCGGGGCTCTGAATATTTCTTCAGCCGATCGCCCTCGGACGCGATGAGGGAGGCGAGACGCGGCGAGACTTTGAAACCCTCGGTCGCCAGCTTTTCCGCCGGCTTCAGCAGGCTTGCCCATTCCGCCTTTCCATAGCGTCTGTGCGCTTCCTCTAAAAGCCGCACCGTTCCCGGCGTGCCAACGGAACGGCCGCCGATGACTGCGTCCATGAATTTAAGCGGCTGACCT
>Ga0172374_1002350_pt1 | contig 12066 bp, 9 predicted proteins | sample LakKiv3m_FD_114536 | JGI IMG/M metagenome (GOLD analysis project Ga0172374, IMG submission 114536) | Freshwater microbial communities from Kabuno Bay, South-Kivu, Congo - kab_092012_10.3m | ecosystem: Environmental > Aquatic > Freshwater > Lake | place: Democratic Republic of the Congo... | reverse complement strand
GGCGGTGACCAAGGTGGTCGAGCGCGGGACCAAGAGCATCGATACCATGCTCTATTTCCTGCTGTTCAACATCGCGCCGACGATCCTCGAACTGGCGCTGGTGCTGCACATTTTCGGCACGCAGTTCGGCAGCTGGCTGGTCGCGGGCACGCTGGGCATGGTGGTCGTCTATATCGGCTTCACCCGCTTCGTGACCGACTGGCGGGCAAAGCTGCGCGCCGAGATGAACGACCTCGACACCGGCGCGGTCGCGCACGCGGTCGATTCGCTGCTCAATTTCGAAACCGTCAAATATTTCAACGCGGAAAAGCGCGAGGCGGCGCGCTACGACAACGCCATCCACGCCTATTCGAACGCGGCGGTGAAGAGCGAGAACAGCCTGGCGTGGTTGAACGTCGGTCAGGCGCTCATCACCAACGTCATGCTCGCATTCGGCATGGCGATGATCGCCTGGGGCTGGTCCACCGGCGAGTTCACGTCGGGCGACGTGGTGCTGGTGTCGACGCTGCTGGTGCAGCTGTTCCGTCCGCTCGACATGCTCGGCTTCGTCTATCGCACGGTGCGTCAGGGGGTAATCGACATGGGCGCGATGTTCGATCTGGTCGATACGCAAGCCGAGGTGAAGGACGCCCCCGACGCCCGACCGCTTGCGGTGCGCGGCGCGGCGGTGCGGTTCGACAATGTCGTGTTCGGTTACGATCCCGACCGCACGATCCTCAATGGCCTGAGCCTGGAAGTGCCCGCCGGGCACACCGTCGCGGTGGTCGGTCCGTCGGGCGCGGGCAAATCCACCCTCGCGCGGTTGCTGTTCCGATTCTACGACATTCAGGACGGTGCGATCACCATCGACGGGCAGAATATCGCCGATGTGCAGCAATCGAGTTTGCGGGCTGCGATCGGCATCGTGCCGCAGGATACGGTGCTGTTCAACGACACGATCGGCTACAATATCGCCTATGGCCGCGAGGGCGCGGGCGAGGACGACATCCGCGACGCTGCGCGCGGCGTGGCGATAGCGCCGTTTATCGAAGGCCTGCCCGAAGGATACGACACGCGAGTCGGCGAACGCGGGCTGAAACTGTCCGGCGGCGAGAAACAGCGCGTGGCGATCGCGCGCACCTTGCTCAAAAACCCGCCGCTGCTGATCCTGGACGAGGCGACCAGCGCGCTCGACAGCCGCACCGAAGCCGCGATCCAGACCACGCTCGAGGCCATCGAGCGCGGGCGTACCACCATCGTCATCGCCCACCGCCTGTCGACCATCGTCAACGCGGACCGGATCGTGGTGCTGGACGCAGGCCGCGTCGCCGAACAGGGCACGCACGGCGAACTGATGCGCGCGGACGGATTATATGCGGCGATGTGGCGCGCCCAGGCCGAACAGCGCGAAGAAGCGCTGGCATCGGTGTAAATGCTCGTCATTGCGAGCGGAGCGAAGCAATCCAGGTCCGCGCGCAGGGTTTCTGGATTGCTTCGCTGCGCTCGCAATGACGAATAAGGACCGGCGTCGCTGATCGATTATTCCACTATCGCTGACCTGTTTATCTCGCTTCTACCGCGCGCCTTCCTTCGATAGCCTCTCCCCACATCAATCATAGAAAAACGGAGAGCTTCCCATGGACGCCAAGACTGGATCGATCGACGGAGGCTGCCCAATGAAGGGCGATGGCGGCGTTCGCGCGCTGCTGGGCCGCACCAACAAGGATTGGTGGCCCGAAATGCTGGCGACCGAGATCCTCAATCCCAACGGCCCGTCCAACCCGATGGGCGACGATTTCAATTATGCCGAAGCCTTCAAATCGCTCGATTACGATGCGCTCAAGGCCGATCTGACCGCGTTGATGACCGACAGCCAGCCCTGGTGGCCGGCGGATTACGGACATTACGGGCCGTTCTTCATCCGCATGGCGTGGCACGCCGCAGGCACCTATCGCACCGCCGACGGGCGCGGCGGCGCCAATAGCGGGCAGCAGCGTTTTGCCCCGCTCGATTCGTGGCCCGACAACGGCAATCTCGACAAGGCGCGCCGCCTGCTTTGGCCGATCAAGCAGAAATACGGCAACAAGATCAGCTGGGCCGACCTGTTCATCCTGACCGGCAATGTCGCGATCGAATCGATGGGCGGACCGGTGTTCGGCTTTGGCGGCGGTCGTGCCGACGTGTTCGAGCCCGAACGCGACATCTATTGGGGTTCTGAAGACAAGTGGGTGAACGAGGGCGTTCAGACCCGCATCGCCCCCGAACACGGCATGCACGAGCTCGAAGGACCGCTCGCGGCGATCCAGATGGGCCTCATCTACGTCAATCCCGAAGGGCCGGGCGGCAATCCCGATCCGCTGCAATCGGCGCGCGATATCAAGGCGACGTTCGAACGCATGGCGATGAACCATGAGGAAACCGTCGCGCTGACCGCGGGCGGACATACGTTCGGCAAGGCGCACGGCAATGGCGATGCGTCGCTGCTGGGTGCCGCACCGTCGGGCGGCGATCTGGTCGCGCAAGGCTTCGGCTGGGTCAGCGGCCATGAAAGCGGCGGCATTGGCGAACACACCGTAACCAGCGGCATTGAGGGGTCGTGGGTCAACACGCCGACCGAGTGGAGCGAGAATTATTTCCGGCTGCTGCTCGATTACGAATATGAGCTGGTGAAATCGCCTGCGGGCGCGCAGCAGTGGCAGCCGATCGACCAGCGCGAGGAGGATATGGCCCCCGCGGCGTGGGATTCGTCGAAGAAAGTCCCGACGATGATGACCACCGCCGACATGGCGCTCAAAATGGACCCGGAACTGCGCGCGATCAGCGAGAAATTCCGCAACGACCACGAAGCGTTCAAGGACGCCTTTGCCCGCGCCTGGTTCAAACTCACCCACCGCGACATGGGACCGAAGGTTCGTTATCTCGGGCCGGAAGTGCCCGCCGAAGACCTGATCTGGCAGGATCCGGTGCCCGCAGGCACCACGCCATCGGATGCCGACATCGCGGCGGTGAAGCAGAAGATCGCCGATAGCGGCCTGACCGTCAGCCAGCTGGTCAAGACCGCCTGGGCATCGGCCAGCACCTATCGCAAGTCGGATTATCGCGGCGGCGCGAATGGCGCGCGCGTTCGTCTGGCCCCGCAAAAGGACTGGGAGGTCAACGAGCCGGACATGCTGGCGAAGGTGCTGGACACGCTCGAGGGTCTGCGCGGCAACCTTTCGATCGCTGACGCGATCGTACTCGGCGGTGTGGTTGGCCTCGAAAAGGCGATCAAGGACGCTGGGTTCAGTGTCGCGGTGCCGTTCACCGGCGGTCGCGGCGATGCCAGCCAGGACCAGACCGACGCCGACAGCTTCGCAGTGATGGAGCCCGAAGCTGACGCCTTCCGTAACTATGTCGGCAAGAAGAAGCTGGCGGTAAAGGTCGAGGAAATGATGCTCGACCGCGCCTCGTTGCTCGGATTGTCGGTGCCGGAGATGACCGTGCTGATCGGCGGCCTGCGCGTGCTGGGCGCCAATCACGGCGAGCGCGGCCATGGTCATTTCACCAAGCGTTCGGGTCAGTTGACCAACGACTTCTTCGTCAACCTGCTGGGCATGACCAATGTCTGGAAGGCGGTCGAGGGATCGGACGATCAGGAATATGTCGCGACCGACCGCAAGGGCGGCCACGAAACCTGGCGCGCGACGCGAGCGGACCTGGTCTTCGGTTCGAATTCGGAACTGCGCGCCGTGGCCGAAGTCTATGCCGAGAACGGCCATGAGGAAAAGTTCGTCAAGGACTTCGTCAAAGCATGGACCAAGGTGATGAACGCCGACCGGTTCGATCTGAACTGATCCCGATCCGGGTCGCGAAACAGGGCGTCGGTCACGCGACCGGCGCCCTTTTTTCGTTGCCATGCCTTGCCGCGGACGGCGGGCTTTGACCATAGGGATGGCAATGCGCCCCGATCCCCTGCCCGTCCTGCAATCCACCTTTGGCTTCCCCGCCTTTCGCGGGGTGCAGGCCGATGTCGTGGACCGTGTGTTGGCAGGCGAGCGGACGCTGGCGGTGATGCCGACCGGGGCGGGCAAGTCGCTGACCTATCAATTGCCCGCGGTGATGATGGCGGGGACGTGCGTCGTCGTCTCGCCGCTGATCGCGTTGATGCACGACCAGTTGCGCGCGGCGACCAGCGTCGGGATACGCGCAGCGACGCTGACCAGCGCCGACGACAATCGCGCCGAGACGATCACGCGGTTTCGCGATGGTGCGCTCGACCTGCTCTATGTCGCGCCTGAGCGGGCGTCGTCGGGACATTTCCGCGACTTGCTGGCGAGCGCACCGCTCAGCCTGTTCGCGATCGACGAGGCGCATTGCGTATCCGAATGGGGGCATGATTTCCGCCCCGACTACCGCCTGCTCCACCCGCTGCTCGATGCGTTCCCCGACGTGCCGCGGCTGGCGCTGACCGCCACCGCCGACGCGCATACGCGGGCCGATATCCTCGAACAGCTCGGCATTCCCGCCGATGGCCTGATCGTCGCGGGGTTTGACCGGCCCAATATCCGCTACACCATCACCCCGCGCGATGCGGTGGCGCGGCAGGTCGGCGACCTGATGGCGGAACAGCCGGGGCCGGGCATCGTTTATGCCCCGACGCGCGCGGCGGTCGAGCGGCTGGCGGAGAAACTGGGATCGGGCGGGCGGCGCGTGCTGCCCTATCATGCCGGGCTCGATCCATCCGTCCGCCAGCGCAACCAGGCGGCGTTTGTGGCCAGCGAGGACGTGGTGATGGTCGCGACCGTCGCGTTCGGAATGGGCATCGACAAGCCCGATGTCCGCTTCGTCGCGCATGCCGCTTTGCCCAAGTCGATCGAGAGCTATTACCAGGAAACCGGTCGCGCGGGCCGCGACGGCGATCCCGCCGAGGCGCATCTGTTCTGGGGTGCCGACGATTTTGCGCGTGCTAGGCAAAGAATGGGCGAAGTCGGCGAGAACCGCGTGGCGGGCGAGCGTACGCGGCTCAACGCGCTGGGCGCGCTGGTCGAAACCGCGACGTGCAGGCGACGCATCCTGCTCCAGCATTTCGGCGAGACGCTCGATCAGGATTGCGGGAATTGCGACAATTGCCTGACTCCGCCCGAAGCGGTCGATGCGAGCGTGGTGGCACAGAAATATCTGTCGGCGGTGTTCCGCACCGGCCAGATGTTCGGCACCGGCTATGTCGAGAGCGTGCTGACCGGCCAGTCGAGCGAGCGCAGCCTGATGAACGGGCACGAGCGCCTGTCGGTGTGGGGCATCGTCGAACCGGGCGAACTGGCGCTGCTCAAACCCGTCGCGCGGGCATTGCAAGTGCGTGACGCGCTGCGCGCCAACGCGCATGGCGGGCTGGAATTCGGTCCCGGCGCACGACTGATCCTCAAAGGTCAGGAAGCGGTGTCGCTGGTCGTCCCGCCCAAACGGGAGCGGCGTCGCAAGGGCGCCCGCGGCGGCGGTGAGGCCAACCCGGTCGGCAACCCGTTGTTCGAGGCACTGCGCGCCAAACGGCGCGAGATCGCGGCCGAGACCGGCCTGCCGCCCTATGTCATCTTTCACGATTCAACGCTGCGCGACATGGCGGTGGCCCGACCCGACAGCCTCTCCGCGCTGGGGCGAGTGCCCGGCGTTGGCGCGAAGAAGCTGGAGGCCTATGGTGACGATTTCCTGCGGGTGATCCGCGACGTGGCGGAGGCGGAGTGATGCGGTTGGTCGGATTGCTGGCTGGGGCCGCGCTGGTCGGCGGCTGTGACGCGATGGGCGCGATGGGCGCGCGGCCCGCGACCAAGCCCATGCGCGCAGCCCCCGATTTCGACGTGATGGCATTCGAGGTATCGAGTTGGGGCAGGCCGCTCCATTCCTGGCGCGTCGCCTCAGGCGGGGCCGCCGAGTTCCGCAAAGCCGAAACGCTATCGCAGTTTCAGCATTTTCGCATCGACACGCAGCGCTGGACGCTCGCCCCCCAGGATGTCACGCGGATCGCAGCGTTGCTTGCCGTCGCACGTCGCCATGGGGAGACGGAAATCGCCTGCACCGAGCGAGTGACGGACCAGCCCTATGGCCGCATCACTTGGCAAACCGCGGAGGCTGCACACGAATTGCGGTTCGATACCGGCTGCATCAATGCAAGCGCCCGTGCGCCGCTGGACGCGATACGCGCCGCCGATGCGTTGATTGCCGAGCGCGCGGCGAACGCGCCGGTCGTCGCCAGCGAGGAAATCAAGCCGGCGGGTTGAACCGTCCAGCTGATCACTCAGGAGAAGTTCATGGACATCCGCCGCATCAACGACCGCATATCGGTCAGTCCGCAGATCGACCCCGCTGACGTCACCGAACTGGCGCGGCTGGGGTTCAGGGCCATCGTCAACAACCGCCCCGATGGCGAGGAAGCGGGCCAGCCCGAGGGCGACGCGATCCGTGCGGTCGCCGAGACGCTGGGGCTGCACTATACCGCGATCCCCGTCACGCAGGCCGGGTTCAGCCATCCCCAGATCGATGCGATGACGGCGGCGATCGAAGGCGCGGGCGGCCCAGTACTCGCTTACTGCCGGTCGGGCACGCGGAGTTGCAATCTGTGGGCGCTGACGGAGGCCAAGGGCGGCGGCGCGCCGGGCGAAATCGTCGATGCCGGCGCGGGCGCAGGCTATGACCTGAACGGCCTGAAGCCGATGCTCGACGCGCTTTCCGGGAAACCATGAACTGGACGCTGCTCGGTGGGTCGCTGGTCGCGGTGCTGGCGCTGGCCGGAATCGCCGCGTGGCTTAAACTGGGCGGTGATCCGCTGACCGAAAGCGACGCGATGGAGGCGGCGGGCGACACGCTGCCGGGGTTCGTGCCCGAGACGGTGTTGCTGGCAAGTGACGGTGCCACGGCTTTGGTGCGCGGACGAGGGAGACGGATCGCGTTGGTCAAGCGGCACGGCGCGCAACCGGCGGTGCGGGAATTGGTCCCGCCATTCGGGATATCGGCGGCGGCCGAAGGAACGATCGTGCGGTCCGGCGATCGGATGTTCGGGGATGTAGTATTGCAGGGGCAGGCGTTTGGCGATCTTGAGAGCTTTCTGGACCATCTCCAAACCCGTTCGCACTGAGTAGCCGCGCAGCGGCGTATCGAAGTGCTGTCCTTCTTGGCACGAAGAAAGAAGGACAGTGCTTCGACAGGCTCAGCACGAACGGGGAGAGGTTTCGAATTGAGTGTCTGGCGGAGTTGCTGACAGCGATGTAAGCTTGGCACGACATGCCAAATCTGCCCGATCCCGTCGATCTTGCCATCCCGGCCTTTGTGGCGCTGGTGCTGGCGGAAATGATCGCGGCGCGGTTTCGTGACCGGCGGCGTTATTGTCCGAAGGATACGCTCACCTCGCTTGGCCTGGGTCTTGGCAGTACGGTCGCGGGCATCCTGTCGGGCGGGCTGGTGTTCGCTCTGGCGATGTGGGTGCACCAGTTCCGGCTCTTCGATATCGGCTGGGGCTGGTACTGGTTCGTCATCGCGTTCGTGCTCGACGACCTCGCTTACTATGTCTTTCACCGATCGGCGCACCGCGTGCGATGGTTCTGGGCGAGCCATGTCATCCACCATTCGAGCCAGCATTATAACCTGTCGACCGCGCTGCGGCAGACCTGGACCGGCTTCTTCTCCGCCGCATTCCTGTTCCGGCTGCCGCTGTTCCTGATCGGCTTTCCGCCCGCGATGGTGTTCTTCGTCGCTGCGCTGAACCTGGTCTATCAATTCTGGATCCATACCGAGACGATCCAGCGGATGCCGCGCTGGTTCGAGAGCATAATGAACACGCCGTCGCACCACCGCGTCCATCACGCGACCAATCCGCGCTATCTCGACAGCAATTATGCCGGCGTGTTCATCGTCTGGGACCGGATGTTCGGGACGTTCGTGGCCGAGCGGGACGAGGATCGGCCGCGCTATGGCATCGTCAGGAATCTGGGCAGCTTCAACATATTGTGGGCGGCGTTCCACGAATGGATCGGCATCGCCCGCGACGTGAAAGCGGCGCCGACATGGCGCGCGCGTGCGGGCTATATCTTCGGGCCGCCGGGCTGGAGCCATGACGGCAGCCGCGACACCAGCGATACGATCCGCCAAAAATGGCGGGCGCGAGAGGAAGAGGGCGCATGGAGGAAGTCGACTATATCGTCGTCGGGGGCGGATCGGGCGGAAGCGCCGTAGCAGGCCGCCTAGCCGAAGACGCGCGCACCACCGTCGCCGTGCTGGAGGCAGGCGGGCGCAACGACGGGTGGAAGACGGTGATGCCCGGCATGATGCCGTTTCAGCAGGAAGGCACCAACTGGCGGTTCGAAACCGTGCCGCAGGTCGGGCTGAACGGACGGCGGGGCTATCAACCGCGCGGACGCGGGCTGGGCGGATCGAGCGCGATCAACGCGATGCTCTATGTGCGCGGGCATCCGTGGGATTATGATAATTGGGAGGCGCTGGGCTGCACCGGCTGGAGCTGGGACGATGTGCTGCCGGTGTTCAAGCGCGCGGAAACCAACGTGCGCGGGGCCGACGCGTTTCACGGCGATAGCGGCCCGCTGTATGTCGGCGATCAGGATTATGCCCACCCCGGCAGCCGCGCGTTCATCGAAGCGGCGCAAAGCCTGCAAATCCCGTTCAATCCCGATTTCAACGGCGCGCGCCAGGACGGCGTCGGGCTGTATCAGGTGACGCAGCGACGCGGCGAACGCTGGTCGGCGGCGCGCGCCTATCTGGGCGATGGCAAGCCGCCCGCCAATGTCCGCATCCTGACCGATGTGACCGCCGAGCGGCTGGTGTTCGAGGATGGCCGCGCGGGCGGCGTCGATTACTGGCGCGGCGGCGAGCGGCGGACGATCCGTGCGCGGCGCGGCGTGGTGCTGGCAGGGGGCGTGTTCGGGACGCCGCAACTGCTGATGCTGTCGGGGATCGGGCCGGGCGCGCATCTGCGCGAGCAGGGGATCGAGGTTCGGGTGGACCGCGCGGCGGTGGGGTCGGACCTTCAGGATCACCTCGACTATACCGCCGCGTTCGAAACGCCGGGGGACGAATTTCTCGGGCGCTCGCTCAAAGGATCGCTGCGCTCGCTGGGGCAGATGTGGGAATGGTTCCGCAAACGCACCGGCGCGATGACGACACCCTATGCCGAGGCGGGGGCGTTCCTGTCGTCGCAGCCGGGGTTGCCCGCGCCCGACCTGCAACTCCATTTCCTGATCGCGATCGTCGAGGATCATGGCCGGACCAAGGTGCCGGGGCATGGATTCAGCTGCCACGCCTGTGTGCTGCGCCCCGAAAGCCGGGGGACGGTGCGGCTGGCGTCCGCCGACGCGCACGATGCGCCGCTGATCGACCCCGCCTTCCTGACCGACCGCCGCGATGTCGACCTGCTGATGAAGGGGGTGCGGGCGATGTACCGCATTCTCGAACAGCCACAGATAACGCGCTATCAGGGGCGCGATCGCTATCCGGTCGATCTGGGCGACGACGCGGCGCTGGAGGCGCTGATCCGGGCGCGGGCGGATACCATCTATCACCCGGTGGGCACGGCGCGGATGGGTAGGGATGCGGATGCGGTATGCGATCCCCGGCTCAAGGTGCGCGGGGTGGACGGGCTATGGATCGGCGACGCGTCGATCATGCCGCGACTGGTGGGGGGCAATACCAATGCGCCTTCGATCATGATCGGCGAGCGGTGCGCGGATTTCGTGCGGGGGGCGGGGTAGGAACATCGTTCGTGTCGCGCGAAGTCGAGACACATTGCCGAGCGGAGCCGAGGCGTTCTCGCTTCGCTCGAAGAAGCCCCTCGACTTCGCTCGGGACGAACGGACATTTGGATTACAACAACGCCAGCGCGTTCAGCTTCCCCACCAGCGCCAGCGGCATCGCCGCTACCCCCTCGCCATCGCCGCCCATATCGGCAGGCGCGTCCGCCCCCTCCAGATAGCGCCAGCCCTGATGCGCGCGCTTGGGCCGCGGTTCGACCAGGATCAGTCGCGGGTCGAGGTGGATCGCCACCCTGCCCCCTTCCGCCTCGCCGAAGCGCAGGATCGGCGAGCGGGCGACCAGCTGGTGCTTGATGATCCAGTAGAGCGATCCGCCGTCGATCTCGGCCACGCGTTTGGGAAGATAGCGCGTGGTCAGCACCAGTCCGCCCTCGGCTTCGCGCAAGCCGATGCGGTCGCGCAGATGCTCCAGGCTGTCATGGCCGTAAGCGACTTTGGTGAGGTGAAGCGGCACGGGTGCGATTTGGGCAGGCAAGCGCCCGCGATCAAGTCAGTTGGCGACCAGCCCGCTTGCCACCGCCAGCCCCAGAAACGCCAGAAAACCGATCGAATCGGTAATCATCGTCACGAATACCGACGATGCGACCGCCGGGTCCTGGTTCATCCGTTCGAGCGCGACCGGCACCAGCACGCCCGCCAGCCCCGCAACCAGCACGTTGATGACCATCGCCGCGGCGATCACCGCGCCCAGCATCGGATCGCCGAACACCAGCCCCGCGCCGATCCCGATCAGCACCGCGATCGTCGCGCCATTGAGGAGCGCGAGCAAGATTTCGCGGCGGATCGTCCGCACCGTGTTCGACTGGGTCAACTGGTTGGTGGCGAGCGCGCGGACCGCGACCGCCATCGTCTGCGTCCCCGCATTGCCGCCGATCGAGGCCACGATCGGCATCAGCACCGCGAGCGCCACCATCTGTTCGATCGCCGCGCCGAACGCCGCGATGATCCCCGATGCGACCAGCGCGGTGAACAGGTTCGCGACCAGCCAGCGCACGCGCGCGGCATAGCTGTCGCGGATCGGCTCGTTGATGTCGCCTTCGCCCGCGCCCGACATCAGCAGCGCGTCCTCGCCCGCTTCCTCCTGGATGATGTGGACCACGTCGTCGACGGTGATCATCCCGACCAGCCGACCGCTGGCGTCGGTGACGGCGGCGGATATCAGGCCGTATTTCTGGAAGCGCAGCGCGACCTCTTCCTGGTCCATATCGACCGGGATAAGCGTCTGTTCGCGCTTCATCACGTCGGAGATCGCGACCGAACGCGGCGTGCGGAGAATCCAGGACAGGTTGCAGGTGCCGACCGGATGATGCGCGGGATCGACGACGAAGATTTCCCAGAAATCGGTGGTCAGTTCCTCGTCCGCGCGCAGGAAATCGATCGCGTCGCCGACCGTCCAATGCTCGGGCACCGCGATCAACTCGCGCTGCATCAGCCGACCGGCGGATTCCTCAGGGTAGCTCAGCGCTTCCTCGATCGCGGCGCGATCGTCGGGGTCGAGCGCGCGCAGCACCTCGCGCTGGTCGTCGGCGTCGAGATCCTCGATGATCGCGACCGCGTCGTCGGTGTCGAGATCGGCGGCCAGATGCGCGACCTGATGCGGCTCCAGCGCGTCGATCAGGTCCTCGCGGACCCAGTCGTTCATCTCCGCCAGCACATCGCCGTCGATCAGGTCGGCGATCGCGGCGGCTAGGCCCGCGCGCTGGTCGCCGGGCGTCAGTTCGATCAGGTCGGCGATGTCGGCGGGGTGCAGCGGTTCGACACGTTCGCGCGCGGCTTCGGCATCGCCCGCCTCGACCGCGGCGAGCACCGCGCGGACGAATTCGGGCTTCAGCCGGTCGTCCTCGTCGAGTTCGCTGGTCGGGGTCTCGACGTCCTCGCGGGGAAACTCGGTCTCGCTCATGGTTCGACCTCCACGCGGGGTTTACAGGGAATGCGCGGCTTCTCTAGCCGCTGGGAACCCGGCTGCCAATGGACCGCTTTACCTGGGACACCGCGCGGCGTAGGCGCGTCGCAACCTTTCCTCCGACGGAGATTTCCACATGGCCGAAACCCTGACCCTGACGCTCGACACCGGCGACGTCACCATCCGCCTGCGCCCCGACCTGGCGCCCAAGCATGTCGAGCGGATCACCGAACTGGCGAGCGAAGGATTCTATGACGGCGTGGTGTTCCACCGCGTGATCGACGGCTTCATGGCGCAGGGGGGCGATCCCACCGGCACCGGCACCAGCGGCTCGGACAAGCCCGACCTGCCCCAGGAATTCAGCCGCGAACCGCACAAGCGCGGCGTGTGTTCGAT
>Ga0172374_1002348_pt1 | contig 12080 bp, 12 predicted proteins | sample LakKiv3m_FD_114536 | JGI IMG/M metagenome (GOLD analysis project Ga0172374, IMG submission 114536) | Freshwater microbial communities from Kabuno Bay, South-Kivu, Congo - kab_092012_10.3m | ecosystem: Environmental > Aquatic > Freshwater > Lake | place: Democratic Republic of the Congo... | reverse complement strand
CAGAGCTTCGCGCCGTCGGGGAACGCGAAGCCAGTCGCCTCCGACTCCATCGCCGCGTTGCCGTTGCCGGGCACGCGGTAGCGGAACGCCACACCGTCGTCATACGCGCGCAAGTCGAGTTCGAGGGGCTGGCCGGCGGGGTTGCGGAAGACGAGCGTCTGGTGCTGCGCCCGGTTGTGGCACTCGCGACGTTTGCCGTGCAACGTCTCGTAGCGTTCCTCGATGAGCCGCGCCGGCTGCGCCGACTCGAACTTCAAGCCGGCGAGAAGATTCCGGTTGGCCAACCGGAGGCCGAGCGGCGAGTCGCCGAGGACGACTGACTGGTCGTGCTCGACCCGGTAACTGAGTTGGCCGTCGAGCCGCACGGAGAGTTTCACACGACCATTGGGCGAGGTGACTGACCAGTCCTGCGCGGCGGCGGAGACCGCCAGCGCGACAACGGCTGCGACGAGGATTGCCTTCATTTGGTTCCTTCCATGCGGGTTTTATGCCGCGTCCGATGCCGGAGCGCAAGAAAACGAATGTTGCCATTTTGTTCCGGATTCGCTACATAAGCGCAGCAAGGAGAAGTGTTATGATGCTGAGAGCGTTGATTCCGCAGGAGTTTGATTTCTTTGTCTGTTTCGAGAAGGCGGTCGCCGAGGCGGTGAAAGCCGCGAAGCTGCTGTTGAAGATGACCGAGCACTACGCCGACGCCGACCCAATCGCTCGAGAGATCGAGTCGGTGGAACATGCGTGCGACGACGTCACGCACGAGGCGCTTGACCGTCTGAACAAGGTGTTCATCACGCCGCTGGATCGCGAGGACATCCACGCGATTCTCATCCGGCTGGACGACGTGGTGGACCTGATTCACGCATCCTCCAGCCGCATGGCGTTCCTTGCCATTGAGAAACCGACTTCGCATTCCATCAACATGGCCAAGCAGATCGTGCGCGGCTGTGAGAAGATGGCCGAAGCGGTCCACGGGCTGCGCTCGACCAAGAACTACGAACAGGTCACGAAAGATTGCATCACGATTCACGAGGTCGAGAACGCCGGCGACGACATTCTGCATGTTGCGCTGGCGGATCTGTTCGGCACGGTCAAAGACCCGATCCTGATCATCAAGTGGAAAGACATTTATGAAAGCATGGAGGCGGTGACCGACCGCTTGGAAGCCGTCGCCAACGCCCTGCACGGCGTGATCGTCAAGATGAGCTGACATGGACGCTTTCCTCCGCGACATCGCCGAGCTGACCCGACATCCGTACATCCTGTTGATCGTAGCCACAGCGCTGGTGTTTGATTTCATCAATGGCTTCCACGATGCCGCCAACTCCATCGCCACAGTCGTCGGTACGCGCGTGCTGCGCCCGTTTCAAGCTGTCTGCTGGGCCGCGTGGTGGAACTTCGCCGCCGCGTGGTTCTTTGGCGTCCATGTCGCCAATGCCGTCGCGAAATGGGTTCACGTCGAGTACGTCACCATTGATGTCATTCTTGCCGGATTGATCGGGGCCATTGTTTGGAACCTCATCACTTGGTACGGCGGTCTGCCGTCGAGTTCCTCGCACGCGCTGCTGGGCGGGTTCGGGGGCGCGGCCATCGCCTACGCCGGCAAGGCGCAGGGTGTTTTGCACACGGCGAAAGTCGTGGCAACGGTCGAGTGGATTGTACTGGCGCCGATGTTCGGCATGGTGTTGGGATTATTGTTCACGGCGATTGTGATGTGGGCGTTCCGCAAAACATCCGCAATGAAGGTGGACCGCTGGTTCCGCGTCGCCCAACTCGGCTCTGCCGCCTCCTACTCTCTTGGCCACGGCACCAACGATGCGCAAAAAACGATGGGCATCATCGCAGCGCTGCTGTACGCGACCATCTGGAGCAAAGACCAGGCAGCGTTTACCGCCGGCAAGGTTGAGTTCCCGTTCTGGATCGTGCTGGCTTGCCATGCCGCCATTGGGCTGGGCACCATGTCGGGCGGCTGGCGCATCGTGAAAACAATGGGCATGCGCATCACCAAGCTCCGTCCGTACGATGGCGCGTGTGCGGAAGTCGCCGCAGCCACCTCGCTGTTCACCTCGGCGTCGCTGGGAGTTCCCGTCAGCACGACGCACACCATTACCGGCGCCATCGTGGGGGTCGGCTCCGTGCATCGGCTCTCGGCGGTGCGCTGGGGTGTGGCCCGGCAAGTAGTCTGGGCATGGATCCTGACAATTCCTTGCTCTGCGCTCGTGGCGGCGGTCGCCTACTGCATCATCAAGTTTTTCCACTGAGCACCGGCAGCGTAAAACAAAACCGGCTGCCTTCGCCCACACGGCTCTCCGCCCATACCCGGCCGCCGTGCGCCTGAACGATGTGCTTGACGATGGACAATCCCAATCCCGTCCCGCCGAGTTCGCGGCTCCGCGCCTTGTCCACGCGATAGAACCGCTCGAAGATGCGCGGCAGATGTTCCGGCGCGATGCCGGGACCGTTGTCGGCGACGCAGCACTCGATCTCCGCGCCGCTCTGTCGCGTGCTGATGACAACGCGACCGCCGGCGGGCGTGTATTTGAGGGCGTTGTCGAGCAGGTTGACAAACACCTGCCGGAGCCGCTCGCGGTCGGCGCGCGCCGGAGGCAACGCGTCGGGCATCTTGATGGCAACAGCCATGTTCTTCTCTCGCGCCTGCGACGCAAGTTCTTCGGCGACGGCCCCGGCAAGGTCGCGCAACACCACCGGCGCGAAATCCAATTGCGCCCGCTGCGATTCCAGCGCCGAGATGCTCAGCAGGTCCTCGACGAGCAGTTCGAGCCGCCGCGAGTGCCGCTGGATCGTCTGGAGGAACTGGCGCGCCGTCGCGGCATCGGGCGGCGAGTCGTCCAGCAACGTCTCGACGTAGCCCTTGATGATCGAGAGCGGCGTGCGCAGTTCGTGGCTGACGTTGGCGACAAATTCCTTGCGGACGTTCTCCAATTGCTTTAGCCGCGTGATGTCGTGGAAGACGACCACGGTTCCGGTTTTGTTCCGGAGCGCCGCGGCATTGACGGCAAAAACGCGTTCGGCAGGCATGGGGAACGTAAGTTCACGCGCGCTGGGCGCGGCGATGAGTTGTTCCAGTTCGAGGTTGCGCAACGCCTCCAGTGGCGTCTTGCCGATGGCGTCGTCGGTGAGTTGGAGCTGTTCGCGCAACGCGCTGTTCATCAGCCGGATTTTGCCGGCGGCATCGGTCACGAGTACGCCCTCGGTCATGCCGGCGAGGATGGCGGCCAGCCCGGCTTTTTCCTCGTTGAGTTCGTGGAGGCGAGATTCGAGTTGTGAAGACATGTCGTTGAGCGCCGCGGCCAGTTCGCCGAGTTCGCCGCCGACCCGGTAGGGAGCGCGCGCCTTGAAGTCGCCACGCGCCACGCGGCCGGCCATTTCGCGCATGGCGTCTATCGGGCTGCTGTAACGGCGTGACAGCCAGAACAGCAGCGGAACCGCGATCAAGCCGACAATCAAGCTGGCCATGGCGACAATCTTGCGAACGTGCCCGGTGGTCTCGGCGATGGAGTGCAGCGGAATCGCGACGCGCACGACGCCCTGCGGCGCGTACGCCCCGGGTGGCAAAGCTGGCAGCGCGATGTACAACAGGTCAGTGTTCAGCGTGTCGCTGTGGCGACGAGCGATGCCAAGGCCGTGGTTGAGAGCGTCCTGAACTTCAAAACGGACGAGGTGATTTTCGATGTGGGCGAGTTCGTACGACGGTTTGTCGGACTCGCCGACGACCGTGCCGTCAAGGGTGATGAGCGTGATGCGCAGGCCGGTCTGCCGGCTGAGCGCATGAGCGAGGTTGTTGACTTCGTTGGTGTTGAGCGGCGAGGCGGTGAGCATCGGCGCAGTCAAATGATGGACCAACCGGCCGTTGCGTTCCAAATCCTGTTGGATCCGCTGCATCAGGTACGGCGGCAGGGAAACGTCGAGCAACAGCGTCACCAGAAGCAACAACGCCGCCAGCAACCCGGCCAGACCGAGGAACCACTTCCATTGAAGCGACAGCTTGTGCACGCGCCCACGTTATCGAATCGGCGGGGTGAATTCAACGGAAACCACCAGACGGCGGAGGGTGCGGAAGTAAATGTCACCAAACCGTAACAAAAGGAAGCTGGGACATGTTGTATTCTGGAAACGATTTGGTTACAAACCAAAGCAGGAGGCGAGAGCATGAAATCGTATTGGAAGATTGTGACAGGTGTGGTGTTGTGCGCGCTGGCAGCGGCGGGCACGGGCTGCGGTCGGAAACGCGCGACGATCACGTGCGCCGGCTCGACGGCGTTTCAGCCGTTTGCGGAGAAGCTGGCGGAGGAATTGATGGCCAAGCGCAACGATATCGCCATCACCGTCCAAGGCGGCGGCTCGGCGGTCGGCGTCCAGTCGGCGCTTTCGGGCGCGGCCCAGATCGGCATGGCCGACCTCGTCAACCTGCCGCCGGAGGCGAAGGCGTTGACCAGCGTGGTGGTGGCGCGCGACGGCATCGCGATGGTCGTGCATCCGTCGAACCCGGTCGGCAACCTGACCACCGAACAGGTGCGCGGCATTTTCAACGGCGCGATCCGCAACTGGAAGGACATCGGCGGCAAGGACGCGCCGATCACGGTCGTCTCGCGCGAGGCCGGGTCGGGCACGCGAACATCGTTTGAGCAGATTGTCACCGGCATTCACCTGACAAAGGACGCCGTCGTGCAGGACTCCAACGGCACGATCCGCGAGACGGTCGCCAACGACGCCAACGCGGTCGGTTATCTCACGCACGGCGTCATCAACGAGAAGGTCAAGGCGGTGACGGTGGACGGCAAGGATTGCACGATGGAAGCGATCATGGCCGGCGCGTACAAACTGGTGCGGCCGGTCTTTTTCCTGACCAAGGGCGCGCCGGACGGGGTGGCGAAGGATTTCATTGTTCACGTCCTGTCCGCCGAAGGCCAAGCCATCATCAAGAAAAACGGACTAATCCCGGCGAAGTGAAGTTCAACCGCGAGAAAGGCGTCGAGCGGCTGCTGTTGCTGGTGGCGTTGTCGGCCATTGCCAGCCTCGCGTTGATCGCGGTCTTCATCCTCAAGGAAGGCGTCCCGTTCATGCTCAAGGTCGGGCCGGGCAACTTCCTGCTCTCGTCGGACTGGCAGCCGGATGCCGGCAAGTTTGGCATTTACCCGATGATTGTCGCGTCGCTCTGGGTCACGCTCGGGGCGATGCTCATCGGCGCTCCGTTGGGGGTGGCCGGCGCGATTTTCCTCAATGAATTCGTGCCGCGTTCGGTCATGCGCATCATCAAGCCGACCATCGAACTGCTGGCCGGGATTCCGTCGGTGGTGTTTGGGTTCATTGGCGTGGTGGTGTTGGCGCCGCTGATCCGGTCGCACCTCGGCGGGCCGGGCTTGTCGGTGCTGGCCGGGTCGGTTGTGCTGGGAATCATGGTGTTGCCGACGGTGATCAGCATCTCGACCGACGCGATCAGCGCCGTGCCGAACACCTACCGCGAAGGCGCGCTGGCGCTCGGCGCGACGCGTTGGCAGGCGGTCCACATGGTCGTGTTGAAAGCGGCGCGGTCCGGCATCGTGGCGAGCATCATCCTCGCGATGGGACGCGCAGTCGGCGAGACGATGGCGGTGATCATGGTGGCCGGCAACGCGGTGAAAGTGCCGCACTCGGCGCTGGATTCGGTGCGGACGTTGACGGCGAACATCGCGCTGGAGATGGGCTACGCGACGGGTATGCACCGTCAGGCGTTGTTCGCCACGGGCGTCGTGCTGCTCGTGGTGATCATGATTCTGAACTCGATTGCGACGGCGGCTGTTCGCCGGCGCATCGGCGGGAAAGGGAACACCAAGAAGTGAGAATCCCGCCGAAATATACGCAGATGTTCGCGGTGACGTTGTTGGCCGGCGCGACGTTGGTGACGTTGGCTGTCCTGCTGTTCATCATCGTCTTCGTGCTCCAGAAGGGGCTGCCGGTGATGAGCGTCAAGTTCCTGTTCACCAACCCGCAAGAAATGGGCCGGGCGGGCGGCATTTTCCCGACGCTGGTCGGCTCGGTGTTGCTGCCGTTGCTGGCGATTCTGATCGCGATGCCGCTCGGCATCGGCACGGCGGTTTATCTGACGGAGTACACGCGGGAAACGTGGGTGACAAAGGTGATCCGCTTCGGCACGGATTGCCTGGCTGGGATTCCCTCAATCATTTTTGGGTTGTTCGGGTTTATTTTCTTCGTGGTGATGTTGGGGATGGGATGGTCGTTGATGTCGGGAGGGCTGACGCTGGCCATCATGATTTTGCCGACAATCATCCGCACCTCGGAGGAAGCGATTCGGGCCGTGCCTCATTCGTTCCGGGAAGTGAGCTTCTCGCTCGGCGCAACCCGGTGGGAGACGGTCATGAAGGTCGTGCTGCCCAACGCGCTGCCGGGGATCGTGACCGGGTTGATGCTGGGCATCGGGCGCTGCATCAGCGAGACGGCGGCGGTGATCTTCACCGCAGGCTCGTCGTTGCGGTTGCCGCAGTCGGGGTTTGATTCGGTGCGAACGATGGCGGTGCACTTCTACATTCTCGCCCGCGAAGGGCTTTCCAACGAGAACGCCTACGGCACGGCGGCAGTGCTGATTATCGCGGTGTTGTTGACCAATCTGGTCGCGTATTGGCTGATGCACCGGTTCATCGCGCGGAGGACGAAGTGAGCGACGCGAAGATCACCGTCCGCAAGCTGAGCGTGTTCTTCGGCCAAGTCCAGTCGTTGCGCTGGGTGACGATGGATGTGCCGCGCAACCGCATACTCGGCATCATCGGCCCATCGGGGTCGGGCAAGACGACGTTTCTGCGGACGTTGAACCGGCTGAACGATCTCTTTCCAAACACGCACATCGAGGGCGAGGTGTTGCTCGACGGGCAGGACATTCATCATCCGGGCTTCGACGTGGTCGCGCTGCGAAAACGGATCGGGATGGTGTTTGCGTTGCCGGTGCCCTTGCCGATGAGCATCTTCGACAACATCGTGTATGGCCCGCGCTTGTCGGGCGTCAAAGGCCGCGACCGGCTCAATGAACTGGTCGAGCGCAGCCTGAAAGCGGCGTTCCTGTGGGACGAGGTGAAGGACCGGCTACAGACGTCGGGACTCCGTTTGTCGGGCGGCCAGCAGCAACGGCTCTGTCTCGCGCGCACGCTGGCGATGGAGCCGGAAGTGATTTTGCTCGACGAGCCGTGTTCGGGACTCGATCCGATTTCGACGGCGAAGATCGAGGAGGCATTGACGGTGCTCAAGGCGAAATACACGATCGTGCTCGTCACCAACAACACGAAGCAGGCGGCGCGCGTGGCGGATGACACGGCGTTTTTCCTGATGGGCGAGATGATCGAATACGGCCCGACGCCCCAGATTTTCACCGTGCCGCATGACAAACGAACAAACGACTACGTGACGGGGAGGTTCGGTTGAGCGAGAACGTCATCACGGTGTCAAAGCTCGATCTCTGGTACGGCGCGTTCCAGGCGTTGATCGGCGTGAACATGGCCGTCGAGAAACAGAAGATCACTGCGCTCATCGGCCCGTCGGGCTGTGGCAAGAGCACGTTGCTGCGCGTCCTGAACAGGATGAACGACCTCATTCCCGGCGTGAAGATCACCGGCGAGGTGCTGCTCGAAGGCAGAAACATCTACGCCCCCGGCGTGGACGTGTGCGCGTTGCGGGCGAACGTCGGCATGGTGTTCCAGCGGCCAAACCCGTTTCCGTTAAGCGTGTGGGACAACGTCGCCTTCGGCTTGAAGGTGGCTGGCCAGCGCGGCGGGCAACGGGTCGAGGAGATTGTTGAGCGCAGCCTGCGCGGGGCGTGGCTCTGGGACAACGTGAAGGACAAGCTCGACCATTCTGCGCTGGAGTTGCCGCTGGACCAGCAACAGCGGCTCTGCGTGGCGCGGCTGCTCGCCATTGAACCGGAAGTGATCCTGATGGACGAGCCGTGCAGCGCGCTCGACCCGATTGCGACGGCGAAGATCGAGGAACTGATGCTGGAATTGGTGCAGAAATACACGATAGTGATCGTGACGCATAACATGCAACAAGCAGCGCGCATATCGCATTACTCCGGCTACATGCTGCTCGGTGAGATGATCGAGTTCAGCGAAACCAACCGCATCTTCACCAACCCGAAGGACAAACGCACCGACGATTACATCAGCGGCCGTTACGGCTGAGAAGGAGTCATCTTATGGAACGTCATTTCGACGAACAACTCAACGAACTGAAACACCTGCTCATCAAGATGTGCGCACTGGCCGAGACGATGATCGGCGACGCCGTCAAGGCGCTCGTGCAGCGCGATGCCACGGCGCTGCCGTTTATCCGGCAGCATGAAGCCGAGGTCAACCGGCTCCAAGTCGAGATTGACGAGGCTTGCTTCACGATGATCGCCCTCCGCCAACCCACGGCGTCGGATCTGCGGTTCATCCTCGGCGCGGCCAAGACCAACACCGACCTCGAACGCCTCGCTGACCAAGCCGTGAACATCGCGAACAAAGCCGAGCGGCTGATGAAACACGATCCCATCAAACCGTTCGTCATCATCCCCCAGATGACCGAACTGGCCCGCGGCATGGTGCGCGACAGCCTTCACGCCTACGTCAACCGACAGCCGGACCAAGCTCGCGAGGTCATTCAGCGCGACCGTCAATTGAACGCGTTGAAGAGCGAAATCGGCGATGAGATGTTGGGGTTCATGCAGAAGGATCCGTCGTTGGTGCCGTACTCGCTCGACATCGTGCTGGTCTCCCACAACCTGGAGCGGATCGGCGACCACGCGAAGAACATCGCCGAGAACGCCATCTTCGTCATCGAGGGCAAGGACATCCGCCACGGCACCGAATTCCGGACAGACCTGCCCTCCGCCTGACGCGCCTGCTCCTCAAGCAGTTTCGCTGAACGACGGCAACGCCCCAATATGGATATCTTCTGAAACTATCGTCTCACTGAATATCCAAATTTGGATTATCGCTCAAGAGGGGACGAGAGAGATCAGACGCTGGCGCATTTGTTGGCGAAACTCCTCGTGCTGGCGCTGGACAGTTTCGCCCTGATAACCCTTGGGAAGCAGTTCGCCCGGCAGGAGCGGATCCAGTGAAAAGGCATGGTCATACGCCTGCCATTCCTCGCGCGCCAACCCAGCCAGCCGCGCCAAGTTCCCGGATGTCTTTACCAGACGGAGCGCTGCGGCGCGTCCTTCCTGATAGGCGCGTTGCCGTCGCGTGATCTCGACGAAATCCCAAGCTGACGCGGCCACTTCCGCGTCGGTACAGAGGAACAGCCGTCGCGACTCAAACCCGCAGAAGCATTCCGGAATGCCTTCGGCTTCGATGATTTCCTCCAAGATCGCCTGCACATCATGCGGCCAGACCCAGACACTGCGTTGGAGCAAGCCCAGCAGACGCGCCCGCAACGCCCGCCAGAGCCGTTGACGGTCCTTGCGTCGGACCTCTGGCAGATCGAACGTCACCACCCGCCAATGTTTGTCCCACGGTCGCGCCCACTCGGCGCGCGGCGCGCGGAGAGGGCGGCGCGGTTCATCGCGCGCGATGATCTGGAAAGTGGCCTTCATGCCGCGCCCTTCGCGTTTGATCCAGCCGTCGCGTTCCAAGCGTTGCACCAACCAATCCGCCCGCAACGGCCCGGCGCATCCGGTGTAGCCCTCCAGCAGCTTCAACAACACCGCCCGGCTCAGGCAGCCGCCAGCTTCGCCCAGTTCTTCCATGATTCGCAGCCAATCCACCACTCGCATGGTTCAACTCCTTTTGGGTTTTTCATCTACCAAACACCTCGTGTCCACGCAAGCACGAATCCGGATATCTTGTGAGACGGTCATCTTACTAGATATCCGGATGTCGAGGGGCGGACTCTGAGGGAGTGCTGGGGAGGGCGTCAGGCGCAATGACCATCACGCGAAGTCTGGTCTCGTCATGGAGGCGATGGGCGGCGGCGTTGAGTTGGTCGGGCGCGACAGCGGGAGGAACGAGCGGAACTGGCGTGACGATTTCACGGCTCGGTAAACCGATAGCCGACACCGCGAACGGTTTCGATGGCATCCGCAGCCTTGCCCAGCTTTTCGCGGAGCCGGCGGACGTGCGTGTCAACGGTGCGGGTGTCCACGTCGCCTTCGTAGCCCCAGACATCGGCCAGCAAACTGTCGCGGGTCTGGACGCGGCCGCGGCGTTCGAGCAACGTGGCGAGCAGTTTGAACTCGGTGGCGGTCAATTCGAGATGTTTGTCTTTGAGGCTGACGGCGTGTTTGGCGAGGTCCACAACGAGATCGCCGTGTTTGAGCACCTCGGAAGTGCGGCCCTTGACGCGGCCGAGGATGGATTTGATCCGCAGGACAAGCTCGCGCGGGCTGAACGGTTTGGTGACGTAGTCATCAGCGCCGAGTTCGAGTCCGAGGATACGATCCACTTCGGCGGCTTTGGCGGTGAGCATCAGAATCGGAAGGTGGGCGGTCCTCGGATCGGCGCGGAGACGTTTGCAAACTTCGGTGCCTTCGAGTTGCGGCAACATCAGGTCGAGCACGACCAGCGCGGGCAACAGGTCGCGCGCCTTCGCAAGTCCCGTGGCACCGTCGCGCGCCGTGACGGTGTGGTAGCCGGCTTTCTTGAGGTGGTACGCGACGAGGTCGAGCACGTCCTGTTCGTCTTCGACGATGAGAATGGTGTCAGCCATGGCGGTGATTCTATCCGGTTTGGTGGCGAATGTCGCGCCCTTCGTAGAGGTACACGACTTCCTCGGCGATGTTGGTGGCGTGGTCGGCCACGCGTTCCAGATGGCGGGCGACGTTGATCAAGCCCAGCGCCCGCGTGATCGTGCGCGGATCCTCGATCATGAAACTGATCAACTCGCGCTGGACCTGCCGGTTCAACGAGTCAACGCGCTTATCGCGCTGAATGACAGCGCGCGCGGTGTCGGGTTTCGCATACACAAACGCATCAAGCGCGTCGTGGATCATGCCGCGCGCGAGGTCGGCCATTTGCGGGATGTCCAGCAGCGGTTTGAGCAACGGCTCCCCGCTTAGTTCCTCGGCCCGGTGAGCGATGTTGACGGCTTGGTCGCCGATGCGTTCCAGTTCGGAGGCGATCTTCATGGTCACGATGATGAACCGCAGATCGCGCGCTTTCGGTTGGCGGAGCGCGATGAGCTGGATGCTGCGCTCGTCTATTTCCATCTGGAGATGATCGAGTTGGCTGTCGTCGGCGTCCACCTTGTGGGCGAGCGCGGGGTCGCGGGCGACGAGCGCCTTCAGCGCGCCGGCGACGTTCTGCTCGGCCTGCGCGGACATGCGGAGCAGTTCGTCCTTCAGTTGCGTCAATTCCTGGTCGAAGTGCAGTTCCATTTTATCCGAACCTTCCGGTCACGTAGTCTTCCGTCTGTTGGTTGGCGGGGTTGGTGAAGACCTTTGTCGTCGCGTCGAACTCCACCAGCCTGCCGAGGTAGAAGAACGCCGTGTAATCGCTGACGCGGGCCGCCTGTTGCATATTATGCGTCACGATAACGATAGTGTAGTCCTTTTTCAAATCCTGAATCAGCTCCTCGATTTTCGCCGTCGCCACCGGGTCGAGCGCGCTGCACGGTTCGTCCATGAGCAACACCGCCGGCTCGACGGCGATGGCCCGTGCGATGCAAAGCCGTTGCTGCTGGCCGCCGGAAAGCGCCATCGCGGAGTCGTCGAGGCGGTCTTTCACTTCGTCCCAGAGCGCCGCCTTGCGCAGGCTCGCCTCGATGCGGTCACTCAAATCAGCTCTGCCCACACGCTGGATGCGCAAGCCGTAGGCGACGTTGTCGAAAATGGATTTCGGGAACGGGTTCGACTTCTGGAACACCATCCCGACCCGTTTCCGCAACTCGATCACGTCCACCTCCGGCGCGTACACGTCCTGTCCGTGCAAAGCAATCGAGCCGCTCACGCGGGTCCGCTCGATGAGGTCGTTCATCCGGTTCAGGCAACGGAGCAGCGTGCTCTTGCCGCAGCCGCTCGGCCCGATCAACGCGGTGCTTTGGTTGCGGCGAATCGTCACGTCCACGTCGAACAGCGCCTGTTTCGGGCCGTACCAGAAGTT
>Ga0172374_1002347_pt1 | contig 12081 bp, 12 predicted proteins | sample LakKiv3m_FD_114536 | JGI IMG/M metagenome (GOLD analysis project Ga0172374, IMG submission 114536) | Freshwater microbial communities from Kabuno Bay, South-Kivu, Congo - kab_092012_10.3m | ecosystem: Environmental > Aquatic > Freshwater > Lake | place: Democratic Republic of the Congo... | reverse complement strand
TTCGGACACGTGACCCTGATGCGGTCGGAGCGCTCCGCGATCGCCGCGCTCGTCACCGAGCTCCTGGAGGGCGGAGAGCTCAGCTGACGACGCGGGGGAGGAGAACGGCGGATGCTGCGGCATCCGCCGTTCTCTGTTTGTTCGACACTCGTCATTCAATTTCCTATAGGATATTGGCGCACGGAGTCCGGAGGGCTCCGCGTCGACCCGAGGAGGAACGCGATGACGCGTCTGTTCAACGATCCGATCCAGTTCGCCGACGAGATGACCGCGGGCTTCGCGGCTGCGGCGTCCCGGTGGGTGCAGTCGGCGCCGGGCGGCGTGGTGCGCGCCACCGAGGCCGATGAACCCACCGTGGCCGTCGTCGTCGGCGGGGGTTCGGGGCATTACCCGGCGTTCGGCGGGCTGGTCGGCACCGGACTCGCGCACGGAGCCGCGATGGGCAATCTCTTCGCCTCGCCGTCAGCGAATCAGGTGTACCAGGTCGTCGGCGCGGTCGAGCGAGGTCGCGGCGTGCTGCTGAGCTACGGCAACTACGCCGGGGACGTGCTCCACTTCGATCAGGCGCAGGAGCGCTTGCGCGCGGAGGGGATCGACGTGCGCACCGTGGTCGTGACGGACGACATCTGGAGCGCGCCGAAGCACGAGGCTCACAAGCGGCGCGGCATCGCCGGAGACCTCGCGGTGTTCAAGGTCGCCGGGGCTGCGGCGGAGGCGGGCTACGACCTGGACGACGTCGAACGCGTCGCCCGTCACGCGAACGCACGCACCCGCTCCTTCGGCGTGGCCTTCACCGGGTGCACGCTGCCCGGCGCCGCAGAGCCGCTGTTCACCGTGCCGGAGGGGCGGATGGCCGTCGGGCTGGGCATCCACGGCGAACCCGGTATCGACGAGGTGGATGTGCCGACGGCCGACGGGCTCGCCGACCTGCTCGTCGACGCCCTGCTGGAGGAGCGCCCCGACGGGGCGGAACTCGCCGGCGCGCGCGTCGTGCCGCTGCTCAACGGCCTCGGCTCCGTCAAGTACGAGGAGCTCTTCGTCGTCTATCGGCGCGTGCACGAGGCCCTGGCATCGCGAGGGATCACCGTCGTGGAACCCGAGGTGGGCGAACTGTGCACCAGCTTCGACATGGCGGGTCTCTCGCTCACACTGCTCTGGCTCGATGAAGAACTCGAACAGCTGTGGGCTGCTCCCGCCGACGCGCCCGGGTACCGCAAGGGCACCGTCGAGGCGCGCCGGCGCGCCCCGTCCGTCACCGCCGAGGCGCCGGATGCGGACGTGCCGGCGGCGACCGCCGCATCCCGCGAGACGGCGCGGTTCCTCGCCACGGCCCTCGAAGCGGTCGCCGACGCCGTCGCCTCCGCCGCCGATGAGCTCGGCCGGATCGATCAGATCGCCGGAGACGGCGACCACGGGATCGGCATGGAGCGCGGCACCCGCGCCGCCGCCGACGCCGCTCGAGCGGCCGTCGACGCAGCTGCCGGGGCGCGGACCACCCTGCAGCGGGCAGGGGATGCCTGGAGCGACCGAGCAGGCGGCACCAGCGGCGCCATCTGGGGCGCGATGCTCCGTGCGCTCGGCAGGCAGCTCGGTGACGACGAGCGCGCCGACGGGGAGAGGGTCGCCGCGGGGATCGTCGCCGCGAGAGAAGCCGTCATGGCGTTCGGCAAGGCGCAGGTCGGGGACAAGACCATGGTCGACGCGATCGTGCCGTTCAGCGACCGCCTCGCGCACCTGGTGTCCGACGGACGGCCGCTGCTCGACGCCTGGGGGGATGCCGCCGATGCGGCCCAGGCGGCCGCGGACGCGACCGCTTCCCTCACGGCCACTCTCGGCCGTGCGCGTGCGCACGGCGACAGGTCCCTCGGCACCCCTGATCCCGGGGCCGTGTCGTTCGCGCTCGTGTGCCGCACGGTGCACGGCGTCCTCGCTGCACAGAAGGAGAACTGATCGCATGGCATGGCGTCTGATCGTCGGAAGCGACAAGGCAGGATACGACTACAAGGAGATCATCAAGCGAGACCTCGAGGCGCATCCGCTCGTCGCGTCCGTGATAGATGTCGGCGTGGACGATGCCGCGGGGTCGACGTCCTACCCGAAGGTCGCCATCGAGGCGGCCGAACGGGTGGCGCGCGGGGAGGCGGACCGGGCGATCCTCCTCTGCGGCACGGGGCTCGGCGTCGCGATCGCCGCGAACAAGGTCCCCGGCATCCGTGCGGTCACGGCTCACGACTCGTTCTCCGTCGAGCGCTCGGTGCTCTCCAACGACGCGCACATCCTCTGCATGGGCCAGCGTGTGGTCGGCATCGAGCTGGCGCGCAGGCTCGCGGGGGAGTGGCTCGGCTACACCTTCGATCCGTCCAGTCATTCTCAGGCGAACGTCGCCGACATCTGCGCATACGAGGGCTGACGCGTGCTGATCGGCACGAGCTTGAAGATGTACTTCGGGCGGGCACGCACGGTGGAGTGGACCCGGGCCGTCGCGGACATCTGCGCAGCCCATCCGGCTGTGCGCGAAGGTCTGGTCGAGCCGTTCGTCATCCCGAGCTTCGCGTCCATCGCGGAGGTGATGCCCATCGCGCGTGCTGCCGGCATGCTCGTCGGCGCACAGGACGTGCACTGGGCGGAGCCAGGGCCCTACACCGGCGAGGTCTCCGCGGCGGAACTCGCCGAGCACGGCGTCAGCCTGGTGGAGATCGGGCACGCGGAACGGCGCGCGCACTTCGGGGAGACGGACGACACCGTCGCACGCAAGACCGCGGCCGTCGTGCGGCACGGACTGACGCCGCTCCTCTGCATCGGCGAGGCGGTCGAGTCGGATCCGACACGGGCTGCCGAGGTGTGCACATCGCAGCTCGAGTCGTCGCTCGCTCGCGTCGACGGCTCCCTGGCGAACCGACTGGTCGTCGCCTACGAACCCGTGTGGGCCATCGGCAGGTCGGATCCGGCCGACGATGAGCACATCCGCCTGGTCACCCGTGCCATCAAGACTGCGCTCGTCGCGACCCCCTTCTCCGCTCAGGTCATCTACGGTGGGAGTGCGAGACCAGGTCTGCTGCCTCGCATCGGCGATGCGGTCGACGGTGTGTTCCTGGGTCGCTTCGCCCATGATCCGCTCGCTTTCGGCGGAATTCTTGATGAGGCGCTCGACATGGAGGAGATGCGATGACGGCACCGGTCCCGCGGCGGGTCACCGAGATGGAGCGGCGCAATCTGCGCGACCGTGTGTACGACCTGATCCTCGAGATGCTGCTCGACGGCGACGTGGAGCCGGGCGCGCGTCTGTCCATCGACACGCTCGCCCGCCAACTCGATGTCTCGCCCACCCCGGTGCGGGAGGCGATGGTGCAGCTCGAGCGCACCGAGCTCGTCACCCGTGAGGCCCTGCGGGGATATCGTGTCGCGCCGCCGCTCGGACCGGACCAGCTGGATGAGCTCTTCGCGGCACGCCTCATGCTCGAGGTCGAAGCCGCCAGGCTGGCGACCCCGCACGCCGCTGACCTGCTCGCGGACCTGCGCGCCGCGCATGATCGTCACCAGGACTGGGCGCAGCGCATCGCCGCCTCGATGCGCTCGGGGACCGCGAGCGTGCGGGACATGCAGGAGTACTTCGCAGCGGACGCCGACTTCCATGAGGTGATCCTGCGGGCGGCGGGGAACCGCTACATCATGAGCATGCATGCCGACCTCGGTGCCTTGACGCACCGTATGCGCCAGGCCGTCCTCCGGGGGGCGAACGACGTGGAAGAGGCGCATGCCGAGCATGCGGCGATCATCGACGCGTTCGATTCCGAAGACCCGGAAGCGCCGGCCGCCGCGATGCGGGCGCACATCGAGGGCGTGCGTGATCGATCCTGGCGCGAAGCCGACGGCGACCCCCTGCGCTGACCCGAAGAGCGCCGTCCGAACGCCGGCTGATCGTCTGGAAGCCTCGTTGCGAGCTCGACGGGGAGGCCGCGGTTCGGCGCGCCCGTCGGAGAGGATCGCGCGGAGGCAGCCGATATTCGTTGTGCGCCGATTGAATATTTCCTATAGGATTTACGAAGGCAGGCTCCGATGATCGGAGCCCCGGACACGATGGAGTGAGATGCCTGCGTTCCCCGCAGCCGAATGGCCGATCGCCGCATGCTTGCACGGCGTACCCACCGTGCTCGCCGATGGGCGCACCCTGCACGACGCCGGACCGGAGGCGTGGGAGGCGGCGTTCGCCCAGGTCGCCGCGGTCGACTTCTCGATGGCAGAGCTCGCCGACAGTCACATCCGTCCCGCCGACCTGAGCAGCGCGCAGCGCGCCGAGCTCGTCGCGGTCGCCGCCGCGCGCGGCATCGCGATCCCCTCGGTGCATGTGCAGCGGCAGAGTGTGATCGAACCGGGGCGTGGCGAGCAGAACCTCGCGTACGCCCACCGCACGATCGATGCCGCGGCGGAGATGGGGATGAGCGTCTTCTCCACCGGACTGCACCGACCTCTCAGCGACGCGCAGCGCCGCGCGCTGTGGTTCTGGTCGGTCGAGGGCCCGCGCGACCCCGCCGACGACCCGGCGACGTGGGCGCTCGCCGTGACGCGGCTTCGCGAGCTCGGCAGGCACGCCGGCGAAGTGGGCCTCCGGGTCTCGCTCGAGATGTACGAGGACACCTATCTCGGGACAGCCGACTCCGCCGTCCGGCTGGTCGAGGAGATCGGGCTCGACAACGTCGGACTCAACCCGGACATCGGCAACCTCGTGCGCCTCCACCGGCCCATCGAAGACTGGCGCGAGGCGTACGCCAAGACGCTTCCCTACGCGAACTACTGGCATGTGAAGAACTACACGCGCGATGAGACGTTCGACGGCTCACGCGCCACCAGCGCTCCGTCGACGATGGCATCGGGCCTGATCGACTACCGCCACGTGATCCAGCAGGCGGTGGCCGTCGGCTTCGACGGCGTCATCCTGTGCGAGCACTACGGAGGAGACAGCCTGGGGATGTGCGCCGCGAACCAGCGATACATCCGCGACGTGCTCGCCGCCGGCGAGCGTGCCGCCGCCCCCGCATCCGCCGTACTGCCCGTGCCCTGACCCTCCCGAACGAAGGACAGCCATGACCTCTCACCCTCGCATCGCCCTGACCCTCGGCGACCCCGCCGGAGTCGGCCCCGAACTCGTCGCCCGGCAGCTCGCCGACCCCGCGTCCACCGCGGTCGCCGACATCCTGATCATCGGCGATGAGCAGGAACTCCTCGAGGCCATGGCCGACGCCGGCGTCGAGTTCGCCTGGACCAGGGAGCGGGGAACCGGCGTCCCGCAGCTGATCGACAACGGCGGGACGCGCCCGCCCGGCGGGTTCGTGCGGAAGCAGCCCACCCGCGAAGGGGGTCTCTGGGCGATGGCGAGCCTGCGCACCGCCCTGGAGCTGTCGAAGGCGGGTGACGTCGATGCGATCGTCTTCGCCCCGTTGAACAAGTCCTCGCTGCACCTGGCCGGGATGACCGAGAACGACGAGATGGCATGGTTCGAGACGGTGCTCGACGACGGCACCTCCGCCACCGAGCTGAACATCCTCCCGGAGTTGGTCACGGGTCGCGTCACCAGCCACTGCTCGATCTCCGAGGTCGCCGACCTGATCACCTACGACCTCATCGTGGAACGCGGCGAGCTGCTCGAGCGAGTGCTCCGGGCACGCGGCATCGACGAGCCGCGCATCGGCGTCTGCGCCCTCAACCCGCATGCCGGGGAGTCGGGGAAGTTCGGTCGTCACGAGATCGACCTCATCGCTCCGGCGATCGCCGAGCTGCAGCGGCGAGGAGTGGACGCGACAGGACCGTTCCCCAGCGACACCATCTTCCTCAAGGCGCGTGACGGCGGGTTCGACGGCGTCCTCACGATGTACCACGACCAGGGGCAGATCGCCGTGAAGCTGCTCGGCTTCGACCGCGGCGTCACGATGGCGGGCGGCCTCAGCGTGCCCGTCTGCACGCCGGCTCACGGGACCGCGTTCGACGTGGTCGGCACCCGGTCCGCGTCCACCGGGGCGTATGAGCATGCGTTCCGCACAGCCGTCGACGTCGGCGCGCAGGCACGCGCCGCCCGCGAGTCCGTCTGATCCCCCCCATTCCTCCGTTCGAACCCGACAAAGAGACAAGGAAAGACAATGAAGTCACGTTTCGCAGCAATCGCCATCGGCGCCGTAGCCGTCATGGCTCTCGCCGGCTGCTCCGCAACCGCGCAGGGTGACGGCGGCGGCGGAGGAGATGCGTTCGCGCCTCAGGACGTCCGCATGATCGTGCCGTTCGCCGCCGGTGGCGGCTCGGACGTCTCCGGTCGTGCCATCGCCAGCGGCCTCGAGGAGGCGACCGGCTCCACGGTCACGGTGGAGAACCGCGAGGGCGGATCCGGAGCCGTCGGGTACTCGCACTTCCTCGCGCAGCAGGGCAACGGCAACTACCTGCTCGCGGCGGAGACCGCGCTCCTCGCATTGCCGCTGACGACCGACGTGGGCTTCAGCTACGAGTCGTTCACGCCGATCATGAAGCTCGGCGACGACTACACGCTCGTGGTCGCTCCCGGCGACAGCCGGTTCGACACGTGCACCGACGTCGTCGACGCGGCGAAGAGCGATGGCGTCGTCGCCGCCGTGTCCGGCACCGTCAGCCTGGACGAGGTCGTGTTCACGCTCATCGAGAAGGACCAGGACATCACCTTCGACCGTGTCCCGTTCGAGGGCGGCAGCGAGGTCATCGCCGGTCTCCTCGGCGGTACCGTCGAGGTCGGCTCCCTGAACCCGAGCGAGGTGCTCGGCCAGCTCGAATCCGGTGATCTGAAGGCGCTCTGCGCGCTGTCCGAGGAACGCTACGAGTACGCGGAGCTCGCCGACATCCCCACGGCGAAGGAGCAGGGGATCGACGTCGCGTTCGCCCAGTTCCGCGGATTCATCGCCCCCGGCGGCGTCAGCGAGGAGGCCACGCAGTTCTGGATCGACGCCGCGAAGGAGTTCGCCGAGTCCGAGGCGTACACCGCCTACATCGAGGAGAACCTCATGCAGGCCAACGCCGCGTACGGCGACGAGTTCGCCGACTACCTCGCGGAGAACTCCGCTGCCCTCGAGGCGGTCGTCGGAAAGTGATCATGTCACCCCGGATCGCCAGGGTCGCCGCGAGCGGGGTCATGGTCGTCGTGGGAGCCGTGGCCGCCCTCATCGGGTCGGGGTACGGCTTCACCACCGACAACGGTCAGATCGGCGCCGGCTTCATGCCGGTCGTCCTCGGCGTGGTCATGGCGGTGCTCGCCGTGGTCGACGTGGTCGCCACCCTGCGTCGACCCCCGGACGCGGACGCGGACGCGGGCGCGGGCACGGAGCAGTCCGACATCGACGTGCTCGGCCGTTCGCAGCGCCAGCGGAACGGGATGCTGGCGCTCGTCGTCGGCCTCCTGTTCCTGGCGCTCCTGCTCGTCCCCGTCACCGGGCTGCTCATCGCGCTCGGGCTGCTCGTCGTCGCCATCGCGACGATCGTCGAGCGGCGCCATATCCTCGCTGCGCTCCTCGTGGGCGCCATCGCCATCGCCGTCGTGCACGTCGTCTTCGCCGTCCTGCTGAAGGTGCCGATGCCCACCGGCCTGATCGGACTCATCTGATGATCGAGAACATTCTTCTGGGCTTCCAGACCGCGCTCACGCTGGAGAACGTGCTCTGGTGCTTCGTCGGCGTGCTCCTCGGCACGGTCATCGGCCTGCTGCCCGGGCTCGGCTCCACGACCGGCGTCGCCGTGCTGCTGCCGGTCACCTTCACGCTCGAGCCGGTCACCGCGTTGATCATGCTCGCCGGCATCTACTACGGCGCCCAATACGGCGGCACGATCACCTCGGTGCTGATCTCCACGCCGGGCGAGGCGGCCAGCGTGGTCACGACGCTGGACGGCTACCAGATGGCGAAGAGAGGCCGTGCGGGTGCAGCGCTGGCGATCAGCGCCATCGGATCCTTCATCGCCGCGATCATCTCCCTCGCGCTGCTGATGGCACTCGCGCCTCCGCTCGCGGACCTCGCGTTGGAGTTCGGCCCCGTCGAGATGCTCGCGATCATGATCCTCGCGCTCGTGGTCGTCATCACCTTCCAGGGCAAGGACATGATCCGCGGTGCGCTGATGGCCGTCGCGGGGCTTCTCGTCGCGACGGTCGGCATCGCGCAGGGCACCAGCGAGGCGCGGTTCACGTTCGGGAACGTCAACCTGCTCTCCGGCATCCCCTTCGTCGAGGTGATGATCGGTCTCTTCGCGCTCGGCGAAGTGCTGCACCAGATCCGGATGGGCGCAGCCGCTCCCATCCGCGCCCGGTTCCAGGACATGCTGATCACACGCAAGGACGTCAAGGACTCGATGCCGGCGATCCTCCGCGGCTCGGGCATCGGCTTCCTGCTCGGCATCCTCCCCGGTGCCGGGTCGACTCTCGCATCGTTCATGGCCTACGGGGTGGAGCGCAAGGTCAGCCGCAATCGCGACAACTTCGGCCGGGGCGCGATCGAGGGCGTGGCGAGTCCGGAGAGCGCCAACAACGCGGCCGCGAACGCCAACTTCGTGCCGACCCTGGCACTCGGGATCCCCGGCGGGGCGACGACCGCGGTGCTCCTCGGCGCGTTCACGATCTTCGGACTGCAACCCGGACCGCTGCTGTTCGATACCCAGCCCGCGCTCGTCTGGGGGCTGCTGGTGTCGTTCTTCATCGGCAACGTCCTGTTGCTCGTGCTGAACCTCCCGCTCGCGCCGGTGTTCGCGCAGATGCTGCGGATCCCGTACGGGTACCTCTATCCGATCATCCTGCTGACCTCGCTGATCGGCGCCTATTCGGTGAGCAACAACATGTTCAGCGTGTGGCTGGTGTTCGTGTTCGGACTGATCGGCTACCTGATGAAGGAGGTCGACCTGCCGATGGCGCCGTTCGTGCTGGGGCTCGTCCTCGGGCCTCTGCTGGAGAAGGCGCTGGTCCAGACCAGCGCCATCGGCAAGGGCAACCTGGGCGTGATGTTCGAGAGCCCGATCGCCGTCGGCGTGATCGCCCTGGCCATCGCGGCGATCGTCGTGCCGCGGGTTCTCGCGGCCTTGCGAGGTGCGCGACGCGACGCCCGCGTGTGACCGCACGAAAGACGGATGCCACGACCCCTCAGGGTCGTGGCATCCGTCTTCGCTGTGTGCGGGTCAGCCCGGGTGCGTCATGGACAGCAGGTCGAGCTTCTCGTCCAGCTGCTCCAGCGTCAGGTCGCCGCGCTCGACGTAGCCCAGGTCGATCACGGCGTCGCGCACCGTGATGCCCTTGGCGACCGCGTGCTTGGCGATCTTCGCCGCGGCCTCGTAGCCGATGAGCTTATTCAGCGGCGTCACGATCGACGGGCTCATGCCCGCGAAGGCCGCGGCGCGCTCGACGTTCGCCTGCAGACCGTCGATGGTCTTGTCGGCGAGCACGCGCGAGGCGTTCGACAGCAGGCGGATCGACTCGAGCACCGCAGTGCCCATCACGGGGATGGCGACGTTGAGCTCGAAGGACCCGGACGCGCCGGCCCAGGCGACGGTCGCGTCGTTGCCGATCACGCGCGCGCAGACCATGAGCACGGCCTCGGGCACGACGGGGTTGACCTTGCCCGGCATGATCGAGGAGCCGGGCTGCAGGTCGGGGATGTGGAGCTCGCCGAGGCCCGTGTTGGGACCAGAGCCCATCCAGCGCAGGTCGTTGTTGATCTTGGTCAGCGAGACCGCGATCGTGCGCAGCGCGCCGGAGGCCTCGACCAGTCCGTCGCGGTTGGCCTGCGCCTCGAAGTGGTCCTTGGCCTCGGTGATGGGCAGCTCGGTCTCGGCTGCGAGCAGCTCGATGACCTTCTGCGGGAAGCCCAGCGGCGTGTTGATGCCGGTGCCCGTCGCGGTGCCGCCCAGCGGGACCTCGGCCACCCGGGGGAGAGCCGACTGCACGCGCTCGATGCCCAGGCGGATCTGACGGGCGTAGCCGCCGAACTCCTGGCCGAGGGTCACGGGCGTCGCGTCCATGAGGTGCGTGCGACCGGACTTGACCGCGTCCTTCCACAGCTCGGCCTTCGCCTCGAGGGCGACGGCGAGGTGGTCGAGGGCCGGGATGAGCGTGTCGATGAGCGCCTGCGTGACGGCGATGTGCACCGAGGTGGGGAACACGTCGTTCGACGACTGCGAGGCGTTCACGTGGTCGTTGGGGTGCACAGCCGAGCCGAGGATGCGCGTGGCGAGGGTCGCGAGCACCTCGTTCATGTTCATGTTCGAGGAGGTGCCGGATCCGGTCTGGTAGGTGTCGACCGGGAACTCGCCGTCGTGCGCGCCGGAGGCGACCTGATCGGCGGCCTGCGCGATGGCGTCGGCGATGGCTCCGTCGAGGGTGCCGAGCTCCTTGTTGGCCAGAGCCGCCGCCTTCTTGATCCGTGCCAGGGCGGCGATCTGCGTCGACTCCAGCCCCTTGCCCGAGATCGGGAAGTTCTCCACGGCGCGCTGCGTCTGCGCCCCGTAGAGCGCGTTCACGGGCACTCGCACCTCACCCATGGTGTCGTGTTCGATGCGGTACTCGGTGTCGGTCATTCCGAACCCTCCTTGGTTGCGGGGACGGTCCCCTTTGTGTCGGCGTCTTCGTCGATCCCGACCGTGATGACGGGCACGGCGGCGCCCTCGGCCAGACGGTAGTTCGCTCCCACGATGCCGAGTCGGCCCTCGGCGACCGCGTTGCTGATGATCTCGGACGACTGCAGCAGGTCGTGCACGGTGTTGCGCAGGTGCTCGCGTCCGACCAGCTCGGAGTCGATCTCGGCGACGGTGGTTCCGCCGCTCTCGGCGAGCACCTTCCTCGCAGCGGGGACGATCGGCGCGATCAGCTTCCAGATGTGCGGCGGCAGGGGAGCGGCATCGATCGCGGTTCCGTCGATCGCCGCGCGGACGGCTCCGCACGAGTCGTGGGCGAGCACGACGATGAGGGGCACTTCGAGCACCGCGACCGCGTACTCCAGGCTCGCCACGATCGACTCGCCGATCACCTGTCCGGCGTTGCGGACCACGAACAGATCACCCAGGCCGAGGTCGAAGATGATCTCCGCGGCGAGGCGGGAGTCGGAGCAGCCGAACAGCGTCGCGACGGGATGCTGGGCGGCTTCGAGGTCCTTGCGGCGGAGCACGTCCTGGTTCGGATGCCGGGGCTCGTCCGCCACGAAGCGGCGGTTGCCCTCCTGCATCTGCGCCCAGGCCGCGGCGGGGGTGAGCGGGTGCGTCATGAGGCCTCCGAGATGGTGCGGATCTGCGGGATGAGGGACTCGGCGAGCTCGGCGGTCGAATCGGGGGACCGCGAGCCGTAGAGGAGGATGTAGTCGTCGCCGGCCTGCGTGCCGATCGCGTACGAGACGTTGGCGTTGGATTCGGCGCGGGCGGGTTCGAAGACGTCCCAGTCGCGCCCGCCGATCCGGACGGTGTCGGTGGGAGCGATGCCGTTGAGCCGCTGCGGTGCCCACGAGGCGTCGGCGTCGAACGCCTGGGCGACCTTGATGAAACCGCGCTCCTCGTCCGCCCGGGGGGCGAGCGTGACCTCCCAGACGACCGTGGCGCCGCTCTGCAGCTCCGCGTCGTTCGCACGCCAGAAGTCGCCGAGCTCCGGGATCAGGACCGGGCTCTGCAGGGAGGATTCGACTCCCTCCGCGATGGCCGCCACGTCGAGGGGAGCGCGCTCCACGGGTTCGCCTCGCGGGACGGCGAAGATGATGACGGCGACCACGGCGAGAGTGACCGCCAGGGCGGCGATGAGGTTGCGCACGGTCTGGCTCGACCGGTACGCCTTGCTGGAGGCGGCCTTGCGGGCCGCGGTCTCGTCGGGCGTCTCCGGGCGGCCGAGCTCCGCGATGATGGGCGGCTGCTTGCTCACAGCTGTGCCCCCGGGGTCTCCGAGTCCGAAGCCTCGGCCCGTGCGGCGTCGAGACGGCGCTTGGCCCCGAGCAGCCATTCCTCGCAGCGGGCGGCCAGAGCCTCTCCGCGTTCCCACAGCGCCAGCGAGTGCTCGAGGGTCGGAGAGCCCTGTTCGAGTTCGGCGACGACCTTCACGAGCTCGTCGCGGGCCGCCTC
>Ga0172374_1002346_pt1 | contig 12086 bp, 13 predicted proteins | sample LakKiv3m_FD_114536 | JGI IMG/M metagenome (GOLD analysis project Ga0172374, IMG submission 114536) | Freshwater microbial communities from Kabuno Bay, South-Kivu, Congo - kab_092012_10.3m | ecosystem: Environmental > Aquatic > Freshwater > Lake | place: Democratic Republic of the Congo... | reverse complement strand
CCATCTCGTGGCAGATGTATTTAAGTTATTACGAAAAATAATATTACTAGTTGCATATGTTATGGCTGTAAATATGGCCACCATACTGCCAAGCGACAATATGTACGCAATAGACCGCGCTACAATTAAACGGATATCGAATAATTTGTGACGTATAATTGCATATCCGATAAACGTAACTAGAAATAGTGAGCCAATAATACCAATTTTGGAAATACCCCAGTCATTAGTTATCGATGGTATAACTGCAGTGGTTAGTAGTATCCAAACGAATGTTAATAAAATACCTATTGCGCTATAAACAATCTGCTGTCTTTCAATCACACCAGTAGCTTTTGACTTAAATGCTTGATGAAAATTAATAAACAAAAAAGTAAAAAATATTAGTGCAGTAAAAACATAGATGAGATAGAGCGAGCCAGTGGTTACGTCAGTTAGTGCTTTTTCAGGTCTGTATATTACATCATTGACAATAAATGAGGTAGAAGATAGCGCTACGGCTATCGGCAAAAGAATATATGCAATGCGTCGTTGTGTATTATGTTCTGCAATTTTTTTAGGAAAATATAATGAGAATACCCAAACAACGGCCGCAAGTATAAGCCCCAAGGCAAAAGACACCCTGTTAACAATAAGTTGTGTAACGTGTCCGTGTACGTGGTTAGTAAAGTAATTGGCTGTTGTCCAACACATTACGGTAATTGCAAGTAAGGTATAGAGGCGATTTATCTTATTTTTTATATTTCTAGATAATACCGTTGCACCAAGAACTGTATTTGTTACTAAAATAATACCTAGCGCTATCGCATCATACATACCCAAAGTTTACAAGTATAAGCTTAAATGAGCAATGTCGATAGCAGCTGATAGCGCTATTCTGCCGGGGGTAAGCTAATACTCTGATTTGAAAATTGCTCTGGCATATATTCGCTAAGCAACAAATAATCTTTACCTAGCGTATGTCCATCAATAAATACTCTTCCCACAAATTCATTAGCTTCACGAATATTTCGCATACCCCTGTCTAATACACAATATGCAGGTATTGTGTCATAAGGTCCGCCATATGGGTGGGGTTCAAGGTTAGGGAACACATCAAATGGTTTTCCAAAAGATTGAAGTATTTCAAAAGGTTTAATGTCCTGGATTGACATTAAGTTTTTTATGCCGTTACCAAGCGCAAAACGGAGGCAACTGTGATATAACGCAAGACTCGTACCATTCATGGATCCGTTTGTTGAATAATTTGGATCAACTGCGATAGTAGCTACATCAAATGTTTCCGATGTGTTTATACTAACACCCGCACTTGAACACAACTTATCCCACGCCTCATGAGGATCATACTCATCATCCCCATTCGTCCCACTAAAAAAATTACGTTTTATTTCATCTAACCAAGGATTACTTGGCTTATCTTCAACTAAGTCATTTATGCTTTTGAGGCCCGTGGTATCGTTAGGACAAATTATTCGTATATTTCCTGCCGGTTGTTGATAATCCTTATCTATAACGACTATAAATACACTAGACTCATCATAGTCATGATAGTCTTCATAGACGTCCGTTGTTGACCTTGCAAAAGCATTTGCAAATACTTTAGTTTCAACACTTCGTCCGATATCGGAGTATTCCGAAGTTGCAGGAATGGCTGCGACCACAAACCTACGCGCCCCTGCTAGTTCTCTTAAATCAATTCCCATTCCTTGCTCAAGAAAATCTTTACATAGGTCACTAACTCGATCTGTTGCAAAACGCTCATCTAATTCGCGTTCTACCATGGCTCCCATTTGCTCAAACTGCTCTAGTGGTTCACGTACAGTTGTCATATTTGTTCTCCTTCTAGTGCTACATGTGTCTGGTCAATTTCTACTTCGCCTAACCCATTATTGTCTATGCATGGCGTAGTTATTTCTTCTTGTCCACCGCGATTCTTAATCTTATTTTTTAACCAACTTCCGCCCTGTATCACCCCAACAACACCAAGCCAAAACTTCCAATCAGTACCATAGTTAACAATATATTCCGCAGGTTTTCCTAGCCCGATTTTTTCCGCATGCTCAATTCCTCCAGCAGCTAATACTCCTATTGACCCGCTAACTCCAGCAACCAGCAAAGATGCCTTGTTGGCAACTGATAAGTCTTGTTTAAGCGACGGTCGTTCGTTTTGAACATGACGTTTGGCTGCTACCAAACCAGCACCAATTCCAAGCGCAATACCCATATCGGTAATTTTATCGGTGGTTTTTGTGTCTGTTTTCTTTGTATTATTAAACATCTTGTCGTGAATCCAACCGCTAAAACTTCGTAAACTTTTTAGCCTAGAATTAAGACCTGCGGCTATTAGCCCACTTGAGCCCATTTCTATACCATATGTAATAGCCCCGACCACACCGCCCACAGCAAGTTCATTCATTGTAGATTTCAATACATTTAATCCTGCGCTTACTCTCAGTGCCTCGTTGGCTGGACTTTGCTCAAACACCAGTGAGGCACCGGCGGCTGCAAGCAGCAACCCACCCAATATCCTATCTCTCCAAATATGATCTTTTGCGGCGGCTATTTCTGCGCCTTGCGGAACCAAAGCCACCTCGGATATTTCCGGTATGGGAAAAGCGGGTGTTGGTTGAATACTTTCGTTTACACCGGTCATTTTGTACTCCACTCGCTGGCTTGATAAACCGCCACCACCAGAGCGCAAACCGGTTCGTGCAGGCAAGTGCGCCCCACAACTTTCATCTTTATTTCACCAAACTTAACGTTTCTGGTTGCCATAAGCGCCTGTAAACTCTGGCGGATGTCGCTTTCCACCGTTTTCTTGCTCTTGCCTTCGTGCTCCACAAACAATCCCTTGCCGGTTTTCTTATCTTGCACCCAGCCAATGCCGGCCCACGCCTCGGCGTTGGGCGTATCCACCCGCGCGTCTGCCATAACCACATACAGCCTGTCGCCCCAGTTGCCAGGCAGATTCTCCAGTGTCTTATTGTGGGTTTTTATAACAGTTTGTGGCGGAATAACAGAGCTGAGTTTAATCAAGTTATAATTAGCCACGCCGGCATGGTTAAGCGCCGCATCAAATGCGGACAGCTTGGTTGGGCCAGACCCAATTCCAGAAGTTACATTTATATTCATAATAAATAGTTATTAGTTTGTAGTTTAGAAAAAAAAACGACGCCGCATTGGCCGTCATCGGCCCGCCAGCATCGCTTAATCTACTAAAGTACCGCTACATATTACCACAAGAACTTCCCCCTGTCAAAGCATTTTCAAAATTCCCACGTCGGAGTTACTTGAATCACTCAGTTATTTTGTGAAAAACATTAATCCCTGTTTAGATAATTTCTCATAGCTTCAGCGGCATGGGCCCGCATGGAGTTAGCATCTTTTTCTGTGCTACTCATTTCGGCAAAAGTTTTATCTTGTTTCTCGGGAATAAAAATTGCATCGTACCCAAAACCGTTTTCTCCTTTAGGCAAGTCCGATATCATACCATTCACTGTTCCAACAAATACTTTAGCACCGCGTTTATCGCAATACCCTAAAGCTGTAACAACTCTTGCTGATCTGTCATCCCAAGCTTTAAGCATTCGCAAAATACCTTCATTGCCAACATTATCTAAAAACCAAGCTATCAGTGCCCCCGGTAAATTACCCCATGCGTTTATGTATAAACCTGTGTCGTCAACAAATACCGGTTGACCAATTTCTTTGTATGCCATTTCAGCCTTTGCCTTAGCAACAACAGCTACGTCGGTATCTTGAATTTCGGGTAATTGGAGTGTCTTACAAGCTACTGTAGTACCAATCAATCTACTAAATTCTTCAGCTTTCCGTTTGTTGCCAGTAATAAGCGTTAGTGCTTCCATAACTTCCTTTGATTATACGACCACGGTATTTTATTTACCCTAGTTACCATTGAACCATATTTTTCATTTAAATTGCTCGGATTTAATAGATTTTGTTTATCCCCACCCGTGGATCGGATTAGATATGAGATTACATTACGTACAACGGGTGTAAATGTTTTAATACCAATTGTTGATGCGTGGTCGGTCGGTTCTTTGATTAAATCGGAATTGCAAATAATGGCATCGTATTTGCTCATATCCGAGAAAAGATCAAACTTTAGACGACGTAAAAATTTCTCCCTTGTATCATTATCTTTTTGCGTAACCAAACTTCTACAACCATTTATATCTAAATTTTTCTGTTCTTTTTGAGATACAAAACATTTTCGTGATCTAGAATCTTTATCCGACTCAATCCAAATCCTAATTAGCGGGCCTTCATAGATATATGCCAATGCCCACGAGTCTATTACGAGTCCGTCTTTTGTATTAGCAAGTTGTATAAGTCTTTTTTCAAGTTCAACGTCAACCCTATCACCTTCTCGAGCTTTTTCTATTTCGTTATATTTAGTTAGCCATATCCTATTCGAATCATCATTCATATTTAGAATATCAAGAATGATCTTGGTTGCAGATATATATTCGTAACATAGCTGATCTGCAAGAATTTTCGCATGTGTTGTTTTTCCGGCAGCAGTTAGTCCTGCAAATGCAATATTTGGTCGCAATTTTTTCATTTAATATATTATTTCATAGTTTTATTAGATACACGGGTTATTAACAGAAATAATTAAGGGGTAATCTTGACAACAATTATACTCTCAACTTACAAGAGTATGGTCTTGACTTATCATACAATTTCTATACAATATCTATTGATAAGCTTAATAATAAAGGATAATTATGAGTGTAAAAACTTTTAATGTTTCGTTCCCCACCGCTTTAGCCAACCAAGTAGACAGCAAGGCGAAAGAACAGTTCGGTAGTAGAAGTGATTTCTTGCGCTTTGCAGCACTTAAATATCTGCGGGAAGAACAAGAATTTGAGGAGTTGATGTCTTATGGCAAGCAAATCGGCAAAAAAGCCAGCTACAAGTCAGAGAAAAATGTGGCTCGAAGTATTAGCCAAAGACGCAAGCAAAAGCGCAACTGGATATCTTAGAGTCACAATAGATACAAATGTCTGGATTAGCGCCCTACTGTACGGCGGTGAACCAGAACGGTTGATTCGTTCATGCAAACAACACTGTAAAATCGTAGTTTCGGAGTACATTGTTAATGAACTACTAGGATATCTCAAACAAATCGGCGCACCGTATAAATGGCGTAACTCTTTGGAGAAATTGATAAAACAAATTTGTTTGTTAGTGGAACCAGATGATCTTCCTGTGATAAGTCGAGATATTAAAGACGATCCAGTCATAGCAACCGCTACTGTTGGTGCTTGTGACTACTTGATCACTGGCGATAAGGACTTGTTAGTTCTGAGACAAGTGCAAAAGATTCGCATAGTAACGCCAAGCGAATTCCTAGAACGTTTTTAAGATCGTTTCCAAGGTCGGACCTTGGAAACGGCAAGCTCGTAAATCTGAAGATAATAATAGGTTTTGTATTACAATAGGTTGTATTGTGGCAAAGATAAAACATAGCCAAACAAAAATCGCCGTCATTGAAGACGACCTGCCGATCTGCCAGATGTACGAACTCAAGCTCAAACTGTCCGGTTACGACGTCCAAACGGCACACAACGGTAAAGACGGTCTGGAGCTGTGTAAAAAGTTCAAGCCAGATATGATATTGTTGGATATTCGTATGCCGGTGATGAACGGCGACGAGATGCTAGAAAAAGTTCGTTCCAAAAACTGGGGTGCCGATATGCGTGTAATCATCCTGACAAATATCAGCCGCGACGAAGCGCCGATGAACCTTCGTCTTCTCCATGTAGACCGCTACATAGTCAAGGCCCACCACACCCCCGCCCAAGTTATAAATATTATCCACGAAGTCCTAGATACCCCCGTTGAGTAGATAGTTTTATACATTGCGCTAGCGCTTGGTACTTGACAAACATTTCAAATAGGACTACAACAGTAGTAGATCTTTAGCAGATAAGCGAAGACAGCCTTTCACCATGCGTGAAACGCTGTGTTCGTTTTTTTTAATTATTAAGCAAATGGTATGACAACAAAAATAGCAATCATTGAAGACGACGACGCCATCGTAGAGATGTACCGCATTAAGTTTGAGGCCGAGGGCTTTGAGGTAGAAACGGCCGAGAACGGCAAGCTGGGACTAGAACTGGTAGAAAAGTTTAAGCCCGACTTAATATTACTAGACTTGATGATGCCGGAGATGAACGGTATTGAAATGCTAACTGCAATGCGCAAGTCTGGCTGGGGCAAAAGTGTTAAGGTGGTGATAATGACCAATGTCAGTAAAGACGAGATAACGCCGCCGGTAAGCCAACTACAAGTAGACGGTTTCATCGTCAAGGCGCATTACACCCCGCACGAAGTGGTTAACACCGTAATGCAAGTCCTAGCCGACAAGAAATAACTCTCTTTTAGCATCTGACAATTTGTCAATCTCTCTGACTTCTCGTAAACACGAGTTCCACACTTAGCCATTGATGACAGATAGTGCATAAAGTGAGCGAAAGCTTTTAATCCGAGTGAGGCATATCCATAGTTACGTTGAATGAGGATTAGAAGCTTGCAGCCGCTTTAGGTGTGATCTGGAGCAATGGAAAAGTGCGAAACACGTGTTAATATAAACGTATGTCCGCAAAAATTGCCATCGTAGAAGACGACCAAGCTATAAGCCAAATGTACCGCATCAAATTTGAGGCCGAGGGCTTTGAGGTAGAAACGGCCGAGAACGGCAAGCTGGGACTTGGACTTATCCAAAAAATGCGCCCCGACATCGTGCTGCTTGACTTAATGATGCCGGTTATGACCGGCGGCGAAGCACTGGCAAAACTGCGCAAGTCCGATTGGGGCAAAAATATTAAAGTGGTGATTCTAACCAATATGGGCGAACAGGAGATACCAGAAGACGTCAAAAAACTAGGTGTCAGCGCGGTAATCCTGAAGGCTGATATGACCCCGCGCCAAGTCGCCGAGCTCGTCAACTCCCAGCTCAAAAGCTAACTTTTCTTATTTAGAAAAAACCAAAACCATTTCGGTACGGACTTCGTCCTACCTACCGACCAACTTTTTATGTCGGTAAAAAGTTGGACAAAAACCGACAGGCAAGCGCTAAAACATAACTAGTTTGTTATACCAGGCTTGGTCGTGATACAAAGAACTCCCTTCGGTCGGTCTATTTCTTTATCTTAGAACCGAAATAGACCGCCTTTGTATCACCTATTCGACCAAGCCTGAAACCAAACTAATCAGTTTTAGTGAGCCTGGGTAAAGACCAAGGAATTTAATATTTAATTATTAACCGTGAGGTGTGTTGTATTAATTTTTCAGGCTACCATTCGTAGCGAAGCGAAGTAGGTAGCCTGATCCTTTTATTTCCAGGCTTGAGGAGCACCTGAGTAGATGTTGTACAAAACAGGCGTACTTGGTTGCCGAAGCTGTTTAACGAAATAGTAGTGCTAGTAGCACTACTATGAGGAGTTCTGCAGGCAAGCCTGTTTTACACTAACAGATACATCAAGTGTGACGAACTGCCTGCGGGGTTTTTGCCTACTTTTGAACCTGTAGTCAAAAGTAGGTCGGGAGCGAGCGAAGCGCGCGCCGAAACTTTGGTTCTTTTTAAAAGAACACCTAGATCCAGCCGAAGGCTGGTTCCAAAAATGTTTTGTTGCCCTCCTCTCACATGCCTGCCATAATACTAGCTATGAAAATTGCGATATTGGGTTATGGGGAACAGGGGCGGTCAGCTTATGAATATTGGCATAAAGACAATGACATCACCGTTTGTGATATGAACGAAAATACGCAACTTCCCTCTGGTGTTTCGTCAAAACTTGGCATAAATTACCTCAAGGACCTAGACGGATTTGATTTGCTGATCAGAAGCCCGAGCGTCCACCCTTCCGACATAAGAAATGCCAATTCAAACACTTCTAATATCCTTGATAAAGTTTGGACCAACACCAATCAATTTTTCAAAGTATGCCCGACCAAAAACATCATCGGCGTAACCGGTACCAAGGGTAAGGGCACCACCTGCACGCTGATAGCCAAAATACTAGAAGCCGTTGGCAAAAAGGTGCATCTGGGCGGCAACATCGGCATCCCACCACTAGATTTACTAAAAAACGATATTAAACCCGATGATTGGGTGGTATTAGAGCTGGCCAATTTTCAGCTAATTGACATTAAATACTCACCCCGTATTGCAGTTTGCTTGATGGTAGCAGACGAACATTTGGACTGGCACAGTGATTCTCGCGAATATATCACCGCCAAGCAACAACTCTTCGGGTGGCAAAGCGAACAGGACATTACAATCTACAACGCTCAAAACGAATATTCCCAGCACATCACCAGTGTCAGCAAGGGGCAAAAAATCCCTTATATGAAACACCCGGGCGCCGATGTGATGGAAAACAAGATTGTTATTGAGAACCAAACCATTTGCGACGTAGGCGAGCTGAAACTGCTTGGCAAGCACAATTGGCAAAATGTTTGCGCTGCCGTTACTGCCATTTGGCAAGTGTCAAAAAATATAGAGGCGATGAAATCGGTTTTGACCACTTTTACTGGCCTGGAACATCGCTTGGAGCTGGTTCGCGAGTTGGACGGAGTAAAGTATTATGACGATTCTTTTGGAACTGTGCCAGAGACAGCGATTGTGGCAATTGAAGCGTTTGAACAGCCAAAAGTTGTAATATTGGGCGGGTCGGATAAGGGGTCGGACTACAAAATTCTGGCTAAAATTGTCTCAGAGCAAAATGTTAAAAAAGTGCTGGTCATCGGCAAAATGGCAGATGATATTTCGTTAGCATTGCGCAGTGCCGGTTTTAGCGATGTAGAGCCGGGCGGAGACAATATGGCAGCAATTGTAGCCAAGGCCCGAGCCAGCGCCCAAGCCGGCGATGTAGTTTTGCTCTCGCCCGCTTGCGCCAGCTTTGGAATGTTTGAAAACTACAAAGACCGCGGTGAACAATTTAGAAGCGCAGTTGAATCTCTTTCTTCAGCCTAAAAAACCAGTACGAGTCTGATATGCTTTTTTGCTTCGTCAACGTATCGCATAGGATATGCTTCCTCACCAGAAAACGCATCTCAGTTCATCGTACTGACATTTTATTTCAAAATAAAGAGAATCTACTGCGCTTCAATCTGTTCTAAAACTCGTTTAAGTTGTTTAACTACCGGTTGTTCCGGTTGAAGAACTTTTGCTCTACCATTTGCTATCTGATTGATTAACTCTTCTATCCAGTGATAATGCGTACAAGCCAGCACAATTACATCGGCTCCCGCCCGGCAGGCCGCTTCAACACGCTCTTTTATTTGTTGCCTGTCTACCTGATTATTTTCTATCATTTGCGTCCAGTCGCTACAGTCCGGTTCTAGGATTTTCGTGCCATTTCCGTAGAGTTTCTTCAGTTCGCCGTAGCGTTTACTGGCCAAAGTTGTCGGCGTGGCGCAAACTGCAATTACGCCGGATTTGCTAAGTTTTGCAGCCGGTTTTATCATCGGCTCAATGCCGATTAACGGAACCGGTAATTCCCTTCTTAGCTTGCCAATTATTGTCGTCGTAACGGTGTTACAAGCAATCACAATAACATCGCATTTTTTACTTAACTTGTTAAGTATTGGTCTTACTAGCTTTAGTAATTCGGCTGGCGTCTTATTGCCGTAGGGCAAATGTTTTTTATCGTCAGCAAAAATAACTTCGGCTCCAGGCAACGCTAGTTTTATAGCTTTTACCACCGACTCACCACCCACGCCGGAATCAAAAACGCCTATCTTCATATCTTTAGACTTTGGCTGGCGGCGCGGATAACGTTGTCAAACAGGGCGCAGACGGTAAGCGGGCCGACGCCGCCCTTTCTGGGGGTCAGGGTTAGATCATCGCGTTCATAGACGTCGTCGTCCAGATCGCCAACGGTTTTACCCGACTCGCTAGCCACCCCAGCATCCACCACTACTGCACCTTGTTTTATCATTTTTGAATATAAAATTGCCGGGCTGCCGGTGGCCGTGATGATAACATCGGCATATTTTGTATGCTTTGCCAGGTCCAATGCTTCCCTTCCGATTACTTCTACGTCATAACCGGAACTTAATAGCATTTTTTCCAGCGGCGCGCCGACTAACCTGCCCCGCCCGATGAGCAAAATGTGCTTACCGCGCAAATCTATGTTGTAGCCGGCCAATAGCCACATAATTGCCATAGGAGTAGCCGGACTAAACCATGAACCACGCACCGCCTTGCCCTGTTGTCCGGCAGAGCCGGCCATACCGGCAGGCTTTTGGCACATTGCTGTGTCAGTAGCTCCGGTACTCGTTCGCTGTACTTTTTCGTACACCTTACTCCGTTTCTCGCTACTTCCTTGCACTGCATCCAAATGCGCTGGCCATGGTAAATTCGGATCGCCTAGCGCGTCCACATCTTTGGCTGGATCCACTTGGTTGACGATTTCTTCGGTTTGAGCGGTATCGCTCAGTGGCAACTGGACAATTATACCGTGAATCGATTTATCGTTGTTCAAAGACTTAATTTTGTTGGCAATTTCATTTTGCGCAAGCATATATGTCTCTACGTCTACCTGGATATCGGCGCCGTATTGTTTTTTGAGCCGAACGTAGGTGTTAATGACCGGATCGTCTTTGGTCTGAACAATGGCCAGCTTGGGATTTACGTAGCTTGCTTGGCGCAAAGCCCGCACCTGCTTGGCCTGGCGTTCTTTAATAAAGCCGGCCAGCTCCGAGCCGTTTAGTGATTTCATACGTATATACTATCAACAAATACCACCCGAAGTGCAAATAATCATTGCTAATAGTTCAGTAAAATTTTCTTTTGGGAGGTGAGTATCTGAGCTTTGTTTCCCATTGGCAACATTACCTGCGGATCGGTGTGTCCAAAATCTAGGTTCTGAACCACGGGAATTTGTTTGTTATATTCGCGCACTGTTTTAAGAACCATTTCTCTTTGCTTTTTGCTATAAGCCGCTTTTTCCTTGGCGTTATTTTGTTTATTAAATTCCCAGGCTTTCGGCCGGCCAACAAGTACCGCCTGAAATTTATCAAACCAACCGCGTTCACCAAAGCCAGTTAATAAATATTCGACAATCCAGTGATCTGGTATTTCTTCTGAGGTTTCAATAAACAGTATGGCATTTTCTAGGTCTTCATTTTTGGGCAAGTACTTTTCAGAAGTTGCCTGCACCATAAGGCTTTCTACACAACCGCCCCAAAGAATACCTTCTGCATCAACACCGCAATCCCAAAATAAACCATCGTTGGTTTCCATTTTGCGAGTCTTTTTGAGATTATTTTTATCGGCCCAGTTTAAACCTTCGTCGTTATACATTTTGGCTACTTCCAGCTCATATTCCCCTTCGTCAAAAAGTGCGTGTTTTAAAGAATTAATAGTTATATCGTGCATACCACCCTGCATAGCAAACTCTGTCATAATGGCACCGCCGTAATATGATGGAATGCCTAGGTTCCACAAAAAATTGTGCAAGTGCGTGTTATCGCTGTAACCAAAAAACGGTTTTACGTTATCCAGAAATACCCTCGGATCAAGATATTTAATGAGTTTTATCTGGTCGTCACCGCCGATTGAAGTAAATACGGCTTTATTTTTTGAGTCTGCAAAAGCTATCATAATGTCTCTGGCCCTGTCTTTTAGTGGTGCTCCCATAGTGCGGGTGGTTGGGTATTCTTTTGGCACAAGCTCAAAAACATCACGCAAACGCTCCAAACCTAAATCCTGCACCCAAGGGAAAATGCCCGGCAAACCCGCCGAAGGTGATATAACGGCTACTTGGTCGCCTTTTGATAATTTTGGAAGTTTTGCGAATTTCTTCATTGTCTTATCTTATCAGAATAATAACGTTCTTAAGAACAGGCTTCGTATAAAGTGCCATAACAAAGTACGCCATCAATCCGGTAATCTTCTGGAAAACCAAGATGCTTTTTGTACTGCTCCGCGGAAAAACACTTATACATGCCGTTAGTATATCAAAATACGAGTTGTTTATTACGCTTGTGTTTGCTCCTTTGTGAAGTCTGTGAAAATATGTATTATAAAAGGATTTATTATGAGTTTG
>Ga0172374_1002345_pt1 | contig 12088 bp, 11 predicted proteins | sample LakKiv3m_FD_114536 | JGI IMG/M metagenome (GOLD analysis project Ga0172374, IMG submission 114536) | Freshwater microbial communities from Kabuno Bay, South-Kivu, Congo - kab_092012_10.3m | ecosystem: Environmental > Aquatic > Freshwater > Lake | place: Democratic Republic of the Congo... | reverse complement strand
TTGAGATAATGGTTATACAGAGTAATGAAACCCCGAATACCAGTATATTTGCAATGTATTTTATGAAAAAACGGCACGTGGCTATTTTCTCAAAGAGTGCAATATGTTAATGAACTTATGCAATTTGTCAAAATAATAGATATCTCAGATTTGGGACATCTTCGATCTGACAGAAGAAAAATCCCTCCGGACATGTAAGCCTGGAGGGATTTTGGTCGAAAAGATTTTATGGATTTGGCGGGCCCGGTGGTGTCTGCCTGTTCTGATTGTCAGCCGGGTTTCCAATTGGTGTTTCAGACGGAAGTGGAGCTTGTTCGCGTTGCACGGATGGTTGATTCTGTTCTTGCTGGCCACCCGTGTTCTGGTTAACTGCGTTTTCTTCAAGTCCTTCCAAGGCCTTCTTTCCGCTTTCAAGATTGGAGATTATCTTCTTGATATCCTGATTTTCAGGATTCAGCTCGGAAACTTTTCTGAACTGTTCCAGTGCTTTTTGTTTGTTTCCCTGCTTGTCGTAAATGAGTCCAAGGAAGTAACGCGCGTTTGAATAATTTTCCTCAAGCTTTAGAGCATTCTCTAGTTCTATCCGTGCTTGGTCAAACTTTTCTGCTTTGTAATAGAACACGCCGAGCTGGAAGATTATGCCGACATCCTGGGGCGTCATCTTTTTACTTTCTTCAAGCTTAGCGATTGCTTCGTCGATCTTTCCCAATCTATCGAGACATACGGCTACCATAAATTGAGCCGGAATATAGTTATTCTTCATTTCCACAGCCTTTTGGAAGTTCTGTTGGGAAGAGGCAATATATTCTTTCGTTTTATCGGAAAGCTGGGGCTGTTTATTGGATCCTTGTTGTTGGCTGGCGTTTTTAGCATTCTCAATATCTGCCATCATTAGGTAGATTTGTCCTATTTGATAGTAAGTGGAAGGATTTTTCGGGTCATATTTCAAAGATAATCTATAATTATCTTGTGCGATTTGTTCGGCATTGTCTTTTGATCCGACCACATTTTGATTGATCTGAGCCAGCTGAACATAGTTGTCTGGATTAACAGGATTCAGGCTAATAGCGCTACTAGCCTGCTGTTCTGCGGCAAAATATAGCTGGCTGATCTCAGCCCGATCGGTTTCGGAAAGGTTAGCGACGCCTTTTTTTGAAATTTTATCATTTAGCATCGAGAATAATGCTACGGATAAATTTCGGTGGTAAAGATCGCGATTCGGATCAAGGTTAACAACGCGATCAAGCTTTTTTACTAAGTCCTCAATGTTCGCATCCTTGGTGTCGCTGGCAAGGGCTTTATTGTAGGCCGCTGCGGCAACATACCTTTGGCCTTCCAAGAATATAAGTGAAATAAATCCGACAATAATCAAAACGAACACGAACGAGAGAATAAGCGAAACCCGAGGCGACGAGGTTTCACTAATGATCTCCTCTTTTCTTTTGAATACCAAGGATGTCAAAACGATCAGTGAGGCAGTGAGTGTCCACCAGAGAAAATCAATCGTGATATTGGAAGGATAGAAGAAATAGACAATTGTAAGATATATCCAAGCCGCCGTGAGGCCTATAAGGGTATAAGTCCCCTCTTCACTGCGGCCAAATATTTTAATAAATGAAGAGAAGATATACACAAGAACTGAACCAACTAGGAAAAGAAATGCTAATGTTCCCAAAAAGCCAGTTGTGGTCGCTAATGTGAAAAAGCGGCTGCTACCCTCGCTGAATTTCACCGACCAAAAGTTCGTGAGATTGATTTCTGTCGGCTTACTTTTTAGATAAGCCAAATCATATGAGGAAAGACCGGTACCCAAAAGAAACTTATCTTTCCAGGCTCCTTTCATCACATCGTAAGAAGCGCTTGATGATAGGCCTACTTCAACGGGTAGCTGGACCCTTACGATACCTCCCCTTTTTCCAATTAGCGTGGCAAGAAGAATAAGTGTCAAGACGACCATTGGAAAAATAAGTGCCCGATTTTTTTCTTCATTACTGCTGGTGATAATGGCAAGTCCTAAAAGAATAGCCATGCCGACCAAGAAAATTACCAAGGTCGTGCTGAAATTTATCATTATTAAAGTAAAGATAAACAAAAGCGAGCAAATCATCAGTGCGATTTTTATCCGGAAGGACTGTTTTTCAAGAAGCATTGATACGGTAAGGATCAGTATAGCTCCCAAGTATATAGAAAGAGCATAGACCGAACCTATGGAGTTGAAAGAATTTTGGGCAAGTGCAGTATTTTTGAAAATGAATTTTCCAAAAATCTGGAAAAGCGCAAAAATATTTGCGATAGCGGAAGACGCGATGATGATCAAAGCCAGTCCTTTAATTTTTTGTTGAGAAAAAAAGTTATTGGTAATTACAAGAAAAATTGCGATAAGAGCGATTATAGTGACGAGGGATAGGCTTTCTGTCCCGAAACTTCCCCACATACTTTGATCGCGGTATACGGAAAATCCCGTATTTAGGGCTAAAATCAAAAGCAAAAGAAGAATAGGGATTAAAAAGAAATTTTTCTTTATCTTAATTTTTCCCTCCCAGGCGAGTTTTCCTATCCAGGCTAAAAATGCAATTCCTCCAAGAACAACCAGGAGCATTTGTTTGTTTAGTTCCAGCACGCTCGGAACAATTGGCAGAAAGAATAATGGAACCAAAAAGGCCAAGAGATAAGTTGCGCCGGAGATAATCCAGTCAATAATTTTTGGCACATTGCTGTCACGTTTAGTAGCAGTTTCCGGTCGCGCCATAGTAGGACTTGCAGTTGTTCTCATTTCCATACCTCTTTCATGGCCATGGCCATAAGCGATGTGTGGCCTTTTGTTTTCCATTTCCCCTCCCCTTTTTAGATCGATTTTCATTTTCGTCTTGCTTTAGAAATTATTGTTAGTGTTATATGATATTTTTCGCAAATAAACACCCCGCAAGTCGCGTTTGGGTCATAAGCTAATATCCTGTATTTTTATATTTCTTTTGACCCGTGCGATTTTACGGGGCTAGTTGTTTTATTATAGCGCATATAAAAAATTTGTCGAATCTTCTTTTTGGGTACAATTATGCTCTTTTATTTGGTAGGAATATAGGCTTGTTTTGAGTTTTTTTTTGGATGATAAAGTGAAGAAAATAACAGCGAAGGAAAAAATGATCATTCCAATTTTGATATCCCAGAAGTAGTGATCAAAGCAGGCAATAATAAAATAAGAAATCATAATACAATAAAAAGGAATATATGTCAATTCTTCCCCCTTTTCCTGTTTCTTTTTGATAACAGGATATGATATTAAAATAAAAGAGAGGAATAAAAATAGAATTAGGCCCACCATTCCTAGCTCGGAGGATATGAGCAGGGCGATATTGTGAACCGGCTGGTATTGCCATCCCGGTATGCTGGGATTCTGAAAGAATTCAAAAAAAACAAACTGTCCGATTCCGATGCCTGTGACTGGATGGTTTGAAATTGTTTCATATGAAACATTTTGGTAAAAGACTCTTTCTTTAATTGATTGGTTTGATAGGAGGGATGTTTTAGATATTAGGTAAAATAAAATGGTAAAAATCAATACAAATAAAAGAATAAATGAAACTTTTGATTTTTTCCCTGACCGAAACCCAAGCAAAAGATTTTTATTAAAAAATAAAAATATTAGGAGTCCTAAAATTAGTCCAATTAAAGCGGAGCGAGAAAAAGCCAGAAAAAAGCCAATGAGAATTATTATAAGAAAAATTACCAGCCATGCCAATGATATATTTTTAAAAACTGTTTCACGTGGAACACTTGATTTCGGATTCGATTTATTTTTTAGTGTCGTTGTAATTCCTGATATTAAGACAAATATAGGAAATAGTAGAAAGCCGGCTAATATATTTGGGTGAGGAAGCGTTCCGTAGGCCCTGACATATTTTTCCCCATTAATAAGAATCTTAGCGACTCCATCAGCGTTTGGGCCTATTACGCTTTCGCCAATAAATTGAAATCCTAAAGATCCATTGTGGATAAACTGCGCAATTCCTAATAAAGACTGAAACAAGCCGTTGAAAACTATTAGTAATAACGAAATACCCAACATATTTTTGTCGTTAAGCAGCTTTATGGCAATAAAAGAAAATGTGAACAATTCAAGAAAAATTATAGATCTATAGATTGCAATGGATTTATATGGTGACCAAATTATAGATAATCCTATCCAAAGCAAAAGAAGTGCAAATAGTATTGTTTCACGTGAAATAGGTAAACGAGAAAATATTGACAGATAGTGTTTAGTATTGTTATATAAATTATATTTCTCAAATGCATGGCATACTTGCTTATAAGTGATATTTATTGTATAAATAAATATTATTGAGATTATAAGTATATCTGCCCAGCTTAGGCTTATTGTCAGATATTCGTTGAATGTTCCGTTTAGAAATGAATATTGTGTTAAAAAGACTTTACGAATATTCAAGGTAAAGGTTGCCGCAAGTAATGCTATGAGGATTTTATCCGCATTTAGCCATATATAGGTAAGTTTTTTCATGAAACATTTCTCCATACTGAAAGTCTAGCATAAATATTAACCAATTTCGATTGACGCATACGAATTTAGTTCTTATTATAAGTAGGTGCATGGGCCATTAGCTCATCTGGTAGAGCGCATCCATGGCATGGATGAGGTGACCGGTTCGAGTCCGGTATGGTCCACAAATGAAAGGAAATAAAAAATTCCAAAGGCGGATCGAGGACTTTGTTTGCGAAAAATGCGGAATGAAGACGAAAGGCAATGGGTATACGGATCATTGTCCTGCTTGTCTTTGGGGAAAGCATGTGGATGTGAACCCGGGGGATCGGGCGGCAGGATGCGGCGGGATGATGGAGTCGGTAAAAGCCGAGACTAAGGGCGATAAAATTTTACTATATTATATATGTAAGGAATGCGGATATGAATTTCGGGTAAAATCTTTGCCGGAAGACAATTTTGAAGCCATAATAAGATTGGTTAACAAGCCCTCGTAGCTCAACTGGATAGAGCGGTCCCGTCCTAAGGGAAAGGTTGTAGGTTCAACTCCTGCCGAGGGCACGAATTTATTATTCTTCAATTTTCAGGAGGGGATAAAAGTGAAAAATATAAATATATTTGGGGCACTTTTTTTCGCAATGGTCATTGCGGCCAACTGTGGCGAACCAGCCGTTAGGGAAGAGATCGTGATTGGAATCTTGAAACAGCATGATACTAGGATCAGTGTAATCTGCGAGATTGGAGGGGGAAAATATTTAGAAAAGAGTATTCACGGATCTCAGTCGGTTATTTGCGGATCTATTGCCATAAATGCGGATGATTACCTGAGCGGCAAGAAAAAATACGGACCATTGCCGGGCCAAAAGGCCAAGTACGATGAATACTTAAAGTCAAAAGAGAAAAAATAGCCCGAATAGTACGCCGCTTCGAAAATAGATTTTCAAGCGGCTTTTTTTGAAAATAAAATATTTTATGCGGACGAGCATATTTGACGATTATTTCTTTTTCCTGATAGTGTGAAATGCAGAGGATTTATTCAGGATAAACGGTTCTTTATATTCCATAATAAAAACTATTTCAAATCCAAAAGCGAGGAGGGAGCGCAGGTGAAAATTTCCAAGAGAAATATCGAAAGAAAGATCAAAAATTGCGCTTCGGCGCTTGCGGATTTCTGTGAAAAAGCAAGAGCGCAAAATCTCAAAATTTCTGCCACCTCAGGCACCTTTGATGTTCTTCACGACGGTCATGTCAAATATTTGATCAAAGCGAGCGAACTAGCGGACATTCTGATTGTCGGGATTGATTGTGACCGCCTGGTAAAAAGCATAAAAGGGGAAAGCCGTCCTTACTGGAAGGAAAACGTGAGAGCATACAATATCGCGGCTCATGAGCATGTCGATGCGGTTCTGGTAATCGGGAGCAGCAGCGAACTCATTGAAATAGTGCGGCCCCACTTTTTTGTCATGTCGGAAACAACCCGGGTTGTTGGGAGTCGCGATGGTGAGATAAGGCTGATCAAAAGACTCGGCGGGGAGATCGTGATATTCGGTTCCATGTCGGAAAACAGCACGACTGCCGTGCTGGGGAGGATGAGACATGGGCGCTAATTGCTTTTCAAAAAGGTCGTTGATATACTCAAGATACAGCGGCCTTTTTTAATTATTTATATAAATTCGATGAAGGTCTTAGATTCCAGCCGGGCAAAGTATATAAAGAAGGTTAATAGAGGGGTGAAGAAATGCATTTTTTGCGATCCAAAAGTTATAAAAAATCAGGAATGCAAAAGTCTTGCTGGAAAATACTGGCGGATTATGGTGAATTAATATCCCTATTTAGATGGCAACCTGATGATTATTCCCAAAAGACACTTTGCGGATCTGGAAGATATGAATGATTCGGAGAGAAAGGAATTTTTCGATATCCTCATCAGGGCGAAAAAGAAACTCGGAAAAATTTTCAATACCCGAGATTTCAATATAGGACTAAATCTCGGGAAAGCCGCCGGGACCTCAATCAATCATCTGCACTGGCAGATCATTCCGAGAGATCCAAAAGCCTATGCCAATTCAGCTAATATTTTCGGAGATCTTTATGTCATAAAAGTATCTCCTAATGATCTCAAAAAAATGATCGAAAAGTGAGAGACTGTAAATAAGAGAATGTATTTATGAAAAAAATAATCATTTTTGACGCGGATGGGGTGGTAGTTAAGCGGGAAATGTATTTTAGCCAGCGCCTGGCAAGAGATTTTGGAATTCCAGAAGAAGATATAATGCAATTTTTTCGAAATGAATTTAAGGATTGTGCCGTAGGAAGAGCGGATTTGAGAGAAGCGCTGAAAAAATATGTGTCGATGTGGGGATGGGATGGTTCAATTGATGACCTTTTGAAGTATTGGTTTGAAAATGAAAAAGAGTTAGATGAAGAATTGATCAAAGAGATAAATATTTTACGTGCAAAGGGATTTATTTGCTGTCTTGCTACAAACAACGAAGTCTACAGAACAAAGTATCTGGCCGAAACAGTAGGTCTCAAAAATTTGTTTGATTATATCTTTTCATCCGCTGAAATTAGTCACTTAAAAATTGAGGATGAATTTTGGAAATATATTCAAGAAAAATTGGGGCTTAAAGACCTAGAAAATATTATTGTCTGGGAAAGTGACGGAAAAATTATTGAAAAAGCGGCTGAGCTTGGGATGAAAGGATTCTTGTTTGATGGTGTGGATAATTTTCGAGAAAAAATAGTTGAAGTATTTAGTCAGAAAGAAATAGAGCATGAGGGCAGAAAACTTGTTTAAATATTTTTTTAAAAATATGTCAAAGAAAATAAAAGTTGCTTTGATATGCGGGGGAAAATCGGCTGAACACGAAGTCTCTTTACGATCCGCCAACAGCATAATCGGCGCTATCGACCGAAAAAAATATAGCGTGGCAGTGATTGGGATAGAAAAAAACGGCAGATGGTATTTTTATCCCAAGGGCAATTTTATCCTGAACGCGGATGATCCGAAAAGGACAAAATTGAACCAAAACGACCGGCAAGAAATAACTTTGGCTCCCGGAATAAACGGAGCAAAAATTCATAGTATTTCCCATGGAGTAAATTTGGGATCGATCCAGGCCGCATTTCCGGTTCTTCATGGACCTTTTGGCGAAGATGGAACCGTCCAAGGACTTTTGAAACTGTTGGACATTCCTTTTGTAGGACCAAGCGTTCTTGGTTCAGCAGCTGGAATGGATAAAGAAGTGGCAAAAAGAATTCTCAGGGACAATAAAATTCCCATTGCTGATTTTCTCGTTTTTTCAAGAATTGACAAGGGGAGAATCAGCTTTGCCAGGGTGAGAAAAACTCTCGGGACAATTATTTTCGTGAAGCCAGCTAATCTTGGATCCTCTGTAGGAATAAACAAGGTGAAAAACGAAAAAGAGTTCATAAAAGCGGTTGCTGACGCATTCAAGTATGACGATAAAATCTTGATTGAGGAATACGTGAAGGGGAGGGAAATAGAATGCTCTGTGCTTGGAAATGAAAAACCGATCGCGTCCCTTCCTGGAGAGGTTATCCCGAAAAATGAACATGAATTTTATTCATACGTTGCCAAATATATAGATGACGATGGAGCGACTTTGAATGTCACGGCTATTTTGCCCAAAAATATCATCAAAAAAATTCAGGCGATGGCTGTTGCGACGTATAAAGCCCTGCAGCTTGAAGGAATGAGCCGGGTTGATTTCTTTTTGAAAAAAAGCGGAAGCCTGGTGGTGAATGAGGTGAACACAATTCCCGGTTTCACCAAGATAAGTATGTATCCAAAAATGCTGGAAGCGAGCGGAATAAATTACGCTGATTTGATAGACAAGCTGATTCAGTTTGGAATATCGAGATTTGAGAGGGAAAAAAGATTGGAAACAAACGTAAAGATATAAAATTATTTTTTAATTTCTAGTTTAGAAGAGGACGCAGTGAGCGTCCTCTTCTTGTAATAATGAAGCGGCGTGTTAATATTGAAATATGGTAAGGAAAATTCCACAGCCGATTATAAATATCATTCAAAAACTCGAAACTGCTGGATTCGAGGCTTTTGTCGTAGGCGGGTGCGTCAGAGATTTGCTGATGAATGTCGAACCAAAGGATTGGGACGTGACAACGAACGCAAAACCAGAGGAAGTGATGAAAATATTTCCGGATAGTTTTTATGAAAACAAATTTGGCACTGTCGGGATAAAAATCGATCCGATGTTTCCGGTTATAACGAGGGAGATAAATATTGAAAAAGATAAAGAAAAGAAAGCGATTGAAATTGCCAAAAAATATTTAAAGGAAATAAAATGTCCGATACACAATATTGATCACGCCGAAAACGTTGTCAAAAATATCAGCGAAATATCGAAAAATTACAAAGAAGTTAATTCTGATATTTTAGAGTTAGCTGGATATTTTCACGATGTCGGACGGGTAAATTATGAAGATAAAAGACATGTCGAGGAAAGTCAGAAAATATTGGAAAGGGAGCTGGGAAAAATTTTTGATCATAATATTACCAAAATCTTGAGCAGTATTATTTATCACGGACCCGGAAAGGCTAAGTCACTTGAAGAAGAAATACTTCGCGAGGCTGATCTTATTGACGGCATTTCCAGCTGGAGAATTGAACGTGCGTTAAAGAACGATATTGATGGCCATATAAAATGGATAAAAAATGATTATCAGGGCTTGATCGAAAAAGTGGTTTTGAAAAAAGGAAAGGATCTTCTCGGTTCTATTATCAGAAAAGCTAACAAGATTTTGAAAATTGAATTAGCAATGTCTAGCTCTCCCACGGATGTCGTCGAGGTCACGACGTATCGCATCGAATCGAAATATTCGGACAAACGGCGGCCGGATAAAGTTAAGTTCGCAAAAACTCTCAAAGAGGATTTGAGCCGGCGGGATTTCACAATCAACGCACTCGCGCTGAAAATAAAAAAATCTGATTTTGAAATTATAGATTTATACGGCGGCCAGGAGGATATTAAGAATAAAATTATTCGCGCGGTGGGCGATTCGAATGAACGATTTGATGAAGATGCGCTGCGGATGATGCGGGCAGTTCGGTTTGCGGTGACATTGGGCGGGGATATAAAAATCAAAAAAACAACAGGACCGAGGAAGTTAAGCAAAGAAGCACCTTTTTCGATTGAAGAGAAAACAAAAAAAGCGATTGGGAAAAACGCAAAGAATTTGAATTTCATAGCGCTCGAAAGAATTCAGGACGAGCTGAATAAGATTTTGGTTTCTGATTTTGCGGCGGAAGGAGTAGACCTTCTGCGGGAACTCAAACTGTTGCAATGCATAATCCCAGAGCTTGAAAAGGGATATGGAGTCGGGCAGAACCGCCACCATATTTATACCATTTATGAGCATTCGATTCTGTCGCTCAAAAATTGTCCCTCCGAAAAATTGGAGGTGCGCCTGGCAACTCTGCTTCATGACATCGCAAAACCGGAGACGAAGCGGGGCGAAGGCGCCTTTTCAACATTTTATAATCATGATCACGTTGGCGCGCGGGTGGTGGAAAAAATTTTGCGGCGGCTCAAGTATTCAGGTGAAATAGCCCGCAAGGTGAAAATGCTTGTTGATAATCATATGTTTTATTACAACGTGGATGAAGTTGGCGCTTCGAGCGTTCGCCGGCTGGTTCGAAAAGTGGGGCTTGAAAATATTGATGATCTTATTGATCTCCGTGTCGGTGATCGGCTTGGCTCAGGAGTTCCGAAAGCGGTGCCATACAAGCTCCGCCATTTCAAATATATGGTGGATAAAATTTCGAGTGATCCTCTTTCGGTCAAAATGCTCAAGGTGAATGGGAATGATCTCATGAAAGAACTAAAACTGAAGCCGGGGCCGAAAATCGGCGCAATTTTGGACGTGCTTCTTTCGGAAGTTATCGATGAACCGGAAAAAAATGATAAGAAAACTTTACTTGCGCGTACCAAAGAATTAGACAAGGAAAACATAAACCAGCTTCGCAGTATGGCAAAAGAAAAAATCGAAGAAAAAAAGGAGGAAGAGGATAAAGAGATAAAAGATAAATATTACGTAAAGTAATAACTAATATTGAAAATCTAAAAAATTTATTACTTGCTTCATTAGTGGTTATTTCATAAAAAAAAGTCGCGAAGCGACACGAAAACTTTTAATTTTTCATTTTTACTTTTTAGTTTTATTTTGTGGCTTCTCAAATTGCTCATATTGTATACGCGAAAAAATATCTCGAGCAGCATCCGGCGATGAATACGGACCTGTTTCTGCTTGGAACGCTCCTGCCGGATGTCCGCAGAGTGACGGATGAAGTCAAGAGAAAAGATACTCATATAGTTTATCCCGAACTTGATCTTGGATTCAAAGACCTCTCTCCTTTTGAAGCCGGGTACCGATTCCATCTTTGGTGCGATATGCGGAGGGAAGAGATTCTAAATAAATATGATTTTTATTCTTTGAAATATGCCGCTGATATCGGGCATCTTCCCGCCAAACTCCTTGAAGACGAGCTGGTCTATGATAAATACAATAACTGGGAAAAATTGCGCTGGCTTCTTGATAACCCGCCGGAAATAAAAACGGACATACCTGTTTCACAGGAAACAATTGAGCGGTGGTATGCCGTTAACGCAAAGTATTTCGAAAAAAAACCGGAAGACAAAACAATCAAAGCATTTCTGTTCAAGCAAAGAAAACTGCGAAAAATTTCCAATGATATCATTGACGTTGTCGGAAAATTGAGGAATAATTCAAAAGCCGTTGAAATTCTCAAAAAAGTCAGCGAAGAGATATTGGGTTAGGGGAGACGATCTGGATTATGAAAAAATTTATGAGAATATATATAGGGCATTCGAAAGACATTGATTATAAGAAAGATTTATACGGACCGATAAGGAATAGCGGCCTGAACAGCCGGCATGAGATTATTTTTCCGCACGAAACGGACAAATTTATAAATTCAAAAGATATAATCGAAAATTGCGATTTGATGATAGCGGAAGTGACATATCCGGCAACGGGGCTTGGAATTGAATTGGGTTGGGCGGAGATGTTGGGAAAATCGGTTCTATGTGTTTCCAAAAAAGGATCCAAACTTTCCGGATCATTGAAGGTTGTGACAAATGATTTTATCGAATATTCTGATTCGGATGACCTAATCAAAAAGATAGAGCAATTTATGGGCGGGCTGTAGTGTATCGGCAACACGCGCGATTCGGGTTCGTGAGACAGAGGGTTCGACTCCCTCCAGCCCGACACTTAAAAATAAGGAGTTAGTCTAGAACAGAGTTAGAGTTACTTAACAATTTTCTGATTAGTAAGCTTAAATTCGACTGACTGTGATTGAAACGAAATTCCATCTCTTTGAGATACAGATAAAAGTGGTTTCTACTGATGCCGGAATAACGTTTTAATTTGGTTTTGGCGTAGCCCCAGAAATTCTCAATGCCGTTAATATGATTATGTTTCCCCACAACAAATGTTTTCTCGTGTTTCACCCGGTAATGTTTGAATCCATCGAGCACCAGTCCATCATAAGATCTGAATCCGTCAGAGTAGACTATGTTTCGG
>Ga0172374_1002344_pt1 | contig 12089 bp, 12 predicted proteins | sample LakKiv3m_FD_114536 | JGI IMG/M metagenome (GOLD analysis project Ga0172374, IMG submission 114536) | Freshwater microbial communities from Kabuno Bay, South-Kivu, Congo - kab_092012_10.3m | ecosystem: Environmental > Aquatic > Freshwater > Lake | place: Democratic Republic of the Congo... | reverse complement strand
TCCAGCTACCCGCGCCACCGCCCCGAATCGTTTGGCGCAGTTGATCGGGATTGAGTCCAGCCAGTTTTGTGAAGGCTAGCATCTCGGCGTTGTCCATCATGATGCCGGCGAAGGCGATTTGAATGGCAAGCTTCCCATATTGGCCGCTGCCGGCATACCCCATCCGTTCAATCGATTGGCCCATCGCCTCGAACAGCGGGCGTGCCTTCGTAAAGGCGTATTCGCCGCCGCCGACGAGAATCGACAACGTCCCGTTCTTGGCACCGACGTCACCGCCCGTGACCGGTGCGTCAAGAGGGAGCAAGCTGCGATCGATCGCGGCCTCGGCGATCCGTTCGGCTAGGAGCGGCGAAGACGTCGTCATATCGATGACGAGCGTTCCCGGCTCGGCCGATTGTAAAATCATCCGGTCCCCGAAATAAAGGCTCTCGACGTCAGACGGATAGCCGACGATGGTGATGACGGCATCGGCGTGTTGACAGACGGCTTCGACCGAATCACACCAACGGACACCTTCCGCCAATAAATCAGCCGCCTTCTCTTTCGTCCGCGTATACGCTTGGACTTCGAATCCCGCCTTCATTAAGTTTCTGACCATCGATTGACCCATCACACCGAGTCCGATAAATCCGACTGTCTTCATAGTTGATTGCCTCCTAAAAGTTGTTGTTTCACGAGTCGTTCGTAGAGCGCGTTCTCTCGAAGCAACTCTTGATGCGTTCCGAGCCCGCTGATGCCACCGTCCTCTAGCACGACGATTTGATCGGCATGCTGGACGGTCGAGAGCCGGTGGGCGATGACGAGTGTCGTCCGTCCCGTCATGAGCCGGTCGAGCGCTTCTTGGACGACACGCTCGGATTCCGAGTCAAGGCTTGATGTCGCCTCGTCGAGCAGTAAGATTTGCGGGTCACGTAATAAAGCCCGAGCGATGGCGAGTCGTTGACGCTGTCCGCCCGATAGCCGGACACCGCGTTCACCGATTTCCGTGTCGAGCCCGTCAGGCATCGACTCGATGAACGACCAGGCGTTGGCCATGTCACAGGCGTGACGAATCTCATCCTCGGTCGCGGCCCGGGTCAAGCCGTACAATATATTTTGCCGCACCGTCCCGGATAAGACGGGCGAATCTTGGGCGACGTAGCCGATGACTTGCCGCCATTCGTTTCGTCCATACGTTGCGATATCCCGGTCCCCGTAGCGGATGTGACCGCTCGACGGAAGGTAGAACTGCTCGACGAGGGCGAACAATGTCGTCTTGCCAGCACCGCTGCGCCCGACGATGGCCGTCGTGGCGCCGAACGGGACAGTGAGCGACACGTCGTCAATCACAGGTTGGTCGCCATAACGGAACGTCAGGCCCTCGAATGAGAGCGACGACTGCCGAATCGGCGACGGTTTATCCGTGTACGGTTCCGGCTCGATGGCGAGCAGTTCCGAGATGCGTTCCGTCGCCCCGCGCGCTTTCTGGAGCCGGGTAATAAATTCCGTCATCGTGATGAGCGGCGTGATGATTTGGAACAAGTACAGCATGAACGCGAGCAATGAGCCGGTCGACAAGGCGCCGGTCGAGACCCGGTACGCCCCGAAGCCGAGAATGGCGATCAGCATCGCCGTCAACGTGACATTCAAGAGCGGAATCAAAATCGCTTGAATCCGTCCCTCGCGCACACCGAGGCCGAAGAGACGCTCGATGCGGCGTTTTCCTTCGGCCACCTCGACGGATTCGGTCGCCTGTGATTTGACGAGCCGAATCTCGCCGAGCAGTTCGGCGAAAAAACCAGACAAGTCGCCGAGCTCGTGTTGCGTCGCCTTGGCGATTTTGCGAAGTTTACGCCCGAGCGGGATGACGATGAGGAGCGTCGTCGGCACGGAGAACAAGATGACGAGCGTCATCTGCCAATCGAGCGTGAACAAGATGCCGACGGCGCCGATGACCGAGACGAACGACGTCAAGAGCCGGACGCTCTGTTCGGACAAGAGCTGTTGCAACGTCGTCGTATCGTTGTTTAACCGCGAGACGAGATCCCCTGATTTGACGCCATCGTAAAACGGAATCGGCAGGGCGACGAGATGTTCCCATAACGTCGTCCGCAAATTGGCGACGACCCGTTGTCCAACGATATGTAGCCAATAAATCGAAATTGCGCTCGAGACGACTTGAATCAGAAACGCCGTAATGAAAATGGCTACGAGTCGGGCGTCGAGCGCGGCCTCGCTCCAATTGTCGACGACGCGTTGCAAGATGAGCGGGATGGCGAGTGACGCCATCGCTTGAAGCAATGAAATCAATACGGCACCGATAAATAGACCTTTCGGTGGTCGAGCGACACGGAACAAGCGCAGAAACGCTTGCCATGTGGATGTGGACTCCATGACACGTCCCCCTTTCCTATTAACTTTCGCTGTTTCGAAAACAAGTGTCAAGACGTCGAATCGTACACCGGAATAATGCTAGAATGGAATCAGAGGTGAAGTCGCATGAAATGGATTCATACGGCCGATTGGCATTTAGGTAAAATCGTCCACGGCCGCCATATGACAGAAGAACAACAAATTATTTTATTTGAATCATTCTTACACATCGTCGATGAGGAGAAGCCTGATGCCATCGTCGTCGCCGGTGATTTATATGACCGGGCCGTACCGCCCGTCGAGGCAGTCGACTTGCTCGATGAGATGTGGCGTGCGCTCGTCCTCGAGCGGGGCATCCCGGTACTCGCCATCGCCGGCAATCACGATTCGGCCGAGCGGCTCCAATATAGCTCCAAGCTATTGACGAAAGTCGGCCTCCATATCGTCGGAAAATATGATCCAGGTGCAGGACCGATTGTCGTGAACGACATTCCGTTCTATTTGATTCCGTTCCTTGAACCGGCACGTATCCGTTACGCGTTCGGTGATGAGTCGATTCGGACCCATCATGATGCGCTCGCCGCGGTCGTCGACTCTTACGGGGCAATCGATGCACGAGCGGTCGCTGTTGGCCACAGTTTCGTCGCCGGCGGACTCGAGACCGATTCCGAACGGCAGCTGTCCGTCGGGACGGCCGGCCAAGTCGCGAAAGGGCTGTACGCCCCGTTCGGCTATACGGCGCTCGGACACTTGCACAACCGTGACGCCATCCGTGATGACCGGATCGCGTACAGCGGATCGCTCATGAAATATTCGTTCTCCGAGGCGAACCATGTGAAATCGGTCGACATCATCGAGTGGGACGGGGAATGGACACGCCGTCGGCGCCCGCTAACAGCGCGTCGTGACTTGCGCATCTTGACCGGGACGCTGAACGAGCTGCTCGACCCGTCGTTTTATCAAGATGAGGCCGTCGACGACTATTTGAAAATCGTCTTGACCGACGAACGTGCGTTATTCGACCCGATGGCGAAGTTACGGACCGTCTACCCGAACATCCTCCACCTCGAACTCGAGTTGTTGCGTCGTCAAGACCAGACGTCCCGCTTTGAACGGGAGAAGCTCGAGCGGCAATCGGTCGAAGACGTATATATGGACTTTTTTAAAGCCGTCCACGGCCGCGATGCCGATGCGACGGTGCAGCGTTTCTTAGAAGGGGAGGAATCGATTTGAGACCGGAACAATTGACCATCACCGCTTTCGGCCCTTACGCCGAGACGGAACAAATCGATTTTACGCAGCTCGAGGGACGTTCGATGTTCGTCATCAGCGGCCGGACCGGTGCCGGCAAGACGACAATCTTTGACGCGATGACGTTCGCACTCTATGGACGGGCCAGCGGGGCACTCCGGAACGCCAGCGATTTCCGAAGCCAGTATGCGGACCCGGAACGGAAGACCGAAATCGACTTCTCGTTCACGATTCGTGATGAACGGTATCGTATCGTCCGTCAGCCGCAACAACCGCATCCGAAAAACAAGACGCCGATTCCGCACGAGGCGGTACTCTATGAATGGAAAGACACATGGAAACCGCTCGCGACGAAAGTGAACGACGTCGAGCAGACGATTGAATCGTTGTTGCAGTTGAGCTATGAGCAGTTCAGCCAAATCCTGCTGTTGCCGCAGAACCAGTTCCGCCAGCTCCTCGATTCCGATTCGACGAAGAAGCAACAGATTTTACAATCGATCTTTAAGACGGAGGCGTACCGCGCCTTTCAGGAAGACTGGATCGAACGTTACGGCAAGTATCGCAAACGGGTCGAGTGGGCGGTCGAGACGACGCGCTTAAAACTGTTGGAACTCGAAGATGAGGCCGTCGAGGATATGTCGACCCGCAACTTGCCTGAGATCGTGACGTGGCTCGACGTCCGGGAGGAACAGCTTTTGGCGGCGCGGGACACGTTACAGACTCAGCGCCGGACGGGTGAGGAACGACTCGAGGCGCTGCGCCGAGACGTGAATCAGGCGACCGCGCTCGCCGAGTTGATGGAAGAGCGGGACGTCCGCGCGACCGCGCTTGAGGCGTTCCGTCAAGCGGCACAGGCGCGCGAACAACGTCAAGCTCTTATCCAGCGACTGGAACAAGTGGCGAGCGTCAGCCCGTTCTATCAACGTACCGAAACGGTGCGTCACGATATCGAACGGTTGACCCGTGAACGCGATGTATCTCGTCAACGCGATGAAGGCTACACGAGACAGTTGGAGGAGTTGAAGGCAGAAGCAGAAGCCATCACGACCATGCGCCAAGAAGCGGAACAAGCGACAAGTCGCGTCCATGCGATTGACGAGATGTTGCCATACGTCGATGAATGGCACCGCATGACGAGACGTCGGGATGACTTGAAACGCCAGTTGGAGCCGCTCGGTCTGTTTTCAGATGAAGCGCGTCTCAAGGAGCTTCAAGCGACCGAGGGCGATCTTACGGCCAAGCTCGAGAACGCACCGGCACCAGACCAGCTCGTCGAGGCCGAACGACTGTATAGCCAGCTCCAACAGCAGGCTCGACTCGAGGCGAAAGTGGCAGAGGTCATGGAACGACTCACCGCCTGTGAACGGAACGGGAAGGACGTCCAACGGCAATTCACGGCCCAGATGGAACGGGTCGACCAATTCGTCGAGGCCGAGCATGCGCGCATGGCCGACACGCTGCGCGAGCGACTCGAAACGGGGGAACCTTGCCCAGTCTGCGGTTCATTGACCCACGGACACGTCGAGCGAACCGAGACGTCCATCGACCAAGCGGGTCATCGCTCAGCGGTCGAGACGCTGAAGCGGATCGAGGCCGACCTGCATGAAGCTCGGGCGGATTATCGGGCGCTCAAACGCCAACTCGATGAGCTGATTCGTGAACGCGATCTCGCTCGGCTCGAGTTGAAGCTCGACGGTGCAGTCGACACTGCGATGCAACACCAAGACGCCCGCGTCCGGCAATTGCGGCAACAGACTGAAGAACGACTACGGATGGAGCGTCACTTGCGCGCGACCACGATCGAATTGAAACAACTCGAGACGGCCAAGCGTGAGCAGGCGGAGAAACGGCAACAGCTGTTTGAACAGCTCCAAACCGTCCAAGAGAAGCTCCAGTCGATGCGTCAACCGGATGGGACGACGTTAGAGATGTTACAGACCGAGCGGAATCAGCTCGCGACACGACTCGCCCACATCGAACGAGATGTGACGGCTTATGAACGTCGGCTTGAAGAATTGAATCGATTGAAGTGGGGGGAAGCGGAGCGACTCCGTCTCCTCGGGGAACAACTCGAGTTCGAGCACGTGCGCTTATCCGAAGCGACGGCTGAACTAGAAGCCGCTCTCGAGAAGGTCGAGTTGACTGAAGACGTGTTCAAAGAGTATCGCGCGCGCGTCGAGCAACTGCCCGAACTACGCGAGCGCCAAGCGACCGAGCTTGAGGAAGGTGTCCGACTCGAACACGCCGTCAAGGCGCTGAACGAGAAAATCGGGGACCGTCCGCGGCCAAATCTAGAACAGCTCCAAGAGCGATTGAACGAAGCGATTCGTTCGTTCGAAGCGCTGTCCGAACAACTCGTCACAGCGGACGGGCAATTGAAACGCCATCGCCATATCGTCACCGAATGGAATATGCTCCGGGAGAAGACGGATGAGGATCAACGGAATCTGGAGACGGTCAAATTGATTGCCGACACCGGACGCGGACTGAATCCGCAAAAGTTGACGTTCGAGACGTACGTGCAGACGGCGTTCTTCGATCAAATTCTCCATGCGGCCAACGTCCATCTTGATCAAATGACGAGCGGACAGTTCCAATTGGAACGAAAAATCGAGACGGCGAAAGGAAATGCCAAGTCCGGTCTCGAATTATTAGTCTTTGACGCCTATACCGGACAGTCACGCCGGGTGCAAAACTTATCGGGTGGCGAAGGGTTCAAGGCATCGCTTTCGCTCGCCCTCGGATTGGCCGAGGTCGTCCAGCAGTTGAGTGGCGGGGTCAGTCTCGAGACGATGCTAATCGATGAAGGCTTCGGGACGCTCGACGCCGAATCGCTCGATCAAGCGATTGAACTGCTCATGTCGCTACAATCGAGCGGCCGGCTCGTCTGGGTCATCAGCCACGTCCAAGAATTGAAAGACCGGGTCGATGCCCGGATCGAAGTCAAGAAATCAAGGAGCGGGTCAACGATCCAGCTCATCGTGGAGTGAGACCGATGAAACATATGGAAACGAAAACAACGCTAGTGACCCACCTGCAAGAGGCGGGCATCCGACGAGGGGACGCACTGTTCGTCCACACGTCGTTATCAAAACTCGGTTGGGTGTGCGGCGGTCCCCAAACGGTCATCGAAGCGCTCCAAGAAGCGGTCGGACCGGACGGGCTCATCATGATGGCGACCCAGAGCGGGGACAATTCAAATCCAGCTGAATGGGAAGCCCCGCCGGTCCCCGTCGAATGGTGGCAGACCATCCGTGACGAGATGCCAGCGTATGACCCGGCGAAGACAGCGACCCGAGGGATGGGTCGAGTCCCAGAGCTATTCCGCTCATATCCTGATGTGTTCCGAAGCGACCATCCGATGTGGTCGGTCGCCGCATGGGGACGGGACGCCGAACAAATCGTGGCCGGACATACGCTCGACGTCGGTTTCGGGCCAGGTTCGCCGCTCGAACGGATGATTGAGCGCGGTGCAAAGATTGTCCATCTCGGTTCGCCGCTTGATGCGACGACGCTGTGGCATTATGCCGAATACGGGATTGATGGGCCTGTTAAGCCGTTCGAATGTGCATTAATGGAGAACGGTCAACGGGTGTGGAAGTCGTTCGAGCATACTGACGTCAACAGTGACCCGTTCGGTGCCATCGGCGAAAATATCGTCAAGCGGGCGGACGTCAAGACGTTCACGATTCACGAGGCGACGTGTTACATCATTCCGTCGGACACGTGGGAGCCGGTACAACATGCGCTTGTCGCCTTGCGGAGCTGGCTCCGGTGAGACGGCTGATGCGAACTATACTTAGGAGAGGGGCACTGCGATGAATCGCTGGGTCAAATATGTGGGAATCGCTGTCGGGGTGTTGGTTCTCGTCGCGTTTCTTGCCGTTGTGGGCATCTCGGCCCATATCGGGGATCAATTGACGTCACCTGAACGAGAGACGTTGACGTTCACCCCGAAGACGTTAGGCGTCAAGTATGAGAACATCACGATTGAATCAGAAGATCAACAAGATTTATACGGCTGGTGGATTCCACACCCGACGCCGCGCGCGACGATCGTCTTCGCGCATGGCTACGGGAAGAACCGGGAACAAACTGATTTGCCGCTCAAAGAATTGATTCCGGAATTCCATGAGCAAGGGTATCAGTTTTTGACGTTCGACTTCCGTGGCTCCGGTATTTCAGAAGGGGACCGCGTGACGGTCGGGGCGAAGGAACAATCCGACCTCGCTGCCGCCATCGCCTATGCGAAAGAGCGCTCGGACGGGCCGATTGTCCTGTTCGGCGTCTCGATGGGTGCCGCGACGGCGCTCGCGACAGCTGACGACACCGATGTGGCCGCCGTCATCGCCGATAGCCCGTTCAGTGACCTTCGTGGCTATCTCGAGACGAATCTTCCGGTGTGGAGTGATTTGCCGAATTTCCCGTTCACGCCGGTCATCATGACGGTGACGCCTTGGTTCACGGGGCTCGATGCGGATTTAGTGAAGCCGATTGACGATATGGCTCAAATCGAGGCACCGGTGTTATTGATTCATAGTCAAGGTGATGATGCAATTCCCGTAAGCGAGAGCGAGCAATTGGCCGCGGCCGGCGAGGATGTCGAGCTGTGGGTGACCGAGAATGACGGGCACGTGCAGTCGCATCGCTCGTTCCAAACCGAATATCGACAGACGGTATTCGAGTTTTTAGAGCGCGTGTTGTGAACGAGGAGTCTGGGGAAACCTGGACTCTTTTTAATACACGAATTGGAATCGATTGGAGTGATTAAATGGCGAAGATTCATCATGAAGATGTGACGATTGAACTGTTCCCAAGAAAACATTCCGAAAAAGGTGAAGACGTGTTCATCGCTTCCTTGTTCACAATCGAGGTAGAACAGCTATTCATCTTCAAGTTTTACGGGTCGTTGCTCCTCGAATCGGAGTTTCAGGATTTATTGTTTTATATGAGAACATTGCTAGATGGTACCTCGGACAAGTATTTACTCGATCCGATTGAACCGTATTTCGTATTGAGGATTGAGCGGAAGGCGGACGCCTTGTATAAATGGACATTCTGGGCCAGGAGTGGACCAAAACGGGTGGATGCATTCCTCTTCCCGAAAGAGGAGATGGAGCAGTTCTATAAACAGTTGGAGCAAGAGATGACTGAAATCTTACCGCCGCCGTTTTTGCCATGAGGGAATCATTTCATGGCGAGATAGTTGAGGAATAGGTGGTACTGAAATAGCTCATTGAGACTGGAATCGATCATGAGTACTTGTTTGAAGAACCGTTCAACCTTACTTAGAAGATGTGTTAAGTTTAACTTGGTTTTTATTCTTTTATCGATGAAACCGATTCCGACAAGATTCACTGTACATATGAGCATGAGGAAGTGATGTGGATGACAACAATTAAAATCGGTGATGTGTTCAAGATTAACACCCCTAACGGAGAGGCTTATCTTCAATATGTTCACGAAGATGAAACGATAGGCGAGTTGGTAAGGATATTGCCCGGCGTATATGAAAAACCTCCAGAAAACCTTAACGAAATAGTCGCGGGGAAAGAAGCGTATCTATTACATTGCACACTCAAATCGGCTATAAGACATAAGATCATTGAAGCCATTTCGAACTATGACATACCTCAGGATTTTAAAATCCCTCAAAAATTTAGAACAGAGATAACAGATAACGAGGGGAATCTTGTGGGGTGGCATATCGTTGATTATTCCACTTGGTATAACGATGAAGTCTATGAGTTAACAGAAGAACAACTCCAATTATCTCCCTGGGATATTTGGAGTTATCCGCTATTAGTCGAGCGGATCTCAGAAGGCTGGACGTTAGAGAACTGGAAGTAAATAAGTTTAAGAAAATACTAAACTTGCAGTAAAATAATCTCGAAACCTTGGAAAGCTAACTGTTTTTTAGGTTTTTAGGATATTGCATCCTTGAAAGAATATATAAGTGAATACGAGCTTCGATATTTGGGGTGGAAGAGGAGAAGATGTGCAGATGAGTGAAAAGACTGAATCATTCGTGAAAGCTGTGTATGAGACGGTAGTACAAGATGCCCTTTCAGGCTATAAGGAAATGTATGAAGAAGAAGTGTTACCATCAGATACCGATCTGTATAGTCAGGCGATTCATATGTATCAACAGATGGATGCGGAGCAACAAAAGTTGATGATGCATCTCATGGAAGTCGTGATGGTAGATACGGTCTCTCACGTCTTCGGGGTGATTGACGGTAGTTCGCCCCTCATTGATTCAGACATGGAAGCGACAGTACTGCTCGATGATGTGGACACGGAAGGGGAACTGCAAGACTCTTTCATTGGTTACTTGCAGGAGGAAGACTTGTATCCGTGATGGATGCAAAATTGATGTTTCGGGGCGCAATCTGCGTTCCTTTTTTGTTATGATGAGTGATGAAAAGGAAAGAAAGAAGGTTTGTTCATGGACGTCTCAGCATTACTATCGTTTCTGTTGCTCGGAACGCTCATCGGGATTTTGAGCGGATTCTTCGGCATCGGTGGTGGGATTTTACTCACGCCGCTCCTGCTCGTCTTCGGATACGAGGCGAGTGCGGCCATCGCGCTCAGTCTCATGCTTACGCTCGGATCGACAACGGCCGGTACGATCTCCCACATCAAATTAAAAAACGTCAACCCGAAACATGCCCTCTTGATCGGTGCGTTCGGGGTTGCCGGCACGTGGGTGGCGACGCCGCTCGTGTTATATCTCGAGACGCTCGACGGGGCGAAACCGGTCATCTCGCTCGCCTATATCGCGCTGTTGACGTATTTCGCCGTCTCGTTCTTCCGGTCGAAACAGCATGAGGAGGGGAGCGTCGGTTCAGAGTCGGTCCCGCGCCTCGGATTCATCGGATTGTTCGGGGGCTTCATCTCGTCACTCATGGGTGTCAGTGGGGGCTTCGTGTTGACCCCGCTTCAAGTCAAATTGCTCAACACCGAGATGAAACGGGCCGTCGGGACGAGTATCGCCGCGGCATTCCTCATCGTCGTCTCGGGTGTAATCAACTATGCCGTCGCCGGCGCCGATGTGAACTATTGGCACGGCTTGGCGCTCATCGCCGGTGCGATGATCGGTTCGCCGATTGGGGCGAAACAGTTGCAGCGGTTCAGTTCGCAACTCGTCAAAAAGGCGCTCGGTGGCTTCTATGTCGCCGTCGCTATCAGTGTTGCCCTTAATTTGCTCGGCTATAATGATATTTCACTCGGACTTCTCGTCGTACTCGCGCTCTCGTTCATCGTCGCGCTCTTCATCCGACCACGTTCGAAATGAAGCCAAACCCTCGTCTTCGGACGTGGGTTTATTTTTGGGGACGATGCTGCGGTATCCCAATCAGACCGAAGCAACATACCTGGCCTTTGTTATTCGTTCAGTACAGAAAAAAAACCCCGTCCGAGGACGAGGTTCTAACGTCTGGCAATATGGTCAATGTTTTCTTGAATTTCTCCGACTTTACTCTTGGCTTCCCGTAGACGTCGTTCGAACGCCTCGATATCGCGCTTCTCGTGCCGCGTCTCGTCTTTCCCGCGCCGTTGTCCTCTCGGAAAGCGATGGGTCACTTTAGCCAGACGTTTTTTAAACGTCGAATCGCTCATAAGGACACCCCCTTCCATACTATATACGTTCCACCTATACTTTCCGATGAAACGTTCAAACCTTCAGGAAGCGAGGGTCCGGCGCATTTGAGGATTGGTCGCGACCTTATAGGCGATGGCTGCCGCCAATACCGCTTTGATTGAGTCCCCGAGGATGAACGGGATGTTCACTTTGAGGGCATCGATGAACGTCATGCCGAACACGGCTTGAAGTCCGAGACTGCCGAGCACATAGACGAGACCGAGTCCGATGACGACGTTGTAGGCGACGAGCGCCAGGAATGAACGATGACGTTCCGATAACCAGCCGATTAAGAAGGCCGCAATCGGGAAGGCAAGCAGATAGCCGACCGTCGGACCGACGAACGGGGCAAGTCCGCCCGATCCACTCAACACCGGTAACCCGATTAAACCGAGCAACAGATAGACGACGACGGCGAGTCCGCCTTTTTTTGCACCGAGGACGGAAGCGACCGTCATGATGCCGAGCATTTGTAGGGTGATTGGGACCGGACCGATTGGGATGGCGATTGAGCCGATGCTCGCGAGCAAAGCGGCGCCAATCGCGATTTGTGTCAAATCATGAATTCTCACTATGTAAACCCCTTTTTTGTTAACGTTGACTAAAAATAGGTTAACATCATTTCTGATTCATGACAAGTGAAAAATAAGGACTTGGTCACAAAGGGCTAGAACTTCCAACAAATGACGAACATCGAGTGCTAATGAGGGTTAAAGCGCAGTCATCGCTTCCTTCGACTTGAACTGTTTGGGGGTCATGCCTGCATATTGTTTGAAGACTTTCGTGAAATGACTTTGGTCATGGAAATTGAGCCATGTGTAAATCTCTGAAATGGGGTAATCCG
>Ga0172374_1002342_pt1 | contig 12096 bp, 9 predicted proteins | sample LakKiv3m_FD_114536 | JGI IMG/M metagenome (GOLD analysis project Ga0172374, IMG submission 114536) | Freshwater microbial communities from Kabuno Bay, South-Kivu, Congo - kab_092012_10.3m | ecosystem: Environmental > Aquatic > Freshwater > Lake | place: Democratic Republic of the Congo... | reverse complement strand
TAAAAGGCAATTCGAAAGTCTGGTGGTCGAAGCGGCAAGACGAGGTAATCCTTATGCTAAAATTCTGGAGCTCGATACCGACGGCGCGCCTGCCAACTACCATCCCCAAAATGGTCGCGATGAACTTCGAAGCGAAGCCTACCGCGAACTCTGGGACTTCATTGTCGACGAATACTTTCAACCCGGCATTACCAATTTGAGTAACGCTGATGGTCCCGGTTTAGGTGTGGGTTACTCTTCCGACTCCGACTGGATCATCTGCTTTATCAAATAATTTAAAAACTTACAATTCGAGCACAATTCAAAATCGCCCCCCGGCGATTTTTTAATATTTATTATTTGATTTAAAAAATTTCTTTGACTAGTCACTGACTAACACCTTTTTCATCCGCCAATGTGGAATATCGATAATGACTACAGGACCAGATTCATAAGTTTTAAAACCGTGTTTTTTGTAAAAACTTACAGCCGTTTCACGAGCATCGAGAATGATGTATTCAACGCCCTTTTTTTGAGCAATATTTTCAAGTTCTTCTAAAATTTTGCCACCAATCCCCTGTTTTTGATGTTTTTCATCCACAGCCATAAATCGTAGCTTTGCTTCGTCGGGATTATTTAGATGCAATCGCCCACAACCAATAATTTTATCGCCGTCAAACGCTGCCATATGGAAAGCGGAATCTTCAAGCTTGTCTTTCTCACTCCCCCTTGGCTCATTTGCTGGTTTCCTTAAAATCTCCCAGCGGAGCTGATAGTAATCCTCAAATTCCTTTTCAGTTTTTGGCGACCTAATTTCAATTTCCATTTAGCTCCTTAAGCCAATTTTCTATTTCGCCTGCAGTTTGCTCTACGGTTTTACAAGTTGTATCGAAAACTTTATTACTGTGCTCGGCGTTTACTTTACGAAATTCGGTATAAAAATCTTTTTCGCCTTGCCAATGATGTGGCGTGCCGCGATCAAATAATCGTTTTTTTCGCTCCTCGTCACTGCAATCAATAAGAGCGAAATGAATATTATCGCCAAAATATTGGGCTGATGGTAATTTGTAAGTATTTTCGGGATAAAGCGCCATGCCTAAAACGCAGGTATTAATATTATTTTTAGCATTTTCTAATGCAACTTTGAGCCAATACTCACTTTGATTTTTACGCCATACTAGGTGCTCTGATTCATTAGGTGGGACAGGAAACTTGCCCTTATCATAGTCATAAAATTGCCAACCATCGACCGGATTACAACTAAAAAAATCTACAATTGTAGATTTACCTGTTCCACTTAAACCAGAAATAAAAACAACTGCCATTATTCTTTTTCCTCAAATCCATTGAATTTTAGGGAGTCACCCACTCCTACGATTTTAACTTTTTCGCAATCAACTATTATCGCCTGTTGGTCAGTCAGGGTAACAACTGGATAGGTGGTAGTTTTAACGCCGTTTTCGACCGCTTCTTTATATTGGTCCGCATAATGAGCTACCATTAAAAAATCGATTAAATGTAAAGCATCCAAATCAGTCCTCCCGACCACATCGGGATCGTCTAAATGTTTCCATTTGCCATGTTCAATAGTGGGACATGCTATATAGCTTCCGGCACTAATACCGACATAGATTTTTCCTTGATCAATAAGTTTTTTCACCACTTTATCGAAACCACTTTTTTTAACCCAATCTAAAAGAAAGAAAGTATTGCCACCATTAACGATAATGACATCACAGTTTGATAATTTCTTTTCTAATGATTGCTCATTTTCGTTAATTAAATCGACGGTGACCGTTTTCATCTCTAGATCATTTATTTGATCAATCGTCCATTGAACATAGCTTTTATCTTTTTCCGGACCGGCGGCAGTCGGAATAAAAGCAGCCAAAGTTTCCTTTGGATCTTTGGCCAATAATTCCAAAAAGTATTTAGTTGTTTCCGGCTTAAAACCAGCCGAGGTTAAAAATAGTTTCATATCATACTAGTATTGCATTCTGGTAAAAGCGCCTTCGTTTGGCGCCTGAATATCCTTATACATATAATTGTCTTCGGCACCAAAATAACCGTGAGGCATTTTGCCCATGAAGACAAAACCTCGTTTTTTATAAAACTCGATATTATAATCTTCGGTTCCAAGCATTAGAGCATGGACACCTTTTTGAAGACAATCATCTTCCCAAAATTTTAATAAGCTTGTTCCAATCCCCTTGCCTTGATAGCTTTTATTGACTGTAAACCAGTTGGCGAAGCTTACTCCACCGGAAGGTTTTTCGAATAGTAATAGAAATCCAACTGACTTAGCGCCATCTTCGGCTAAATACAGGATACCACTTTCTTCAACGATTTTTTTCAAACCTTCTTTTGACATGCGATTACTAAAAAAATAATCCATTGTCTTTGGCTTATATTCTTCTTTAAAGAAATCTCGAATATTTTGCTCAAATTGAGAATATATCTTTTCAATATCTTCAACCGTTGCTTTTCGATAGGTTATTTCCATTTTTTACATTTTCTCCGGGGTACTGACGCCTAAAAGATCTAAAGTGTTTTTAAGAACTATTTTAGTGGCTTGTAGAAGTTCTAAGCGCGCTTTTTTTAGTTCTTCACTTTCAGCCTTGTTGACTGGACAGTGTTCATAAAAATTGTGGAATGTGCTCGCTAATTCTCTGGAGTAAAAAGCTAATTTTTGCACTTGATAGTCGCCAGCAATTTCTTCAACCAACTCTGGCAATTTAATCAGTTGTTTGATTAATTTTATTTCGTTTTGATCATTAAGTAATTGTAAATTGAAATTTGTTTGGTCATTGGCTATTGGTGCTTGGGATTTCGCAAGAATTGAACAAATTCTTGCGTATGCGTATTGCACATAATAAACCGGATTTTTGTCAGACTTTTCTTTAGCCAAATCCAAATCAAAATCCATATGCGTGTCTAAGCTTCTGTCTAAGAAGAAGAAACGCGTCACATCAATTCCGACTTCATCAATCAACTCATCAAGCGTCACATAGGTACCAGCGCGCTTACTCATTTTCACTTCTTGACCTTTACTCATCAGTCTCACCAATTGGCAAATTTGAATCTTCAGTTCGCCCGCCCAATCATACTTGGGTCGAAGCATATCAATGGCCGCTAAGAGGCGCCCAACATAACCGTGGTGATCAGCGCCCCAAAAATCGATCAGCAGATTGTAACCGCGCTTAATTTTATTGAAGTGATAAGCAATATCGGAAGCAAAATAAGTAAATTCGCCGTTGGAAGTAACTAAAACCCGGTCTTTATCATCACCGAAATCCGTGGTTTTAAGCCACAAGGCATCTTCGGCTTTATAAGTTAAACCCAGCTCCTCCAACGCGCCCATCGCTTCGGTCACTTCTTTGGACTCATGTAAGGATTTTTCCGAAAACCAAGTATCGAAAGTTATGCCCATTTTAGCAATGGTTTTTTTAATATATTCTTCGGTCAATATCGTCGCGGCAAGTTCCCCAGCTTTGGCTGGATCTTTGACTTCAATTTTGGGCGCAATTTCATCGATATAAGCGCCCTTATAAACTGCTTCACTATCTTTCAGAACCGAGTGCCCTAAGGCAGTAATTTGGACCCCGCGATCATTTATATAGTACTCGCGGTGCACTTCAGCGCCATAAGCTTTTAGAACTCGAGCCAAGCAATCACCGAAAAATCCCCCGCGGCCATTACCGAGGGTCAATGGACCAGTGGGGTTAGCGGAGATAAACTCGACATTTATTTTTAAGTCTTTCCCTAAATCGCTAAACCCATATTTTTTTTCTGCTTCGATAATGTCAGAAATTTTTTGTTGAAAATAGGGGAGAGCAATTTTAAAATTTATAAATCCCGGACCAGCCACTTCCACAGACTCGAATAGGGGCATTTGTTTCAACTTTTCGACTAATTTGCCTGCCAACTCTTGAGGCCTCTCCCCCAAATCGCGCGCTAAAATCATGGCCACATTGGTCGCATAATCACCAAATTTGGGATCAGTAGGTTCAACTGTAAATTTTACTTCTTTATCTTCACCAATTGCGTTGAGTATCGCCTGTTTTATTTCGTTAATCATTTGACTACTTTCATGAATTTTAGTTTTCCCGCTCTAATCACTAAACCATCGGAAATCTGAACTAATTCAGTCGGATCTTGAATTCTAGATCCTGCCACTTCCACACCCCCCTGCTCCACTAGACGCCTCGCTTCTGACTTGGAGGTAGAAAGTTCTAATTCGACTAAAAGATCTACAATATTCATTTCGGACGCGGCAATTTTTTTCTCTGGCATTTCACTTGGTAATTGTTTGTCAGTGAAAACTTTTTTAAATTCTTCCTCCGCCTCACTCGCCTTTTTGGCATCATGATAAGTTTCGATAATTAATTTGGCTAATTGAACTTTGAAATCACGAGGGTTTTTCCCTTCAGCCATTTCCTTTTTCATCATCTCAATCGCGTCCAACTCCACATCGGTACAAAGTTCAAAATAATTAAGAATCAGACTGTCTGGAATAGACATAACTTTACCAAACATCTCGTTCGGGCTATCGGTAATAGCAATATAGTTATTTAAAGACTTGCTCATTTTATTGGTGCCATCTAAGCCCACTAGTAAATCCATCATCACCACATCTTGTGGCGTTTGATCCATTTTTTTCTGTAAAGCTCGTCCCGCCAACATATTGAACTTTTGATCTGAGCCTCCAAACTCGACATCGGCTTTAAGTTCTACTGAATCATAAGCCTGCATTAATGGATAAAGAATCTCGTGAAGGCCAATGTCACTCCCCTCTTTTAGGCGTTTAGCGAAATCGTCCCGTTCAATAATTTGGGCGACGGTGAATTTTCCGGCTAACTTTAGAATGTCGGCAAAATTCATCTTGGAAAACCACTCGGAATTGAACCGAACTTCGGTTTTTTCCATATCTAAAATTTTAGATATTTGTGCAAAGTAAGTCTCAGCGTTGGTCTTGATTTCCTCATCAGACAGAACCGGGCGAGTCGAGTTTCTCCCTGAAGGATCACCGATTTTAGTCGTGTAATCGCCAATTAGAAATATGATTGTGTGCCCTAGTTCTTGGAGCTTTTTCAATTTTTTTAGCTGAACCATATGTCCCAAGTGAATATCTGGCTTAGTAGGATCAACACCATACTTAATTCTTAAGGGCTTACCCTCTTCTAACCTTTTGGAGAAATTACTCTCGTCAATAATTTCCGCAATACCTCTTTTTAAAATATCATCAAAGTCGTTCATGAAACTCCTTGTCATTTTCTTCATATATTACTTACATTTTAACCCAAGCTTTGGTAAAATGTAAATATGTATAAATTCAAATCGAAACTCACTTATCAATTTAGTAAAATAAAAAACAAGCTTGATTCTCCGGAAGCCGACTATTGGAAAGCCAGGCTCTTCGGCAGAACAAAATTTGCTTGGAATTGGAGAACTGTCGGCGGCTTATTAGCCCGTTTTGTCGTTTGGCTGGTAGTTTTCTTTTTCCTTCTTTTTGCTTGGTTCGCCAAAGATATGCCGACACCAAACAATATTCGAAACCATCAATCAGCTTCGGCAACTCAGCTTTTTGACCGAAATGGCAAGCAAATTTACTCTTTTTATGGCGATGTCAAAAGAGTTCCCATTGAGTCGAATCAAATTCCCAAATACATCAAAGATGCGACCATCACAGCCGAAGATCGAAGCTTTTACCGACATTTTGGTTTTGATTTTAAGGGTATGGCTCGTGCCGCTTTTCGTGTCGTATTTTTGCGCCAAGGTTTACAAAGCGGTTCAACCATCACCCAGCAATATGTTAAAAATGCTTTGCTTGACCCACAACGAACCATGACTCGAAAAATCAAAGAACTGATTTTGTCGATCGAGGTGGAAATTATTTACTCAAAAGAGCAAATTCTAACCATGTACTTGAACGAGATCCCTTATGGTAGTAATGCTTATGGTGTCGAAGCGGCTGCGGAAACATTTTTCAATAAACACGCTAATGAGCTAACTTTAGCTGAATCAGCCACATTGGCGGCCCTACCACAAAGACCAACTTATTTTTCACCTTACGGCACCCACCCTGACCAACGAATAGCTCGTGTTAATTGGATCATAAATTCCATGGCTGATCTGAACTATATTTCCAAGGATGATGCTGAAAAAGCTAAGGAAGAAGCGAAAAATATCAAATTCGCCGAACCACATCAATATATTGTCGCGCCTCACTTTGCTATGTATGTCAAAGAACTTTTAATTGATAAATACGGTGAAGAAATGGTTAATGAGGGCGGGTTAAAGGTTACTACGACTATGGATCTAGATAAGCAAGTCATGGCTGAAGATGCTGTTAAGGAAGCGGCTCAGAAAAGATTTGAAGGCATCAATGCAACTAATGCCGCTCAAGTTTCTATTGATCCTAAAACCGGACAGATTATCACCATGGTTGGATCGGCTGATTTCTTTAACTCTGATATTGATGGTCAGGTTAATGTTACCGATTCTCAACGGCAACCAGGGTCTTCATTTAAACCAATTGTCTACGCCGCCGCTTTTAAAGATAAATATAGCCCCTCGAGCGTTCTTTGGGATGTTAGAACGGATTTCGGCGGATACGTGCCCCAAAACTATAATGGCAATTTCAATGGACCAGTGACTATGCGCGCTGCTCTGGCCGGATCTCTAAATATTCCGGCCGTAAAAACTTTGTATTTAGCCGGCATGGATAACGCCCTGAATACGGCTCATAGCATGGGTATAACAACTCTAAATGACAAAGACCGCTACGGATTATCTTTAGTTTTAGGTGGCGGTGAAGTAAAGCTAGTTGACCTGGTAACTGCTTATGGTGTTTTTGCTAATCAAGGAAAATTAGCTCCAACTACACCAATCCTTAAAGTAGAAAATAGCCGCGGTAAGGTTTTGGAAGAATATAAAGACGAGACAAAAAAGGATGTTTTGGATCCGCAAGTTGCCTACGAAATCTCGTCGATTTTGTCAGATAACAATGCTAGATCATATGTTTTTGGTTCTGGTGCGCCTTTAGCTTTTTACGATCGGCAAGTGGCTGTTAAGACTGGAACTACTAGTGAATATCGTGATGCTTGGACAGTTGGCTATACACCACAACTTGTAACCGGTGTTTGGGTTGGTAACAACGATAACACCCCTATGTCCGCTGGTGCCGCCGGAGCCATGGCTGCCGCCCCCATTTGGCGTAGCTATATGAATAAGGCTTTAGCCACTTACCCGGTAGAAAATTTCACCCGTCCAGATGGGATAACTGATGTAACTGTAGACAAGCTTTCCAATAAACTACCTACTGAAAATTCACCGGAAACAATAACGGATATTTTCGCTAAATGGCAAGCTCCAACAGAAAGAGATGATGTTCATCAAAAAATACGAATTGATAAAGCTACAGGATTAAGAGCTACTACTGGTTGCTCAGAATCTGTTGTTGAATACAAAGTTTTTACAGTTTTGCACAGTGAACAACCGAATAACCCTGCTTGGGAAAACCCAGTCCGGGCCGCAGCCGCTGACTTTGGAATAAATATTGATTTTCCTTCAGAGCAAACTAGCTGTACCTTTGGCACAAACGCTCTAGGCTTAATTATCGCTAGTCCAGCCAATAATGCCACAGTTGGGTCAGATTTCACCGTTAAAGTCACTGCTAAAAAGAAAAGTGTTAAAACAGTTGATTTGCTAGTTGATAATCAAAAAGTCGGCACTGATAAATCCGAGCCATTCCAATTCGCAGTTAAGGGTTTGTCAGCAGGCAAACATACTATCACTGCCATGACAGTAGATTCCAACGGCAATCCAAGCTCGGAGTCAATTAGCGTTAATGTCAGTGCAGTTACGACACCTGCTGACACTACACCGCCTGGGAACGTTTCCGGAGTAATAATTCAAGCAGGCACAGGAACAGCAAAAATCGATTGGACAAATCCCTCTGATAGCGATTTAAAGCAAATTAATATTTACCAATCCCAAATTGATGGCAGTATTGGATCAAAAATCGCTTCTATTAGCGCCTCCCCGTCAACAGCAGACACAACTACAGTAAGCAGCCTTAATTCAACAGAAACATATTGGTTTACCTTGAGAGCAGTTGATAGTAAAAATAATGAAAACGGCGACACGAATCAATTTAGTGTAACAGTTCTCTAATTTAGGACTAGTTTGAAGATTAATTTCTCTTTCTTGTTTTTTTGATTTGTACAAAAATCATTTTTCCGGCAACAGTTTGAAAAATACGCACAACCTCGCATTTAATCTCTTGACCCATAAATTTTAGTCCGTCCTCAACTACAATCATGGTACCGTCGTTTAAATAACCAACGCCCTGGCCAGGATCTTTACCTTCCTGAATGATTTTAACCGTGACTTCTTCTCCAGGAACAAGTACTGGCTTTAGATTTTGAGCTAGTTCATTGATATTCAAAACTTCGATATTTTGGATTTTGGCTACTTTGTTTAAATTATAATCGACGGTGAGAATTGGTGCATTTAAATTTTTGGCGATCTTAACTAATCGACTGTCTACAGATTCACGACTCAAGGTGAGTTCATCTAAAATTTCAATTTTTACGCGGCCACTATGTTGCAAATTATCCAAAATATCCAAGCCTTTCCGCCCTCTAGCTCGCTTGATTTCATCTTTGGAATCAGCAATATTTTGAAGTTCATTAAGAACAAATTGCGGAATGACAATTCTTTTGTTAATAAAGCCTGTTCTTATAATTGCTTCGATTCGACCGTCAATTAGAACTGAGGTGTCCATTACAATCTTTTGACAATGATCAGCTTGGATCTGCCGATCATCAGCTAAACGGTCGGATATTCTGTTAAAAAAATTAGCAATTGGTTTAGTTTGAGCAATAAATAAATCAATTATAGAAACCGTCACAAACGCATTGGCAATGAGCGGCAGCCACCGACCAAAATTTCCTGGTAATTTAGCTAATGGATTGGCCACTAATGATCCGACAATCAGGCCAAATATTAATCCAACCAAACCGATAAAAAAGTATGGCAAAGAAACTCTTAACAGTTTTTTAAATAAAAAAAGCGTGATCATGGCAATAACAAGGACCGATAAAAATAAGAGTAAATCCTGATTGCTCAAGTTGGCCATTTCGGAAGTGTTAAACATTTTTTAAAACCTCGGTTAAAGCTTTATCAATAGTTTTCGCTTTGACAATTTTTTCAAAACCCAGTCGCTCCGCCTCTGAGGCACGTTTTTTGTCAAAAGAGACTTGGCGGATTTCGCCCGAAAGCCCAATCTCACCAAAGGCACAAATTTTTTCATTACAAGGAATATTTTTAACTGAACTCGCAATCGCCAGCGCTACTGCCAAATCAACTCCAGTATCTTTAATTCTCATGCCGCCAGCAATATTTACAAAAACATCTTGATTGGAAAGATTTAGATTTGCCCTTTTTTGCAATACGGCAATAATTAATTGTAATCTATTAAGATCGTAACCTGTGGCTCGACGTTGCGGAAAACCGAAATTTGTTGATGTCGTTAAGGCTTGTACTTCAATTAAAAATGCTCTAGTTCCTTCGATCGTGGCAGTCACAATTGACCCAGAAACATGATTTGATCTTTCTTGCAAAAACATTTTTGAAGGATTAGACACACCAGCTAAGCCATTTTCTACCATTTCAAAAATACCAATTTCATCAATCGCACCAAATCTATTTTTGGCACCTCTCAAAATCCTGGTATTTTGAAAATCTTCACCTTCCAGGTAGAGAACCACGTCAACTAAATGCTCTAATATTTTTGGACCGGCGACAGACCCTTCTTTGGTCACGTGACCTACTAAAATCACGCTCGTGCGTGTAGTCTTAGCCAAGTTTTGTAACCTCATAGCACATTCTCTCACTTGAACAAGCGAACCAGGAGTTGAAGGAAAATCCGATGAATAAATTGTTTGAATCGAATCAATTATGACAGTTTCGGGCTTTATTTCTTCTATTTTTTTAATTATTAAATTTAAATCGGTTTCCGTAAAAAGTTTTAAATCTTTTGACTCTAATTTAAGACGGTCAAACCGAATTTTTATTTGCTCGCTAGATTCTTCGCCGGAAATATATAGAACATTTTTTAGATTGTTAGCTACTTGTAAAAGCAAGGTTGATTTACCGATTCCTGGATCGCCCCCAAGTAAAATAACTGAACCCGGAACAATTCCACCGTCTTTTTGAGAAAAACCTCCCAAAACACGATCGAATTCTTGCATGCCAGTACTAATGCGCTGGAATTTTTTAATTTCGACTTCACCGAGATTTACAACCTCGACCGATCGAGCAACCGCAGTTTTTCTTCCTTTATCTTGCGCAATCGAAAATTCTTTAAGTGTGTTCCAGCTATTGCAGTTTTCACATTTACCTTGCCACTTAGCGTATTCCTCACCGCAATTAGAACAAACAAAAACTATCTTAGACATATCACCTCAATTAATAATTAAATCTACAACTTTCAATTGAATTTTTTCTATTCCTCGCCAAATATTGTTATCTAGCGTAAAAGCGATATCGATATTTTTGCTAAGTTTGATTTTCTCTGCAAGATAGCCATGACCAAAAGCAACAATATCCAAACCGTTTAAACTCATTTTCAAATGCTTATTTTCCATCCCCATAGTTTTTGTAAATTGTGGTTTAATACCTTTAAGACAAAAAACGGGGCGAGGGTTACCAAGACCATATGGCTCAAGGCAGCTCACTTCTCTAAAGGTTTTGAGATTTAAATCTTTAATCATTAATTCAGCATCAATAAAAACACTGGGGATCAAATCTTCACTTCCAATCAATGCTTCGCTTTTTACTTCCATTTCTTTGACAAATTGATCAAAATTTTCGTTTAAAAGAGTCATGCCTGCAGCTTTAGTGTGTCCGCCAAAATTTACTAATAGCCTGGAAACATCCTCAAGTGCCTTTACAATATTAAATTGATCAATTGATCTGGCAGAACCTTTAGAAAATTCTTCTCCTTTTTCAAAAATTATACATGGTCGATGGTACTTTTCGGTAATTTTACCGGCAATCAAGCCGTTAATTCCACTGGGCCAAGACGGGTCGCGCAATATAATAATTTTTTTATCTAATAAATGTTTTTTAGAAATTTTTAATTCAACATCAGCTAAGACTTCTTCCATTTTCGATTGGCGGGTAAAATTAATTTGATCCAATTTTTTCGCCAAACTTCTCGCTTCTTTCGGATCGGAAGAAACCAAAAGTTCATAGCTTTGAGTCGTGTGATCAAGTCGACCCGGAGCATTTATACGTGGGCCAATTTGAAAACCAACAGTATAGGTATCAATTTTTTCTTTATCAATAGAGACAATATCGTAAAGTTCTAAAAGACCGGGTCTTCTAGTCTTAGATAAAACTATAAGTCCAAATTTAGCGATCATTCTATTCTCGTCAATCAATGGTACCATATCGCAAATTGTGGTAATCGCGGTTAAATCCAAGAGCCATTTAATGTCTGACGCAGAAATTGATTCATTCGTTTTCAACAAAGCCTGAACTAATTTAAAGGCCACTCCCCCACCCGAAAGCTGGCGAAAAGGATATTTGGAATCCGTTCTTTTAGGATTGATAACTGCCAAGGCTTCCGGTAGAACTTTATCTGGCTCGTGATGATCAGTAATAATTAAATCGATTTTTTTGTCACGTAGATATTGTGCTTCCTTAGAATTTCTTATTCCAAGATCCACAGTAATCACTAAATCCACCCCTTCGGCAATAATATAGTCTAGGCCGACCCGATTGAGTCCATAACCCTCTTTTCTCGATGGAATATAGACCACTGTTTGTAAGCCAATTTTTTTAAAAGCAGTTTCTAGAATAGCCGCGCCAGGTATTCCGTCGGCATCATAGTCAGCAAAAATACCAATTTTTTGTTTCTTCGCAACGGCTTCATTAATTCTATCGCAAGCACTTTTCATATCTGGCAAAAGAAAAGGATCATGAGAATCGCGCACATAATCTGGATTTAAAAAAGTAGACCACTGATTAGTAGGAATATTTCGATTAGCTAATAATTGGTCAACAAGATCACTTTGAGTACGCTCTGCAATTAACCATTTTTTTGTT
>Ga0172374_1002332_pt1 | contig 12125 bp, 15 predicted proteins | sample LakKiv3m_FD_114536 | JGI IMG/M metagenome (GOLD analysis project Ga0172374, IMG submission 114536) | Freshwater microbial communities from Kabuno Bay, South-Kivu, Congo - kab_092012_10.3m | ecosystem: Environmental > Aquatic > Freshwater > Lake | place: Democratic Republic of the Congo... | reverse complement strand
TACGCCATGCTGCCCAGGCTGCTCAATGAGGGCGGGCCGCTGATCGATGCCGGGCTGTCACGCACCACCAGTTCGCCCCTGGTACGGCGAGAGTTGACCGTGGACGGGGTGACTTACGTTGGCGTTTTCGAGGTGCGCAAGGGGCGCCGGATGCTGGTGCTGCAGACGTTCTACATCCGGGAGGGGAAATGATCGGTCTCGCACCCCATGCCCTAACGCCCTGGGCGATTCGTGGTATGGCCACGACGGCGCGATGCGCGAAACCGAGTCAGGAGTATAGCCGATGATCCAGACCAGGGTAGATAACCAGCGCGTCCTGGATGCGCTGAACGGCCTGATGAAGCACGCCCAGGACGTGCGGCCCGCGCTGCAGGACATGGGCGAGTACTTCATCGAATCAACCAAGCGCCGCTTTGCGACCAAGACAGCGCCGGATGGCACCAGGTGGGAAGACAACTCATCGGTGACCGAAGAGCGCAAAGGCAAGAATGACCCGCTGATCGGTGAGAGCCGGCGCCTTTCCAACGAGATCCACTACCGGGCGACAGCCACCACCCTGGAATGGGGTAGCAGCCTGGTCTATGCCGGCATGCAGCAGTTCGGCGGACTGAAAGCCGCTTACCCACACCTGTGGGGTAACATCCCAAAGCGTGAGTTTTTGGGCATGTCTAGCGAGGACGAAGCCATGGCCTTGGAGATCCTGCAGGAACACCTGGCAGAGCCTCTAGAGGGTGGCGGCCCGTAGCGGCCCTTACAGCGCTTTTATCGACTCAGGGGCTACCGTCGCCCGCGCAGAAGGGAGAGAGCGCGTTAAACCCGCGTTAAATTCGCGTACAGACGCGCACACATGGGCAGGCTCACCCGCCCATTCCCGGTTCTGGTAATCTCGGCCAGGTTTCCCCTCCGGCCGCCAGGCCAGTTAAAAGTGAAGCGCTTGAATCACAGCGCCGCACTCTGCCCCCCGAAGATGGGGGCATGAAAACGAAACGCACATTCCCCATCGCAGCCTGCTCCCTGGCCCTTCAAGTGGCCGCCGAGGGTGGCATGACGCGTCTGATTCCGGCCGGCACCTTCACCGCCCCGCGTGGTGCTCTGGCCGGTTCCGGCCCCTGGTTCATGGACGAATCGGCCGCCAAGCCGATCATCGAGCGCGCTGCAGCTCGCAGCACCGACATCGTCGTCGACTACGAGCACCAGACCCTGCTGTCCGAAGAGAACGGCAAGCCGGCGCCAGCCTCGGGATGGATTGACCATGCCTCGCTGGAGTGGCGCGAAGACGGCCTCTATGGCCGCATCAAATGGACGGCCGCCGCTCAGGCAGCCATCGACGCGGACGAGTACCGCTACCTGTCCCCCGTTTTTCCCTACGACCCCAAGACCGGAACCGTGCTCGATCTGCTGCACGTTGGCCTGGTCAACAACCCTGCAATCGACACCGCCATTCCCGCTCTTGCAGCCGCCCGCATGGGCAGTGGCGCCTATGACCTTACCCATGAGGAAGACACTGTGGATCGTGAAGCACTGATCAAGAAGCTCGGCCTGCCCGAAAACGCCACTGACGAGCAGATCCTGGCGGCCATTACTGCGCTCCAGCAGAAGGCCGAGGACGCCGAACAGGCGGTGGCCACCGCCAAGAGCGATGCCGAGAAGGAAGTCGCCGCAGCCAAGGCCAGCGCCGCCAAGCCGAACATGGCCGAGTACGTGCCGCTGGCCGTGTTCCAGGAACAAGGTCAGCAACTGGCCGCGCTGCGTGCCAGCCATGGCGCGTCCGAGCTGGACACGCTGATCAAGGAAGGTCTCGACGACGGCCGCATTCCAGGCCAAGCCACCGCCGACTGGCTCAAGCCGCAGGGCCTTGCAGCGTGCAAAGCCTACCTGGCTGGTGCGCAGCCGATTGCTGCCCTGCGTGGCAACCAAACCGGCGGAAAGAAGCCGGGGGAGGAAGTCGTAAAAGACGGCGACCTGACCGAATCCGAACTGGCGGTGTGCAAGTCCATGGGCATCAGCCCGGACGAATACCGCAAAGCCAACCCGAAGGAGTAAGCCCAAATGGTTGCCGCAACTCAAAACCGCAACACCCCGAGCGTATCCGGCCATCGTCGTGGTTATCCGGTCGCTGCAGCAGTGCTGTGCCTAGCCGGCACCATTGCCGTGATCGATGCCGATGGCTTGGTGAAACCAGGCGCTACCGGACTTGGCGGAGTCGCCGTGGGCATCTTCGAGGCTCTGGTGGACAACAGCGCTGGTGCAGATGGTGAGCAAACTGCCGAGGTGCTGCGCGGCTTCGCCCGCCTGGAGAACAGCGCGGGCGCCGACGAGATCACCGCTGCCGACATCGGCAAGGCGTGTTTCATCGTCGACAACCAGACCGTGGCCAAAACCAGTGGCGCGGACACTCGCTCCATTGCCGGCATCGTCGACGCAGTCGACGAGGTGGGCGTTTGGGTACTGATCGACCCCACCAGCGGCGTGCTGCTGTAACGGCAGCCGCGTAGCCCCTTATCCGTAGAGGACATATCAATGGATCTTACTTCCGCCAACCTGCAGGTGCTGTTCCGTGCCTACAACACGGCCTTTCAGCGTGGCTTTGGCTCCCTGGGCACCGATGGCGCGCTCTTCGAGCAGTTCTGCACCACTGTGCCATCGACTACTGCTGTCGAGGTTTACCCCTTTCTGAAGAGCCTGCCGCGTCTGCGTGAATGGATCGGTGACCGCGTGGTGCACAGCCTGGAAGGTGGCGAGTTCAGTATCAAGAACCGCAAGTTCGAGCTGACCGAGGGCATCAGCCGCGATGCCATCGACGACGACACCTACGGGCTCTATGCGCCGGTATATCAAGAGTTCGGTCGCTCTAGCCGTGAGCACCCGAACGAACTGGCCGTTGAAACCCTGGTAGCCAACCCGAAGTGCTACGACGGTGCTGCACTGTTCGGCAACCACGTGGTGATCAACGAAAAGGGTAAAGAAGTCCAGGTCAGCAACGACATGGGCGGTAATGGCGCGGCCTGGTACGTCATGGATCTTACCCGCGTGATCAAGCCTATCGTGTTCCAGAAGCGTCGTGACTACCACTTCCGGGCGCTGACCGACCTGAACAGCGAGCGCGTAGCGATGACTGATCAGTTCCTGTTCGGTGTGGATGCTCGCGTTAACGCAGGCCCCGGTCTGTGGCAACTGATCGTGCGCTCGAAGGAACCGTTCAACGCTGAGACCTACGCAGCCGCGCGTGCCCGTCTGCAGGAACTGAAAGGCGATCATGGCCGCCCGCTGGCCCTGCGCCATAGCCACACCATGGTTTCGAATGGCGCTGAAGGCGCCGCACTGCGCGTGCTGAACAACGCCCAGGCTGCCAACGGCGCGACCAACGAATGGGCCGGCACCTCGAAGCTGATCCTCAACCCCTGGCTGCCTGGCGCAGCCGCATAAGGAACAGCCATGGCCGCCTATCTCACTCTGGATGACCTGATTCGCCGCTTCGACCGCAACGAGATCCTGGATCTTGCCGAGGACAAGAGCGACGACACCGGGGAAACCATCGACCAGGTCAAGGTCGGCGACGCTATCCAGGACGCGACTGGCGAGATCGACAGCGCCCTGGCCGGTGGCGGGTATCGCCTGCCGCTGGCCAGTGTGCCGCCGATCCTGACGGCCTATGGCTGCGACATCGCCCGCTACCGGCTCTATGACAACCGCGCTACCGAACAGGTGACCAAGCGCTACGACGACGCAATCAAGGCCCTGCGCCTGATCGCAAGCGGCGTGGTGAAACTGGGCCTGCCGAAGGTGGATGACGACGTGACCAGCGCCGGCGACGTGATGATGGTTCCTGGTCGCCGGACGTTTCCGGGCGGGGTGTTCTGATGCTGGCCGAAGTCGAGGACGCCATGGCCGAGCGATGCAAGGTGCTGGTCGGCGAGCACGTCAAGACCATTGAGGATCTGCCCGGCAACTGGGACGACGCGACGTTGAAAGCTGCTCGCCGCAAGGTGCCAGGCATCTACATCGCCTGGTCGGGTGGTGCAGGCGTTCCAGGCAAACGGGCGGGCCTCAACAGTCGTTATGCCGTGTATGTCGTCACCGGCCAAGCCAGTGGTGAGCGTGCGCGGCGCCGTGGCAACGGTCGCGAGGTGGGCGCCTACGAGATCCTGGAGCGCATCGTTCCTGGACTGCATGGCCTGACTGTTGAGGATGTCGGCACGCTCCAGCTGGAGCGCGTCGACAACCTCTACTCCGACCGCGCCGACCAGCAGGGTGTGGTCATCTACGGCGCCGTTTTCGGGCTCGCCAAGATGATGTTCCCCGCTGCTCTGGATGCAAGCGCCCTGGCCGACTTCGCCATCTTCCACGCCAACCACCAGGTGCCGGACGGCCCTGACACCGAAACACACCAAACCCTGCCCACGGGCAGCGAGGTAACGCCATGACTATGCGAACCATCAAGCCGGCCGAAGGGCTGCTGGTGCGTCGTCCAGACAACGGCCGCCCACTGGCCGCCCAGGGTGAGGCCGTCGAGTGGTCGGCCTACTGGCAGCGCCGCTTTAACGACGGCGACGTCCGCGCAGTGCCAAACACCGCGCAAGAACAACCGCAAGCCGAGCAGCCCAGCGCTGACGGCGACAAGAAACGGGGGGCCAAGTAATGGCTATCAGCTCCACGGTATTCAACGACATCCCGGCCGCGCTGCGTATTCCGGGCTGGTTTATCGAGTTCGACAACCGCCTGGCGGGCAATGCCGTGTTCCAGGGCAAGCTCCTGGTACTGGGGCAGATGCTGGAAACCGGCACGGCCACGCCCCTGGTGCCGGTGCGCGTGACCCGCGAGGAGCAAGGCGACGAGCTATTTGGCCGTGGCTCGATGCTGGCCGAGCAGTTCCGCGCGATCAAGAAGGTCGACCTCTATACCGAGACCTGGGCGATTCCCCTGGGCGCTGCTGCACTGGCCCAACCCGCCAAGGGCTCCATCGTGGTCACCGCAGGCCCGGCCGAGACCCGGCCGCTCGCACTCTATATCGCTGGCTACCGCGTCTGGTGCGAGATGGTTTCCGGTGCATCGCTGGCTGCTGCCGCCACCGCGATTGCGGCCGCCATCAATGCCGATGACCGCTTGCCGGTCACGGCCAGTGTCGCAGGCGAAACCCCAGAGCGCGTCGATATCGAATGCCGCTGGGGCGGTGAGACCGGCAACAGCATTTCCCTGGCCGACTGCCTCAAGGGCGAGGAACGTACTGCCGGCCTCGCGCTGACGTACACCGCCCCGGCCGGGGGCGCGGTCAACCCGGATTTGATTCCGGCCATCGCCGCCATGGGTAGCGAATGGTGGAACTGGATCTGCCTGCCGTACACCGACAGCGTCTCCCTGCAGGAGATCGAGGCCGAGCTGGCCAACCGTTACGGCCCGATGCGCCAGATCGGTGGACGCGCCTTTGCGGCGTTCCGTGGCACCCATGGCGCAACTGCAGCCCTGGGCAATGCCCGCAACTCGCCGCACCTGTCGATCATGGGTATGGGGGCGTCCCCCAGCGCGCCGTGGGTCTGGGCCGCGACCAACGCCATTGTGGCCGCGAAATCCCTGGCCATTGACCCGGCCCGCCCGCTGCAGCGCCTGCCCCTGCCTGGACTGATCGGCCCGCGTGAGGATCAGCGCTGGGATGACGCTGAACGCAACCTGCTGCTGTTCGACGGGATTGCCACTTACACCGTGGCCACCGACGGCACCGTACAGATCGAGCGCCAGATCACCACCTACCAGCGCAACGCCGCCGGGGTGGCCGAGGACAGCTATCTGGACATTGAGACGCCCGAGACCCTGGAGCGCATCCGCTACGAGATCCGCAGCGTGTTCGCCATGAAGTACCCGCGCCACAAGCTGGCCGAGGACGTCGACCGAGACCTGTACGACCCGAGCCAGTCGGTCATGACGCCCAAGGTGTGCAAGGCCGAGCTGCTGAGCCTGTACCTGGAGACCTTCATGGGCGCGCGGGCCTGGGTACGTGACTACGCCGGCTACAAGGAAAGCCTGCAGGTGAGCATCGACCCGAATGACCCGAGCCGCCTCAACGTCATCGACCAGCCCAAGCTGATCGGCCAATACCGCGTCCATGCCCAGCAGACGCAGTTCCGCCGCTAACCAGAGGAAACCCACATGAGCGGAAAAGTAACCGGGGTCGCCACCATCCGCGTCGATGGCCGCGAGATCCCGACCGAGCGAGGGGCAACCCTCAACCCTGGCGGGGTCAACCGTGCTCCGCGTATGGCCGGCAAGCGCGTGCACTACAACGAGGAGCCCGTACCTCCGACCCTGCAGTGCACCGTGTTGCATACCGAGGACACCGACCTGATCGACCTCGGTTCCATCACCAACGCCACCGTCCTGGTCGAGTGCGACAACGGCCAGGACTACATGCTGACCGGCGCATTCGTGACCGAGACAGCGGAACTCAACACGGCCGAAGGCCAGGTGCGTCTGAACATGGCCGCCCGCCGCTGCGAAAGGATTTAACCGATGACCACCGACTTTCTCGCTGACCTGGAGCTGGCCCACAACGAACGCGAGCGCGTCAAGGATCTGGGCGACGCCCTGCAGGTGACCCTGGTCGAACCCATTACCTACCTGCACAGCAAGCTCGATGGCGAACGCACGCTGACCGAACTGCGCCTGGTCAAGCGCGTCAAGGGCAAGCACATGAAAGCGATGGGCAAGGCCACTGGCGAGATCAGCCAGGCGCTAGCCCTGGTGGCGGCGCTGTCGGGCGTGCCCGCCCATGCCATGGATGACCTGGACGCGCGCGACCTCGATCTGGTGCAGGTACTGATCGCCCCTTTCTTGCCGAGATCCCGAGCGACTGGGACGTCCTAGTTCGGGTAGTCGCAACAGCGTTCGGCGGCTTCAACCCGTTGGATCTGCTGGAAATGGAGCTGGACGACCTGCGCTGGTGGTACGGCCAGGCGGAAAAGTTGGCAGAGGAAATGAAAGAGCATGGCGGGTGAACTCAAGACATCGGTGATCCTGGAGCTGGTCGACAAGATCACCGCTCCTGCTCGCCGTATCACCCAGTCCCTGTCTGGCCTGTCCCGCCGTGGCGGCCTGGAGAACCTCAAGCAGGCCGGCCGCCAGGCGTCCACCGCCTTGGCTGGCACCCTCAAGCAGGCAGCACTACTGGGTAAGAACCTGGCCATCGCAGGCGGTGCTGCCGCTGCTGCAGGCTGGGCGATCACCCGCATGGTCGGCGGCGTCGCCACTCTGGGCAATGAGGTCAAGATCGCATCCGAGCGGCTCGACGTTGGCACCGGCTGGCTGCAGGAGTGGTTATACGTAGGCCACCAGTTCGGCGTGGGCAATGACGCGTTGATCGATGGCCTGAAGGAACTGGGCCTGCGCGCCGATGAGTTCGTGATGACCGGCGGCGGTGGTGCAGCCGAGTCCTTCCAGCGCCTCGGGATCACGGTCAAGGATCTGCGCGGCACTGCAGGCGAGACCGAGAAGCTGCTCGACCTGGTGCTGTCGCGCATGGGCAAGATCGAGAACAGCGCCGCCAAGCAGCGGATCTTCGACGAGATGTTCGGCGGCAGCGGCGGCGAGCAGATGGTCGCGCTGCTGACCCAGTCCCGCGAAGAGCTGGACAAGCTGCGCCAGGCTGCGCGTGATAGCGGCTCGATTTTAAGCGATGCCGACATCGAGCAGTCGCGCCTGTACGTGCGGCAGATGCACGAACTGACCACCACTCTGTCGGGCCTCAAGAACACCATCCTGGGTAGCCTGCTGCCTACTGTTAACCAGTGGTTGGGCGGTATCAACAAGCTGTCCAAGGCCAACCGGGAAATGGTTACTCAGCAGGTTCTGATGCGGCTTCGCCAGCTTTGGTCGGGACTTTTGATCGTATCCGGTGCGGTTTCTTCGCTGGCCGACCTAGTGGGCGGCTTCGATAACCTGCTCGCTATTGTTTCGGCTCTGCTGGCCGGTAAGTTTCTTTTCTCTTTGGTGCTGTCTGCCATGGCCGTAGCCAAGTTGGCTAAGGCTGCATTGTTGTTTTCTTCTGGCGCTATTCCAGCTGCCATTGCAGGAATTAAAGCGCTGTCTTTGGCACTGCTCACCACCCCAATTGGCTGGATCATCCTGGCGATCACCGCCCTGGCCGGGGCGGTGTACCTGATCTATCGCAACTGGGACGGCATCGCCGAGTGGTTCAGCGGCATGTGGGATCGGGTCAAGGCCTTCTTTGACCGTGGCATTGGCGATATCGCCAAGGATCTGCTAGCCTTCAGCCCAGCGCGACTGCTGATGCGTGCTGTCGACGCGGTGTTCGAGCTGCTGGGCGCACGGCCTTTGAGTGACCTGGGACGCGAGTGGATCGGCGGCCTGGCCAGCGGTATCGCCGAGCGCTTCGAGCAGCTCACCGGCTGGCTGCGGCAAAAGGTCAGCGCCTTGACCGGCTGGCTGCCGGACTGGATGACAGGGGGCGGTCTCACCCAGGGCCTTGCCGCTCCGGCCGGTGCTGCAGCTGCTGCACCGAAACTTGGCCCGCCAGCGTTCAGCAATCGCCCGGCGCCCCTGGTTGGTCCAGGGCGCCAAGACGTGGGCGGTGAACTGCGAATCAAGATCGACCAGGAAGGCCGCGCGCGGGTGGCGTCGATGAAAGCCAATGGCGGCCTGGACTACAGCGTGGAAAGCGGCCTGCTGGGGGTGGTGCAGTGATGTTAGCTATTGTCCCTAGTAGGGATATCGCCATCGGCGATACGTGCTGCCGCCATGTCTTTAACTATTTGCTGGTGAAGCCCGCCCGCCACCAAGAAGCCAATAAGAACGGGCAGCCACCAAACTGCGCCTGGCAGCAGCCAGTACAGAACCGCTGCGGTAATGAGGCCACCAACACCTGCACCAAGCGCAGCTTTCTCAGTCGGTTTCATGCGTTGTCCTCCTATGACGTGAATGCCAGGAGCGTAGCACATGACCTGGCGTGATCGTATCGACCCTGAGCTGCGCGGCAGCTATCGGGGCGTCGAGTTCTTCGTCGAGCGGGCCGACACCACGGCGGGCCGGCGCTGGTTGGTGCATGAGTACCCGCGCCGCGACGTGCCGTACACCGAGGACATGGGCCGGCGTGCCAAGGAATATCGCCTGGCGTTCTTCGTTGCCGGCGATGACTACGACCTGCAGCGCGACAAGCTGATCGAGGCCCTGGACGCACCTGGTGCCGCCACCCTTGTGCACCCTTATATGGGCACGATGTCGGCGGTGGCCACCGACGTGCGCTTCAGCGAGACCACCCGCGAGGGCGGCGCCTGTACGTTCGAGGTGACCTTCACCGAGTCCGGCCTGGCGCTGGAGCCAGCCACCTCGGTGGATACCCAGCGCGAAGTGGGCCAGGCCGCTGATGCGGTCGAGAAAGAGGCCGAGAAAGACTTTCTGGAGCGCTGGAGCATTGAGGGCCTGACGGGGTTCTCGCTGGACGCCATCCTGCGCGACGTTACGGCCGTGGTCGACGGCCTGACGCAGTTTGTCGACGGCATCGCCGAAGAGATCACCAACGTGATCCGTTTTCCGGCAAACATCGTGGGCACCGTACTAGGTGGATACAACCGTATCCGCAACGCCGTCATGCGGCCGATCAACGCCCTGGATCTATACAGCGGCAGAAGCGTGCTGTCCCTGGGCGGTTCCGGCCGCCTGCGCACGTCCGCTGGCACCCCGGCCAGGGCGGTGCGGATGCTGCGCGAGGCCGGTACGGCTGGTGACTCGGTCGCGGTACCGCCTGCAGACACACCCGAGAACACCCAACGGGCCGGCAACATCGTCGCCGCTAACCAGCTCAATGGCCGCCTGGCCGCGACCACGGCCGCCCGCGTAGTGGCCGAGACCGACTGGCTGTCGCGCCAGGACGCTGAGCGAGCTGGCCAGGATGCCCTGGCCCTGATCGATCACGAGCTGCAGACGGCCGCACCGATCAACGACGACGTTTACAACGCCCTGATGGCGTTGCGCGCCGCGCTATCGACGGATCTGCGCACCCGCGCCCTGGCCATGCCCAACCTGACCCAATACACGCCGCAGGCCACGCTGCCGGCCGTGGTGATCGCCCACCGCCTGTACGGCGACGCGACCCGCGCCGACGAGATCTGCGTGCGCAACAACGTCCGCCACCCCGGCGCCCTGCGCGGCGGGATGGCTCTGGAGGTACTCAGTGAGTGATGAGCAAGTAGTCCTGCAGATTGGCAGCGACCGGCATACCGGTTGGCAGGAGGTGAGCATTCGTCTGTCCCTGGAACAGATCGCCGACGAGTTCCAGTTGACCCTGACCGAGCGCTGGAGCGAGTCCGGCCAGGTGCGCCCGGTGTCGCCTGACGAAGCCTGCACCCTGCACATCGGCGACGAACTGGTGCTGACCGGCTTCCTGGACGAAGTACTGCCGGACTACGACGCGACGACCCACACCATCGTGGCCAACGGTCGCAGCAAGGCCGCTGACCTGGTCGACTGCAGTGGCAAAGAGCAGCGCTTCGCCAATCGCACGTTGCAGCAAGTCGCGGCAGCTTTGGCACAACCCTATGGCATCGAGGTCATCGACACCGTTGGCGCGACCAAGCCCCTGCGCTCGTTCGTCCTGGAGGGCGGGCAGCCCATCGCCGAGGCCATTGAGCGGGCAGCGCAGCTGCGTGGCGCACGGGTAGTCAGTGACGCCCAGGGGCGCCTGTTGATCGTTCATGCCGTGCAGCGCGAGATCCGCACCGCCCTGGTCCTGGGAGAGAACATTCGCAAAGCGTCTGGCGTGTTCAGTAACCGCGACCGCTTCAATCAGTACATCGTCGAGGGCCAAACCCCAGGCGATGACCAGTGGAACGGCTCCAGCGCCTCCGGCCCGCGTGGCACCGCCACTGACCCGCGAGTGCGCCGGCCGCGCACCACCCTGGTGGTGTGCGACACCCCAGCCGACGGCAGCGACTGCTCCGAGCGGGCCGAGCTGGAGGCGCGCATGCGCTGGGCGAACGGTCGTGGCGTGACCTACACCGTCAGCGGCTGGAAGCATGAGCAAGGCGTCTGGCGGCCGGGTGACCTGGTGCCGGTTCGCGACCCGTGGTTGGGCCTGGACGAGCCGCTGCTGGTTAGCGCCGTGCAACTGATCGACGGTCTGGATGGGCGGCGCGCTGAGTTGCGCATGGTGCCGCCTGCAGCCTTTGAGCCGGTTCCGATATCGGAGCCTAAATCTGGGTCGGGCTCGGGTGCCGGCGACGTGGGGTGGAATTAATGGATCGCCGCCAGATGTCTCGTCTGCTCAGCCCGATCTGGCGCCGCATGCGCCTGCTGGTCTCCCGTGGCGTGCTGCAGATGAGTAAGGACGCGACAGGGCTGCAGGAAGTCCAGGTAACGCTGCAGGGTGATGAACCCGCCTGGGCCGAGCGCTTCCAGCAGTACGGCCTGACCTCAGTGCCCCACGGCGGCGCCGAAGCCGTGGTTGCATCCGTGGGCGGTGCCCGTGCGCACCTGGTCGCTCTGGTCGTCGATGACCGCCGCTACCGCATGGCATCGCTCAAAACCGGTGAGGTGGCCATCTATGACAGCCTCGGCCAGTCCGTGCACCTGACCCGCGAGGGGATCGTGATCAAGGGCGCGGGTCTGCCGCTGGCCTTCGTCGATTGCCCGGTGGTGACCATGGACGGCGACCTTGAGGTCGCGGGCGACGTGCGTGACCACACCAGCACCATGCAGGCCATGCGTGACACCTACAACGCTCATACCCATGGCGGCCCAGGCCCAGACCGGAGCATGAGCTGATGGACGTAGCCCTGGTTTACGACGCCGACGCCAAAGCCTTCGACCTGGCCATCCAGGGCGGTGACCTGGTCACTGACTCGACCCTGCAAACCGCCGTGATGCTGTCGCTCTACACCGACCGCCGTGCCCTGCCCGAGGACGTGCTGCCTGACGAAGGCACCGACCGCCGTGGCTGGTGGTGCGACGCCTACTCGGATCGCCTGCAGGGCTCGCGCCTGTGGCTGCTGAGCCGCGAAAAGGATCTGGACTCGGTGCTGCGCCGGGCCGAGCAGTACGCCAAGGAAGCGCTGGCTTGGGTCATCGAGGACGGCATCGGCGATGCCGTCCAGGTCGAAGCCATCCACCTGCGTCGTGGCGTG
>Ga0172374_1002329_pt1 | contig 12145 bp, 8 predicted proteins | sample LakKiv3m_FD_114536 | JGI IMG/M metagenome (GOLD analysis project Ga0172374, IMG submission 114536) | Freshwater microbial communities from Kabuno Bay, South-Kivu, Congo - kab_092012_10.3m | ecosystem: Environmental > Aquatic > Freshwater > Lake | place: Democratic Republic of the Congo... | reverse complement strand
GTCCGGTTTCGCGCGCCGGGCCTTTGGGTGTCGGCACCAGGAACCGCGCAGGCCGCAGGAACGCAAACAGCTCCAGCAGGTCCAGCCCGTTCAACTCGGGATGGCCCAACCGCTGTCCGATCAGCGGCGCGTTCAACATCAACACCGGCGTATCGGCGGCCAGCCGGATCGCCTCCCCCCGTCCGATCGCGCGCGTCTCGCCCTCGGGCGTCGCGATCCAGACCCCGGCATGGCTGGCGTGAAGGGCGGGATAGGGCAGCACATCCCTCCTGTCGGGGATACGGAACAGATTGGCAACCGGGATGCGCGTTCCGGGAGATTGTCGGACGTGCTCCTGCGAAAGCAGGAGCCTTGTATGGCGCGCGGATCACTTGTGGCCAACATTCCTGCTTTCGCAGGAGTACGGGGAAAGCGATGCGGATAGTTGCCCGCACCTTCGTTCCCGCCTAGCCCTGTGCCCAGACCAAAAAGGGGACCAAGTGATGCGCCGCTTCCTGATCGGCACCGCCGCCATCGCGCTTGCCACCGCCGCCAGCGCCCAGACCGCGCCGCGTCCGATCGAGTATGACGTCAGTTTCGAAAATGCCGTCCATAACGAAGCGCGGATCACCGTCACCGTGTCCGACCTTCCGTCCGAACCCGTGCGGTTTCAGATGTCGCGATCGTCCCCCGGCCGCTATGCGATTCACGAATTCGCCAAGAACGTCTATGCGGTCAGCGCCAAGGACGGGCGTGGCCGCGACCTGCCCGTCACCCGCACCGATCCCTATGGCTGGACCGTCGCGAAGCATGACGGCACCGTCGCCGTCACCTATACTTTGTTCGCCGATCGTGCCGACGGCACCTATGCCCAGGTCGATCCCACCCACGCGCACCTGAACATGCCCGCGACCTTCCTGTGGGCGCAGGGGCAGGACGCGCGCCCGATCACCGTGCGCTTCCGGCCGGCAAACAACAGCTGGAAAGCCGCGACGCAACTGGTCCCGACCGGTCGCCCCTGGACGTTCGGCGCGCCCGATCTGCAATATTTCATGGACAGCCCGACCAGCCTTGCCGACCACGACATCCGCGAATGGCAGGTCGATGATCGCGGCACGCCGCGCACGATCCGGCTGGCGGTCCATCACAACGGCGCGGAAAGCGAGGTCGATCGCTTCACCGACATGGCAAAGAAAGTCGTCGACGAGCAGATCAAGGTGTTCGGCGGCGACGTCCCCGATTTCGATCATGGCGAATATAGCTTCATCGCCGCTTATGTGCCTCAGGCGTCCGGCGACGGGATGGAGCATCGCAACTCCACCATCCTGACCGGCAATCGGGGGCTGGCGGAGGCGAATTACTCGCAGATCGGCACGCTCAGCCACGAATTCTTCCACGCTTGGCTGGTCGAGCGGCTGCGTCCGGCCGAACTCGAACCTTTCGACTTCACCCGCGCGAACCCCACGCCCAGCCTGTGGTTCGCCGAAGGCTTCACCAGCTATTACGGGCCGCTGACCATCGCGCGAGCCGGGGTTTGGAGCGTCGACGAATATCTCGCCGACCTCAGCCGCGCGCTGAACTACACGCTCCACCGCCCCGGCAGACGCTATCACGGGCCGATGGAAATGAGCCTGCGCGCGCCTTTCGTCGATGCCGCGACCGCGATCGATCCGCGTCAGGATCACATCTTCACCAGCTATTATCTCTATGGCGCGGTGATCGCCGCGGGGCTCGATCTGGCGCTGCGCCAGCGCGGCACCACGCTCGACACCTATATGCAGACGCTGTGGCGCAGTCATGGCGTCACCGAGCGACCGTTCGTCACCGCCGACCTTAAAACGGCGCTGGCGACCGTCGCAGACCAGCGATTCGCCGATAGCTTCTTCGCGGCGCAGATCGAGGGGTCGCAGCTTCCCGACTTCGCGCCGCTGCTGGCGCAGGCCGGGCTGGTGCTGCGTCCCGCCAATCCGGGCCGTAGCTGGGTCGGGCCGACGCCGGTGCGCGCCGATGCGAGCGGCGTGACGGTCGGCGGCTATCCCGCGCCGGGCACGCCGCTTTACGATGCCGGGGTCGGCGCAGGCGCGCGAATCACCGCGCTGGGCGGCAAGCCGATCGCGAGCGAGGGCGACTGGACCACGGCACTCGCCGCCCGCAAGCCGGGGGAGCGGGTGGAGGTCGCCTTCACCCATCTCGGCCAGGAGCGCCGCGCGACGATGACGCTGGCCGCGGACCCGACGGTGGAGGTGGTGCGGAACGAGGCGATCGGGCGCGCGCTGACGCCTGCGCAGGCGAAGTTCCGGGCAGGGTGGTTGGGCGCACAAACCTGATTTCAGATTCTCTTTCCCGATTCCGTTCGTTTCGAGCGAAGTCGAGAAACGTGACCGGGGCGCTCCGTTCACGTTTCTCGACTTCGCTCGAAACGAACGGGGGGAGGAGCAAATTATTACCCCCGTCGCGCGAACCAGATCACATGTTGCGGCCCCTTGCCGTTGCTGCGCGCACGCACCTTGACCTCGTCAACTGCGAAGCCCGCCTCGTTCAACCGCCGTGTGAACGCCGCGTCGGCACCCGCCGACCATACCGCCAGCACCCCGCCGGGCCTGAGCGCCGCCTTCGCCCCCTGAAGCCCGCGCGCCGAATAGAGCCGGTCGTTGGCGTCGCGCACCAGCCCGTCGGGGCCGTTGTCGACATCGAGCAGGATCGCGTCATACCGCCCGCGCCCGTCCGCGATCGCGTCCGCCACGTCGCCCATCGCCAGAGTCACGCGGGGGTCGTCGAGGCATCCGGCCATCAGTTCGGCCATCGGTCCCCGCGCCCAGTCGATGATCTCGGGCACCAGTTCGGCGACCGTCACCCGCGCATCCACGCCCAGCCGCGCGAGCGCCGCGCGCAGCGTGAACCCCATGCCGTATCCGCCGATCAGCAGATGCGGCGCGGCGCGCCCGCCCAGACGGTCGATCGTCAGGTTGGCGAGCGCCTCTTCCGATCCGCTCATCCGGCTGCTCATCAATTCGTTGCGGTCGAGCACGATCATGAAATCGCGCCCTCGCCGATACAGGCTGAGCAGCTGTCCGCCGGGCACCTGGGCGGTGCCGAGCAATTCTCTGGGGGTCATCGCATCACTTTCGCATCGGGCTGATCGCCCCTGCCGATAGCCGCGCCGCGCCGCCAAAGCGAGCTTGTGGGTCGCGCGGACGCCGCTAGGGTCAGGACCCATTAACGGCGCGGACCGTGATGTCGCCATGCGGGTTCGTGGCTAGGAAAAGCGCCGAAGGCGGGGCATCGCCCCGTCGAAGGGGTTTTGACGCGGCCACGAGCCTGCATGGCGGCACCCCGAAGGGGCGGGGCGGGAAAGCAGCCTGACGGCATTGCGCGATTGCCAGATAGCGCAGCTATCTGCCGCACGCGCGCCTTGCCAGACCACTTTCCCGCCACCGTCACGACCGCGCCGTTAACGCGTCCTGACCCTAGTTTTGCGAAATGGCGCGTTTTGCCCTATCGGGACCGCGACGGACCGCGCTCGATTGGCGAGCGTGTCCGAGTCTTTCGACAACATCAGGAACCCGCACTCCCTTATGCCTTCGTTCAACCAGACGTTTCAGGAACGCGCAGAGCGCTCCGCTAAGGCCAAGCAGGCCGCACTCGAAAAGCTCCGCAACAAGCCGCCGGTGGACGAAGCCGTGCTTGCCGAGCGCCGCGCCGCCGCCGAGCGCAAGGAAGCCGCGCAGGCCGCCAAGCGCGCCGAGAAGCAGGCCGAACGCGACCGCATCGCCGCCGAGAAGAAGGCCGCCGCCGAAGCCGCCGAAGCCGCAGCCGAAGCAGAGCGCATCGCCGCCGCCGAAGCCGCCGAAAAGGCCCGGCCCAAACTCCCCACCGCCGCCGAGCTGAAGGCCGCCCGCGACGCCCGCTATGCCGCCCGCAAGGCCCGCGTCGGCAAGAAATAACAGCGCTACCGCACGCACTTTGCCGACGATAGGATCGCGGGCATGGCTTTGGCCGTCGCCCTGTCGTCGTCGCTGTTCCTCGCCCTGGCGGCGATGTCCTGGGCGATCGTCTCCGCCCGGTTCTTCGTCGGCGGACTGCTGCTGATCGCCAGCCAGGCTTTGTGGCTGTTCGTCGCGTCGCAGCTGTTCGGTCGCCCGATGGTCGAATTGATGATCGCGTTCGGGGTCTGGTTCTTCGTGGGCAGCGTGTTGATGATGGCGGGCGCGGTGCTCGGCCTGTGCCGCCGGTTGCTGGGCGAGCGATAGCGATTCCTGACCGACCGGTTGCGATTGCCGTGCCCCTGCCCCTCGTCTAAGGCCGCGCGACGATGGCGGGGCTTCCTCCATGCAATTGAGCGGCGTCCGGCATCCCACCCGGCTGGTTCCGGTCGTCTTCCTCGCCGCGATCCTGATCGGGAGCGTGTTGCTGGCGCTGCCCGTATCGCGCGCCGGACCCGGCGCCGCCCCGCTCATCACGGCGCTGTTCACCTCAACCTCCGCAGTCGCGGTCACGGGCCTCGTAACGGTCGATACCGCGACATACTGGTCGCCCTTTGGTCAGGTCGTCATTCTGGCGCTGTTCCAGATCGGCGGTTTCGGGATCATGACGGCGGCGACGCTGCTGGGGCTGGTCGCGGGACGCGGGTTTCGGCTGAGCAACCGCCTGCTGACCCAGGCGGAGCGCAGCCGGTTGGAGACGGGCGACACGATCGGCGTTCTGAAACTGGTGTTCGCGATCACCCTGATCGTCGAGGGGGCAGTGGCGGTCTGGCTGACGCTGCGATTGCGCTTGGCCTATGACCAGAGCTGGGGAGAGGCCGCGTGGAGCGGCGTGTTCCATTCGGTGTCGGCATTCAACAATGCCGGATTCTCGATCTATTCGGACAGCCTGATGGGCTATCAGGGCGACGGGTTCATCCTGTTGCCAGTGATGACCGCGGTGATCGTCGCCGCACTTGGCTTTCCGGTGATGCAGGAATTGCGGATGCGCGCGCGACGCCCGCGAAGCTGGTCGCTTCATACAAAGATCACGGTGCTGGGCACGGTCATCCTGCTCGTCGGCGGCTTCGTCGCGATCCTGCTCGCCGAATGGGGCAATCCCGATACGCTGGGGCCGATGGGCTGGAGCGACAAGCTGCTCAACGCCGCCTTTCATTCGGCCATGCCGCGCACCGCCGGGTTCAACAGCCTGGACGTCGGCGCTTTTCGCATCGAAACGCTGTCGATCAATTATCTGTTGATGTTCATCGGCGGCGGCAGCGCGGGCACCGCGGGCGGAATCAAGGTCACGACCTTCTTCCTGCTCGGCATCGTCGTCTGGTCCGAAATCCGGGGCAAGCAGGATGCCGCGATCTTCGGACGGCGGATCGGCCCGCATGTCGAACGCCAGGCGCTGACGGTGGTGCTGCTGGCGGTCGCGCTGATCGGCATCGGCACGCTGATCCTGCTGTCGATCACGCCGCTGCCGCTGAGCGACGTGATGTTCGAGGCGATTTCGGCTTTTTCCACCGTCGGCCTGTCCACCGGCATTACCGCCGACCTGCCGCCCGCTGGTCAGATGGTGCTGATCGTACTGATGTATGTAGGGCGCGTCGGAACCATTACCGTCGCCACCGCGCTGGCGCTGGGCGGCAAGCGCAAATCCTATCGTTACCCTGAGGAGACCCCCATTGTCGGTTAAACGCGGCAAATCCCGTTCGTGCAGCACCGTGATGGTGGTCGGGCTGGGCCGATTCGGCACGGCGGTCGCCGAATCGCTAATTCGCATGGGGCATGAGGTGCTGGGCGTCGATGAGGATGCGGAGCGCGTCCAGCGATTGTCCGATCGGCTGACCCATGCGGTGCAGGCCGACACCACCGATGTCGATACGCTGCGCCAGTTGGGCGCGTGCGATTTCGCCAGCGCAGTCGTGGGTATCGGCAGCGATGTGGAAGCGAGCGTGCTGACGACGCTGGCGCTGGTCGATCTGGGCGTCCCCACCATCTGGGCGAAAGCCACCAACGAGCGGCACGGACGCATCCTGGAGCGCACCGGCGCGCATCACGTCGTCTATCCCGAGGCGCGGATGGGCGAGCGCGTCGCCCATATGGTGACCGGCCGGATGATCGATTACATCGAATTCGACGACGATTTCGCCATCGCCAAGACCCGCGCGCCCAAATCCATGGCCGACATGACGTTGGGCGAATCGGCGATCCGGTCCAACCACGGCGTAACGATCGTCGGGATCAAGCGCCCGCGCGAGGATTTCACCTATGCCCGGCCCGAGACGATGCTGGCCGCCGACGATCTGCTGATCGTGTCGGGCCGCGTCGATCTGGTCGAAAGGTTCGCTGCGCTGACCTGAATGCCCGAGGCACGCATATCGCGATTGCGATTCCGCGGCGCACACGCCAGATGCCCAGCATGACCGATCAACCGACCAAAGCCGACATCCGCACCGCCGCGCTCGCCTCCAAGGCGTGGCCCTATGAGGAGGCGCGCAAGATCCTTGCGCGTTACAAGGATGCGCCGCCCGCCAAGGGCCATGTGCTGTTCGAAACCGGTTACGGCCCGTCGGGACTGCCGCATATCGGCACGTTCAATGAAGTGCTGCGCACGACGATGGTCCGCCGCGCCTTTGAGGAAATGTCGGACATCCCGACCCGTCTGATCGCGTTTTCGGACGATATGGACGGGCTGCGCAAGGTGCCGGACAATGTGCCCAGTCGCGAGATGCTGGGCGATTATATCGGCCATCCGCTGACCAAGGTGCCCGATCCGTTCGGTACGCATGACAGCTTTGCCGCGCACAATAATGCCCGGCTGTGCGCGTTCCTCGACCAGTTCGGCTTCGATTACGAATTCGTCTCGGCCACCGACTATTACCGGTCGGGCCGGTTCGACGACGCGCTGCGCGCGATCCTGCGCAACTACGACGCGATCATGGGCGTGATGCTGCCGACGCTGCGCGCCGAGCGCCAGGCGACCTATTCGCCCGTCCTGCCGATCAGCCCCAAATCGGGCGTCGTCCTCCAGGTGCCGGTGGAGGTGATCGACGCCGAGGCCGGAATCGTCGCGTTCGACGACACCTCTGTTCCTGGGGCAGAACGCGTCGAACAGTCGATCCTGTCGGGCGGTGCCAAGCTGCAATGGAAAGTCGACTGGGCGATGCGCTGGGTCGCGCTCGGCGTCGATTACGAAATGTCGGGCAAGGATCTGATCGATTCGGTGATCCAGTCGTCGAAGATCGCGCGCGTGCTCGGCGCCCGCCCGCCCGAGGGCTTCAACTACGAGATGTTCCTCGACGAAAAGGGCGAGAAGATTTCGAAGTCGAAGGGCAATGGCCTCAGCCTCGAACAATGGCTGACCTATGGCCCGGACGAGAGCCTGGCCTTCTACATCTATCGCGAACCCAAAAAGGCCAAGGCGCTGCATATGGGCGTGATCCCGCGCGCGGTGGACGATTACTGGCAGTTCCGCGCCAATTACGGTGCCCAGGCGGTCGAACAGCGGCTGGGCAATCCGGTCCACCATATTCATGGCGGACCGCCGCCTGAGGAGGCGCTGCCGGTCACCTTCAGCCTGCTCCTCAATCTGGTCGGCGTGATGGGCGACGCGACCAAGGAACAGGTCTGGGCTTATCTGAAGAACTACGTGCCCGATGCCTCGCCCGAGGCGAATCCGGCGCTCGATCACCTGATCGGCTATGCGCTCGCTTATGGCCGCGATTTCGTTGCGCCGACGCTCAACCGCCGTGCGCCCGATGGCGTCGAGGTGGCGGCGCTCCGCGATCTCGACGCCGCGCTGGCCGAAGGGGGGACGGATGCCAGCGCCGAGGACATCCAGAACCATGTCTATGAAATCGGCAAGACGCATTTCGGCAAGGAAGCGTTGCGCGACTGGTTCAAGGCGCTCTACGAAACCCTGCTGGGGTCGAGCCAGGGTCCGCGCATGGGGAGCTTCATCGCGCTTTATGGCGTGGAGAATAGCCGCAAGCTGATTGGCGAGGCGCTGGCGAAGGTAGCGTAACCCGGCGCTCCAGCGAAAGCCGGAGTTTTGAGTTACGCGTTACCTCACCACCGTTCGTTTCGAGCGTAGTCGAGAAACGCTGGGCTGGCGCCGACGTCGCGTTTCTCGACTACGCTCGAAACGAACGGTGGGAGAGTTCAGGGCTGGGTTTCCACGCTCGGCGCCAGCCACCGGAGCGTCACCGGTCCGCCACCCGGCAACCGCTCCGCCGCGACCCCGGCGTCGGCCAGCGCGGCGACCACCGCATCGGCATTGTCCGCCGCACCGCTGACCCCCAGCGGCAGGCGAAGGCGTTGCCCGGCCCAGATCGCCGTCTGAAGATTGCGCTGACCGTCCGCATCCGGTCCGTCCGCGTCGAAGCTGATCGTCGCAGGCGCGACCGCAGGCGGGACCAGTTCGACCGACCAGCCCTGCGCTGCGCTGCCCACGCGCTGTTCGAGCGCGCGATAGGACGCAAGGCTCGCCCCCGGCAGCGCCGCCGCCGTCACCACCGCGCGGCGATTGCCGCGATCGAGCAACACCGCTTCGCTCGGCACGCCTGCGACCAGCGCAAGCTGTTCGGCCAGTCGCGTTACCGTGCGCGCTTCCCGCGTCGCCTGTTCATTGGCCTGCGCGCGGGCGACCTGGGTCGCCTCGGCGTCGCCGACGCCGACGCGGAATTGTTCGATCTGGACGTCGACGGGACGATTGAAGGTGCGCGCCAGCGTCGCCGACACTTCCTGTTCGGCCTGTGCGATATAGGTCGGGGTCAGCACGGTCGCGGTCACCCGCAGCGGTTCGGCACCGTAATCGATCTCCAGCTGGCTGACGCGCGAATTGTCGCCGAATTCGGTCGAGACGACGTCGCGCGCCTGGCGCTGCGCGGTCGCTTCCCACGCGATCTGGCGCAGGGTGAAGCCGAGCGGCACCGCAAGCACCGCGAAGATGCCGAGCATCCCCAGCGTCTGGAACATCGTCTGTCGGGGCGATAGCCGGGGTCCGAACCCATAGAGCCGGGCCATGATCGCCGCCGACGCCGCGATCACCATGAAGTTGGTGAAATAAAGGAGCAACGCGCCGAAAAAGACGGTGCCGTTCCACGTCGCCAAGCCATATCCGACGGTGGCGAGCGGCGGCATCAGCGCGGTAGCGATCGCGACGCCGACGACCGCGCCCTCGCGCCCGCGGATCATCGCATAGGCACCCGCCAGCCCCGAAAACAGCGCCACCAGCAGGTCGAACAGATTGGGCCGGGTGCGCGCCGCAAGCTCGCTGGTCAACGTCTGCAGCGGCGACAGCAGGACGATGATCGCGGTAAAGGCGATCGCCAATACCGTGCCCAGCGCCAGCGCGGTCAGCGTGCGCCTGATCTCGCTGGAATCGAACAGGGTGACACCGAACCCCAGGCCGATGATCGGCCCCATCAATGGAGAGATCAACATCGCACCGATGACCACGGCGGGAGACGACAGCAACAGCCCCAGCACCGCGATCCCCGCCGACATCAGCGTCATGAAGACGTAGCGCCCGTCGAACCCGCCTTCCTCCTCGACCTTTTCGACCACCTTCATGTGATCCACCGTCGCGACGACGTGATTGCGCCACCAGTACAGAATGGGATGATGCGGTTCGACCGCGCCGGTAACCGTAGCCATGACCGGGGGCGTAAGGGATTTGGCGACCGGGAGCCAGAGGGCTTTGCGATCGGTGCGACGCGCGCGCGCCGTACCGGTTTCGGTTGTTTTTGGCATCGACCCTCGTCTAGGACGGTCGCGACGAGCCAATCGGCGCGTTTTCGACAGGACCTCGAATAAGGAAATCGCGACCAGCCAATGGCGATCCCATTGACTCTCTATGCGCTCGTGCTGCTGCCTTTCATTGCGGCGTTGCTGATTGCCCTGACCGCCACGCGGACCAGGCTGGTTCATTCGACGATCGCGGGTGCGGCCAGTGCGGTCGGCCTGGCATTGATCCTCTCGATCGCAGGGCGGGTCATCGGTGGCGAAACGCTGGGCGTCTCTGCCGCGTGGGTGCCGGCGATCGGACTGGACTTTTCGCTGCTGGTCGATCCGCTGGGGCTGATGTTCGCAGGCATGATCCTGGGGATCGGCCTGCTGGTCGTGATCTTCGCGCATTTCTATCTCTACAAGGGCGAGGCGACCGGCCGCTTCTTTGCCAGCCTGATGCTGTTCCAGGGCGCGATGCTGGGCATCGTGCTGTCCGGCAATGTCCTGCTGCTGCTGATCTTCTGGGAATTGACCAGCCTGTCGTCCTTCCTGCTGATCGGCTTCTGGCGACATAGCGCAGAGGCGCGGCAGGGCGCGCGGATGGCGCTGGCGATCACCGGCGGCGGCGGACTGGTGCTGATCGCAGGGATGCTGCTGCTCGGCATCGTCGCAGGGTCGTTCGACCTGATGACGATCCTGCAAAGCGGCGACGTGATCCAGGCATCGCCGCTCTACCCGGTCATCCTGATCCTGATCCTGATCGGCTGTTTCACCAAATCGGCGCAGTTCCCGTTCCATTTCTGGCTGCCGCACGCGATGGCCGCGCCGACCCCGGTCAGCGCCTATCTCCATTCGGCGACGATGGTGAAGGCGGGCGTGTTCCTGCTTGCGCGCCTGTGGCCGGTGCTGTCGGGCACCGACCTTTATACCATCATCGTCACCGGCGTCGGGCTGACGACGATGGTGTTCGGCGCATGGGTCGCGCTGTTCCGCCACGACCTCAAAGGCATCCTCGCCTATTCGACGATCAGCCAGTTGGGGCTGCTGGTCATGCTGCTGGGCTTTTCGATCGAGATGGCTGCGGCAGTCGCGGTGCTCCACATCGTCAACCATGCCGCGTTCAAGGCGGCGCTGTTCATGTCGGCCGGAATCGTCGATCACGAAACCGGCACGCGCGACATCAGGCGGCTGGGCGGACTGGCGAAGGTGATGCCCATCACCGCCGTCATCGCCACCATTGCCGCCGCCGCGATGGCCGGGCTGCCGCCGCTGGGCGGGTTCATTTCGAAGGAGATGATGCTGGACGAAACGCTGGCGGTCGGGCTGTTCGGCCTGCCCTGGCTGGTGCCGGTACTGGCGACGATCGCCGCCACGCTGTCGGTCGCCTATTCGCTGCGGCTGGCGGGGCATCTGTTCTTTGGTCGCCCACGCGACCCCGAACCGCACGCACGCGCGCACGATCCGGGCATCGGCATGTGGATATCGCCTGCGCTGCTGGTGGTGATCGCGGTGCTGCTGGGGCTGATCCCGATGCTGATCGCCGGGCCGCTGGTGGCATCGGTCGCGGGCGCGGTGATCGGCGGCCCCGCCCCTGCCCTTGGCCTGTCGCTATGGCACGGCGTCAACATGGCGCTGATGATGAGCGTCGCTGCCGTGGTCGTCGGCGCGCTGCTGCTGTGGCGTCATGCGGGATTGTTGCGCCGGTACGAAGCGGTGCGACACGCCGACGCCAAAGCGCTGTTCGAACGCGGCATGGCGAGTGCCGATGCGATCGTCCGCAAGGCCATCGTCGCGACGCATACGCCGTCGCTGCAGCGGATGCTGTTCGCGACCTTCGCGGTCGTCGTGCTTGCAGTGATCGAGGGTGCGAATTTCGGCGGCGGCAGCTTCACGGGCCCGCGCGATGGGCTGCCCGCTTCGCCGGTCGCAATCCTCGCCTGGCTGCTGCTGATCGCGGCGACGGGCGCGGTGCTGCTGGCCGAGCGCCAGCGGTTCCGGGTGCTCATCTATATCAGCGTGATCGGTCTGGTCATCGCGCTGGGCTTCGTCCATTTCTCCGCCCCCGACCTTGCGCTCACGCAGATTTCGGTCGAGGTGGTGACGATCCTGCTATTGCTGCTCGCGCTCAACCTGCTGCCCAAGACGCCGCCGATCCTGTCGAGCAAGCCGCGCCGGTTGCGCGACGCCGCGCTGGCCGCGCTGGGCGGCTTCGGTGTCGGCGGCGCGGCCTGGGCTATGCTCACCCGCAATCCCAACGACCCGATTTCGAGCTATCACCTCGCCAACAGCTATTCCGGCGGCGGCGGCACCAACGTCGTCAACGTCACGCTGGTCGATTTCCGTGCGTTCGATACGCTGGGCGAGATCATCGTGCTGGGGATTGCGGGTCTCGCAATCTTTGCGCTCCTCGACACGACGGCGCGCGGTGCGGCGGGGGCGCGGCTGCGGTCGTGGCAGGAAGACAT
>Ga0172374_1002325_pt1 | contig 12153 bp, 9 predicted proteins | sample LakKiv3m_FD_114536 | JGI IMG/M metagenome (GOLD analysis project Ga0172374, IMG submission 114536) | Freshwater microbial communities from Kabuno Bay, South-Kivu, Congo - kab_092012_10.3m | ecosystem: Environmental > Aquatic > Freshwater > Lake | place: Democratic Republic of the Congo... | reverse complement strand
TAAAGGCCGCCGCGGGCGGCGGCGGAAAGGGGATGAAGATCGTTGCACGAGCCGAGGATCTGAGTCCCGTCTTTGACGAGGCTTCAGGCGAGGCCCTGAGCGCCTTTGGGGACGATAGGATATATGTGGAGCATTATATCGCAAACGCACGGCATATAGAGGTTCAGATCATCGGGGATCGTTTCGGGAATATCATCCATTTGTTTGAAAGGGATTGCTCGCTTCAACGTCGGTATCAGAAGATGGTCGAAGAGGCGCCGTCCCCTGCAGTGTCTCCTGAACTCAGAGAAGAAATCTGTGAAGCAGCCGTCAGGATCGGCAAAAAGATCGGGTATGAAAACGCCGGAACCGTCGAATTCCTGTTGGATCAGGATCACGGTCGGTTCTATTTTCTTGAGATGAATACCCGCATTCAGGTGGAACACCCGGTGACCGAGATGATCAGCGGCATAGATTTGGTCAAGGAGCAATTCAGGGTGGCTGACGGCGATTCCTTCAGCGTATCACAAGAGGAAGTCAGATTGACCGGGCATGCCATTGAGTGCCGTATCAATGCGGAGTCGCCGGGTGCGGGTTTTTCACCCTGCCCCGGTTACATTACGGAATGGAAGTCTCCGACAGGAGAAGACGTACGGGTTGATTCCCACTGCTATTCAGGTTATTTCGTTTCACCATATTATGATTCGCTTCTTGCGAAGCTCATCACCCGAGGAACCGACCGTCGTGAGGCCATTGATTTAATGCAATACGCCCTTGCCAATTTTGTTGTTTCGGGCATTGATACGACCATCCCTTTCCATCAGTTTATCATGAAGCACACCGACTATCTGGACGGGAACGTCAGCACCAATTGGATAGAAAACCGCTTGGTTAAGGAGTATGAAAAAAATGGAGGAAATCCGTTTCGTTGATACCACATTGAGAGATGGTCACCAGAGTCTATGGGCAACACGGATGAGAACCGCCCACATGCTGCCCATTGCACCTCTATTGGACGAAGCCGGATTCATGGCTGCGGAGCTGATGGGAACTGTTCATTTTGATGCCTGCCTTCGTTATCTACGTGAAGACCCATGGGAGCGGGTCCGACTGGTTTCGGAGGCATTGCCCAATACCCCCTTACGCGCCTTGATTCGAAGCAAGTCTCTCACCAGTTTCAATATTGTACCCGATTCCGTGATTAAGCTCTGGATAGAGCGGTGTGGCGCCAACGGGATCAGGCACCTGATGATATTTGATGCCTTACACGACTGGAACAATCTCTCAAAATCGGTGTCGATAGCAAGGGCGGTGGGGATTCAAGTGGTGGTCCCATTGGTGTACTCCCTCAGCCCTGTCCACACAGACGAATTCTACGCCAAAAAAACAGCTGAAATGATGAGGACATTGAATCCGGATTATGTAATGATCAAGGATTCAATCGGTCTTCTGACCCCGGAGCGTGTCAAGACACTGGTGCCGACGATCAAGGGAGAGATTGGAGATCTGCCGCTTGAAATGCATTCTCACTGTACAACCGGTCTTGCCCCTCTGTGCTGTATTGATTCCGTAAGACTGGGCGTTGGGATCATTGACACGTGTGTCTCGCCTCTGGCGAACGGCCCATCCCACCCATCCATAGAAAACATGGCCATGAATCTTGAAAGGCTGGGTTTTTCACCCAAGGTTGACATGGATCGGGTCAGGAAGATATCCGAGCATTTCAGATATGTGGCCAGAAGGGAAGGCAAGCCCATGGGGGCCCCTGTTGAGTACGATGCCTTCCAGTACATCCATCAGGTGCCCGGCGGCATGATTTCCAATCTTGAATTCATGCTTTCCGAGAGAGGCATGGCCCACCGATTGGAAGAGGTCCTGGAAGAGGTCAGCGTGATACGGGAGGAGTGGGGCTATCCGGTCATGATCACGCCATTTTCGCAGCTGGTAGGCACACAGGCCGTATTGAATGTCCTCCTGGGGGAACGTTACAAAGTGGCGACAGAGGAAGGCATTCGGTATGTGTTGGGACATTACGGCAAGACGCCTGCTCCAGTTGATCCGAATGTCCTGGATAAGATGTCAGGACTTCCCGAGGCGAAGGGACTTCTGAACTGGGAACAGCCCCAGCCATCAATCGAGGAACTGAGAAAAGAGATCGGGCGACCGGGGATATCCGATGATGAACTCCTGCTCCGGGTTCTGTTTCCGGAAGAGCATGTGGAGGCGACCATCTCCGCCGGTCCTATAAAAAAGGATTATCCACGAGGAGATAAACCGGTCATGGCCCTCGTCCGCGAGTTAACGAAGCAACAGGATATTTCCCATATCCGCGTCCAAAAAGAGGGGTTTTCGCTGAGCCTGAAAAGAGGATCTGTCTGAACGGAGATTCCATTAGGAGGAGCCGATTTTGAAACAGCAGCCCATATCTGCGTAAGGGGGGATGGCCCATGACCGACAACGGATCCGATAACGGGTATCTGATTTCAAAGGGGTACTCCCATTATATCTTTGCCCTCCTCTTCCTGCTCTACATGTTTGACTGGCTTGACAGGATGGTGGTGGTCTCCCTCTTCCCTTTCATTAAGGCCGATTGGGGATTGACCGATACCGAGTGCGGCATGCTGATCTCCGGCGTGTCGTGGTCGATTGTAGTCCTGACATTTCCTGTTTCAATATTCATCGACAGATGGAGCCGAAAAAAGAGTATCGGACTGATGGCTTTGCTCTGGAGCCTTGCCACAGCCGCCTGCGCCTTTACCCGCAATTATGTCCAGCTCTTTGTGGCGAGGACCGTTATCGGGGTCGGCGAGGCAGGCTATGCCCCCGGAGGGACGGCCATGATCTCCGCCCTCTTCCCCGGGGAAAAGCGCGCCAGGATCATGGGGATATGGAACGCCTCAATCCCCTTGGGGAGTGCCATCGGTATTGCAGCCGGCGGCTTCATCGCCGAGCAGTTGGGGTGGCGGCATGCCTTTGGGCTGGTTGCTCTCCCTGGAATGGTTGTGGCCATGCTCATGTTCAGGGTCAGAGACTACAAGAGCGTAGAGCTGGTCAAAACCCCCAGAAACAACGCCGGGCTTGGCGAAAAGCGGCCCATGAAGGGCGGAGATATGGTGAGGGAATTCACCCACAGCCCGTCTCTCATCTTCACCTATTTGGGATTTGCCGGCAGCATGTTTGCGAACACCGCCTTGCTTACTTGGCTCCCCACGTATTTTCACAGAATGGATGGGATTTCCATGAGCCGGGCAGGCGTAAAGGGTGGGCTGGTCATGCTGCTTGCCATTGTGGGGGCCCCGTTGGGAGGATTTCTTGCCGATAAATGGTTCAAGAGGAGAATCAACGGCCGTCTTCTGTTCGTCTCCCTTTCATCAACCATTTCATTCGTGTTGATGGTCGCCGCATTTGCGTTCTCTTCCGGTGCGTTTCAATATGTCTGTCTCCTGCTCGGAGGCATCTCTGCGGCTGCCTTTGTTCCGGGAGCGGCTGCTGTGACACAGGATGTGGTGCACCCGGGCCTCCGGGCCGTATCCTATAGCTTCTGCGTGATCGTGCAGCATGTCCTGGGGAGCGCGCTGGGACCTATTTTTGTGGGGTTCATATCCGATCGACACGGCATAGACACTGCGTTGATCGTTTTGCCCTTTGCCTATCTGGTTGCGGCGGGCATGTTTTTTTCAGGTTCCTTTTTTTACAGACAGGATTTGGAAAAGGCTGAAAAGGCGGTGTTGGAAGTTGAATAGCGGTCCACATACGGCCTGCAATATGAAAAGGATGGAACGCGCTTCAGCGAAGTGTTTGGGTATTTAACCGATGTTAACGTTCTAATGATCAAAGGAGATTTATATGGGTTTTGTCAAGACAGAGAAAGAACTGGATAGATATTTCAGTCTCTCTATCCGGGAATTCCCCGGGGCAGAGATTCTTGGAATCATGTATGAGACCGACCCCGACATCGTGGCCAGGGTGCTGCCGCCCCCCCTTGAGCCTGCCTTGGAGGCGTGGGCACTCTGTTTTGTCGCTCATTATCCGGTGACAAACCTGGGTCCCGGTTATCATGAGGGGGCGCTTTTTGTTCGATGTCAGTTTGAGGGCGAGGTGGGCAACTACTGTCTTTCCATGCCGATCGATGATGAAGCCCGGATGCACAACGGGAGAGACATTTATGGATTTCCAAAGAAGCTGGCATCGATCCGTCTAAAAAGGGATGGAAAGAAGGTTGAAGGATCCATCGAACGCTTGGGTTACCGCTTTGTCACGCTGCGTGCCGATCTCATGAACAAAATGGATCAGCTTCCCATAAAGCTGGGCCCCACCTTTCTTTTTAAGTATTCCCCTTCGGTTGAACTGGGCCGTGGATTTGACGGACCCGTCTCGTTGGTCCGTCAGCGGACGGAAATAGAGATGGAAAGTTTTGAAATGGGCTCGGGCGAGGTGATATTTCAGGACTCGCCACTTGATCCGTGGTCGGAGATCAAGGTAAAAAATATTATGGCCGCTTATTATCTGGTAAGCACCAACCGGATGTTGCCAGGCAAGATCGTGGGTGAAGCAGATCCCAAGGCCTTTCTTCCCTATTCTTTCTTAAAGACAGACTTTGTTGAGGTTTTTGAAAATGATTGATCTGTCGCCAACAGAGGAACAGATGGAGATTCAGGCCCTGGCCCGAAGATTCGCGCAGGAGGTGATTCGCCCTGCCGAGGTCGCCTTGGACAAGATGTCAGACCCCGAAGAGGTCTTCAATAGCCCCATCTTCCGGGAGACTCTCAAAAAGGCCTATGCGTTGGGATTCCATAAGATGGGCATCAGAGAAGATCTGGGGGGCCTCGGACTCGATCCTGTGACCACCGGGCTGGTCTGGGAAGAACTGGCGGTGGGCGGTATCGGGATTACGGCTACCCTCCTGGCCGCCCCGGTTGCTCCTTTGTTCCTGAGTGTGCTTGCCTCGGGCAGGACAGATCTCATTGACCGGTTTGTGAGACCGTACTGTGAGGACACAGAGGCAGCGCACATCTCGGCTTGGGGGAGCTCCGAACCCAACATAGGGTCTGATGGAAGCAACTATTACGATCTCAGGGTGCATCACGAGACCAAGGCCAGAAAGGAAGGAAAGGAGTGGGTGATTGACGGGGCCAAATCGAGCTTTGTGAGCAACGGGGGCATCGCCGATTTCTTTCTCCTTTTTTGCTGTGTAGATCCGACCAAGGGAATCCCTGGATCAGGAGTCTTTTTGGTGCCCAATGGAGAAGGCGTGACGCGAGGCAGGGCGTTGGACAAAATCGGTATGCGCGCCCTCAACCAGGCGGAACTGGCCTTTGACCGTGTTCGCATCCCGGAAGATTACATGATCATGCCGCCGGGAGACAGCTACCCCATGATGCACAACGCCATCAAGACCGTTGGGAACATCGGCGTCGGATACCTTGCGGTGGGACTGCTTCGCGCCGCATATGAAGAGGCACTCGCCTATTCCAAGGAACGGGTCCAGTGGGGCAAGCCGATCTTCGAACACGAGGCCGTGGCATTCAGGCTTTTTGAGGCCTTCCAGGCCATCGAGGCCGCCCGGGGGCTCTTGTGGAAGGCCTCATGGACCCTTGCCAACAAGTTCCTGGGGGATTTCAGGCTGTCGGCCGCGGCGCGGGTATTTGCCACCGATATGGCCATGAAACACACGGTGGAGATGGTTCAGGTACTGGGGGGATACGGCATTTCAAAAGAGTTTACCCTCGAGAAATATATGCGCGATGCCAAGCTGCTGCAGATCATGGACGCCACAAATGAAATCATCACCCTGAAAGGGGCGGCGCTCTTATAGGCATATTCCACTTATCATCTTCACCCCGTGAATGGAGGAGAAAGCCATGCAAGAGGTAGTGATCGTCAGTGCCGTTCGGACGCCCATCGGCGCATATTGCGGCATGCTTAGAGATATCCCTGTGGAAAAGCTTGGCGCAATTGTCATTGCTGAAGCCATCAAGAGGGCACATATCAAGCCGGAGGAAGTGGATGAGGTGATTCTGGGGCAATCGTTTCCAAACGGGGAATGTCCCAATGCCGCACGGCTGGCCCTTCTTGAGGCCGGGTGGCCCGTTGAAATCCCCGGTTTTACCATAGACAGGCGGTGTTGTTCGGGGCTGCAATCCATCTGGTCTGCGACCCTGCAGATCAAGGAAGGAGATGCAGCGTGGATCGTTGCCGGTGGGGTCGAAAGCATGAGCCGGGCCGAATTCTACATCCCCGGCGAGTTCCTCAAATGGGGGGTTGGCGGCAGGGTGGACCCGAAGTGGGGGTTTTTCCCTCGACAGCACGGCAGCCTCGCGCTCTGGGGACTCCCATTTTATGACAGGATCCAGCGGGGCCGGCCCATGCACCAGCCCATAAAGAGATTCGGGGAGTTGAATTCGATGATGACCTGGGCCGAGACCGCTGCAAAGAACGAGGGGATCAGCCGGGAAGAGGCGGACAAATGGGCGTTCCGCTCTCACCAGCGCGCGATCGCTGCCATTGATTCGGGAAAATTCAAGGCGGAAATTGTGCCTGTGGAGGTGAGACAGAAAAAGGAATCGCTCCTTTTGGATACAGACGAAACCCCAAGGCGTGACACCACCCTGGAGAAGCTGGCGAGACTCCAAACGGTTTACGAAGATGGGATTTGCACGGCAGGTAACTCTTCCAGTGAAAATGACGGTGCGGCTGCCTTGGTGTTGACAACTCTTGAAACAGCCAGAGAGCATGGCGAGGAGCCGATGGCCTATGTCAGGTCATTCGCCGTTGCCGCAGCCGATCCTACCCTGACGTATCCAGCCGTGCCGGCGGCGGTAAACAGGGCTCTTAAAAAGGCCTCTTTAAAAATGAATCAGATCGATCTCATAGAGATTCAGGAGGCCTTTGCCGCGCAGGCCCTGGCGGACGCCAAATTGATGGGTATCGACGAAAAGGATTTGGATAAAAAGGTAAATGTGAATGGATCCGGAATTTCTTTAGGACATCCTATCGGAGCGACGGGTTCCATCCGCCTAACAACGCTCATCTATGAAATGATCAGACAAGGCGCCCGCTATGGCCTCCTGACCATCTGTGGGGGTGGGGGATTGGGCATCTGTACGATTCTGGAGAGGAAGTAGAGAATATCGTTGCAATACTGAGCTGGTCTAAACAGCGGTTGCCATTATCGAGCAGGTAGGTCGCCAGGTTGCTGATCCTGATGATAACCGGAAAATACTACATATTGAGAAAAGAACCAATTGAAGTGGAGTATTGAGCAGTGTCTTGTTCTAACTTTCAAGCAGGCGCAGGTCTGTGCGGAAACAGGAACTTGATGGGTTCGTATCTTTTTGGAAGTACTCGACTCCTGAATGATCTCCCCCTTTTTCAAAGCTGATGGGTGTTCATGTGATTGTTAACATCCATGAGCCAGAGCGCTATGGCGCTTTGCCTCAAGAGCGCCTTGCCTACATACGATGATTCCCATATGGGATGAGTATATGTGTATATTTATCGGTCATTTCGAAAAAAGGAGCCTCAATCAGTATTGAGCAAAATTGGTAAAGTTGGTGATATTTAATCGCAAAAAATGAGATTTGTTGGTAACAGGGAAATTTAATGGAAAGCTTCCCTCTTTGGAGTTACTACTGGACCTTCGTTTTCTTTGTCATTTTATTCGCAAGTATAATTCAAGGGATGACCGGCTTTGGTGCGGGGTTGCTCGCTGGTCCTACACTTGTTCTTTTTTTGGAACCGAAACTAGTCGTAATTATTCTAATGTTTACCGGTATCGCCAATTTGCTTTTCGTCGTCTACTATGCCAGAAGGCATATATATGCCGCCCGAGCCTTGCCCCTGATAGTTCCTGCTATGCTCGGTGTCCCTCTCGGAACGTACATTCTTTATAAGGTGGCGTCGTCTGGAACGAGTCTTGCCATCGCCCTCATTTCTATCATCTTTTCTATTCTCTTGTTAATGGGGTATCATATGCCCATTAAAAGGGAAGCCATGGCATCGTTAGGCGTAGGGTTCGCTAGCGGTGTCATGTGTGCAGCAGTTGGTATGGGTGGACCTCCTCTCATTTTATTCCTGTCTAACCAGAAGTGGCCAAAAGAGATATTCAGGGGCACAATTGCCGTGCTCTTCCTACTTACTGGCACCCTGTCTATTATCTTATACGTACTTGCGGGCATAGCAACAAATTCTCGCGTAATTGAGAGCTTATCATTAGTCCCTGCAGGAATAATTGGGTTTTATATTGGCAATGTTATATTTAATAGGGTGAGTTCATTCCTGTTTATGAAAATATCCCTATCACTGATTTTTATTACAGGTCTTATCTCTCTCTTTATAAATCTATGTAGGATATTGTGAGTCATCCTGGGCGAACGAGATAACTACTTTTTCATATGTACTGGTTAAGAGGGAGGTATTTCCTCTCGACCATTTGCAGAAGGGGTTGAATATGCTGCTACTTGCTTTAATACGAAAGAAGAGGCTTTGAATCCTCTCTATGGCAGGCCTTGGCTATAACGAAATAGCGCTTGTCGCTCTGGCCGTGTTCGGGTCTGCAATAATCAAGAACAGTGTCGGCATCGGAGCCGGGATCTTCCTGCTTCCTTTTCTGGCCTTGGTATTTCCCGCCAAGCTGGCATTAGGGTTGGGAGCGCCGGCTATGTTGATCTCTGACGTGGTAGGGCTCAGGAACTACTGGAGAGAGTGGAACAAAAAGGAGTTAGGCATTCTCATCCCGCCGGCTGTAATAGGTGTGTTCGTGGGTGTCATCATTATTAAAATGGTTCCAGACACCATGTTTAAAGTCGGTGTGGGCGTTGTGGCCATACTCTTTTCTTCCTACCACATAGGAAAATCAGTCTTTAAGAGAAAAGACAGGCGTCTGAAGCCGGTCGGGCAGTCCGCCAATAGCAAGAAATACGTGACGTTACTTTTTGGATTTCTCGGAGGAACGGCAAGCACTGTCATCCATGCCGGGGGCATGGTTATGTCCATTTATCTGCTTCAACGGCCGGTGGATAAGAGGGTCTTTGTTGGGACCCTCGTAGTATTTTTTGCTGTTCTCAATTTTCTCAAGATAGGCGCATATCTAAAAATCGGCATAATGAGTTCCGAGATTGCCTTGCTGGTGGCTGCAATGTCTCCCATCATTATTTTTGGGGGATGGTTTGGGAACTTCCTGAACAAGCGATTCTCTCAAGACTTGTTTAGGGTTATTGTGCTCATGATCATCTTCCTTATCGGGATGAAACTTATGTTAGCCGGGCATTAATATCCATAACAGTAATATATGATTGAACGAGCATAGAGGTTTTGTACTCACCAGGACCCATAGGATCACCTGCGACCGCATTTGAAAAGTTGTTCTAATGAATCGCTGAGGGAACTGCCATGTGATAGGGAAGCACCAGATTGTGGAAAATGCCATCAACATAAACCACCAGCTATGAGGACCGTCGCATCCGGGGAGCTGCCGCGCATCTGGCAGGGTTGCCGCCCATAGAGGAGAGGAAGAGCGGAAGGGATCAGAGGGTTTCCTTCTGGATGAGATAATGGGAAGCATGGCCAATTTGGATACCTGGCCGCTACCCTGAGATCAGATACGAAATCGTTTCCAAAACGCTCTGTTTTCATCTTGCCAATCCTTTCCGAATTTTGTGTCATAATATCCTACGAACCTATCCAGCCAGCGCTCCAAAAAGCCACTATTTTCCTTCTTGGCCTCAAGAACATCCTTTAAATAAATAGCAATATCGGCCATTTTTTCCTTGGGCACATAAAAGGCAGCCCCCCTTTGAAATGATTTTACGGTATCATCCACACTCAGTCTGTGACCCGTAAGCATCAATGCGATGACGTTTTTTTCGTTGGCGATGTTCAGCAATTGATACCCGTCTACCCCCATAATATCCAGTATGCCGATATCGAAATATTCGTTTTCGAGATGTTTCTTGGCTTCCTCAAACGTGTGAGCCTTTACCACCTGACACATGGGCAGTAGCTCCTCCAATGATTCCAAAACATCGTCCTCATCATCCACAATAAGGACCTTTTTACCATCTAACATATGTTTGTTTGTCATCGCAACTCCTTTCTATTCTGGCTTTAGTCGAAATGATCAAGCCTCAGTCCTAAGTTGAATCCATCTGCTGGGTCAAACCCACTCACTTGATGACTACACCGCTCTTATCTCCGCTTTTCGAGACAATTATTCCACGATGAGCCAATTTAGGACTTCAAAGCAAGCCTTATTCTTATCTTTAGTCCATGGATTAAAATCCGGCCAATTTATCCTCACAAAACGTCAGATCATCTATTCCAATATAATATAAAGTTACGTAACCCAACAAAAAAACCTACACTTTGTCAATGGGTTTCCGAACAAGGGGATATGCCTAATCTTTTCATCCGATACTGAAGGGTAGATCTGGGGATCCCCAATAACTGAGAAGCGCCATGTTTGCCTCCAGTGCGCCCTCGACATCGTTCCAATGCCTCTTGAATATGCCTTCTTTCCATTTCGTCTCTTGTCAAAAACTGGCTTTCCTGTGTCGGGCCTTCTTCGCAGTCAAATGGATGGAGAAGGCGTTGGATATCCGCTTCCGTAAGCTTTTGACCGTTACTGAGAATCGTTATTTTTTCAACAGCATTCTGCAATTCCCTGACATTCCCAGGCCAGTGATACTGACGGAGCGCGTCCATTGCCGATGAGGAGTATTGTGCTTCAGGCCTTTGCATAATTTTTGCAAAATTGGAGGAGAAGCATCTGACTAAAAGCTCGATGTCTTCAAAGCGTTCTCTCAACGGTGGAATCTCAAGAAGGATTGTGTTGATGCGATAAAAAAGATCACGACGGAATTTCCCGGCCCTTATGTTTTTTGTCAAGTTCTGATTCGTGGCGGAAATGATTCTGAAATCAGCTGAGATGGGAGTGCTTTCTCCGACTCGTTCAAAGGCCTTATCCTCAAGCACCTGCAGAAGTTTCGCTTGGTTTTGCAGAGGGAGCTCTCCTATCTCATCGAGAAAAATAGTTCCCCCATTCGCCATCTCAAAACGCCCTATTCTTTTAACCGTTGCACCGGTGAATGAACCTTTCGCGTGTCCAAAGAATTCGCTCTCAATCAGTGATGAGGCTAACGACGCACAGTTCACTTTAACGAACAGGTTCTGGTTTCGTGGACTATGATTGTGTATGTATCTTGCAACAAGATCCTTCCCGGTTCCTGTTTCGCCAACAATCAATACCGGAGCGGTTGATTCTGCAACCAAATCCATATCATTCTTGAGTTTGCTCATCTTTCGGCTCGTAAAGTAGAAAGCCTCATTTGCCCTATTTATTTTTTCTAATACGAACCCCTTCTGCTTTTCAAGCGCCTCATTGATATTTCTTAGCTTCTCATAAGAAAGCATATTGTCAATTGCAATAGATACTTGTTTACACAATTCTTCCACAAAACCAGTCAATTCCACTATGTTTTCTGGACATTTCTTGAAAGAGCAATGCAGCGAACCTATGATTTTATCTCGAATAATAAGGGGAAAGGCCATCGTGGATGTTAGACCTGCCATGAGCATAGAATCAGCCGAAGTCCAATGCGCAACACTTGAGAGGTCTTGGATAACGATCGGTTTTCCTGATTCTATAACCATATTGGCAACTGCCCCTGCTGATAAAGGGCGACTCGTTTCACAGCTAATTCCATTCGGTTTAATTCCTTTTGCAGTCGCAAAATAGGTAATGGAGCTGTCCATGGGGTCGTAAAGCTGAATGCTGCAACGGTCGCAAAGACAAACCTTCGTGAGCTGGGTGGCGATTGCTTCAAAAAGGCCTTCCCGTGTTTTCTTTGTAATAATGGCATTGTTAATGTTCAATAAGCATTCATATTTTTGTTTCGATTGCCAAGGCATTTGCTCCTCCAGTGCGAAGGTGATTTTGGTGAGACTATCAATTCTTATAATGAAATTGAAATAATTGTTCAAGCCCAAAAGTCGGCGGACAAATCGAAAATTCGTCTATTTGAGGCACAATTTTGGGCAGCGAATTAATATTAGCAATAAAATAAATATGTTATGCTTAAAAAGGATGCGGCACAGAATTTGCTGGAACGAGTGCGAGTATGGGGAATACTTCGGTTCAAAAAATTGATATCAAATGTGATGAGCATAAGAAAGAGT
>Ga0172374_1002322_pt1 | contig 12155 bp, 15 predicted proteins | sample LakKiv3m_FD_114536 | JGI IMG/M metagenome (GOLD analysis project Ga0172374, IMG submission 114536) | Freshwater microbial communities from Kabuno Bay, South-Kivu, Congo - kab_092012_10.3m | ecosystem: Environmental > Aquatic > Freshwater > Lake | place: Democratic Republic of the Congo... | reverse complement strand
CGATACCAGGCGCCAATGCTCAGCTGTGACGGCGACGACGGTTCCTGCGGCTCCGTCGCGACGGACTACTTCGAAGAGTGTGCCAGCAAGGTCGGCGGTGTGACGATCACGGCCAGTCGGCGCGCCCCTGGCTGGACGTCATCAGGCGATGAGGACTACTGCCCGGCACACAAACCAGACGGCGAGAACGACTCCGGCTGAGCATCATCAACAGGGATGGTCGGCGTTCCTCGTGGCGCCGACCATCTGTTCAACCGCCTCGGATAACGGGGCATCATCATCCGAAGGAGTGACCGTGGCCACGAAGACCACCGACACCCCTGCCACACTCCGCGCCTCAGCGGAAAGGCTCGACCGCAACGCGGTCCAGTCGCAGATCGCCCTGGCGCTGCAGGAGCACGACGACCTCATGGCGGGTTGGCTGCGCGAGCACCAGGAGGATCTCGCCCGAGGTGCCGCTGCTCTCCGTGCCCAAGCGGCCATCGTCGAGTACGCCGAGCAGCGACTCGCCAGCAAGCCCTCCGGCTCCCTGAAGCTCTATGCGCTCGGGATGAACGACACCCTCGGTGACGTCCTTCTCATCGCCCAGGCAGAGCTGGAGAAGACCGACCCCGAAGGGACATCGTGAAGAAGACCCGCAAGACCTCCATCCCGCCGCTGACTGGCGGGTTCATGTCCGACGAGCCGCTGAGCTTCCCGCTGGCGGGCCTCTCCGCAGTCAGCAAGGACGCCCGCGAGCTGCACCGTCACGCCGCCTCTGGTTCCGGTCAGTACCTCGAGCGGGACATCTTCGACCCGAAGACGCGGCACCGGTTCATCCCCAAGGAGGAGAAGGACAAGTTCACACCGACCGACCGCATGATGTCGGCGATCGCCGAGCTCGAGGCGGTCGGTCTCGCGAGGTACGAGCCCAAGTACCGGGCGCTGTACACCTCCCGCGTGCACAAGCTCTACACGTACGCCCGGGGCCGCGGTTCTCAGATCATCACCGTCAGCCTGTTCGGCAAGCACGAGGACGACAAGCGCATCCTCGCGGTTCTCGTCGGTGCTGATCTGGAGTCGCGCGATCGCCGCAGCGGCCAGCACGGCGACGAGATCGCCATCCGCGCGCGTCACGAGACCGCCACGGACTTCGAGCACGACGCCAGCAGCACCGCGCTCCTCGTCGTTCGAAACCCATCTCCCCCGGTGTTCACCGGGTATGGGCGGCTGACGTTCACCGGTGTGCTCACGGAGGCGCGCCTGTACGAGATCGGAGTCGACCCGCTGCAGATCAACGACGGTGACACGGAAGCTGGTCACACGTGCGATCACTGCGATGACCACCACCCCTTCGCCCCCTTCCAGCCACCTCTGGTGGAGGACCTCCAGGGGCCCCGATTCGTGACCGTCGAGACCATGCCGTTCCAGGCCTATCAGGTCGAGGACATCTTCACCGCCGGCGCCGCCATCGCGCCCAAGATCGAAAGCGAGACCGCATGACCCTCTCTGCTCTCGGCACGTATGGGCTGCAGATGCAGCGCGACGTCGCCAAGTTCCACGACGCCTTCGGCATGCCGAACGCAGTGGGCCGTCCCGGTGCCCTGCCGCTGGACCGGATCGAGCTCCGCATCGGCCTCATCCGTGAAGAGGGGATCGTCGAGCTGCGTCAGGCTGCCGACAGCGGGAACATCGTCCTCGTCATCGATGCCCTCATCGACACGGTCTATGTCTCGCTCGGCGCGCTGGTCGAGATGGGCCAGGACGCCGGAGACCTCCTCACGGTGCACGATCTCGTCAAGGAGACCCCGGACCCGCATCTCCTGCTGCGTTCCGCGAAGCTCGGTGTCACCCGGCACGGCTCCTTCGTGGCCATGCTCGACGCGGCCTTCCGGCGAGAGGACGCCGTGCGGTCGGTGGAGATCCTCCAGGCCATCACGCGCAACGCTCTGATCACGCTCATGAACGCCGGCTACGATCCTCAGCCGTTCTTCGACGAGATCCAGCGCGCGAACATGTCGAAGCTCGGCGCCGACGGCAAGCCCGTCTACTCCCGCGGTCTCGATCTCGACGGGTACCCCGAAGGCAAGGTGCTGAAGGGGTCGAACTACGTCGCCCCCGACCTGGTGGCGGTGTTCGACAGGATGTACCCGACCGAGAGCCGGATGTCGGACTTCGAGCGAGGTGCTCGACTGGCCGTTGAGGCCATGCGGCTGTACTTCCTCGACGAGAACGAGTACCCGATCTACTCCGTCTCGGAGAAGGAACTGAGCGACTTCGAGAACGGTGCCGTTGCGGACGTGCTTCGCGACGAGGAGCTCCGTCTGGCGGTTGCCCTGCGCCCTGCGCACGCTGCCTGAAGACAGCACCTCCTGGGCGGCGATGACTCCCTCTGAGCCATCGCCGCCCTCGTCATGTCCGCACGCACCACCCAGCCGAAGGAGACCCCGGTGACCACGCTGACCCTGCCCCGCGTCCACACGCGCGACGAGTACGTCCGAGAAGGGCTCGTCTCTCACGACGACTACTACGCCCAGTTCGTTACTCCGGAGACCCTCCGCCACATCGGCTGGGCCTTCGACACCGAGACTCTCCGCAAGGCGCTGGCCGAGGACGAGCACCTCAACTCCATCCCCCTGCGGCGATGGGACCTGCTCGCCGTCCGCGAGCTCGAGGACCGCAACCGCGGCCGCCTGAACCCATCGGGTCCGTTCACCGCTGCGATCCCCTTTGATCGCGATGTGGCCACGGCCGCGGGCGAGTGGGTCTCGCGGGCGACGCTGGTGTGCATCGCCAAGCGCGCCGCGAAGATGCTCGTCGAGCGCAGCTCCGCCCCGACGCCGGACACCATCGAGGAAGGCTGAGCGATGTTCACCCCCATCATCGACCACCCGGCCACCACCGGCGCCGGCCGGGTCGGAGGCTACGTGCCCCAAGGGGCGAGCCCCTTCGCCCCGGAGCCCCACGTCTGCAACCAGGGCGGCCTCTGCGTGCTCCACAACGGAGATCCCGTCAGGGTGGAGAGCGCCTGGGATCGCTGTGACGGATTCGTGCTCCTCTACGTCCGCTCGGTCGTCACCCAGGAAGCGACCCACATTCCCGAGACCGACTACCTGGCGATCGACCGCATCATCGTCGGTTCTCTCGGTCAGCCGGACGCCTGGGATCCCAGCCGCCGCGATCGTGGCGCCCGAGAAGAACTGGAGATCAGCACATGACCGACCTGGAGTCGAAGAAGGCCCTCCTCGCTGACGAGCTCACGACGGCCGCCGATGCAGTTCGTCGGGCTGTCGAGTACTACCGGGAGGTTGCCGGCATGTCTGGCGTCCTCGACGCCACGGATCTCGCGTACACGCCCTCGACGGCACTCCTCGACACCAAGGACTTCAAGCTCGAAGGCGTGAACACGCTGAGCCCGTTCCGCAACGACGGTGTGCTGCAGGCCGCCGCCGGCGCCGAGGACCCCCTTGTGGAGATGCTGCTCCTCGAAGCTTCGCCGCACTGGCAGGACCGCATCCGCGCGAAGGCGATGCACCTCACGACCGCGAACGGCATCAGGCTCCCCGATGGCTTCCCCTGCATCTACGAGCCCGCCAACTCCCCGAGGAACGAGCGGGTGCTGAACCCGCGGCCGTTCATCTGGGTCGCGTCTCCCGACGAGGACATGCTGCATGAGCTGCTGCCCCTGTATCGGGAGCTGTGGGAGTCGTACGAGAACCAGTGGACCAGCACCCCGAATCGGACCTTCGAGGTCGGACGGCTCAACGGTGTCGCGCCCTACGGAGTCTTCCGCCCCGGCGCGACGGCGGTGGACGTCATCGGTCGCACGATGCTCACCCATGACGGGATGTACGCCCGGGCGCCTCAGCACCTGAAGGAGATGCACCCGCTCCACGAGCAGTGGACGGCATCCCGCAAGACCACGACATCATGAAAGGGGTCTCCCAGTGACCCAGAAGCTCGAGACCACCGAAGTTAAAGCTCTCGTGACCCTGACGGTCGCACCGAAGGAGGGTCAACCGGTCGCCGAGGCGGGACCCGAGATGCTCCGACTGTTCAAGGAGTACATCACCGAGCGTGAGTACAACTTCCTGAGCGACTACGGGACCACCGAAGAGGACCTGATCGCATACCGAAAGGATCCCGACGAGGCCGAGCCCACCTGGGGCGGCTACGAAGGTGCGTTCGGGTTGTCCGCCACAGTGCGTAACGCTGTCGAACCGGTCACGGAGGGCGCTGCATGTCACCGCGAGATGGGCGACACCTACGCCAGGATTGCGCTCGAGAGCGACGTCCCCGCAGCCAAGACCGCCAACGCGGCCGAGGCTGCAAAGTACTACGCAAACGCCGAGCGCCTGGCCGCCGCCGAAGCCCGGTCGGAGTAGCCGATCCACACGAGTCACCCCGAGGGTTCACGCCCTCGGGGTTTCTCTTTTCATGGTAAAACGTGCGCAGGCTGGGCTGTGAGTGTCTTCGCGAACTGGCGGCCCTTCTCGGCGAGCCTTCCGAGGTACGCATCCCTCGCAGATGCGGAGAGCTTCGTGGGTGCCGAAGGCTGAGACTGCCGGTCGGCATCGAAATGCCCCACCAGCGCCTCTCGCAAGAGCCGGACAGCCTGGGAGCGCTGCTGCGACACCGCCGAGTGGGACACGCCGAGCTCGTCAGCGACGTCCTTGACCGACCGGTCGTCGAAGTAGACCGCTCGGATGATGAAGCGCATCCGCTCAGGGAGCGCCTCGATGGCAGCGTTCACGAGCTCGCGGTGCTCAAGGGCCTCGGCCAGCTCATCAGGGAGCATCGACTCGGACATCACCGACAGCACGACAGGGTCTTCGTCGTAGCTCGTGAGAACTCGCGAAGCGTCGGCCAAGCTCTCGGTCACCGAAGAGGTATCGACGCCGAGTGTCATCGCGATCTCTTCGATCGTCGGCGTCCGACCAAGACTTCTCGCCAGCGACTCCCGCACGGCCGTGGCGTCCTTCGCGCGCTTGCGGATCGTGCGGGATGCCCAGTCGTGTGCACGCATCTCGTCGGTGAATGCACCTAGGATCCGTCGACGCGCATACGCACCGAACGGCACACCCAAGTCGGCATTGAAGGAGTCAGCCGCCATCACGAGTGCCAACGCGCCGGCCGAAGCCAGATCTTCTCGAGCCACCAGGCCCCCGCGATCATGAATCGTATTCACCAGATAGCCGACGAGCGGCAGATTCTCTGTGATGAGTCGATTGCGCGCTGATCGCGGCATCGCTGGTCCCTTCGTTGATTACCCGTTTCCCCAGCGATGGGCATCTCCCCAGAGCCCCCTCCGTGCGCGCCGACATCTCCCCGATGCCGGCACGAGACCACCATACAGGCCGATTAGCGAGGGGTCAACGGTCTTACTGGCTAATTAGCCATGTGTGTAGCCGGGCGCGTGTGACCGGGTCGGGCACCGTCAACTCGAACCCGTGAGGGCATGCCACCGTCTCGACGAGCATCACCTCCGGATTGCCCAGAACGAGCTCCAGGGTGGTGTGCCAAGGCACGACCTCATCACCCTGCGAGTGAACGATCATCGTGGGCACGGGGAGCGATCCAGGCGTCGTCCACTCGAGCGATCTGACGTCGATCGGCGCCGGAAGCCCCAACAACTTCGCGCCCACCCATGAGCGAAGCAGCCAGGACGCGAGAGCAGCCGCTTGCTTCGGGAGGTGCGCCCTCTGAGCCCCGTACTCGATGGTCTTCGGCCAGCTCGAAACCGGGCACATCAGCACAAGGTCATCGACGGCATCAGGATGCCGTCTGAGCAGTTCGAAGGCCAGCGCAGCACCCATAGACCAGGCGACCACTGTGACGCGCTTGGCGCCGTTGTCTCGCGCGTAGGAGATCGAGTCCTGGAGCTCGACCCATTCACGAGACCCGAGCGTTGCGCTCCTGGCCGGGGGGCCGTCACCGGCACCCCGATAGGTGATGGCGAGAGAGGTCGCGCCAGCTTCATGAGCGACGGCGACGGTGCGGAGCGTGACGCCGCGCGTGGTCCGGACGCCCTGGACGTGGATCACCCAATGCTCGGGGTCGCCGGCGAAGAGCCAGGCCTCTCGGCGCTCTCCGTTCGCGAGGGGCACCTGGACGGTGCTGTAGTCGGCGACATCGCCCGGACTCGCGTATCCGTGGGCACTCCACGAGGCCTGGGTCTCGCCGATCGGCAGCCCGCTCGTGTCACTGAGCACCTGCCGGCGAACGCGGTCATCGACCACGTCGATCACGTCACCCACGCGCAGAACGGTTCCGTCGACGAGCGTCAGAAGGTACTCCCCCGCGGCGGTCGTCTTCTCGTCCTCGGGGAGACTCACCACGCCTTCGGCGAGATGCACGCGTATCCGTTTCGTCCTCGCCTCAGCGTTCACCACTCGCTTAGCCAGAAGGAGTCCGATGGCACCCACTCCAGCACCAGCAGCGACGAGCGCTCCGCCGACGGCGAGACCGATCACGCGAGGACCTTCGGTTCTGCGCTCATGCGGATGATCTGAGGTGCGGGCACCTGGAGGTTCAACAGGCGCGTGGCGAAGCGCAGCGAACGCTGTTCGCTCGGAGTCAACTCAGCCGTGTTGCCGAAGTCCGCGAGCTGGACGGCGAGCCGGTACGTGCGATGGGCGACGCTGTCCGTGGAGTGATCCTCGTCGTCAAGGATGACCTGATGGCCGGAACTCGCTCGGCGCAAGAGGCTGCCGGCGATCGTCAGTGCGAGATCCCGCGCCTTCCGTGCCAGGGGGAACCAGCCGAGTCCCGCGGCGAAGAGCAGGATACCGCCGTAGAAGAGCGGGATGAACGAGTCTCCGAGCCACTCTGGGGCGTATCCGAACACGCGAGCGGTGAGATAGATGATCTCGAACACGCTGGCCGTACCCATGAAGATCGCCCCGAGCCGAACGGCCATGTACGGCCGCGCCTCTCGGTGTCGCAGGGCGACGAGCATCCGCACCATGAGGTACGCGACGTAGCCCATGTAGATCGACGCGTACAGCCACAGCCAGCCGTCATCGGCGTAGGCCCAGATGAACTGCTGGTGAGTATCGCCCCGGTCCATCAGGAAGAAGGGGATGGAGAACGAGACGATGACACCGACCAGCTCGAGCAGCTCCCGCCGGGCGGGCAGGCCCCCAGTGGCCATCAACTTCGCCGTCATGGTCATGAACCAGATGGCGAGAGTGGCGAGGACATTCTGCATGAGATTCACGACGTTGGTCCCGCCGAACCAGCCGTCGAGGATCGGCAGCGGCACCACGGTGCCGACCATGAACAGGGCGCCCGCTCCGGTGAGCAGCGCGAGTTCGCTCAGTGTTCCTGCTCCACCTCGGCTCAGGGCCGGGAGGCGCAGTACTGCGAGCACAGCAAGCGCCAGAAACGCTGCGAGTTCCATCAGCCCAGGACCGCCTCGTCGGCGAGGTGCTTCGGTCCGAGCATCGTCTGGGCGAGCAGCTGGGAGAGCTTCTCTGCCTCGGCCTCCTGAACGGCCTCCGCGTCGTCGAAGTCGACGACCACCTCGAAGTCCGTGCGGGCTGTGCTTCGTGCGAGCATGGTCTGCCCCGGGCGGGCGCTGACCCCGGCGCGGCGCCCGGAAGGCAATGAGGAGCACCCCGTGTGCTCGAGCACGAGATGAGCAAGCTCGTGGAGCACGCTGTGGAACTGGTACCAACGGGGGTCAGACTTTCGAACGAGCACGCGCGCCTCGCCCTCGCTCAGAACGACCAAGCCGGTCACTGTCTCCCATTCACGGCCGCCGACCGGATCGATTGCGATTCGACGCCCGGTGACGTCCGCGACGACCCCGAGCAGAGCTGCAAGTGAAGCCCCTCGCTGTAGTCCGAGCCGTCCGAAAACCTCCGCGGTGCGTCGCCGAAGCTCGTCGGCACTGCGTGAAAGATCGGACATTCCCGTTCCCTTGGGTGGGTGCTCAGTTGGAGCGGCTTTGAACGTCCCGGAGGGACGCAGCGATGGCGCGCATGGCGGCCGGACTCACGTCGCCGACAGAACGGGCAAGGACGCTCTCAGCGCCGACCTCGCGGATGGCGGTGCGAAGTTCCAGCTGCGCCTCAGTCGCTTCGCGCACCTCGTCATTCGAGAGGTCCGTGAGGTACTCCAGGGCGACTCCGGTGTACTCGGCGACGATCTCGAGGGCTCGCACCGGAACCTCGGATCCTGCGCGCCCGTCACGGAGCGCTTCCCAGTCGGTAGACGCGAGTTCGATCTCTCGCTCGGCCGCAAGGCTCAACAGGACGGCCGTGTCGAAGTCGGGGCCGGACGTGCGCGGAGCGGACTCCAGTGCCGTCAGCCGGCGGGCAAGCTCGGCGGGCTTCGTCGTGATCATCGGCTCGAGCGCGATGTGCTCGGACGCCGCGTACCGCGACGCGATGCGCGCGATCTCCATCGGATGAATGCCGAAGGCGCGGGCCAGAAGGTCCCAGTCGTTCAGATTGAAGGGTGCGCGACCCTTCAGCCGTGCGTAGACGTAGCTGGGGTCCTTGTCGATGCGCTCCGAGAGTTCCTGGACCGTCAAGCCCGCAGACTCGCGCAATTCAGCCACCGCGTATGCCACGGAGAGAGCCCACTCGTTCGCTTCGCCCATTCCTCGAACACCCATACATTCATCGTATCGACTGGTCAATTAGCAAGACCCCTGACGTTGGTCTACAACGCCGACCTCAAGTGAGGGAGATTCGCTATAGCGGGGCTACTGGCACCGGGCCACGGTGTGCCTTTTGGCTCCGCGCCTTGGGCAGAAGTACCTATCCCCCCTTCACTTACGGTAGTGCCCCAGCGGCCGATCGTGTAATTGGCGATGCACGTACACGTGCAGATCTGGCGTTCCTCGCCAGCCGAGTCGCTGGCTCCGTACACGCAGAAAAGCCCCGAGAGGCTGGAACCCTCGGGGCTTTTCTCATCGCTCTCTCATCTGGAGGCGGGCGGAGCCTCAGATCAGTCGTCGTCTGGCTTGATCATCTTGTTCACGTCGCGCGTGGCGGAGAACTTCAGGACCACGTAGTCGTCGACCTGCTTGGACTCGCCCGGTCCGGACTTGTCCTTGCGGATCTTCGTCTGCACTGTGTGCCCCTTGTGGGGCTGGGGGTAGAAGCGACCGAACCCGGTCAGGGTGACCCGGTTGCCCTTCCCCACGAGGTCGAGAAGCTCTGCGACGATCGAGTCGTAGGCCTTCTGCATCGTTGCGTGAGGGATCCCCCCACGACGAGCTGCACGCTGCACGAACTCGCGCTTGCTCACGCGTCCCGTCTCAAGCTGTGTTGTGCTCATATTTCACCGTCCAAGGTGTTCGTCTGCTCATCATGAGCAGTCTGGCGATGCCCCCGCCGTCCTACGGGCAACCGGAGCATGTCAATTTCCTCTGTGCCGGAGTTAGTACCCAGGCCCGTACTCCTCAGAGGATACTGGTTCTTCCTTGGTAAATGTGGTGACTGTTCGTTTCGTCTCTTTTACCTGTGTCTTTCGAGCTTCTTCGTTACGTGCTGCGTGAAGCTCCGCATTGATGGAGCGCTCCGCGATGCTGACGGCGGGCATCGCGGCCTGAGAGGCCAACCCCCGAGCGGTGAGCCCGTTCCGGGAAGCCTCGATCCGACCGTCCGACGCCGCCTTCATGCGGTCCCACTTCTCACGGTCCTCTTCGGTGACGTACCCCATCATCGACGAGAGCTCAGCCTCGTTGGGGAATCCCAAGATCGACATGTCATTACCTTTCCGCAGTTGCTCCGCCCGTGTCCGGTATGGACGTTTTCACTCGTATATGAGTAAGTCTAGCGCTCCGGCAGTGTCTATCCGAGCTGGAAATCGACATCCTGCAAGGGAGCTGCGTCATCGCGACCGATGCCGGTGATGCCACCGGTCTCGACCTCGTTGTAGTGCTGATTCACTCGCGCACGACGCACCTTCGCCGCCGTACTGCGCCCGGGGTCCACCTCAGGCTCGGCCGTGCTGGTTGCTCCGGAGAGGATCGCCCTGCGCGCCTGACCCGGCGCGAGTTCGTCCAGCTCATCGGCGTCGAGATCGAGCACCTCGTCCGTGTCTTCGGTGTTCTCCTCCACCAGCTCACCTTCGTACACCGGCTCATCGATCGCCCGCGGCGCAGATCGCCTCTCGTTCGAAGGCTGAGACGGCCGATGTGCGCGACCCGGGCGCCGCGGCGCCCGGGTGGTGGGCTCGTCGTCAACGACGTCGGCATCCACGATGTCCTCTGCGGTGAAGGTGTCACCCTCGTGCGCAGAGCGCTCAGCGTGGAAGTACCGCTCGTCCTCGGACGGGCCGTGCTTCTCGTGCTCCGCCTTGGCGCCCATGTCCTTGTAGCGCCGGATGTCCTCCGCGACACGCTCACGCCAGTTGTCGCCGTACTTGGCCATCCACTCAGCGCCGAGGTCCGGCCTCACGATCTGTGCGACCTCGACGGCGTCGACGAATGCAGCGCTGTACGCGAAGTGCTGCTCGTCGGCATTCAGCCCATCGGCGGACATCGAGGCGAACATCGTGCGGACCTTGCCAAAGCGCCTGCGGGATGCGGGGTCCTCGATCTCGTCGATCACGCCGGGATACTCGCTCACCGCTGCGGCGACAACGAACTGGGACAGAGCGTCGTTCATCTCTGCGGCAGTCGTGGCACTGCTCAGCTCCGCAGCGAGGGTCTCGGCAGACAGCACGCGGTGCTCGTCGAGGGTCATGATCGGCCGCAGACGGAACGAACCGGTCGAGATCGTCCTGCCCTCGTAGGAATCGACGAAGTCGCCGGTCCAGACGTTCATCTTCTCCGTCGTGCCGTTGACGTAGACCTCGCGGGGCTCGCTCTTGGCGAAGCGTCCATGCCCCAGCTCTCCGAAGACCGAGGCAAGTGCGGGGTCCTTCTCCAGGCGCTGCCCGACGATGACGCGCATGGAGCGAGAGACGTCCTCCCGGTCGATGCCGTCGTCGTCGACGTACTCGTACAGCGCGCCGAGCGCGGTCTCGTACCGCTCCTGGATGACCCGCGGGTCAGTACCCGGCAGGCGCATGTCGGCGTACGCGGCCTCCGCGAGGGCGACCTCGGTCATAGCAGCGCTCTGAGAGGTGAACGGCAGGCGATGCCCGCGCTCGGCATACTCGATGCGGTCGAGACGCTTCTGCCACCGCTCTGCGAGCAGGTCTCCCCTGCCGCGTGCGGTCAGCTTGTCGAACTTCCTCTGTGCCGTGGCATCCTTCTTCTCGCCACGCCCGTCGATCTTCGCCCGGATCGCAGCTCCGATCTGTTCGGTGAAGGTCCCGACCTGAGTGCGGAAGTCCGGGGACATCATCCACATCGAGGCGGCCATCCCGAGAGACGAGACGACGTTCTGCCCGCTGAGTCCCTGCTGGAGGGGGCGAACGCACTGCAGGACCATCATCGATGCGTAGATCTGGTGAAGACCGCTGAGCTGCTTGCGCTGGGAATCCTTGCTCTGGCCGGCGTCGAGGATCCCGGACCGGCGCAGGCTGTCCATGTAGGTCTCACCGGCAAGCAGAGTGTTGAGCTTGAGCCGTGCGAGAGGGTCGACACGGGCTTCGCGCTCGAGGTTGATCCGATCCCGCTGGTTCTGACGGGAGTCCGAGGCCTGCGCGTCGCGAAGTCGCGCCTGCTCGCGACGCTGCTCCCGACCTTCCTGGCGCGCCCTGGTGCGCGAGTCCGCCGACCCGAAGGCGGTGCGTGCATCGTCGATGCGCTGTGTGAAGAAGGCGTCGCGTGCCCCGTTGAGCTTCACGTTCCGCACCGCCTCGGAAACGGCTTCGGCGCCGTGCTGCGCGAATCCCCTCAGCCTTTCTGCGAAAGAGGGGTCGAGGTCGATGGTCTCGACATCGATCACGTCATCATCGACGGCGATGCCACCCGGAGCGTCCTTGACGTCGTAGATCGGGATGTTGAGCGTGCGCCTGCGGTCCGCCATGCTGAGTCCTCTACTTCGCTGTCCGGGCCTTCGTCGGCCGCCGTGAGCAGTACACCGGAGTGCTGTATTTGCTCGTTTCTCAGTAGATTCTATCGGTTTTGCACGTATCAGTCGGAACCAGAGATATACCGCCCGACGGACTGTCCCCTCGCGGTGACCGGGCGAACAGCGAAGAACCCCGCCCCCTTGTTGGGGACGGGGTTCTTCCGTTCTGCGCCTACAGCTGGAAGCTGTCGACCT
>Ga0172374_1002321_pt1 | contig 12157 bp, 10 predicted proteins | sample LakKiv3m_FD_114536 | JGI IMG/M metagenome (GOLD analysis project Ga0172374, IMG submission 114536) | Freshwater microbial communities from Kabuno Bay, South-Kivu, Congo - kab_092012_10.3m | ecosystem: Environmental > Aquatic > Freshwater > Lake | place: Democratic Republic of the Congo... | reverse complement strand
TCGAGCCCTCGCGGATCCGCCAGCGGTAGACGACCTCGTCGAGGACGTCGAAGCTCTGGCCGAGGAAGGCACGCGTCGTGGTCGGCTGGTCCTCGTAGCGCACGCCCTCGGGCCAGGACAGGTCGGCCGCGTCCCAGGCGGAACGGCGCCAGACCTTGTTCCAGGCGAAGACGTCGCCGAGGATCTCCGGCCGGTCCTCCACGCGGGCACCGCGCAGCGGCCGGTGGAGCCGCCGCATCCAGGGCGGCTCGACCAGCGTGGCACCCTCCCAGCGCACGATCGAGCCGGTCGCGAAGTCGGAGCCCGACTCCTCCAGCGCGCCCACCAGGTCGGCGTACGCCGTGGGCGGCAGCACGTCGTCGGAGTCGAGGAAGGCGAGGTAGTCGCCGCGCACGTGTGAGGTGCCGAGGTTGCGGGCGGCGCCGAGACCGCCGTTGACGGAGTGCACGACGGTGATCCGGTTGTCGCGCCGGGCCCAGTCGTCGGCGATCTCACCGGTCCGGTCGGTCGCGCCGTCGTCGACGATCACCGCCTCCCACCTGCGGTGCGTCTGGGCCAGCAGGGAGCCGACGCAGTCGTCGAGGTAGTCCTCGACCCCCCAGGCCGGGATCACCACGCCGAAGAGGGGAGCCCGGGAGAACAGCCGCATGGGCGATGACCCTAGGACACCGGCCGTCGTCCCCGTCGCCGGTAGGCTGCCCGCCGTGACCGAGCAGCCGAGAGCCATCGACGAGATGAACCCCGACGGAGTCCCGCGCAAGGTGCTCTTCGTCGCCGGCGCCGGCCGCAGCGGCACCAGCACCCTCGCGGGGATCGTCTCGCGCCTCGGCATGCACGTCCCGCTGCCGGAGGTGCCGCCGGACGACTCCAACCCCCGCGGCTTCAGCGAGCCGCAGTGGGTCGTCGACGTGCACGACGAGTGGCTCGCCGAGGCCCTGGTCCAGGTGAGCGACAGCCGCCCCGAGGCCTGGTTCGACACGGGCCGCATCTGCACGCGTGAGCCTGCCCGCATCCGGGTCAGCGAGTGGCTCGAGCCGCACTTCGCCGAGCACCCCGAGCTCGTCGTCAAGGACCCGCGGCTGAGCTGGTTCCTCGGGCTGTGGCGCGTCGCCGCGATCCGTACGGGCGCGACGCCGGTCTTCGCCACGATGCTCCGCCCGCCGGCCGAGGTCGTCGGCTCGAAGCAGAAGTACTACGCCAACAAGCTCGGCTCGGCCCACCTCGCCGCCAGCTGGGTCAACATGCTGCTGCACACCGAGCGCGCCACCCGGCCTGCCGAGGGCGACGGCGGCGCCGAGCAGGCTCGCGTGTTCGTGCGCTACGAGGACCTGCTCACCGACTGGGTCAAGACCACCACGGCACTCGGCCACGCCCTCGACCTCCAGACGATCATCCACACCCGCAGCGACCAGATCCGCGAGGTGCACCGCTTCATCGACCCCCACCTGCGCCGGGTCACCTCCACCCTCGACGACCTCGGGCTCCCTCGGCGGCTGCACGAGCTGACCGCCGCGACCTGGGACGAGCTCAACAAGCTCGCCGACGAGGGCGGCGACACCCCGTCGGCGCACGCGACCTTCGACGAGCTGCGCGCCGAGTACGTCGACCTCTACGAGGAGGCCGCGGCGATCAGCCGGTCGACAGCCGAGCACGCCCGCCACCAGGCGCGCCGCCGTGCGAGGGCCGAGGCCGCGGACGCCTCGCGGTCGCTGGTCGACCGGGTGCCCCACGACGTACGCGCCGCGATCCCGCCGTCGGTGCGCCGGGGCGTGCGCAAGGCGCTCGGGCGTGAGCGGGACGAGTCGTGACGATCCCGATCGGCTCCGGCCACGGCATCACCAACCTCGAGGGCCACTCCGACTTCGACATCGTCTGGCCGTGGGCTGATGTGCATGGGGGGCCGGGTGGCCTGCTCCGCGGCGCGACGGCGGTGCTGCGGGTCAAGAACGAGGCTCCCGGCCTGCGGTTCGTCCTGCCGCCGCTGCTGCGGGCCTGCGACCACGTGCTGCTCGTCGACAACGGCTCCGACGACGGCACCGGCGAGGAGGCGCTGCGCGTCGCCGCCGAGCACGGCCTGTCGGACAGGTTCACCCTGAAGGAGTACCCCTTCAGCGTCGCCCGCGCCGGCGCCGAGCACCTCGCGGTCAACGAGCGGTCGGTGCACTCGCTGGCCTACTTCTACAACTGGTGCTTCTCCCACGTCCGCACCCGCTACTCGTGGAAGTGGGACGGCGACATGGTCCTCACCACCGAGGGCGAGGTCTCGATGGCCGACCTGTCCTGGCAGGTCGGGATGGCCGAGGCCGTCATCCGCTTCCCCCGACACGGGCTCTACATCGAGTCGGACCGCAAGGCCTACCTCGACCTGGGCCTGCGCAACATCGAGGAGTGGGGCTTCCCGATGAGCCCTGACTACGTCTACACCAAGGCGCCGGAGTGGGAGATCCGTACGACTCCCGACCGCATCGAGATGTTCGCGCTGCCGCAGGGGCTGTGCGTGGAGCTCAAGTGGCTCGACGGCGACGAGTTCGCCCACTGGACCAACCCGGAGTCCTTCGCCACGTCGATCCGCAACCGACGCAAGCGTCGCGAGTGGCTGGTCTGGAACGCGCTCCACGACGGTGAGGTGCCCGAGGGCGTCGTGGAGATCACCTCGCCCGAGGGCGTCCACGTCGTCGACCACGTCACCCACACGTGGCTCCCGCGAGCCCCGCGGCCGTTCGTCGTCGACGACCCCGACCACGCCAGGCTGCACCTGCGCGCCTGAGCACGACGGGCTGGAGTGGCGTGCGTCACCCCCGCGGCGGGTTACCCCGCGGAATCCGCAGGCGTACGCTCGTTGTTGATCGCAGTAGATCGGTACCCGCGAGGGACTGAAACGAAGAGGTCGACATGACGAAGCACCACATCGGCGTGGTCGGAGCGGGCCGCGTCGGCGCCGTCCTGGCAGCCGCACTCCGCGCCGCGGGCCACGACGTGGTCGCCGCCGCCGGCGAGTCCGACGCCTCCCGTGGCCGGATCGCTGCGCTGCTCCCGGGCGTACGCGCGGCGAAGCCGACCGACGTGGCGCGGGCCTGTGACCTGCTGCTGCTCACCGTCCCCGACGACATGCTCGGCAACGTCGTCACCGTCCTCGCCGCGAGCGGCGCGATCCGCGAGGGCCAGGTCGTGGTGCACACCAGCGGCCGCCACGGCCTCGCCGTGCTCGAGCCGGCCCGCGCTGCCGGTGCCCGCACCGTCGCGATGCACCCCGCCATGACCTTCACCGGCACCGACGTCGACCTGCCCCGCCTCGCCGGCTGCGTCTTCGGCGTCACGGCCGACGGTGACGACCGCGAGCTCGCCGAGTCGCTCGTCACCGACCTCGGCGGCCGCGCCATGTGGGTGCCGGAGGACCGCCGCACGCTCTACCACGCCGGCCTCGCCCACGGCGCCAACCACCTCGTCACCCTCGTCGCCGAGGCCATGGAGATCCTCTCCGCCGCCGGCGCCGAGGACCCGGCCGCGACCCTCCGCCCCCTGCTCACCGCGGCCCTCGACAACTCCCTCGCCCACGGCGACGCAGCCCTGACCGGCCCCATCGTCCGCGGCGACGTCGAGACCGTGCGCGCGCACGTCGCCGATCTCGTCGCCAACGCACCGCAGACGCTGCCGTCCTACGTCGCGATGGCGCACGCCACGCTGGACCGCGTCGTCACCGACGGCCGCCTGCTGCCGATCCGCGCGTCCGCGATGCTGCGGGTCCTCTCGGCCGCGGAGGCGCACCTCCCGGCGGGTCTCGTGACAGGGCTCCGCCCCTCCTCGACCGGCGACGCGCCCCGATGACCTCGACCCCCGTCCTCGCGAGCACCCGCGAGGAGCTCGCCGGCCTGCTCGCCGGGCCCCGGCGGTCGGGTGCGCGCGTCGCCTTCGTGCCCACCATGGGCGCCCTGCACGACGGACACGCCAGCCTCATGCGGACGGCCCGCGCGACCACGTCCGGCCCGGTCGTGGTGAGCATCTTCGTCAACCCGATGCAGTTCGCCCCGACCGAGGACCTCGACCGCTACCCACGCACGCTCGACGCGGACCTCGAGGTGTGCGCGGCCGAGGGCGTCGACGTCGTGTTCGCGCCCGGCGTCGAGGAGATGTACCCCGGCGGCTTCAGCCACGAGTCGGTCCACGACGGCGTCACCGTCGCGCCCGGCGCACTGGCCGCGATCCTCGACGGCGAGTCCCGGCCCGGCCACTTCGACGGCGTGCTGACCGTCGTGGCCAAGCTCTTCGGCCTGGTCCGCCCCGACGTCGCGGTCTTCGGGCAGAAGGACTACCAGCAGCTCGTGCTCATCCGGCGGATGGTCCGCGACCTCTGCCTGGGCATCGAGGTCGTCGGCGCGGAGACCGTGCGCGAGCCCGACGGTCTCGCCCTCTCCAGCCGCAACCGCTACCTCGACGCCGGCCAGCGGCAGGTGGCGACCGCCCTCAGCCGGGCGCTGCGGGCGGCGCAGGAGCGGGCGCCGTACGGCGTGCCGGCCGCCCGCTGGGCGGCGATGTCGGTGCTCAAGGAGGCCGCCGCCGACGGCCTCGAGCTCGACTACCTCGCGCTCACCTCGCCCGACCTCGGCGAGGCGCCGGAGACCGGCGAGGGCCGCATCCTCGTGGCTGCCCGGCTCGGCAGCACGCGCCTGATCGACAACATGCCCATCGTCTTCGACCGCATCGTCCCCGATGCGCGACCGGCGGGGACCGCGCTCGCGGCCTCGACCACCCCCTAGTCAAGGAACGGCTGAGACAGATGCTGCGCACCATGATGAAGTCCAAGATCCACCGGGCCACCGTGACCCAGGCCGACCTCCACTACGTCGGGTCGGTCACCGTCGACGAGGACCTGCTCGACGCGGCGGACCTCCTGGCCGGCGAGCTCGTGCACATCGTCGACGTCACCAACGGCGCCCGCCTCGAGACCTACACGATCGCCGGCGAGCGCGGCTCGGGCGTCATCGGCATCAACGGCGCGGCCGCCCGCCTCGTGCACCCCGGCGACGTCGTCATCCTGATCGCGTACGCCCAGATGGACACGGCCGAGGCCCGCGAGCTGAAGCCGCACGTGGTCTTCGTCGACGCCGACAACAAGATCATGGGCACCGGCTTCGACCCCGCCGAGACCTTCGGCGACGAGACGCTTCAGCGCGGCGACGCGCTGGCTCGATAGCCTGCGCGGATGACATCGCACGGGCCGGTCCCGGGTCGCCTCCGCGCGCCGGCTCCCGGCTGGACCACCCGCGCCGACGTGGTGGTGGTCGGCTCAGGGATCGCCGGGCTCACCGCCGCCCTGCGCATCCACGCGGCCGACCCCTCGCTCCACCTGCTCGTCGTCACCAAGGACGTGCTGGCGGCCGGCTCCACGCAGTGGGCCCAGGGCGGCATCGCCGCCGCGCTCGGGCCCGGCGACACCCCCGAGCAGCACGAGCACGACACCCTCGTCGCCGGCGCGGGAGCGTGCGACGTGGAGGCCGTACGCGTCCTGGTCACCGAGGGCCCCGACGCGGTCCGCGAGCTGATCGGGCTCGGCACCCAGTTCGACCACCATCCCGACGGCGAGCTCTCGCTCACCCGCGAGGGCGGCCACCTCCGCGACCGCATCGCGCACGCTGGCGGTGACGCCACCGGCGCCGAGATCCAGCGCGCCCTCATCGCGGCGGTGGAGCGCGCCCCCGAGATCGAGGTCATCCAGCACGCCCTGGCCGTCGACCTGCTGCGCGCCGCCGACGGCGGCGTCGCCGGGCTGACCCTGCACGTGCTCGGCGAGGGCCAGCACGACGGCGTCGGAGCCGTGCACTGCCGCGCGGTGGTCCTCGCCTCCGGCGGCCTCGGCCAGGTGTTCAGCCAGTCCACCAACCCGAGCGTGTCCACCGGCGACGGGATGGCAGTCGCGATGCGGGCGGGTGCCCGGCTGCGCGACCTGGAGTTCGTCCAGTTCCACCCCACCGTGATGTGGCTCGGACCCGAGTCGCAGGGCCAGCAGCCACTGATCTCCGAGGCGGTGCGCGGCGAGGGCGCGTTCCTCGTCGACTTCGAGGGCACCCGGTTCATGCAGGGCGAGCACGAGCTCGCCGACCTCGCGCCCCGAGACGTCGTCGCCAAGGCGATCACCCGCCGGATGATCGAGACCGGCAGGCCGCACATGTGGCTCGACGCGCGTCACCTGGGCGGCGAGTTCTGGGAGCGTCGCTTCCCGACCATCCTCCGCGTCTGCCGTGAGCACGGCGTCGACCCGGTCACCGAGCTCATCCCCGTCGCGCCCGCCCAGCACTACGCCTCGGGCGGCGTGGCCACCGACCTCTGGGGGCGTACGACCGTGCCCGGGCTCTACGCGACCGGCGAGGTGGCCTGCTCCGGCGTGCACGGCGCCAACCGGCTCGCCTCCAACTCGCTGCTCGAGGGCCTCGTGTTCTCCCGCCGCATCGCCGACGTGCTGCCCGGCGAGCTCCGGGCGTGGGCCGAGCCCGTCGCCGACGAGCGCCCGGAGGGGCTCGTCTCCGGTGAGCGACGCCCGGAGATGCAGGACGTGATGACCTCACGGGTGGGCGTGCTCCGGCAGGCCGACGGCCTCGCCGAGGCGCTGGCGTTCCTCGGTTCGCTCGACCACGGCGACGCCGAGGTCGGGCCGGCGGCCTGGGAGACGACCAACCTGCTGGCGGTCAGCACCGCGCTCGCCGAGGCCGCGAGCCTGCGCACCGAGACCCGCGGCTCGCACTGGCGCGAGGACCACCCCGACCGCGACGACACGAGGGCAGGCCACGTCGACTCGTGGCTCGACGCCGACGGCACCGTCGCGGTGGAGTGGACGTACGCCCCCTCGACCGACCCCTCGACGGCGGAGGCGCTGACATGACGACCGTGCGTGACGTCCCGCTGGAGCTGGCCGACGAGCTGACCGCGTCCGGGCTCGACCCGTCCCACGTCCGCGACGTCGTCGAGAGAGCGCTCGCGGAGGACCTCCCCGACGAGCCGCACGTCGACCCCACGAGCTCCTCGACCATCGCTCCCGACGCCCGGGCTGAGGCCGTCTTCGCCGCGCGCGAGCCCGGCGTCGTCGCGGGGCTGGGCGTGGGGGCACTGGCCTTCGTCATGGTCGGTGCCGACGCCACCGTCACCGACCGTCTGCCCGACGGCACCCGGGTGGAGAAGGGTGACATCGTCATGCGGGTCGCAGGCCTGACCCAGCGGATGCTCGTCGCCGAGCGCACCGCCCTCAACCTCGCCTGCCACCTCTCCGGGATCGCCACGGCGACGTCGCAGTGGGTCGAGGCGCTCGCCGGCTCGCCGACGCGGGTCCTCGACACCCGCAAGACGCTGCCGGGCCTGCGCGCCCTCCAGAAGTACGCCGTGCGCTGCGGCGGCGGCGTCAACCACCGCACCAGCCTCCAGGACATGGCGATGGTGAAGGACAACCACGTCATCGCCGCCGGGGGAGTGCTGCCCGCGCTCGAGGCGATCCGGGGCCGCTTCCCCGGCCTGCCGGTCGAGGTCGAGGTGACCACCCTCGACCAGCTCGACGAGCTGCTCGCGCTCCCCGAGCCGCCCGAGCGGATCCTGCTCGACAACATGGACGACGCGACGATGACCCGGGCCGTACGCCGCACCGCCGGCCGCGTGCCGCTCGAGGCCAGCGGCGGCATCACGCTCGAGCGGGCCGCCCGCATCGGCGCGACCGGGGTCGACTTCGTCTCGGTCGGGGCGCTGACCCACTCGGTCATGGTCTTCGACATCGGCATGGACCTCGTGGGATGAGCCTGCTCGCGGCCGACATCGGCAACAGCCACACGTTCGTCGGCCTGCTCGACGGGGACGAGGTCACCGCCCACTGGCGGGTCAACAGCGACGAGCGCCGCACGGCCGATGAGTGGTCGATCGTGATCCGCGGGCTGCTCGCCGACCGCATCGACGACGTGGACGGCATCTCGGTGTGCGCGACCGTGCCCGCGGTGCTGCACGAGTGGCGCGAGATGCTCGAGCGACACTTCGCCGACGTGCCCTCGATCGTGGTCGAGCCCGGCGTCCGCACCGGGATCCCGGTGCTGATGGACAACCCGCGCGAGGTCGGCACCGACCGCATCGTCAACTCGCTCGCCGCGGCGACGTTGTTCGGCGGACCGGCGATCGTGGTCGACTTCGGCACCGCCACGACCTTCGACGTGGTCAACCGCGCCGGCCAGTACGTCGGCGGTGCGATCTCCCCCGGCATCGAGATCTCGCTCGAGGCACTGGGCCGCCGCGGGGCCCAGCTGCGCAAGGTCGAGCTCGTCCGGCCGCGCTCGGTCATCGCGAAGAACACGGTCGAGGCGCTCCAGAGCGGCATGCTCTTCGGCGTCGCGGCGCAGGTCGAGGGCCTGGTGGCACGGATGATCTCCGAGCTCGGGGAGCCGGCCGAGGATGTCACGGTCATATCGACCGGTCATCTGGCCGCGCTTCTCGTCGACGATTGCGGATGTTTCACCGAGCATTCCCCGTGGCTGACCCTGCAGGGATTGCGGCTCGTATTCGAGCGGAATTCCTGACTCTTTTGTGCCGAGCGGCGAATTGCTGCAACAATCGCATTCACGGGGCCCGTCGAATGCAAAGGAAAAGACCATGGCACAAAAGGTCAACATCGTTCTCGTCGACGACCTCGACGGCACCGAGGCCACCGAGACGGTGACCTTCGGCCTCGACGGCACCACCTACGAGATCGACCTCAACGACGCCAACGCCGCCGCCCTGCGCGAGGCCATGAGCGGCTACGTCGGCCACGCCCGCAAGGTCACCGGAGGCGCCCGTCGCGGCCGAAAGGCCGCCGGTTCGTCCACGTCCAACACCAAGGACGTCCGCGAGTGGGCCAAGGCGCAGGGAATGGATGTGTCCGAGCGGGGCCGCATCTCCGCCGACGTGCAGCAGGCGTACGACGCCGCCCACTGAGCGGTCGCCGGCAATCCTCCGCGGACGGCGATTGTTGCTCGTCGAGCAGTTGTCCTTGACGTCTCGTGGATGTCAGGAGAGTGCTGACATCCATGAACGCTGCCACGGGGGAACGGCGAGGGACGCGGACCACTGCTCATCGTTGGGTGATCGCCCTTTCCGTCCTCATCGCCGATCCTGTCCGCGGAGGAGCTGCGCGCCCTCGGGGGCGAGGAGGGCCGTGCCTACTGGGCAGGGCCCCGCGAGGACACGCGCCACGAGGTCTCGGTCACCATCGACGGCGTACGGCGCCCCCGACGTTCGCTGTCAGCGGACGGGCTCGTGTGGTGGGCGGGAACACGTAGGCTGATCCCGGGCGTTGAGCCCAGTGTCCGCAACCCGGCGCCCGCGCCGGACCCGTGGACCACGCAGACGTAGAGGAGCGCACATGTTCGAGCGGTTCACCGACCGAGCCCGGCGAGTTGTCGTGCTGGCCCAGGAAGAGGCCCGCATGCTCTCCCACAACTACATCGGGACCGAGCACATCCTGCTCGGCCTCATCCACGAGGGCGAGGGCGTCGCCGCCAAGGCCCTCGAGTCCCTCGACATCTCCCTGGAGGCCGTGCGCGCCCAGGTCGAGGAGATCATCGGCCAGGGCCAGCAGGCCCCGTCGGGCCACATCCCGTTCACCCCGCGAGCCAAGAAGGTGCTCGAGCTCTCGCTGCGCGAGGCGCTCCAGCTCGGCCACTCCTACATCGGCACCGAGCACATCCTGCTCGGCCTGATCCGCGAGGGTGAGGGCGTCGCGGCCCAGGTCCTGCAGAAGCTCGGCGCCGACCTGAACCGGGTCCGCCAGCAGGTCATCCAGCTGCTCAGCGGCTTCCAGGGCAAGGAGTCGGCCACGGCCGGCGCCCAGACCTCCGGCTCCGGTGGCGAGGCTCCGTCGAGCTCGCTGGTCCTCGACCAGTTCGGCCAGAACCTCACCCAGGCCGCCCGCGAGGGCAAGCTCGACCCGGTCATCGGTCGCGAGCAGGAGATCGAGCGCGTGATGCAGATCCTGTCGCGCCGCACGAAGAACAACCCCGTCCTCATCGGCGAGCCCGGCGTCGGCAAGACCACGATCGTGGCCGGCCTCGCCCAGGACATCGTCAAGGGCAACGTGCCCGAGACGCTGAAGGACAAGCAGATCTACACGCTCGACCTGGGCGCCCTGGTGGCCGGTTCGCGCTACCGCGGTGACTTCGAGGAGCGCCTCAAGAAGGTGCTCAAGGAGATCCGCACCCGCGGCGACATCGTGCTGTTCATCGACGAGATCCACACCCTCGTCGGCGCCGGCGCCGCCGAGGGCGCGATCGACGCCGCCAGCATCCTCAAGCCGATGCTGGCCCGCGGCGAGCTCCAGACGATCGGTGCCACGACGCTGGACGAGTACCGCAAGTACCTCGAGAAGGACGCTGCGCTCGAGCGCCGCTTCCAGCCGATCCAGGTGCAGGAGCCCTCGATCGCGCACACCATCGAGATGCTCAAGGGGCTGCGCGACCGCTACGAGGCGCACCACCGCGTCACCATCACCGACGAGGCGCTGGTCTCGGCTGCGACGCTGGCCGACCGCTACATCTCCGACCGGTTCCTGCCGGACAAGGCCATCGACCTCATCGACGAGGCGGGCTCGCGACTGCGCATCCGCCGGATGACGGCTCCGCCGGACCTCCGCGAGTACGACGAGAAGATCGGCGACGTGCGCCAGCGCAAGGAGGCGGCGATCGACGGGCAGGACTTCGAGGCCGCGGCCCGCCTGCGCGACGAGGAGAAGCAGCTCTCGGCCCGCCGCGCGGAGCGCGAGAAGCAGTGGCGCGCCGGCGACCTCGACGAGATCGCCGAGGTCGACGAGGAGCTGATCGCCGAGGTCCTGGCCGTCGCCACGGGCATCCCGATCGTCAAGCTCTCCGAGGAGGAGTCGACCCGGCTGCTCAAGATGGAGGACGAGCTCCACAAGCGCGTCATCGGCCAGGAGGAGGCCGTCAAGGCCCTCAGCCGTGCGATCCGTCGTACGCGTGCCGGGCTCAAGGACCCCAAGCGGCCCGGTGGCTCGTTCATCTTCGCCGGCCCCTCGGGCGTCGGCAAGACGTGGCTGTCCAAGACGCTCGCGGAGTTCCTCTTCGGCGACGAGGACGCTCTGATCCAGCTCGACATGAGCGAGTTCTCCGAGAAGCACACCGTCTCGCGCCTGTTCGGCTCGCCCCCCGGCTACGTCGGCTACGAAGAGGGCGGCCAGCTCACCGAGAAGGTTCGCCGCAAGCCGTTCTCCGTCGTGCTGTTCGACGAGGTCGAGAAGGCCCACCCCGACATCTTCAACAGCCTGCTGCAGATCCTCGAGGAGGGTCGCCTGACCGACTCGCAGGGTCGGGTGGTCGACTTCAAGAACACCGTCATCATCATGACCACCAACCTCGGCACCCGCGACATCTCCAAGAGCGTCAACCTCGGCTTCGGCCAGACCGGCGACGCCGCGGGCTCCTACGAGCGGATGAAGAGCAAGGTGTCGGAGGAGCTCAAGCAGCACTTCCGCCCCGAGTTCCTCAACCGTGTCGACGAGATCGTGGTCTTCCCGCCGCTGTCGCGCGAGCAGATCATCGCGATGGTCGACAACATGATCGACGCCGTCGAGCTGCGGCTCAAGGACCGCGACATGTCGCTCGAGCTCACGCAGCCCGCCAAGGACCTGCTGGCCGAGCGCGGGTTCGACCCGGTCCTCGGTGCCCGGCCGCTGCGCCGCACGGTGCAGCGCGAGATCGAGGACGTGCTCGCCGAGAAGATGCTCTTCGGCGAGGTCGGCCCCGGCCAGATCGTGCTGGTGGACGTCGAGGGCGAGGGCGTGGAGGCGAAGTTCACCTTCCGCGGCCAGAAGAACTCCACGGTCCCCGACATGCCGCCGCTCGAGACGGTCGTCGAGGGCCCGACGGGCGAGGGCCCGGACGACTCCGCCGGACCGACGGACATCCCGAAGTCCAACGAAGCCTGATCCTCGAGGCTCACCTGATCACCCCGGGAGCGCCCAGCGCCCCGGGGTGATCTGCGTCAGGAGGCCGTCCGCGACCAGGCCGGCCAGGCAGCGCTCGCGCTGCTCCGTCGCCGGCCACGCCGCCTCGACCTGCGCCGCCGAGACCGAGTCGCCATCGCGCGCCAGCGCCATGATGCGGCCGCGGCACTGCCGGTCGGTGCCGTCCCACGCCTGACCCCG
>Ga0172374_1002320_pt1 | contig 12158 bp, 10 predicted proteins | sample LakKiv3m_FD_114536 | JGI IMG/M metagenome (GOLD analysis project Ga0172374, IMG submission 114536) | Freshwater microbial communities from Kabuno Bay, South-Kivu, Congo - kab_092012_10.3m | ecosystem: Environmental > Aquatic > Freshwater > Lake | place: Democratic Republic of the Congo... | reverse complement strand
TTTGAAAGACAGGAGGCGGCTGTCATGCCGGCTATTCCACCACCGATAACAATTATTTCATGTGGCATATCAGGAAAATTTAATATATGCTGGTGACTCAGGCTTGCCAAGAAATTTACCATCTTTCCCTAAGAATTTTGAGGAACGATCATACAAGATCCCGATCTTATCCAGAAGAGGTTCAACAGGAATCTGGTGAACCTGTAATCCAAGATCCCATGGATTATATCCAAGGATGAGGCCGGCAAGCTCCTCATATGTCAAAACGGGTATTCCAAATCCATTTTCTCCATACGTGATCCCTTCCATTTCACTGATGACATACTGCCACCTGTCTAAGAACATAGGGCATCCCGGACAATTTGTAAGAATAAAATCGGGCTTGTATGGTCGCATCGAATCGAATTTCTTTTTTGAACATGCAATCGAATACCCACGGTTTGCCTGAATGAGATATTGTCTGAATCCGAATCCGCAACAATGCCTTCTCTCAGGATAATCGATTACTTCACCACCCCATTCTTCTATCATTCCTGTCAGGACATACGGATATTCGGCACCGCCAATTCCCTTGGCAGGGAACATTTTAGAATAATGGCAACCAATATGTTCAACTCCTCTGAGAGGTTTTCCGGTGACATGATTTATCAGACGGTATTTACCTTTATCTGCAATCTCATTTCTGAATTTGTATATGATATCGCTGGCATGTGATAGGTTTTCAGGAACCTTGAATTCCCTCCCTGTTGCATTTTTGAGATGTTCACGAATTCGTTCCTCAACATCAGGGAAATGATGCCATGTTTCAAGAATTTCTGTATAAAGGCCAAAAGAGGTAATGCAGGAAGTTGCAAGGTTTTTATATCCGGCTTCGGTCATCAGGGCAAATTGCCTTGCAATCATTGTCATCGTTGTTTCAAACGGGACAATATCGCTATGGTAGCCTATTCCGGAACATGTAGTGTGCGACGGGTTTTCAAAAATGTCCTTATGCAGTTCATCCTGTAAAATGCGTAGAAATGTCTTTTCTGAGCCGGGAAAAAAGTTTTGCCGGACACAACTCCTCACATAAAAGTAATTGTCACCGGCAATCTCTTTCTGATAATCTTTCCATATCCGGCGTTTTCCTTCAACTTTCATAGTGATCGTGTATGATCTATCTCGTTAACCCTGTAGATATGTCTGATATAATCGCAATTCAGACTTTCGTCAAGGTTAATCCCAAGTTCATCGGCTTTCTTACGGGAAAATTCCTCTATCTTTTCAAAACGTGATGTCCCGCCGGTTTCATCAAAAATTTTCCTTATCTCGTCAAGTGCATCCCGTGGTATTTTCCGTAAAATCCCGGGACCGGTTTGTCGGTAATTTGCCCCGAGACGTTCCATTACAGCCTCAATGTTTGTATGTTCCCATTGCCATATCGGCCCTTGTTCGGGATGCAACTCAGGTAAGATATTAGCAGGAAAAAGACAGTAGCCATATTCTAAAATCCATTCACCTACAGTTCGTTTGATTGCAAGCTGCTGACGTCCTTTTTCAGATTCAACGAAATAGCCTGATTCCTGGGAAAGCGATCTCAAAGCGGTTATCAGAAGTCCGGGAGCATTACCTCTTGGACATCTTGTAACACATGACATACATTCACCGCAATACCATATCGTTTCACTTTTTAATAATGCTTCAATCTTCTCATCATCATGGCTTTGCAGAATGTCAACTATTATCCTCGGTTGATAATTGTAAAATGCTGCAGCAGGGCATATGGCGGTACATGTTCCGCAATTCAGGCAAGCCTTAAGACCTTCAACAAAACGAACATCTTTTGTCAGCTTTTCATAGAGATGACCCATAGGGAACAAATATACTTAAAAGGATTAGTTCTTTGTGAAAACAAAACTGAGAATATTTGCACCCATCTGCAGTGCTTTAAGCCTAGTTGGTTCAGAATCGCCATGAACAGTCTGATCTTCCCATCCGTCGCCTAAGTCGCATTCATATGTGTAAAAACAAACCAGGCGGCCTTTATAAATCAAACCGAAACCCTGAGGAGGCTTGCCGTCATGCTCATGAATTTTCGGAAGTCCTTTGGGAAAATCGTATTTCTGATGATAAATGGGATGGCTGAATGGCAGTTCAATCAGATCAAGCTCCGGAAATACTTTTTTCAGTTGCGGACGGATATATTTGTCAAGTCCGTAGTTGTCATCAATATGCAGAAATCCTCCTGCAATAAGGTATCTTCTCAGATTCTGTGCCTCCTGGTCGGAAAATACCACATTCCCGTGACCAGTCATATGGACAAAAGGATAATTAATGATTTCGGGACTTCCTACATCGATGGTTGCTATGTCCTCACTGATGCTGGTTTTCAGATTCTGGTTGGAAAATTTTACAAGGTTTGGTAATGATGTAGGATTTGCATACCAGTCGCCACCCCCGCTGTATTTAAGTAATGCGATCTGAAAAGAGGGGGAAGTAAATGAAGATGTCAGTAATAATAGAAAGACAGCAAAAAGATATTTCATAGCCCGGTACTCATTTGTTGATCATGTTTATTGTATGGCAGGCTACAATGCCGGCTGTTTCAGTTCTTAAACGGTGATTCCCCAGACTTATTGGAATAAAACCTGCCGATTCTGCTTTTTCAATCTCCTTTGCGGAAAAATCACCTTCAGGTCCTATCAGGATCAGCACATCGGATCCTTTCCTGTATTTTTCGGACAATTCCTCTTCCTGGCCTGTTTCACAAGAGGCGATAAATTTCTGACATTCATAAGGCCGGGTGACCAGTTGACTGAAATCGACCGGGTCGTTAAACCGGGGTTTATAAATTCTCAATGATTGTTTCATTGCCGAAATTATCACTTTCTCAAAGCGCATGGTTTTCAGGATTTTTCTCTCAGAATGATCGCAAAAAACGGGAGTGATCTCATCAATCCCTATCTCGGTAGCCTTTTCAGCAAACCATTCCAACCTGTCAGGATTTTTGGTAGGAGCGATTCCGATGTGAACATTCCAGCTTTTCAAGGTAGGTGCAGGTAACAACTCATCCATTATTATTCTGCATTGCTTTGGATTGGCATTTGCAATACTGCAACGATAAAGTCTGCCTTTCCCGTCGGTAAGATATACGGTTTCCCCTTCTTTAAGACGTAAAACTTTTACACAATGCCGCGATTCTTCCTCATCAAGATCATGAAAAGAACCGTTTATTTCCTGTGTATAAAATAAATGCATGACAGACATCAAATAAACCGTAGTTACAAAGTTACCTAATTCCCCTGGCTTTTCACAAGGTTATGTTTAACCATTTTCCAATAAGGATTCTCACATCATGATGATCTCAGGGAAGTCACGATGAGCACAAAGAAGCACAAATCAATAATTGTCGGCTAATAATTTATCCCGTTTGATATTATAAAACCTATCGACATAAACCAGGTAAAATGCCAGACCTGCCAAAAGAAGGATGATACACGACAAGTACATATTAGCCAGCCCTACGATTTCGGAAAAGATTCCCAGTAGCAATGATCCCATCCCGATTCCCAGGTCAAACGCCGTACTGATGGTGGCATTGGCGGCGCCCCTTCTGTTTATATCGACCATATTGTTTACCATTGTCTGTAATGTCGGCATAAGTATCCCGCTGCCCAGGCCAATAAAAAATGCGGAAATAAGAAATCCGAATGATGTCTGAAGTTCTGCGAGCAGGAAAAATCCTGTGATTGAGATTCCAAAACCGGAAATCATTAAAAAATATGGTCCCCGTGAATCAAAAATCTGACCCGTAAAAAGACGTGACAGAAAGATGCCAATAGCAATGAGAGTGAAAAACTGACCGGTTTCATCAATACTGATCTCCTTGGCATAAAGAGTTATAAAGGATATGACGCTTCCGTAAGTCATTCCGAAAAGGATCTGGGGAATAGCTACCGGTACGCTTGTCCTTTCAATAAACCTGTCCCACGTAATACGCATCGGTCCTGTGTGAAGGTGGATTTCCGGAAATTTTACGAAGAAAATCATTATCAGCCCGATAAATGCAAATAAAGAGGCCGAGATGAACATGACCGTAAAACCTGAAAAGGCAAGTATATACAATGCTAAAAGTGGTCCCAGAGCCATAGAGATAGTAAATGACATACCAAAATAACCGATACCGCGTCCTCTTTTCTGGACAGGGATTATATCCACTACGGCAGTTGATCCCGATGTTGTGTTTATTCCCCATGTGAAACCATGAATAAAACGCAGAAGCAACAACATAGCGAAGGAATGCATCAACGGATATATTCCAAGGATCAACGAAAAGACAGCAAAGGACCCGATATAGATCCATTTCCTCCCCCAGACATCAATAGCCATTCCGGTAAATGGCCTGATTAAAAGTGCAGAGATGGTATAAGCAGCAAGGATATATCCGACATCATGTTTGTGGGCTCCAAGTATATCAACTACGTAAACGGGAAGTGTGGGCATCAGAAAATAGAATCCGATGACCATGAACAAGTTCCCTATGGCAAGCAGAATGAAATCCTTGTTCCATAACTTCCCTGAACTGTCAGCGCTCATATGGCTTCAGTACAAAAAGAATAAAATGAAAATGTCAGGTCTACTGAAGGACTAGTTTGGCAACATGAGTTGCTGTTTCAGTGGTGATCCTGAGGTAATATACACCTTTTGAGAAACCGCTAAGATCCATCTGTTTGGAATACCCTGATCCTTGCGGCAGAATTTTGTCTGTATAAACCTTCTGTCCTTGAATATCAAATACAGCAAGGGAATAAGTTTCCCCGGTATTCCGGAAGGACAAAGTAAACCTGCCTTCAGAGGGATTAGGGTATATTGAGATTCCCATATCATTTTTTGTTGTCTCGGATGAACCCACGGGGCCGGCTATGCTTACTTCATTCAGGAAAAGATTATTACCGTTCCTGTTGTAAGCCTCAAACATTACCTTGATATTGTTATTACCTGCCCATGGAGACAGATCTATATTATAACAGGAAACCCCATAATTTCCGTTACACCAGTCATCGGTCGATCCGGGATAGAATTCATCAAATGTAGGCGGAGAAGTGACAAAAGTGTTTGGTGTGCCATCCGGTCCCATTCCCCAAACCCTTGTCCAGGTTGTACCGCAGTCGGTGGATATCCTCACGATCAGGGAATCTTTTAAAGATGCTCTTTGAGCATAGGCATGACGAAAACTTAGTGTCACCGTCGAGTATCCCGAAAAATCCATTGCCGGACTGATCAGCTGATCACGTCTGTTTACTGCAGTATAATCAAAGAAATTCATCCAGATCGCTTTTGTACCCGATGTCATACCGGGAACTGAAATAGTATCCCAGGTTATACCAAGATCGGGATTGTAGATTGTCCAGTGCAGTCCGTCGAATCCGTTGGCAAACGACTCCTCAATTGGCAGACCATATCCTCCATTGGCAATGTAGCTGTATTTTGTTAGGGTGCCGGAACCAACAGCGTTGTATGCGGTAAGAGTGACATGGTAAATTGTCGGTTGATTGAACTGAACGACCGGATTCTGACTATTCTGATTGGTGCCGTCAATGAAATTGACTGTACCGGGAGTAAACTGCCAGTTCCAGCTCGAAGGACAATTATCGGTTTTGTCAGTGAAATGTACTACTGATTCCGCACAAAGTACGTTTTTATCAGCAGTAAAATCAACAAGGGGTAATAAAGTATTGCTGACGGTAATATAATCTATTTTAGTAATAGAGTCGGATCCTATTGAATTCCAAACTTTTAGAGTAACCGGGTAAGTCCCTGCAGTATTATAAACTATATCGGTTGGATTTTTTACTGAGGATGTTGAAGGATTTCCACCCGTGAAGGTCCATTGGAAGTTGGTAGGAACGCCGGCGGACAGGTCAAGGAAATCGACTCCGCAGGCAATTGGTATCAGAGTTTTATTGCTGGTAAAATCGGCATCGGGAGCGCTTTGATACATATCTGATCCCCATAATCCCCGGCCGTAGGAACTAGCCCTGATAGCATCTTCACTGATGGAGTCATCATCATAATATATCTCCAGCTCTGTTATTCTTCCATTTGCCGGCAATCCCTCACTGAAAGGTATCCAGTCGCTCATAGTAGAATCTTTATAATATACGCCTGCGTCGGAGCCCACATAAAGACCTTCCGGAGCATTTTTATAATAGGTAACAGTATTCATGTTGACATTCGGTAAAGTCCCTGTTATATTTGTCCATGTCAGTCCTTTATCTTCCGATTTGTAAACTTTTTTAGCAAGTGTCATATATAGGACGTTCGGATCGGCAGGATGTGCTTTCAGGTCGGAGGCTGTGCCTGGGGTAGGCAGATATGAAGATATATCATACCATAACGGATTATCATCAAGGCAGTTCTCGGTTCTGAACAGCTTATTGTCATACCGAACAGCATAAAGTAAATTCGGATCGGCTGGTGATTGTTCAAGGACAGCCATATCGTTGTTGTTGTTCCCGGCAAGCTTATCTGAAATCTTTTTCCAGACAGGACTGGAAACTTTAACATCATTACATCTCCATACGTTCTTATAGCCTACGAACATTTGTTTAGGTTCCGGAACACCAAGGATAAATGGAGTTACCCATGCGCCGCTTTCGTCTATTCCGTAAACCCCGTTGCCTGCAATATGTTTTTCTGATGCATTATTCAATCTTCTGTAAATATCTCCGTAATAAATCGTATGATATGTATAAGAGCCGTTAAGATAATCGACAGCGCATTCCATACCGTCGCCTCCTCCGGTGGCAACCCACCCGTCAGGAGTGAGTGTATATGTGCCGTTATCCTGGAAACCATTGATCACTTTATCCTTGACGGTTTGAGCCTGTCCCAATTTGTAAATCTGTCCGATCGTCATACCTACAGTATGGTCGGTCCAGTCGATACCGCTGTTATTGGTTGAATAAACACCACCGTCGTTGCCAGCATAAAGCTGACCATCAACAGGTGAATATCCGAGAAAGTGACAATCGGCATGGACAGCAGGTACATCGCATCCTCCATACCAGTGTGAGTTTATTTCCCATGTAGTGCCTCCGTTTGTTGATTTCCAGACATCCACCCCGCCCACATACACAGTTTCAGGATTGGTCGGACTTACCGCAATTGCAAGGTCATACCAACCCTGACCTCCGGTTCCGCTGCCGTCACATGACCAGTCTAAAATATTAGGTGATGTGGACCGGGTCGTAAAGCTGACCCCGGAGTTGGTGGAGCGGTAAACACCTTTATACCCGCTTGCTGAATTCGACTGAAGAAAATATACATATTCAGGATTTGCGGCGGTCACTGCAATAGCGCCACGCTGTGCGCCTGTAAGGCCGTCGGTTATTTTGACAAAAGATGCACCATTATCGGTTGAACGGTAGAAATCCGCTCCCGCAGCTGCGTAGACAATGTTCGGGTTATTCTGTTTAAAATGAATATCCTTGAAATTACCTGTGACGCTCTGAGTCCAGTTCTCTCCGCCATTTGTGGAACGGTAAACTCCGCCGCTCGTGGCGGCAAGGAAAATCTGGTTGTTTGTCGGATGCTGGATAATCCTTCCGACAGTTTTATTTTCCATCCCTGTTTTGGACGGCACCCATGTATTACCTCCGTCAGTGCTTTTATATACTCCAAGTCCCGGAGCATCTCCTGCATCCCTGTCACCGGTTCCGATCAATATTTTATCAGGATTCGAATAATCGACTACGATTGCCGAGACTCCGAGAGTAGGCATGGTATCAGTATGCGTTATCCATGTTGATCCGCCATCAGTTGTTTGCCACATGCCTCCAGATGGAGAACCTACATAAAATTTGCTGGCATCTGTCGGGTGCCAGGCAACAACGTTCAGACGGCCGAGACCTTTATATCCGGGATCTCCGGGATCAGGGATTGTAGCCGGACCAAGGCTTACCCAATCGCCTGATGATGACCGTGAATTCTTTAAATATTCCTCATACGCCCTGAATACTGCGTCAGGCGATGGAAGAGTACCGTCGGGATTCACCCTGCTCTGCATCATATATTCCCACCGTTTGAAAACCTTCCACCCGCTGCTGCGCGTTATTTTCCTGTCTTTCCAATAAATATTGAATGCCCGCTGGGTCTGGAAAAAATTTGCGTCGGGATCCTGCATCATTTGTATCCAGTATGGGAAATTAGCCGTATCGTTGACAGCCTGTGGATTTTGAACCTGATTTTGTGCAAAACCAAAACGGATTAAAAATAATAGTCCTGCAGTTAATAGTAAATACTTTTTCATATCAGTTATTTTTGAAATTAATCATTTTAAAGAAGAAAAATTTTCATCCAAAGATACACAATACCTTAGCTGGTCAATTCCTTTGGCCCGATTTTTATTTGACGAACCATGATCATCACTTCGGCAATCAGTAAAGTAGTAAATAAGATTGCGAATAACCAGAATGTCAGTTGAACGGATGAGCTTGAAACTTTCGATACGGCAGCCATAACCGGCATAAGGTCCTGAATAACCCAAGGCTGGCGTCCAACCTCCGTTACAATCCATCCCGCCTGTGTTGCGAGATAAACGACGGGTACAGACCAAAGACAAAAGCGGAGCAAAACCCGGTTCCCTGATATTTTATCATTATAGATCCTGAAAATCACAATTATGAATAGTATTATAAAATATAATCCCATGAATACCATAAAATGAAAACTGTAAAAGGTTAACGGAACATTAGGAACCGTATCTGCAGGAGATGATAAATATGCATACCCGAAGTAAGAGAAATTATCTTTCAGATCAAGCTTTCCCAGTTCCTGTGTCATAACATCATCCGACTTCAATCCCGAGTGGTATTCGGCTAATCCGCTTAATGCTTTTTTTCCTCTTGCAATCTTTTCCTCCACTGAGAAGGCATTTTCTTTTTCACCGGGAGGTATACTATTGTATTCAGGTTTATAAGCGCCGTTTAAAATATTTTCAATACCGGGAACAAATGCATCAGGATCACGGTAGCCAAGAAATGATAATAATTTTGGAAATTCCACTTTAACGGCAAATGCCTCTTTTCCATCACCGGGCATTTTCGACGGATTCAGGATCCCGAAAGCAACAAGTCCGGCACCTTTTTGCCCCTGGTATAAACCTTCCATTGCAGCCAGTTTCATCGGTTGTTTTTGTGTCACCTGGTAGGCAGAACCGTCACCGCTGAAAGCCAGGAATAAAGCGGTGATCAATCCGAATATGGAGGCAACAAGCATGCTTCTTTTTGCCATGAAAATTTCACGGTTTTTCAACAGATACCAGGAACTTATTCCCAGAACAAAAATTGCTGCGGTAACATATCCCGATGATATGGTATGCAGGAATTTATTAACGGCGACCGGTGAGAAAAGAACATCCCAGAAATTTATCATCTCATTTCTCGCGGTATCGGGATTGAATCTCATACCTGCCGGGTATTGCATCCATGCATTGGCAACGAGTATCCATAATGCCGAAAGGTTCGCACCTATTGCAGTAAGCCATGAAGAAGCAAGATGAAATCCCTTGCTGACTTTGTTCCACCCGAAGAACATTATAGCTACAAAGGTGGATTCAAGAAAAAAAGCCATGATTCCTTCTATCGCAAGCGGTGCCCCGAAAATGTCACCGACAAACCAGGAATAATTTGACCAGTTTGTACCAAATTCGAATTCAAGGATGATCCCGGTAGCAATCCCGATGGCGAAGTTTATGCCGAACAGCGTCATCCAGAATTTAGTAATCCTTTTCCATTCAGGATTACCTGTTTTTACATAGATTGTCTCCATGATCGCCACTATGAAAGATAATCCCAGGGTTAGCGGCACAAATAGCCAGTGGTACATTGCAGTCAGTGCAAATTGAGCTCTTGACCAGTCGACAAGGCTCGGATCGATATTTTCCATCATAAATCTGAATTTATATCAAGGGAATTCAAAAATATAAAAAAAAATGGATAATTATCCACAGGAGATCTATTTCTGGTTGATAAGTTGCTCCCTGACATAATTTCCGCGGTCTTTGTCATTATCAAAGCGGGATTTCAGGAAATTTGGAAAGAAGATGATCCGCAGAAGGATAAAAATGATAAATAATTTGATAATCAGGATAATCCAAAGTTTCCGGCGGAGAGTAATGATCATGAATCCGAAAATCTAAAATTGTGACTCGTCACTTGTCACTTGTAATTCGTAACTCCCTACCAACTCCCTCCGGCACCGCCACCTCCGAAACTTCCTCCGCCGAAGCCGCCAAAACCACCGCCACCGCCGAATCCGCCGCTACCTGATGAGAAGTCATTCCATGAACCCCCATGACCTCTTCCCATGGATCCGAGCATCCAAAGAGCTGTCCAGAAAGGAAGACTCTTGCCGACAGAGTGTCCCCGGCCCCGGCTTCCCCGGATTAAAGAAAATACTACAATAAGGATAATCAGGGGAATGATGAATCCGTAAGGACTTGATTTTTTATTATGTTTCTTAGTATATTGATCGGCTGTATACTCTCCCTTTGCAAGCGATATCATGGCAGAAGTGGCTGCATCGATGCCCTTATAGTAATTGTCCTCCTTGAAACTGGGTATCATCTCATTTTCGACGATGCGCCTTGCCAGGGCATCAGGAATAACACCTTCAAGCCCGTATCCTGTTGCAATGAATGCCTCACCTCTTTCACCCGGTATTTTTGGTTTGATAAGTATGACAGCTCCGTTATTTTTCCCTTTTTGTCCGACACCCCACTGTTGTCCAAGCCTGTATGCAAAATCTGCTTTATCATACCCTCCAAGTGATTTAACGATAACCACAGTAAGTTGTGTTGATGTTGAATCATTAAATGCAACCAGCTTGTTTTCAAGGCTGGCGGCTTCTTCCTGACTCAGAACACCGGCAAAGTCATTAACCAGTCTTGGTGGATCCGGTCTTACCGGTATATCCTGACCGGCTAAAGTTGCAAATCCAAATAGGGTTAAAATCCCAAAAAAAGAAATAATAAATTTCCTATTTGTTTTCATAATATTTATCCAATCAGCAGATAAGCACATTGACACATCATCAAATCAATCATTCTTTCCGAATGAAATCTCATCCGAAAGCTCATTTACATCATCTTTATGGTATGGAAAATGTTTTTTCAGATGCTCCCCGGTTTCAGATATTGCTGCAATCAAACCCTCTTTAAATCTTCCCTCCTTAAAATCCCTGATTACAGCCTCCTTGATGTGATCCCAGAAATTCTCGGGTACAACCCGGTGAATGCCTTTATCCCCGATGATTGCGAATTGTTTGTTTTTTATTGAAAGATAAATCAATACTCCATTCCGGAGATCAGTTTTATTCATTCCCAATTGCTTAAAAAGGAATGCTGCCCGGTCAAGGACATTTCCGTCACTCCGGTTTTCAATATGAACCCGGATCTCCCCGGAAGAATCCAGTTCAGCCTTCATAATGGCCTGTCTGATCTCTTCCTGTTCCTGTTTGGAAAAGAAATCCATGGCTGATGTTCTCATCGATGAAATATTTGATCTTAGAATTGAACCTCAGGTGCTTTCTCAGCACCCTCCTGGGCTTTGAAATAGGCCTTTTCCTTAAATCCGAAAAGACCTGCAAAGATGTTGGACGGAAAACGCTTCACATAAGTATTATATGCCTGTGCGGTTTCATTGAATTTCATCCTTTCCACCGTGATCCGGTTTTCTGTTCCCTCAAGTTGAGACTGCAATTCGAGAAAATTCTGTGTCGCTTTAAGTTGGGGATAATTTTCGACCACCACCATCAGCCTGGCAAGGGCAGAACTGACGTCGTTCTGGGCCTCCTGGAATCGTTGCATCGAGGCTTCATCCAGATTTTTCGGATTGATCTGAACACTGGTAGCTTTTGCACGTGCTTCGACGACTGCAGTCAGAGTTTTTTGCTCGAAATTTGCCACACCCTTCACTGTGTTTACCAGATTAGGAATAAGGTCTGACCGTCGCTGGTATACGTTCTCAACCTGTCCCCATTGCTGCTGTACTGTTTGATCGGTGCTTACAAGTTTATTGTAAATGCCTGTCCCCCAGGAAATAAGTATGATAATTACAATAACAATTACGATCAGGATGATCCAGCCTTTTGAAAGTTTCATTTTTATAAAAATTTAA
>Ga0172374_1002318_pt1 | contig 12163 bp, 11 predicted proteins | sample LakKiv3m_FD_114536 | JGI IMG/M metagenome (GOLD analysis project Ga0172374, IMG submission 114536) | Freshwater microbial communities from Kabuno Bay, South-Kivu, Congo - kab_092012_10.3m | ecosystem: Environmental > Aquatic > Freshwater > Lake | place: Democratic Republic of the Congo... | reverse complement strand
GAGATCGTCGTCACCGTGATCGAGAAAGAAGGGCGCACGGGGACGGGCCCGGGGTTCTTCCACACGCACGGCGGCGGCATGATCATCGGCAACCGCTGGCTCGGCGTGGTCGGCTTCCTGGACTGGGCTGAGCGTTTCAACGGCGTGATCGTCACGGTGGAGTACCGGCTCGCACCGGAGTTCCCCGATCCGTACCCGGTGGAGGACTGCTACGCCGGCCTCGTCTGGACCGCGGAGCACGCGCATGAGCTGGGCATCGACCTCTCCCGCCTGCTGATCGGCGGCGCGAGTGCCGGGGGCGGGCTCGCGGCGGGCACCGCCCTGCTGGCTCGCGATCGTCGTGGCCCGGAGCTCGTCGGGCAGCTGCTCATCTATCCGATGCTCGATGACCGGGATGAGTCGGTGTCCACCCGACAGATCGACGGGATCGGGGTGTGGGACCGAGGCTCGAACATCACCGGGTGGACGGCGCTGCTGGGCGAGCGCCGGGGGACGGACGACGTCTCGATCTACGCCGCTCCCGCCCGGGCCACGGACCTGTCCGGACTGCCTCCCGCGTTCATCGACTGCGGCAGCGCCGAGGTGTTCCGCGACGAGGACGTCGCCTATGCCTCGAGGCTCTGGGAGGCCGGGGTGCAGGCGGAGCTGCACGTGTGGGCCGGCGGTTTCCACGGCTTCGACATGTTCGCCCCGCACACCGCCGTCGCCCAGGCCATGCTCTCGGCCCGCGACAACTGGATGAACCGCCTGCTCTCCTGACGCGCCCCTCGCTCCACTCCACCCGTCCCATCGACGGGTGGAGTGGGCGGCGACCCCGTAGGGTGGAATCCCCGTGCGATGGAGCCCGACATGCAAGATCTGCTGGGGCGTCTGACCGCCCTCGACCCGGATGCCAGCGAGACGCTCAAAGTCGTCACGTACTTCGACGCCCTCGTCGCCCGATCCGTCGGCGTCGAGAGCATGCTGCGGGGAGCGGCCGTCCTCAGCGGGGCGACCGTCGGCCAGCGCGACGGTGGTCAGGTCATGCGGGTGCGCGCGGACGGCGTGCGCATCGATCCGGCCGAGCCCTCCGTGACGTGGCCGATGCGGGACAGCGGTCCGGCGGCGGTCGTCTGGATCGAACGCGAGGGCACGCCCCACACGAACGACGCCATGATCCTGGAGCGGCTCAGCCTGGCGCTGGGCATCATCCGCGCCCGCCGCTCGATCGGCCCGGAGAGCGCGGTGGAACTCGCCATCAGCTCATACGCCGGAGCGGATGAGCGCGCGGCAGCCCTCCCACGTCTGCGGCTCTCCGCCGGCCCGCTGCGGTTGGTCGCGTCACCGCCGGATCCGGTGCCCCTGCCTCAGCACCCGTCTGCGGTCGTCGCCACCCGCCACGGACTGACGCGGGCGACGATCCTGGACGCGGGAACGGAGGCGGTGCAGGCGTGGCCGGAGTCGGAGCAGCAGCTCCTGCGCCTCGGGATCGGGCCGCTCGGCCCGGGCGAGCAGCTCCCGGGATCGTGGTCCGCGGCCCTGGTGGCCGCGCGACTGACCAGCCCGACGGAGCCGGTCGTCGACGCCGCCGACCTCGGCGCCCTTCTGCTCGTCGCGGAGATCGCGGAATCCGGACCGACCCACCCGGATGCTGTGATTCTGGGCGCCCTCGATGATCGCAGTCGCGAGCTTCTCGACGCGGTCGCCGAGGAACGGAGCGTTCGGGCGGCGGCCGCGCGACTCGGACGACATCACTCCAGCGTGCAGGAGCGGCTCACCGTGCTCGCGGAGACCCTCGGCTACGACCCCCGGACATCCCGTGGGCATGCCCGGTACGTGCTGGCCCGGATGCTGCGGAGCCTCGGATCCTGACGCCCTGATCCGCCGCGGCCTACTCGAACCCGGGGTAGTCCTGCAGCCTCTCCTCGAACTCCGCGCGGTCGGCCTCGCTGAGCACGCCGCTGGCGACGGCCACCAGCTGCAGTCCCTCGATCGGCTCCCCGGTGCGGGCGCTCTGCGCCTCGCGCGCTGTCCGGAAGCCGCCGTCCCTGTCGTTCGACAGGTCGTAGATGTTGGCGTAGAAGCGCATCGGATCGGGGAAGTTCTCGGTGTAGTACTCCCACGTCGTCTGCGTGCGCGGGTCGTCGCTGCCGTAGAGCTTCGCGATCATGGAGGGGTCGATGCCGGAGTTCGTCGGGTCGTTGAAGGAATACAGGTCCCAGAGCCCGTGCGCGACGACCTCCTCGCTGATCGCGGCCATCACCTCGAGCTTGCGGTCGTAGCCCTGAACCGGCTCGTTCGTCGCCCACGCCGTGGACGTGTACTCGATGAGCATCGACTCCCCGCCGTAGCCGTTCCGCTCCGGGCGCAGGTCCTCGTCTCCGAACTCTGTCCACGTGTAGCCGAACTCGGCGGTGAGACGCGCACGGATGTCGGCGAACAAGGCGTCGGACTGCGCACGCACCTCTTCCAACGACTGCTGGGAGAGAGCCTCCTGCGGGTCCTCGCCCTTGATCCCGGGGTACGCCTCGGCGTGCTTCTGCTCGGCGGTCTTCGCCCCTTCGTAGTTGCCCGATGCGGAGGTCTGTAGGGCGCTCATCCCGCCCACCGTGGCCACGTTGAACAGGATCGTCACGATCAGCGCGATCGCGCCGAGCCTGCGGCCGCGCGGAGAGAGGAGGGCCGCGATGACCGTCGCGACGACGACCAGCTGCAGCGCGAGCATGGTGATGCCGTACAGGGTGTCCGTGCCGCCGGCGAAGAACACGCCGAACAGCACCAGGGCGAACAGGACGGCGGCAGCGAGGGCCACCCAGCCGAGGAGGTTCGCCGGCTTCCGAGGGCCCTCCGCGAGTGCTGCCGTCGCGACCGCGGGGGCAGCGGGAGCAGGGGTGGTCTGCCTCCGTGCACCGCGATACCCGCCGGGCGGGGGAACCGGCGGGGCGCCTTCGGTCCCGGCGATGTATCGGGACCGCTGCTTCTCGTGATCCATCACCATGGCTTGTCCGTCCCCGTGCCGCCGGGCTCGTCGCCCCGCTGCTGGTCGCGCTCCTGCGTGCCCTGCTCGAGCTTGTCCTGCAGGTCGCGCAGCTTGTCCTCGGAGGGCTGCTCCTGCTCCGGCGGGGTGGGCTGCTCCTCCGGCTGCTGCTGCTGCTCCTGCTCCTGCTGCTTCTGCTTCAGGCGGTCCTCGTTGCCATCCAGGGTGTCGGACATGTCGCGCTGCGGATCGGAGGACTGCTGCTGCGCCTCGTCGCTGCGGCACTCCTCGGGAGTCTCGACGGTGATGGTCAACGCCTCTCCGTACAGCTGTGCTGCCGTCGCGCCGTCCCCGTCAGCGCGCGCGGCGTCGCCCATCCGCTCCACGACGAGGGCGAGGTTGATCCGCACGCCGCAGACCTCCAGCCCGGTGGCGAGGTCCAAGGACTCCTCGAGCTTCGCGCGCGCCTGAGGGAGCTGCTCCGCCGCCCCGAGTGCGGTGCCGATGTTGAAGGGGGCCTTGTACGGCTCGAACCAGTTCAGGAACTCCTGGCCGCGGGCCGCGCCCTCGGAACCGGCGAAGTCGTCGATCACATACGCGGTGATCGACTGATGGGCGAAGGCGTACATGCTGAGCAGCTTCCCGACGAAGAACAGGGCGGCGAGCGTCAGGGGGAGGGTCCCGATCGCGACCCATCGGCGGATGCGGCGTCGGCGGCGGTTCGACCGGAGCAGCAGGGCGGCCGCTTCGGACGACAGGGGTGCGGCGGTGCTCGCGTCGGCCCGGGTGGAGAGGTCGGTCACGTTCGCTCCCTCGTCCGGTCGTCCGGGAAGCCGTCGCTCCGTACCGGGGCGCGGAGCCCGCGCAGGCGCGCGATCAGCAGCGTGGCGCGCGCGAGCTCGAATCCGAGGATCGCCAGGATCACGAGAGCCACGAGCCAGGAGAGCTCCATCACGTTTCCGACTTCGCCGGCCTCGGCATAGCCGGTGGTGGTCGATGGCGCCTCGGGAAGGGTGGGCGCGGTGTCGGCCGTCCGGTGCTCGTAGACGATGCCGAGCTGGTCGGCGATGATCTTCAGATTCCCCTCGTCGATCACCGACAGCGCATCAGCACCCTGGTACTGGATGTACTCGGAGCCGCCCTCGGCGACGCCGCCGGTCGTGATGCGCATCCGCCCGCCCTCGGCCGAGCCGTAGCCGAACACCGCCCCGGCGTCGGTGTATCTCTCGCTCGCACCGAACGCGGCCGGCGCCGAGCCGTCGGTCTGCTCCCCGTCGCCGAAGTAGAACACCATTCGCGAGCGGTCGCCCGAGGACTCGGCGGCAGAGGCGAGGGTCTCCTCCAGCAGAGGAGCGGCCACCCCGATGGAACTGCCGCGGGACTGACTCGTGACCTCCGGGCGCAGCACCTCGAGCGACCCCATCAGCGCCGTGGTGTCGGTGGTCAGCGGCATCCGCAGCTCGGCCGCTGCATCGGCCGTGATCAGGGCGAACCGCGCGCCGGGGTACTCCGCGACGAGGGCCCGCACGTCCTCTCGGATGCCGTCGAGCCGCGGTTCGCCGTCGCCCCAGTCCTCGGCGACGATGCTGGCGGTCGTGTCGACCACGAGCACGATGTCGGTATCGGTGGCGAGCGTCTGGGTGGCACCGCCGGGGATGCCGGGACGCAGCAGCAGCAGGGCGCATGCGAGCACCAGCAGGACGCGCATCGCCCAGAGAGCCCGATGCCCGGCGAGCGTCCGCGTGTCGGTCACGCGCCCACCGGCGCGCTGCGGCGGACGGACGAGCACCCAGATCGCGAGCGCCAGGACAGGGACGCACAGCAGGGCGATGAGCAGCGGATGCAGAACGGGCTGGAGGATCACAGGCGTACCCTCCACAGCACCACGACGAACCCCAGGAGGCACACCGACAGCAGCACGATCCACACGTTCGGGGTGTCCGTCCAGACGACCTGCGCCTCGCCGCGCAGCTCGGTCGCCTCCTGCTCCTGCACCTGGGAGACGATGTCCGAGACGGTCGTCGTGTCCCGCAGCCCGAAAGCGGCGCCACCGGTGGCTTCGGCGGCCCTGGCGAGTTCGGCGCTCACGGCCGCGTCCTTGCCCTGCACCGGGTTGAGCGCGAACACCCGCACGTTCCGGGATGCGGCATAGGCCGCCGCTTCCTCGAGGGTCACGATCGAGGCGCCGTTGACCTCGTTGTCCGTGGCGAAGACGACCGACCGCGACCGGTCGTCATCGGGGTGGTCGAAGCCCATCGCGCACGAGGCGAGACCGTCGCCGATCAGGGAGGCTCCGTCGCCGTTCAGCGTTCCCACCCAGTGCTCGGGGACGCGGTCGGTGAAGTCGAAGCTCCGGGTCATGCTCTCCAGGTGCTCCCGGATGAAGTCGTAGTCGTCGGTCAGCGGGAAGATCTGCACGGGTGAGCTGTTGAAGATGGTCAGGCCGATGCGCTCGCCCTCGAAGTCGTCGAGCAGCTCGTCGAAGACGGTGAGCACCTCGACGTCGACCTCGGACATCGATCCCGACACGTCGAGGCACAGCATGATGTCGCGGCTGGTGTTGACAGGCTGGATCGTCTGCGCGGACATCGGGCGGGCCGTCACCACCCCGGCGACGACCGACGCCACCACGGCCAGCGCGAGGATGCCGGAGAGGGCGACCGCCCGCTGAGCGAGTGCCCGGCGAAAGGTCGGCAGAGTGCGCACACGCTCGGCACGCGCGACACGGGCCGCGTCGCCGCCGGAGGATCGCCCGCCGCGCCGGAGGCCGAGGGCCAGCCCGACCGCGAGGGCGATCAGGACGACGGCGCCGGCGACGATCAGCATCCAGGTGTTCGCTAGCGCCATGCCCGCACCACCGTCCGTGCGGCTTCGGCGCCGGCGATCGGATCGATCGCGGGGCCCTGGCGGAAGATGCTCGGGTAGTAGTGCCGACTCATCGCGTCGATCAGGGCGGGATGGACACCGCGGGCGACGAGGTCGTCCAGCGCGAGGACCGGCGCCTCCAGGCCGCTGTACTCGTTGACGAAGGTGCGCACGACCCGGCTCAGGTCGAGGTTCGCCTGTCGAGCGGACAGCCGGCGCTCCCGGTAGTCGGTCTCGATCTGCTGGATCCTCCCCAGATACTCCGTCCGCAGCTGGGAGAGCACGTCGATGATGAGCGGTGAGTGCCCGGCGTTCGCGTCCGGCACGGAGAGCACACGGCGAGGGCGCGTGAGCGCGATCAGCAGCCACGCCCCGAGCACGAGGAGAATCAGGATGCCGATCGCGAGCAGCATCCATCCCCAGCTGTACTGCGCCGGGGGATAGAGCTCGTCAGAGCCGGGCATTCGACCTCCGATTCAGCAGCTGCAGCAGCTGCGCGACGGCGTCGTCCTGCCCGTCGAGGGAGGAGTGGCTGATCTCCATGCGGGTGAGCAGCTCGGCGAGGCGGGCGGCATCCGCTTCGCGCTGTGCCGTCAGCTCCTGCACGATGCCGCGGTCGCCCTGCACGAAGTCCGGCACCTGCCAGCGGCTGTCCGCGTCGGAGCGCATCCGTCCCGTGCGGTGGTCGAGCACCGGGTCGGCGTCGCGCAAAGTGAGCCAGAGCACGTCGTGCTGCACGCGCAGTCGCCGCAGCATCTTCTCCGTCTGCTCCGTCACGGGGGCCTCATCGGTGACCACCACGACGATCATGCGCCGCGAGATGGTGCGGGTCACGAAGGAGAGCAGGGCGTCGCGGTCGCTCGGCGCGGCGCTCTCGTCGATCGCGCGGTCGATCGTCCGCAGCGCGTGCTCGAGCGCTCCCTCGCTGCGTCCGGGGGCGAGGCGGCGGACGCGCGCGGCGTCGCCGTAGACGGTCGTGAAGTCGTCGCCGTGGCGCAGGGTGAGCACGCCGAGCACACCCGTCGCCAGGATCGCCAGCTCCTTCTTCGAGCGTTCGTCGGCGGCGAGGGCGTTCATCGACCGACCGGTGTCGACGACGAACAGCACCGTGTGCATGCGTGTCGCGCGGGAGCGCTTGACCAGCGGGGTGCCCAGCCGGGCGGTCGCGCACCAGTCGATGTCACGCACCTGATCGCCGTACTCGTACTTGCGCAGGTCTTCGAAGTCGAGGCTTCGCCCGTGCAGGAGCGACGCGTAGGCGCCGTCGAGCGCATGCAGCGACTTGCGCGTCGAGTGGATGAAGAGCTTGCTCTTCACCTGCGTGATCAGGCTGGGCATCTGGCTGAGGGTCCCTGAGCGTGTCGAAGGGTGTCGAGGTCAGGGCGTGGGCACGGAGGCGAAGATCTGGTCGATGATCTCCTCGCTGCGGATGCCTTCCGCGTCGGCCTCGAAGGTCAGGAGCACGCGGTGGCGGAGCACGAGGTGGCGCAGCTCGCGGATGTCCTCAGGGAGCACGTGCGAGCGGCCCTTCAGCAGCGCGAGTGCTCTGGACGCCTGCAGGAACGCGATGCTCGCACGCGGACTCGCCCCGTACTTGATGAAGCGTGCGCGGTCCTCGCCGATGTAGGGCGCGGGATTCCGGGTGACGTAGGCGATCGACACGATGTAGTTGCGGATCGCCGGGTCGACGTAGATGCGGCTCGCGACGTCCTGCAGCAGGTGCACATCGTCGAGGCTGACGGCGCCGGCCACGTGCCGATCGGGGTCGAGGACGCCGGAGTCGATGCGGCTGAGGACCTCGAGCTCCTCGGCCGGGCTCGGGTACTCCACGATCTCCTTGAGCAGGAAGCGGTCCATCTGCGCCTCGGGCAGCTCGTACGTGCCCTCCTGCTCGATCGGGTTCTGCGTGGCGATCACGAGGAACGGCTTGGGCAGGTGGTGGATCTCACCGCCGATCGTCGTCTGATGCTCCTGCATCGCCTCGAGCATGGCGCTCTGGGTCTTCGCGCTGGAGCGGTTGATCTCGTCGAGCAGCACGAAGTTCGCGTGCACGGGACCGAGCACCGTGCGGAAGGAGCCGGTCGCGGCGTCGTAGATCTGGTTGCCGGTGATGTCGCTCGGCAGCAGGTCGGGCGTGCACTGGATGCGCTTGAACTGCGCCTGCACCGTGTCGGCGAGGGTGCTGGCCGCGGTGGTCTTCGCCAGTCCCGGCACGCTCTCGAGCAGGATGTGCCCGCCCGCGATGAGCGCGACGAGCAGGCTGGTGCGCAACCGCTCCTGGCCGACCATCTTCGCCGAGTACGCGGCGGAGATGACGCGGAGCACTTCGGAGGCGCGCGCCAGCTCGGCGTCGGAGGGGGCGCGCGTCGCGGACGTCGGGGCGGACGCGGCTGCGCTGGACGCGGGTGCTGCGGTGGACGCGGGTGCTGCGGCGGGCAGGGCTGCCGTGGCGGGAGCGGCGGCCGAGGGTGCGGGCGGGGGCGGCGGCGCGGAGATCGTCGGCGGGTTCTGCGGGTGAGGCTCGGTCATCGCTCTTCAGGTCTCCCTCGTGTCGCACGAGGGACCGCAGTCGCGCCCGTCCCTCCGCGGACCAGCGTAATCGCAACCGCTCCGCCGCCGCGCGGATGGACGGCTCCTACGACCGATCTCGCGCGCGCTGCCAGCGCATCCTCGTGATCAGCACGCCGAGCAGGCACAGGGCGCCGCCGACGAACATCAGCGGCGTCGGCACTTCGCCCAGGATCGCCCAGGACATCAGGATCGCCAGGGCGGGGACGACGTAGGTGGTCGCCGAGGTCTGCCCCGCCGTGCTGCGCTGCAGGACGTAGGCCCAGGTCGTGAAAGCGATCGCCGTGGGGAAGACCCCGAGGTAGACGACCCACAGGGTCGCATCCAGCGGCGCCGACTGCAGGTCGCCGATGAGAGCGCCGATCCAGGGGAGCAGGGCGATCGCGCCGACGACCGCGCCGAGCCAGGTCAGCGTGGTCGGGTCGGCGCCGGCGGTGAGCAGGTGCTTCTGCAGCAGTGTGCAGCCCGCGTACATGACGGCGGCCAGGAGCGCGAGCAGCAGGCCGGTGATGTCGGGGCCCGCGCTGGTCGAGGAGTTCATGCCGATCAGCACGACTCCGAGGAACGCGATCGGCGCGCCGATGATCAGCGGGCGGGGAAAGCCCTCGCGCAGGAACAGCCCGCTGAAGACGACCACCATCAGCGGAGCGAGATTCACCACCATCGCCGCGGTGCCGGCATCGAGCGTGCGCTCCGCGCTGTTCAGGGCGAGGTTGTAGACGCAGAACCACCCCACGCCCCACACCACCACGAGGAGCCAGTGGCGCCGCGCGGGCAGGCGGATGCCGTGGCGCAGGGCGATGAGGGTGAGCACGACCGCGCCCACCGCCATCCGCAGCAGGGCGAGCGCGCCGGGGTCGAAGTGCGGTCCGGCGCCGCGGATGCCGATGAACGCCGAGGCCCACAGCACGACGGTGACGAGCGCGGCGACGAGGACGAGCGGCCCCTGAGCGCGGGGCTTCGTCTCGGCGGAGGGGCCGGTGCCCCCGGTGGTCTGCGGCATGCTTCGATCCTGGCAGGGGCCTCCGACACGGGGCGACGGGCCGGAGCGACAGCCGCCGACGGTTTTCCGCCAGGCGTCGAGCGTCAGGAGGCGGAGCGGTCGCCCCGGCGGCGGCCCACCCAGACCGCGAAGGCCGCGGTCGCGATGATGATCGCGGCGATCAGCAGCACCCAGAGGGCGACGCCGCCGTAGCCGCCGTTCAGGCGCGGGTCGAGGAACGGGTACGGATACCACCCCGTCCTGCCGGTGGCGGGGGCGATCACGAGGTTCGCCCGGATGAGCGTGTACACGACCCAGCCGATCGGGAAGATCGCGGCGATCCCGATCGCACCCCACCCGAGCGCGCGGCGGCGCGGCGCGAAGAGCAGGTCGGCGAGCAGAAGGAGCGGGATCACCACGTGCAGCACCTCGTTCGACCAGGCCACCGTGGCACCCTGAGGCAGCTCGATGCCCCGCAGCAGGGTGTTGTACACGATGCCGGTGACGATCATGTAGGTGCTCGCGCACATCAGCAGGACAGCCAGCCACCGGGGTTCCGGCCGTGCGTCCCGGTGCGTGAGCGCCCAGATCCCGCCGGTCGCCAGCGCCACCGCGGCGAGCACGTTCGACAGGATCGTGAAGAAGCTGAAGAAGTTCACGAAGACGGTCGGCAGATGCGCACCCCACGCCGTGTCCGCGGCGGCTGCGATCTCGAGCGTCCGCACCAGTTGGGCGACGATCGCCGCGACCGCGAGCGCGGATGCCGCGAGTCGTACGTAGGGCCACCAGGTCTTCATTTCGCCTCCGCCGCACACTGTAGCGATCCCCACCCCGCTCCCGTCGCACTTTCTGTCGCCTTCCCCCGCCCAGACCGACGGTTCTCGCGACGGGAGCGCACCCCGGGGGGCCACGGAGTGCGGGCCCTGGGGTGTCGGAGGGCGCCCGATAGGATGGGATCGCCCGCAGAGGGCCAGCTCATCGGCCGGTGCAAACCCGGCGAAAGCCAGGGGGTTACCCATGCCAGGAATCGTTATCGTCGGCGTGCAGTGGGGCGACGAAGGAAAGGGCAAGGCCACCGATCTTCTCGGTGAGCGCACCGACTGGGTGGTGAAGTTCAACGGCGGCAACAACGCCGGGCACACCGTCGTCGTGGGCGACGAGAAGTACGCGCTGCACCTGCTGCCCTCCGGCATCCTCTCGCCCGGGGTGACGCCCGTCATCGGCAACGGCGTCGTCATCGACCTCGAAGTGCTCTTCTCCGAGCTGGAGGCCCTGTCCGCCCGCGGCATCGACGTCTCGCGGCTCAAGGTCAGCGCCAACGCGCACATCATCACGCAGTATCACCGCACGCTCGACAAGGTGACGGAGCGGTTCCTCGGCAAGCGCAACATCGGCACCACGGGCCGCGGCATCGGCCCGGCCTACGCCGACAAGATCAACCGCGTCGGCATCCGCGTGCAGGACCTGTTCGACGAGAACATCCTGCGCCAGAAGGTCGAGGGCGCCCTCGACCAGAAGAACCACCTCCTCGTGAAGGTCTTCAACCGCCGTGCCGTCACCTGCGACGAGATCGTGGAGGACCTGCTGTCGTACGCCGACCGGCTGCGTCCGATGGTCGCCGACACCGGCTACCTGATCGCCGAAGCGCTGGATCGCGACGAGGTCGTCGTGTTCGAGGGCGGCCAGGCGACCATGCTCGACATCGACCACGGCACGTACCCTTTCGTCACGTCCTCGTCCGCCACGGCCGGCGGCGCAGCCACGGGCTCCGGTGTCGGTCCCGGTGCGCTCGATCGCATCGTCGGCATCGTCAAGGCGTACACGACGCGCGTCGGGTCCGGCCCCTTCCCGACCGAGCTGTTCGACGAGCAGGGCGAGTGGCTGCGCAAGCAGGGCTTCGAGTTCGGCACCACCACCGGGCGTCCGCGCCGGGTCGGCTGGTACGACGCCCCCATCACCCGGTACGCCACCCGCATCAACGGGATCACCGACCTCGTGCTCACCAAGCTCGACATCCTCACCGGTCTCGAGCAGATCCCGGTGTGCGTGGCGTACGACGTGGACGGCGAGCGCTTCGACGAGGTGCCGGTGAACCAGACCGACTTCCACCACGCGAAGCCGATCCTGGAGTACTTCCCCGGCTGGAGCGAGGACATCTCGACCGCGCGCACCTTCGAGGACCTGCCGCAGACCGCACAGGACTACGTGCTGGCACTGGAGCGGATGAGCAACACGCGCATCTCGGTGATCGGCGTCGGCCCCGAGCGCGACCAGGTCATCGTCCGGCACGACCTGCTCGACTGACCGGGCGCTCCATGACGCGATTCTGGCTCGGCGGCTACGGCCCCGGCATGGACGGTGCGGCCGACGGGATCGGACTGCTCGCGGGCGACGAAGGTCGTGAGGCGACGACGCTCGCCTATCGGGGTGCGGTGGTGCAGGCGCCGTCGCCCTCGTGGCTGGCCCGGCATCCCTCCCTCGACGTCGTCTACGCCGCGCTGGAGGGGGATGCCGCCGTGCAGGCCTTCGCCCGGACGGGGGAGTCGGTGCTCGCACCCCTGGGCGCGCCTGTTCCGGTCGGAGACGGTGTGTGCCATGTCGCGGTCGCCCCGAACGGCTCTTCCCTGGTGGCGAGCTGCTACGGCGACGGCCGCGTCGTGCGGTTCGCGCTCGACGGGGAAGGACGCATCCTGCCGCCGAGACCGGATGCCGCTGCGGCACTGCGCGCTGCTCTCTTCGGCGACGACCTGGATCCGGACGCTCCGCCCGCGACGCCCCCCGGTGACGGGGTG
>Ga0172374_1002317_pt1 | contig 12164 bp, 9 predicted proteins | sample LakKiv3m_FD_114536 | JGI IMG/M metagenome (GOLD analysis project Ga0172374, IMG submission 114536) | Freshwater microbial communities from Kabuno Bay, South-Kivu, Congo - kab_092012_10.3m | ecosystem: Environmental > Aquatic > Freshwater > Lake | place: Democratic Republic of the Congo... | reverse complement strand
GAGACCCTCGGCCCGCGCCGCGTGCTCGACTGGTCGGTGCAGGCCGCCCGCGACGCCGGCGACGGTGTGGTGGTGGTGGTGCCTGCTGCCGACGCCGAACGTGAAGGCGGCGTGCCCGGCGGTGCCACCCGCAGCGAATCGGTGCGCGCCGGCCTGGCCCACGTGCCCGCCGATGCCACCATCGTGTGCGTGCACGACGCCGCCCGTCCGTTCGCCGGGGCCGACGTGTTCGCCCGCGTCATCGACGCCGTCGAACACGGTGCCGACGCCGCCATCCCCGGCATCCCCGTGGCCGACACCATCAAGCAGATCGACACCGCCGGCACCGTGGTGCACACCCCGAACCGCGCCGAGCTGATGGCCGTGCAGACCCCGCAGGCGTTCCGCGCCCAGGCCCTACGCGACGCCCACGCGGCCGGCGGCGACGCCACCGACGACGCCGCGCTGGTCGAAGCCGCCGGCGGCACCGTGGTGGTGGTGGCCGGCGACGTCGCCAACCGCAAGATCACCGACCCCGACGACCTGCGCTGGGCACGCGAGCGCATCGCCGACACCGAAGGGACGAGCAACATGCACACCGACGTCCGCGTCGGCCAGGGGTTCGACATCCACCGCTTCAGCGACGACCCCACCCGCCCGCTCGTGCTCGGCGGCGTCACGTTCCCCGACGCCCCCGGCCTGCACGGCCACAGCGACGCCGACGCCATCGCCCACGCCGCCACCGACGCACTGCTCGGCGCCGCCGGACTCGGCGACATCGGCGAGCACTTCCCCGACACCGACCCGCAGTGGAAGGGCGCCGACTCGCTGGTGCTGCTGCGCCACGCCGCCGGCCTCGTGCGCGACGCCGGATGGCGCATCGGCAACGTCGACTGCAGCGTGGTGTGCGAGACCCCGAAACTGGCCCCGCACCGGGCCGAGATGCAACGCCGCCTCAGCGAGGCCGCCAGCGCACCGGTCACCGTGAAGGGCCGCCGCGCCGAAGGCCTCGGCGCACTCGGACGACGAGAAGGCATCGCCTGCTGGGCGAACGCCGTGATCATGAAGGAGACCGGTTCGTGAAGCCGAAGAAGCCCGCACAGGGAGGCCCGCGCGGTCAACGCACCGCCGGTACCGGCAAGGCCCGCACGTCGGGCGCACCGCGCACCGGCTCGAGCGGCGGCGCAGGCGGCAGCGGTGGCGGCGGTTCGTCCCGCGGCCCGTCGCCCAAGGCCGCCGGCGGACGCCAGTACGCGTCGCGCGGCGCCGGCCGTACCGGCCGCGTGGCCGCACCCGGCGACCCCGCCCCGAAGAAGCCCGGCGAGAAGACGCTCGGCGGCGAACAGGTGGAAGGCCGCCAGGCCGTGCGCGAACTGCTCATCGCCGGCAACCGCCGCGTGAAGGAGCTGTGGGTGTCGGGCGAACTGGCCGAGACCGAGATCCTCGCCGACATCATCGAGATCGCGCGCAGCATGCGCGTGCAGGTCACCGAAGTGGCGCGCAAACGGCTCGAGGCCCAGGCGCGCAGCGAAGCCCCGCAGGGTGTGCTCGCGTTCGCCGCCCCGCTGCAGGAGGTGGAGCTCAGCGCGATGCTGAAGCGCAGCGGTGGCCAGCCGCCGTTCCTGGTGGCCGTCGACGGCGTCACCGACCCCGGCAACCTCGGCGCACTGCTGCGCTGCTGCGACGGCGCCGGCGTGCACGGCGTGGTGCTGCCCCGCCACCGCGCGGTGCACATCACCCCCACCGCGGCGAAGAGCGCCGCCGGTGCTGTCGAGCACGTGCCGATGGCACTCGTCGGCGGGCTGCCCTCCGCGCTCGAGCGGATGCGCGAAGCCGGCATCTGGGTGGTGGGCCTCGACGACGAAGCCGACAAGAGCCTGTTCGAGCTCGACGACCTCGCCAGCGAAGCCATCTGCCTCGTGCTCGGCGCCGAGGGCAACGGCTTGTCGCGCCTGGTGCGCGAACGCTGCGACCTCATCGTCAGCATCCCGATGCGCGGCCGGCTCAGCTCGCTCAACGTGAGCGCCGCCGCCGCACTCGCCACCTACGAGGTCACCCGCCACCGCACCCGCAAGGGCTGAGCCCGCGGCGCGGCCCGCGCCTACGGCGTGGTCGTGTCGGTCACGTCCTCGGTCTCGGTGCCCACGATCACCGACGTCGCCGGCAACACCGACGTCGACGTCGTGGTCGACTCCTGCGCCTCCGGATCGGGGCACGTCACCTTCGTGATCATCTGCGACTCGAAGTTGAACGTCGACGTCGCCCGATCGCCGTACGTGTCGATGAAGTCGGTCAACGACGACGTGTCCTCTGGGCACGACCGGTCGACCTTCCCCGCACGACGCACCACCCAGTCGTTCTCCAACAACACGAACGGGCCGTCGAGCATCTCGCGCACCGCCGGCAACTGCACCGTCTGCCCCGGCGGGCCCTCGATGATGCTGAACCACAGCACCGCGTCGCCCAACAGGTCGGCCGCCACCGTGCACGTCGCGATGGCCGTCAGGTCGGGGCACTCGATCTCACCCGGCGTACCCGCCTTGATCACCATCGTGCGCGTGCCGTCGAGCTGCAACGCCATGTCGGCCGTGGTGCGACCGTCGTCGAACGCGAACCCGGTCTCGGGCGTGATGCCGAACACCCACGAGATGAGATCGATCTCGTGTGTCACCGGCTCGTCGTCGCTGCTCGCCTGCACACCCGTGGGCGGCGTCGCCCGGTTGAACACCAACAGCAGCACCAGGAACAGGCCCGCCAACGCCGCCAACGACAGCCAGAAGCGGAGCGAGATGAACTGGCGCACGCCGCGAGCGTAGGTCAGCCGCGCATCGCGACGGCCGCGGCACGCGAGGCCGCCGCACCGATGGCGTCGATGACGTCGTCGGTGTGACCGAGGCCCACGAACAACGCCTCGTACGCACCCGGCGCCAACGCCACACCCTCGGCCAGCATCGCGTGGAAGAACGCCGCGTACAGGCGCTCGTCGGTGGTCTTCGCCTCGTCGAAGTTCGTCGGCACCGCACCCGGCCCGAAGAACATGCCCACCAGCGTGCCCACCACCGGGAACGACGCCGGCAACCCGGCCGACGCACACGCCTCGCTGAGCATCGCCGACAACCGCGCCGCGCGACCGCGCAGCAACTCGTACGCCTCGGGCGTGAGCTCGCCGAGCGCCGCACGACCCGCCGCCGTGGCCAACGGGTTGCCCGCCAACGTGCCCGCGTGGAACACCTTGCCCAACGGCGACAACGTCTCCATGATGTCGCGCCGGCCACCCACCGCACCGATGGGCAGACCGCCACCGATGACCTTGCCGAACGTGGTGAGGTCGGGCCGCACGCCGTACTGGCCCTGCGCGCCACCCGTGCCGAGACGGAACCCGGTGATGACCTCGTCGAACACCAGCAGCGCGGCCACACGGTCGCACTCGGCACGCAGACCTTCCAGGAACCCCGGCGCCGGCGCCACCACACCCATGTTCGCGGCCACCGGCTCGACGAACACCGCGGCCACCTGCTCGTCGAGCTGCGGCACCACGTTGTACGGCACCACCATCGTGGACGCCACCGCACTGGCCGGCACACCCGCCGTGCCCGGCAGGCCGAGCGTGGCCACACCACTGCCACCCGCCGCCAACAACGCGTCGGTGGCACCGTGGAAGTTGCCGTGGAAGATGACGATGCGATCGCGGCCAGTGAACCCGCGCGCCAACCGCACCGCGGTGCTGGTGGCCTCGGTGCCCGAGTTCATCAACCGCACGCGCTCGCAGCTGGGCACCCGCGCCGAGATGGCCTCGGCCAGCAACAGCTCGCCCGGCGTGGGCGCACCGTACGACGTGCCGTTCGCCGCGGCCGCCGCCAACGCCGACGTCACCACCGGATGCGCATGGCCGAGGATGACCGCGCCATAGCTCTGCACCAGATCGATGTAGCGGGTGCCTTCCACGTCGAACACGTACGGGCCCTCGGCCCGCTCGACCAGATACGGCGTGCCACCCACCGCCTTGAACGCACGGATGCTGCTGTTCACCCCACCCGGGATGACCTCGCACGAACGGGCGAACAGCTCGGCGTTGGAACGCGGCAGATCGTGGGGAAGGGACGGCAACTGGGTCATGCGTGGGCCTCCGCGAACCAACGGGTGAGATAGGTGAGGATCACGTCGGCGCCGGCGCGCTTGATGGCCGTGAGGTGCTCGGTGGCCACCACGTCGTGGTCGATCCACCCGTTCGCCGCGGCCGCCTTCAACATCGAGTACTCGCCGCTCACGTGATACGCCGCCAACGGCACGTTCACCTGCGCGCGCACCGCCGCGATGATGTCGAGATACGCGAGCGCCGGCTTCACCATCACCATGTCGGCACCCTGGTCGAGGTCGGCCTGCACCTCCAGCAACGCCTCACGCGCACCGTTGCGCCAGTCCTGCTGGTACGCCTTCCGGTCGCCACCGCCCACGATGGCGCAGTCAACCGCGTCGCGGAACGGGCCGTACAACCCGCTCGCGTACTTCGCCGAGTACGCCAGGATGCTCACGTTGCGATGCCCCGCACCGTCGAGCGCCGCACGGATGGCGCCCACCTGGCCGTCCATCATCCCGCTCGGCGCCACCACGTGCGCACCGGCATCGGCCTGCGCCACCGCGATGCGGCCGTAGATCTCGAGCGTCGCATCGTTGTCGACCGACGTGCGCGGATCGCCCGCCGGGCCGTCGAGCACTCCGCAGTGACCGTGATCGGTGTACTCGTCGACGCACAGATCGGCCATCACCACGATGCGGTCGCCCACGTCGTCGGCAAGATCTCGCAAGGAAAGTTGCACGATTCCCTCAGGGTCGAACGCTCCCGAGCCGATGGAGTCCTTGATGGATGGCACTCCGAACAGCATGATCGCGCCGACGCCGAGGTCGGCGAGCTGCCGCACCTCGTCGCGCAGGCTGGCTCGCGTGTGCTGCACCACCCCCGGCAGCGAGGCGATGGGCTGCGGTTCGTCGATGCCTTCGCGCACGAACAGTGGGGCCACCAGGTGGCGGACGTCGAGCTGCGTCTCGGCCACCAGGTCGCGCAACGGAGCAGAGCTCCGCAGCCGCCGCGGCCGCGAGACGGGAAAGTTGCCGGTCACGGGTTCGCATCGTATTCGCACCAGCCGAGGAAACATCCGGTGAACGCCACCACCAGCACCGAACAACAGGCCGTCGAAGCCCGCCAGTCGGGCGAGTTCCGCCGCGCCGCCGACCTGTTCTCCGCCGCCGCCGCCCAGGCCGACGGCCTCCAGCCACGTCTCCACCTGCAGATCCGCCAGGCCTGCTGCCTCGTCGCGGCCGACCACCTCGAGGAAGCCGCCGCGCTCGCCCGGGTGGTGGCCGAGGAGGCGCGCACCGACGGCCACTTCGCCGAACTCGCCGACGCACTCGGCCTGCTCGTCGACGACCACACCCGCGCCGGGCGCTGGGCCGAGGCCACCCAGGCGCTCTCCGAAGCCGTGTACATCCTGCAACGGCTGCCGAACGACCCGCAGCACTACCAGGTGCTGCAGAACATGGCCGCCACCTACGCCAAGTGCGGCTTCGTGGAACCCGCACTCGAGCTGTACGACCGCGCCCTGCGCCTGGCCGACAACGACAGCGACCGCCAGTTCACCTACGCCAGCATGTCGGCCGCGTACCACGACGCCGCGCTGCGCGAATGCGACCCGCTCGAACAGCACCGTCTGCTCCACGACGGTCTCTACGCCGCCACCGCCGCCCTCGATCCCGAAGGTGCCACGGAGGCGATGTCGATCGGTGAAGCACTCGCCCACCGCTCGATGATGCTGGCCGAGATCGGCCACTACCACTCCGCCGTCGACGACGCCCGCCGCGCCCGCGAGGTGGCCACCCAGTACGGCATGCGCGCCGAGCTCGCCCTCTCGATGGCCGGCGAAGCGCTCGCGGTGTGGGGCCTCAGCCGCGACACCGGCGTGCGCACCCTCATCACCGACGCGTTCGCCGCGGCCGACGGGCTCGACCTCGAGCAGTACCTCGGCCCGCTCCACGAACTCGAGGTCGAGGTGCTGTGGACCCTCGGCCAGTACACCGAGGCCCGCGCGGCCCTCGAACTGCAGCTGCGTGCCGCGATGCGCCGCCACCACGACGAGACCGTCGTGCGGTGGGAGCACGTCCGCCTCGGCGCCGACCACCTCGAAGTGGCCGCGATCAGCGAGAGCGACCCGCTCACCGGCCTCCCCAACCGTCGCCACCTCGCCCACGTGCTGCCCGAAGCGCTGCACACCCACGCACCCGTGTGTGTCGGCATGATCGACCTCGACGGGTTCAAGCACATCAACGACGAGTACGGCTACCTGCTCGGCGACGGCGTGCTGCAGGAAGTGGCCACCGTGCTCGAACGCGTCTGCCGCCGCGGCGACACCGTCGTGCGCATCGGTGGCGACGAGTTCGTGATGGTGCTGCGCGAGACCTCACCGAACGACGCCCGCGTCGTGTTCGAACGCGTCCGGCAGCTCATCGGCATGCGCACCTGGCACGGCATCCCGGCCGACGAACGGCTCACCGCCAGCGTCGGCCTCACCGTCGGCGGCGAGGCCGCGGAGCCCGACGCACTGCTCGCCCAGGCCACCGATGCACTGCAGCAGGCGAAGCGCGCCGGTCGCGACCGCATCATCATCCAATAGGAAACTGGATAGGGTTCCCGACCAATGGCAGCACAGGCATGGTTCTCATCGGGCGACGTCGACGTCGCCCCCGGTACCACCGTGGTGCTGCAACTCACCGTGGTGAACCTGGCCGACACCACCGACTCGTTCGTGCTCACCCCGGTGGGCATGCCCGCCGCGTGGACCACACTGCGACCCGCCAACATCACCCTGTTCGGTGGCACCCAGCAGGTGGTCGACGTCGAGGTGTCGCCCCCGCTCGTGTCGAGCACCATCGCCGGGCCGGCCGCGCTCTCGGTGCGCATCGTGCCCCAGCACGACCCCGACAACCTCAGCACCGCCGAGACCACCCTGGTCATCGGCGAGAGCTTCGACCGCCGCCTCAACGTGCTCACCCCCGCCCTGCGCGGCCGGCGGAGCGCCACCTACGACCTGATGGTCGAGAACCGCGGCAACACCCTCGCCTCGTGCCGCATGCACCTCATCGACCCCACCGGCCGACTCGAGGGCGACTTCGACCCGCCCGCCGCCGGGGTCGAGCCCGGCGCCAGCACGCTCGTGCGGATGAAGGTGCGCGCCACCGGCATCCAGTGGAACCGCCACCCGCGCACCATCCCGTTCCGCATCGACGCCGACCAGCCCGGCAGCCCCACCGCCACCGCGCCCGCCACGTTCGTGCAGGCGCCGGTGGTACCCGAGAACCTCATCGGCCGCCTCGTGGTGGCCGGGCTCGTGGTGGGCGCGCTCGCCCTCGCGTGGGTCGGCATCGTCAAGCCCGCCATCCGCGACGCCGCCGACGACGCCGTCGCCGAGGAAGTGGTCACCGACAGCACCGTCGTCACCAGCAGCATCGTGCCCAACCCCGACGACACCACCGACACCGGTGGCGGCAACGGCGGCAGCACCGACGAGGGCACCATCGTCAACATCCCGCTGCCCGTCTCGGTGCCCCAGGGCCAGACCGGCGCCAACCAGTACACGGTGCCCGCCGGCCAGACCCTGCGCGTCACCGACATCATCGTGCAGAACCCGCAGCAGGATCAGGGCACGCTGGTCATCGCCCGCAACACGAACGCGCTGTTCACGTACAGCCTCACCAACATGTTCGGCGCCGACATCGACCAGCCGCTGCGCACCCCGCTCGAGTTCCAGTCGGGCGAACAGGTCACGGTCACTGTCACGTGCGACGGTGTCGGCGACCTCACCGGCACCGCCTGCAGCCCCAACGTGCTGCTCAGCGGCGTCCTCGTCGACGCCTGAGTTCAGCCCGGTTCCCCCGAACTGGTCAGCACTCCATCAGGGCGCGCCCTCGAAGGCGCATGACCAGTTCGGCCAACGAGGTCCGGTCGAGGGATCAGTCGGTGTCGAAGCGGGGGGAGTTGGCGCCGGCACGCTTGCTGCGTACCAACACCGTCAGGTCGGCCGTGGCCACCTGACCGTCGAGCGTCTGCGCCACCACCGTGCGCGGGCCGGGACGGTCGTTCGGGCGCAGCGTGAACTCCACCACCAGCCCACCGAAGCCGTCGGTGACCGCCGCGACCGGACGACCCGAGCCGTCGGCCCACGACACCGTCACCGGCGTGTTCGGGGCGAACCCCGCACCCACCACCGTGAGCCGGCTCGGCGCCACCGCCACCGTGTTGCTCACCGCGAGCTTCGGCTCGTAGTGCGCCTCACCGCTGACCAACATCGTGGTGTACGAACCGTCGACGGTGGACACCACCACGCTCGCCGTGCGCAGGCCCGCACCGGTGGGCGTGAACACGATCTCGAGGTTGCACGTCTCGGCCGCCGGCACCGTGCGACCGCTGCACTCGTCGTTGCCGACCACGAAGTCGTCGGGGTTCGAGCCCTGGATCTTCACCGACCGCACACGCACCGGGTTGAACGCGACGTTGTAGATCGAGAACACCATCGGCTCGTCGCGGCCGCCCACGATCATCGGGTGGGCCTCGGCGCCACCGGGGCTCGGCGCCAGCGCCGGCTCGCCACCGAACCCGGTGAGCTCGGAGGTCATCTCCATCGCCCCGAACCCGGCCTCGGCCACCTTCAACGTGCCCTCCGTGCGCCCCGCGGCGAACGGCATCAGCATCAGGTTCACCGTGCACACGCCACCCGGCGGCACCGGCACGTCGACCTGGTCGACGCACGTGCCACCGCTGATGAGGAAGTCGGGGTTGTCGACCTCCACCGTGTGCGGGATGAACGACGACGGGCCACGGTTGGCCAGCACCAGGAACCACTCCGGACCCGGATAGCCGACGGCCACCGTGCCGAGGTCGAGGTTGGCGAGGCTGAGCACCGGACGGTGCTCGACCACCGCGATCTGCCGACCGTCGGCCGGGAGGTTGCCGAACACCTGGCCCGCGAGCGTGTCGAACACCACGACGCGACCGTTGGCCGACACCCGCGGGTTCGAGTTCGCGGCCGGCGCCGGCGTGATGCCGTCGGCCAGCGTGCTCACCCGCTGCACCGTGCCAAGGGCCGGCACGCTGACCACGATGTCGCCGTCGAGCGCACCACCGAGGTCGCCGTTGCGGGTGGGGAACAGGTTCGTGGCCCGGCTGACGTAGAACAGCTCGTCGCCCGATCGGCCGAGCGCCGGCTGCGTGGCGCCGAGGTCGGCGGCCACCGGCGGCTGCGCCGGATCGCCCGGCGCCCGGCTGCCCAGGTCGAGCGAGCCGTCGGTGCGGTCGTACAGGTACACCTGCGGCAGGCAGCCGGGGTTGCACACCGGCAGGGTGGCGCCCGGCACCAGGTTGGCGGCGGTGGACACGAACGCCACGTAGCGCCCGTCGCCCGACACCGCCGGTGTGCTCGCCTCGCCCGACTCGCCGGCCGGCGAGAGCGAGATGCGGCGCACATTCGTGTTGCGATCGATGTTGGCCCGGTCCCACACGTACACGTGCGACGTGGCGTAGCCGCCGGGCTGCTGGCCCGTGCTCCACTTGCCGAGCGCCAGGCTGGCATCGGCATCGGAGGTGAACGCCACCACCGTGCCGTCCTCGCTGATGGCCGGCTCGCGGATGCCGAGGTACCGGAACGTGGTGTCGGGCGCCGCACCCGGGCTACCCGCCACCGGCTCGGCCCGGCCCGGCTCACCGAGCGGGATGGTGAGGTCGACCACCGTCACCGCGGTGATCTCCGGCGCCACGATGCTGAACCGGTGCGTGTACGCGATGACCGCACCCTCGCCCGAGATGGCCGGGCGGTACCGCGGGCTGACGTTGTCGGCCGCGCTCGACTCGAACCCCGAGCCACGGGTGGTGGACACGAGGTCCCACTCGCCCGGCTCGCCACCGCACTCGGCGAGGCGCTGCGTGTACACGTCCCAGCGGTCGCCCTGGTCGTCGTCGCGGAACAGGTCGTACGGGGCCTCGGTGATGACCGCCACGTTGCACCCGTCGGCGCTGATGACCGGCCACACGCTGTTGCCCGGGCGCACTCCGTCGGCCAAGCCGGTGAGCTCGGCCACCGTGCCCGCCTCACGATCCTGGATGAACGTGGTGCTGGTGCGCGTGTCGGCGGCATCGAGCGGCTTACCGGCGAACACCACGAGACGACCATCGGCCGACACCGACGGGGTCTGCGAGAACACCGCCGCGGCGGGCGGCGTGGTGAGCTCGGTCTCGTCGGCAGCGGGCGCGCGATGACCAGCGGCGGCGTGGGTGACACCCACCACCGTCACGGTCGAAGCCACTGCGCCCACGAGGAGCCAGCGGCGCGCACTGCGCGTGCCGAACATGCTGCGTTCTCACTCCCGCCCGGTCGTTGGAACTGCCGGGAAGTCTAGGTCCTGGAGGACAGGTACGTCACCAGGGTGTCGACCAATCCTCTCAGTGAATGATCGGTCGCCACCAGGGAAATCTTGAGGCCGGCGGCGGTCGCGGCAGCCGCCGTCTGCGGGCCGATGGCCACCACGATCGGCGGGGTCGCGGTGCCGAACACCGCCACCCACGCGCGGGCCGCGGAACCACTCGCGAACAGCACCGCATCGGCCGACAGCGCGGCCAACTGCAGGCGCGCATCGGGCTGCGCGGGCACGGTGCGATACGGGGCGCTCACCGTGACGTCCCAGCCCTTCGCGCGCAGGCCGTCGGCCAAGGTGGGCTCGGCGTCGACCGCCTGCACCACGAGCACCCGGCCGGGGCCCGACGGGAGCTCGGCCAGCAACCCGGCCGCGCTCTGCTGCGCCGGCACCAGCGTGGCGCTCACACCACCGTTGAGCAGGGCCGATGCGGTGGTGGCTCCCACCGCGGCCACGTTCGCCGGCGCCGACGTGTGCGCGGCGAGGTACTGCTCGGCACCGTTCGGCGAGCTCACCACCAGCCAGTCGAACGCCGACGGTTCCAGCTCGCGCAGCGCCGCCGCGGCCTCCGGCACCACCACCTGCGCCACCAGCGGCACCACCACCGGCACCGCGCCCTCCGCCTCCAGCAACCCGGCCAACGACCCGGCCTGTGCCGACGAACGCGTCACCACCACCCGCCGGCCGTGCAACACGCCGGACGAGGTCGACACCGGTCAGCCCGCCCCGAGCCGGTCGCGCAGGTCGCGCGCCAGGGCCGCTGCCACCGTGCGGCCATCGGCGCCCACCGCCACCGTGTCGGCCACGTGCCGGCCCGACGCCGGATCGGCGAGGAACCCGTGCAGCACCCCGTCGACCGCGTGCGCCGCCACCGGTAGCGAACACCCGGTGCCGAGCTCGGCCAGGAATGCCCGCTCGGCCTCCACCGCCGCACGCGTCGGCGCATGGTCGACCGCCGCCAGCAGCGCCGCCGTGGCGTCGTCACCCTCGCGGCACTCGATGGCCACACAACCCTGGCCCGGCGCCGGCACGAACTCGGGCACCGGCAACGCCTGCGCGATGCGATCGGTGATGCCGAGGATCTCCATCGCCGCGACCGCCATCACCAGCGACCCACCCTCGGGCAGCTTCGACAGGCGGGTGTGGATGTTGCCGCGCAGCTCCACGAACGACAGGTCGGGCCGCACCGCCTGCAACTGCGCCCGCCGCCGCACCGAGCCGGTGGCCACCGTCGCCCCCTCGGGCAGGTCGGCCAACGCCCGGCCCACCAGTGCGTCGCGGGCGTCGCGGCGCGCGCAGAACGCCGCCAGCTGCAACCCGTCGGCGGTGACCGACGGCAGGTCCTTCGCACTGTGCACCGCGAGGTCGGCGTGCCCGTCGAGCACGGCACGCTGCACCTCCTTCACGAACACGCCCTGCCCGCCGATGGAGTGCAACGGCACGTCGGTGCGCTGATCGCCCAACGTCTCCACGAACACCAGCTCCACAGCGACGCCCGGATGCGCGGCCATGAGCGCATCGGCCACGGCCTGCGCCTGCGCGGTGGCCTGCGCACTGCTGCGCGTGGCGAGACGGACGACGGTCACGACGGGCCCGGCAGGCTCAGCCGAGGTCGAACAGCTCGCGCACCGCGGCCGCGTTGCGCTCGCCCTGCGGCGTGCCCGCATCGTCCTTCAACCGCACCGACACCTGGTGCAGCAACTTCGCGACGATGCCCTTCGTGAGCGCCT
>Ga0172374_1002316_pt1 | contig 12164 bp, 10 predicted proteins | sample LakKiv3m_FD_114536 | JGI IMG/M metagenome (GOLD analysis project Ga0172374, IMG submission 114536) | Freshwater microbial communities from Kabuno Bay, South-Kivu, Congo - kab_092012_10.3m | ecosystem: Environmental > Aquatic > Freshwater > Lake | place: Democratic Republic of the Congo... | reverse complement strand
GTGGAAGACGATCGCCGTTTCCCTGCGGAGGATCGCGCGGAGCGCGGCGTAGGCGCGGTCGTAGAACGCCCCGAGAATCTCGAGCGGAATCGTCCAGTGCGGCTCGTTCAGGACCTGGATCGAATGGAGCGCGGGATGGTCGCGGTAGCGCTCCGCGATCGCGGCGAGCACGGCGACCGTGAGGTCGACGTTCGCGGCGTCGAGATGCCACGAAAGCACGCCCTCGATCCCGCCATTGTCGAAGCCGTTCTGCGACCCCGGCGCGGTATGGAGGTCGAGCATGACCTGCATCCCCTCGGCGGCGATGAAGTCGAGCGCGCGGTCGAGGTACAGGAGCGGAGAAACGTAGGGGTACGGAGCGGGGAAGCGGTCGGGAAACAGCCACCACGGGATCGGGATGCGCACGAGGTTGATGCCGCGGGCTTTCAGCCAGCGGATGTCTTCGGGGACGATCCACGTCTTCCAGTGTTCCTCGAGCGCTTTCGCTGCCTCGGGGTGATGGGTCACGAACGAGGTTTCGCAATGCTTCGGGATTGCGACCGGCGAAGCGTCGAACAGCGCCGGCTTCATCCAGCGCTCGAGCACAAACCAGCCGCCGAGGTTGACGGCGCGAATCTTGTCCATCGTCATTTCACGGCGAGCACGGTCGTGATCGACCGCGCGGGCGACAGCGCCGTGCGGTCGACGCCGTCGGCGTTGAAGGTGTAGGTCCGGGCTTCGGCCGTGACGTTCATCACGACCAGGACGAGGGTGCCGTCGGGGTTCTCGAAGGCGATCGCCGACAGGTTCGGGTCTCCGCCGGCGGTTCCGATCCGCACGGCGCCGGGCTTGACGAACTTGGAGAAGTGGCCGATGTAGTAGTAGGACGATTCGGGGATGATTTTCTCCGGGAAGATGTCGAGGATGATCGGTGCGTCGCAGACGTTGTTCACGTGGTTCGGACCGCCGAGGTTGTCGAGCCAGAGGTTCCAGTCCATCCAGCCTTCGCACCAGTTCGACAAATCGCCGATGATGTTGCGGGCGTAGCGTTCGCCGGATTCCCAGGTATAGCGGTGCATGTGGAAGTTCTCGACGCAGCCCTCGGTGAAGACGAGATGCTTGTCCGGATAGAGGTCGTGCGTCTTCCCGACATTGGCGAATTCCTCCGAGACGTACCAGTGGAACGCCGTGCCCCAGACGTATTTCGCGGCTTCCGGATCGGTCAGGATCGGCTTCACGTGATCGAGCATGACGTCGCAGTTGTGGTCCCAGACCATGATCCCGACATCGGACACGTCCGACTTCGCGATCGTCGGTCCGAGATGGTTCTTGACGAAATCGCGTTCCTGCTCGCCCGAATAGATGCAGGAGTCCCAGCGCTGGACCGCCTGCGGTTCGTTCTGGACGGAGATCCACCTGACGGTGAGTCCGGCCTTGCGGTATTCCTCGACGAAGCGGACGTAGTAACGCGCCCAGGAGTCGGCGAAGCGTTCGAGCAGGTGGCCGCCGCGGATCGGCGAGTGATTGTCCTTCATGAACGCCGGCGGCGTCCACGGGGATCCGAGCAGGGAAATCTTCCCGCCGGCGATCCGTTCGGCTTGCCTCACGACGGGGATCACGTACTTGCGGTCGCGGGAGATGTCGAACGTCTTCAGTTCGGCGTCGCCCTCCTCGATGTAGGTATAGCTCGAGAGGGAGAAGTCGCAGCCGTGGATGGAGACGCGTCCGAGCGAATACCCGATGCCCTCCACGGGATCGAAGTACATCCGGATCGCCTGTTCCCTGACTTCCGGGGAGACGCGGTAGAGGTTGTAGCAGGCGGATTCGGTGAAGGCGCCGCCGAACCCGATGATCGTCTGGTAACGCGTCGCGCGATCGATTGCGAGGCGGGGTGCTTTCAGGTTCTGCGCGACGATGAGGCTGTCGACCTCGGAGAGCCGGCTGGGGGTGTCTTTGGCGGTGAGGACGGTTCTGATCATGGTGGTCTCCTTCTCGTTTATGTAACTGTTTACACAACACTATTATACTGTCTTTCCCGGAGCGATGCAACCCCCAAAGAAAGGGACGGAAAACGAAAAAAGGCCATAAGGCCTTTGATCATTCTTCGACGATGCGGTAGTAGCGCACGTAGTCGATCGCGAACTCCGCGGGATACTGGGCGGGATCGATCGCGCCGCCCCAGGTTCCGCCGATCGCGAGGTTGAGGATCAGGTAGTAGGGCTTGTCGAACGGCCAGCCGCGCTCGTCGTCGACGAATCCCGGCTCGTTCTTCTCCCAGCGGTGAAAAGAGACGCCGTCGACGAAGAACTCGATCGCGTCCGCGGTCCAGTCCATCGCATATTCGTGGAACGCGGAGGTGACCCCGGGACGCGGTTCGAAATGGGTCCGCTGCGTCCTGATCATGTGGTTGTACAGCTCCGTGTGGAGGCTCACGTGGATCGTCTCCATGTGGTTCGTGACGTGCTCCATGATGTCGATTTCGCCGCACTTCGGCCACGGGACGCCCGCCTTGCGGTCCGTCGGCAGCATCCAGATGGCGGGCCAGGTGCCTTTCGCGGACGGGATCTTCGCGGAGACGGCGATGCGGCCGTACTGGAACTGCTTGCGGCCGAAGGTCGTCAGCCGGCAGGAGGTCTGGGGTGCCCCCAGATACTCCTCGATCACGCCCGTGATCACGAGCAGCGAATCCTTCACCTCGACGTTGCGTCCGTCGGTGTAATACTGCAGTTCGCCGTTGCCCCACTTCTTGGCGCCGACATCGTAGTTCCACTTGGCCGGATCCGGTTTTCCCGGGACATCGAATTCGTCCGACCAGTCCAACACGTACTTCTTCATCTTCATACCGCCTTTCCGAGAATCGCCGTGATCGTGATCCCGCGCTCGCAGTCCCTGCGGGCGACGGTGAACGCCGCGGCGTTGACGTCATGCACTTTTCCTTCGTAGTCGACCGTCTTCACGACGTATCTGCCGAGCTCGCGTCGTTCCGGATTCCGGACGACGAGACGGCAGGTTTTCCCGCCGGCGATGAAGGCGCAGGAGGCCTCGTCGCCGTCGAATTGCGCGAGCGCGAGCTTCGGTTCGATGATGAAGTCGCCGCCCGACCCGCGGATTCCGAACACCCGTTCGACATGGGCGATGACCGTCCATGCGGCGGATCCGGTGAGGTAATGGTAGACGCCGCGGCCGCGGGCGTCGACGTACTCGGGGATGCCGGGAAGGATGCGGCAGCGGTCGACGTCGGACATGTAGGCGTATTGCGCGTCGAGGACGGCATTGCCTTCGCTCGGGAATCCCGCCGCGAAAAGGCCATAGGCGTACATCACCGCCATGTGCGAGAAGAGCGCCCCGTTTTCCTTGTGCCCGTAGGCGAAGCCGGCGAAGCGGCCGAGCTTGAGGTTGCCCCCGGACAGGTCGGTGTTGAGCCGGACGAGGCCGGTGACCGGATCCTTGAGGCGGGCGTTGACGGCCCGGACGATCATCGGCACGCGTTCGGCGGGCACGAGCCCGGACAGAAGCGGGAACACCTGGCCGGTGAGCGTCATCCGGACGTCGCGATCGGCGCAGCCGTCCGACGGCTTCCCGTGATCGTCGTAATAGCCGTTGTACCAGCCCTCGCCGTTGCCGGCGTCGATCCATTCGCGTTCGTTCAGGAGTTTCTTCCAGTGTTTCGCCTTGCCCTTGAGGTCGCCGATGAGATCGATCACGTTCATCCGCACGACGGTGCCGGAGATTGTTCCGACGACGGATCCGAAATAGGCGTCGCGGACGGTCCGGAGCGCTTCGGGCGTGCCGACGAGCGGTTTCTCGAGCGTTCCGAAAAGCACCGACGTCTCCTTCGCGAGTTCGAGGCTGAAGAGCCCTCGCGTTTTGCGGAGATGGTCGAGAAGGTCGGCGAGACGGGCAAGATTGCCGGCGTACATCGCCGTGAAGGCGACCGTTTCGCCGCGCTCCGACGCCATGTCGAGGCCGTCGTTCCAGTCGGCCCCCTCGAGCCGGACGCAGCCGTGGTCGCCGACATTGAAGAAGGGAATCACGTTCTCGAGGAGAAGATGCTCGAGGACGGTGCCCTCGTATGTCTTCCCGTTCGCGTCGGCGAGGAGATTGTCGCCGTTCTGGACGAACCGCGGATCGACCGCCTTGGTGTAGTGGGAGAACTTGTCTTTCCAATAGGGGATCTTGACGAACAGGAGGTCGAGGTCTCCCGTGCGCTGGATGTAGAAATCGGTCGTGAGGTAAGGCCAGGCGCCGTGATCCGACCAGACGCGGACGATGTTGTTCCGGTCGGCGACGAACTCCCCGGGGGCGAGGCCGACGATGGTGGCGTTCGATCCGTCGATGCGGATCCCGCGGAGGTTGTTCACGATGCCGGCGCGCGCCGATACCGGATCGAGGAGCGCGAGCGCGAGCGAATCCTGCCAGAGATCGCGCCAGCCGCGGCCGCCGCGGCCGTAGTCGTGATGGGGCAGGAACGAGCAGCCGTAGATGCGGCGCATCACGGGCTGGATGCCGACCCACCGGAGCCACCCGGAGCGTTCGGGCGAGGAGACGCGCATCTCGACCGGACCGACGGCGCGGCGCCAGTAGTCCAAGGTCTCTTCGAACTGACGCTCGAACGAAGCGAGGGAGAGCCGCATCGCCGCGAGTTTCGCAACGTTCTCGATGCCTTCGGCGATGAAATAGCCGGCGACGATGCTTAGCGTTCCGTCCTGCGGGAGGATGATCTCGGAGAAACCGAGTCCGCCGAGCGCTTCATAGCCGGAAGCGACGGAGCCCGGACGATGAGGCGAGCGTGCTTCTCCGACCGGAACGGCGGGGAGGAACATGTCGCCGCCCTCGCCGACGAATTCCTCGCGGATCGGCCAGCGGTCGGATACGCCGGAATGCCGGTCGGATATGGCGAAGACGCCGTAGGCGGTCCGGTTCGGCAGGTGGCCGCGTTCGTCGAAGGAAAGCGTCGGTTCGTTGACGATGCCGCTTTCGAGCACGTGGACGCGGTTGAGGAGCGCGGTGACGTGCCGGTGGTCGCGGAGGTTGTCGGCGCTTCTGCCGAAGAGCGGGAAGGCGACGACCGGTTTGACCGCGAGCGGACGGCCGCTGCGGTTCGTGAACACGATCCGGTGCAGCTCGACGTCTTCCGGAGCGCTCGGGACGAACGAGGTGACGGCGACCGCGAAGAGCGCATTTTCGCGCGTGATGGTCTGATAGACGAGCCCGATCTCGAGGTCGGTCCGATCGGGAGACAGTTTCTGCAGGGGGGTGTTCCCGGAGACGTTGTAAAGCGCTCCGTCGACGCGGAAAAAGACGTTGCGGCAATGGTCCGAATCGTTCATCGTCTCCTGTGAAACGGGCGCGGTGGCGAAGTGGTTCTGGTCGATCTTGAGATCGCCGCCGAGGTGCGGGGTGATCGCGGATTTCATGCCGTGCTCGTTGAAGAGGGGCAGGTAGAGATGGCTGATGCCGTCGGCTCCGGACAGCGTGAAACGTCCGTCCGGGGCGAGCGTGGTCTGATGTCTGCTCATGGGATTACCTCGAGTATGTAACCGTATACATAATAGTATTATATCAATTATATCATGAGTCGCGCGTACGTGTAAACAGGAAAAGCGCAAAAGAAAAACCGGAGGGCGCGGTCGCGCCCTCCGGATTCCGGAATGGAATGGATGATCAGGCTTTGATGAACTGGTCGACGCCGAGGACGAAAATCGTCGCCCCGCCGACCTGCACTTCGACCGGCGTGGACGAAAAAATGCCGAATTCGCTCGAAATGGCGTTCGGGACCAGTTTGGTGCGGCGTTTCGACATCTCGCTGATGACCTGGACGCACTTCTCGACCTGTTCGTCCTGAACGCCGACCAGGATGGTCGTGTTGCCGCTCATGAGGAACCCGCCGGTGGTTGCCAGCTTCGTCACGAAAAAGCCTTCCTTGATGAGCGTCTTGATGACCTTGCTCGCGTCTTCGTTCGAAACGATCGCCAATACCAGTTTCATAGTTCAGCACCGCCTTTTGGAGTATTTTATCACAAGAAAACGGAAAGTGAAAGGCCATTCTCGAAAAAAACCGCGCAAATGCGCTCCCTTGTTACATCCGTACCGTCTGCCGGAAAGAAAAAACAACGCAATTTTGCGTTGTTTCATCATCCGATCGATCCGGTCATCTCGAGCTTGATGAGCTGGTTCAGTTCGACCGCGTATTCCATCGGAAGTTCGCGGGCGAACGGTTCGATGAAGCCCATGACGATCATTTCGGTCGCCTGCGCCTCGGTCAGGCCGCGGCTCATCAGATAGAAGAGTTCCGCCTCGGACACCTTCGAAACGGTGGCTTCGTGCTCGATCTGGCCGCGGAAGTTCCTGACCGCGTTCGTCGGCACCGTGTCCGAGGAAGACTCCGCATCGAGGATGATCGTGTCGCACGTGACCTTGCTGCGGGCGTCGAAGGCGCGCGGACCCTGGGTGACGAGACCGCGGTAGTTGACCTTGCCGCCTTTGGCGGCGATCGACTTCGAAATGATCGTCGAGGTCGTGTTCCGGCCGAGGTGGATCATCTTCGCGCCGGTGTCCTGGATCTGGTTCCTGCCGGCGAAGGCGATCGAAATCGTCGTCCCCTTCGCGCCGTCGCCCTTGAGGATGCAGGACGGATACTTCATGTTGAGGCCGGATCCGATGTTCCCGTCGATCCATTCCATGTGGCCGCGGGCTTCGACGACGGCGCGCTTGGTCACGAGGTTGATGATGTTCGTCGACCAGTTCTGCACCGTCGAATACCGGCAGTATGCTTCTTCCATGACGAAAATCTCGACGACCGCGGCGTGGAGCGAATCGGCCGAGTAGATCGGCGCGGTGCAGCCTTCGACGTAGTTGAGCGAGGAGCCCTCCTCGACCACGATGAGAGTGCGCTCGAACTGCCCCATCCGTTCCGTGTTGATGCGGAAATAGGACTGGAGCGGCTTGTCGATCCTGACGCCCTTCGGGAAGTAGATGAACGAGCCGCCGCTCCAGACCGCGGTGTTGAGGGCGGCGTACTTGTTGTCGGTGAACGGCACGGCCTTGCCGAAGTACTTCCGGAAGATGTCGGGATACTCTCTGAGTGCCGAGTCCGTGTCGAGGAAGACGACGCCGGCGTCCTGCAGTTCCTTGATCGTGCTGTGGTAGACGGCTTCCGATTCGAACTGGGTGGTCACGCCGGCGAGATACTTCTGCTCCGCCTCGGGTATGCCGAGCTTGGCGAAGGTGTCCTTGATCGTTTCCGGAACGTCCTTCCAGTCCTTTTCGACTTTATCCGAGGATTTGATGAAATAGACGATGTCGGAAAAATCGATGCCCGAAAGATCCGGACCCCAGGAGGGGTTCGGCGTCCTGACGAACGCTTCGTACGCTTTGAGGCGAATCTCCGTCATCCAAGATGGTTCATCCTTGATGCGGGAGATGTCGCGCACGGTGTCCGCGGACAGGCCGCGGACCGTCGCATAGACGGTCTTCGCGTCGGTCGAGAATCCGTATTTATAGTCGCCGACGACGTTGTCCGCCGTCGGTTTTCCGGCTTCCGCCATGATGTTCACCCGTTTCTTATTTCGTTTCGCCGAGGGACCGCACGAACGCCTGCCAGGCGATCGAGGCGCATTTGACGCGCGCCGGAAACTGGCGGACGCCGGCAAACACGGCGGCTTCCTCCAGATCGACGCTTGCATCGAATTCCTTGTTCGACACCATTTTGAGATAGTTGTCCGCGATCGTGCGCGCCGTATCCGCCGTCTTGCCGATGACGGTTTCGGTCAGGACCGATGCCGAGGAGCAGCAGATGCTGCAGCCGTGTCCGTCATGCCGGGCGTCCTTGACGACGCCGTCCCCGAGCAGGGTCTGGATCGTGATGTCGTCGCCGCAGGATGGATTCTTGATGTGGACCGTGGCGTAGACGGGGTCGGAGGACAGACCCTTGTTGCGCGGATTGCGGTAGTGTTCGAGGATGATTTCGCGGTAGAGGTTTTCCAGATCGGCCATGGTCGCTCCTCAGTAGCCGACGCCCTGGAAGAAGCGGACGGCTTCCTTCGCCGTCTCGACCAGGCGGTCACAGTCGGCGTACGAGTTGTAAAGATAGAACGATGCGCGCAGGCACGCCTCGATGCCAAGCGCCTTGATCAGGAGCTGCGCGCAATGGTGTCCGGCGCGGATGCAGACGTTCTTCTCGGCGAAGAACGTCGCCGCGTCGTGGGCGTGGACTCCGTCGACGTTGAAGGCGATCACGCCGGTGTCGGCGGTCGGGTTGTAGATGACGATGCCTTCGAGCTTCTTCAGCTGCGTATAGGCGTAGCGGCGCAGCCGCACGACGTGGTCCTCGATCGCCGCAATGCCGATTGCCTGCAGCCGGTCGACCGCCGCGGCGAGTCCGATGGCGGACGCGATCGGCATCGTTCCGGCTTCGAACTTGTAGGGGGCGTCCTTCCACGTCGAGGCGTCCTTTCCGACTTCGTCGATCATCTCGCCGCCGAATTCGACGGGTTCCATCGCCTCGAGGAGGGCAGACTTGCCGTAGAGAACGCCGATGCCGGTCGGGCCGAGCATCTTGTGGCCGGAGAAGGCGAGAAAGTCGACGTCGAGCTTCTTCACGTCGATCGGCAGGTGCTGGATCGCCTGGGCCGCGTCGGCGACGACGACGGCTCCCGCGGCGTGAGCGAGGGCGATGATCTCCGGAAGCGGCGTGACGTATCCCATGACGTTCGAGACGTACGTGAGGGCGACGACCTTCGTCCTGGGGCCGAGGACGGACCGGAATGCGTCGACGCCGATGCGCTTCTGTTCGTCGAGCGGTACGAACACGAGTTTCGCTCCGGTCTTCTTCGCGACCGCCTGCCAGGGAAGGACGGAGGAATGGTGCTCGAGTTCCGAAACGACGATTTCGTCTCCCGCCTTCACATGCGCGGATCCGAACGACTGTGCGACGAGGTTGAGCGCGGCGGTGGCGCCGCGCAGGAAAACGATCTCGGTTTCCTCGGCGCCGATGAAGCAGGCGACCTTGGTGCGGGCTTCTTCGTACAGTTCGGTGGCTTCCTGGCTGGACGCGTACATGCCGCGGTGGATGTTGACGGACAGGTCGCGATAGTAATGGTCGACGGCGGCGATGACGGAGAGCGGCTTCAGACTCGAGGCCGCGCTGTCGAGATAGACGACGTTCTTGCCGGCAATCTGCGGAAATTCCTCCCGCCACGGGTTCTTTTCCATCAGTCGACACCTCCCAGTTTCTGCGCGAGCGCCCGTTCGACGAGCTTCCCGCTTTCAGGACCGGAAAACGCCGCCAGGAACGGCGCCGTATATCCGGAAACGATGAGACGCTTCGCCGTCGCCGGATCCAGGCCCCGCGACGACAGATAATACAGTTCATCCGCGTTGACGCGTCCGATCGCGCAGCCATGGCCGGCTTGGACGTCGAATTCGTCGATGAGGAGTTTGGGTGAAACCGTGATCGCGGCGCCATCGCCGAGGATCACGCCGCGGTTCTGCTGGCGGCAGTTCGCGCCGGCGTTGCCTTTCGCGATCGCTCCGGTGACGTCGAAGCCGATCGACGCGGCATCGGACGCGACGAGCGAATTGACGAGATCGGTGATCGTGCGCGGCGCTTCGTGGCGGACGTCCTGAAGCGCGTCCATGGCGTCGTTTCCGGAGAGCACGGCGAGCGTTTCGGACCGGAACGATCCGCCCTCGCCGCGGACGGCGGCCTTTTCGCGGACGACGGACGTTCCCGACTGCAGGAAAACGGTCGTGAGCGCGATGGATGCGCCTTTGCCGACGGAAACGAAACGGGTGAAGGAAGTGGACTCAGACTTGCCCGCGATGATGCACGCGATGTCGGCTTCGGCTCCTTCGTCGGCGATGATGTTCATGTTCCACGTCGAAGTCGGGGACGGGAAAAGGAAGAATCTGATGCCGGTCGGTTCCCCCGCCTTGAGGCGGACGGTGAGCGCCTCGCCGGTTCCCGCAAGGACGATCGACGCGGGTGCGGACTGCCGTTTCGAGCCGAACGTGAAGCGGGCACCGGACTTGAGGGCGGCGAGCGTTCCGGTCTTCAGACGGTCGTCGGTCCGGCGCGGAGTGCGCAGGAACAGATCCGGAACACCATCGAAAAAGCGGGGCGGTTTCATCGAAGCGGCCTCACTTCGCTGGCGATTTCGTCGCGCAGGTGCCGAGCGACACCGGTTTCTTGCGCTCGTCGAAATCGTCGATCCCGAGTTCTGCCTTGAGCCAGTCATACCCCTCGGAATCGATCTTCCTGATGAGTTCGCGGCCGCCCGTCTTGACGATCCGGCCGCGGATCATGATGTGCACGACGTCCGGGACGATGTAATCGAGGAGCCGTTCATAGTGCGTGATGAGAACCATCCCGAGCGTCGGCGACTTCATCGCCGTGACGGCTTCGCCGACGATGCGGAGCGCATCGACGTCGAGTCCCGAGTCGATCTCGTCGAGGAAGGCGATCTTCGGCTGCAGCAGCTGCATCTGCAGGATTTCGTTGCGCTTCTTCTCGCCGCCGCTGAACCCCTCGTTCAGATAGCGGTGCGCGAGCCCGGAACCCATCTTGAGTTTCGCCGCGGCGTCCTCGAAGGCGAGGATGAACTTGCCGACGCGGAGCCGCTTGTCCTGCGGCAGGCGCGCCTGGACGGCGGTCTTGACGAAGTCGAAGTTGGTGACACCGGGAACCTCGACCGGATTTTGCATCGCGAGGAAGAGTCCGGCGCGGCTCCGTTCGTCGACCGCCATGTGCGTGACGTCGAGCCCGTCGAGCAGGATTACTCCCGATTCGATCGCATACTTCGGATGTCCCATCACGGCGGAGGCGAGGGTTGACTTGCCGGTGCCGTTCGGACCCATGATCGCGTGCGTTTCACCGCCGCGGACGACCAGGTCGATGTCTTTCAGAATCATCGTTCCCTCGACGGAAACGTTCAGTTTTCGAATGGTAAGCGTGGCCATTTTCATCCCTCCGGAACACCCCATATTGTACCGTATTCCACCCCGATATGCAAAAATAATCACCTGCATTCGAAAAAAAAGGGAATCGGCGGCCGATTCCCTTATTTCTCGATGACTTCGCTTCCGAGGATCTCCGGACTCCTGACGTGCTTGATCGCGGTGAGGTCGAGCAGTTTCCGGATCAGCGTGAGGAAGATGAACGAGAAGACCGACAGGACGATTCCGAGCGCGTAGGCACCCATCCCGAAGCAGAGCCCGATCATCGCGCCGAGCCAGAGCGTGGCGGCGGTCGTGAGCCCGTAGATGCCGTTGGAGGTCTTGAGGATCGTCCCGGCGCCGAGGAAGCCGACGCCCACGACGACCTGCGCGATCACGCGCTGGCGTTCGAGGTTGACGACGATGTCGCCGGAAAGAGCGAGGTCGAGCGCCTCGTGGTAGAGGTATTCCTGGAGGATCGCGATCCCGCAGGCGCCGAAGGCGACCATCAGATGGGTCGTGACGCCGGCGATCTTGTGGCGCATCTGCCGTTCGATCCCGATGAGGCCGACGAAAAGCGCCGTCAGCCCGAGACGGAGCATCATTTCAAGGAGCGACGGATCGCTCTGAAGCCATTCGAACGCGAGGAACCTGTTCATATGATCACCTTTTCGATTGCTTCGCCGACGCATGCGGAAAGCGCTTTACTTCTATGGAATTCTTATTATAACAGAACGAATTCCGATTTACAAGACTCATTTCTCGACTTTCCCAAAAACAAAAAAGACACGGTCGGTACCCCGTGTCTTTCCTGGTTTCGCTGGATGTTGCGGTCACTCTCTGGGAAGCAGTTCGCTGATGACGAAGTTGTCGAAGGTGAGCGTCGCGGCGCCGTACTGGCCGACGCAGGCCGTCAGTTTGAGGTTCGCTTCGTACGCGACGTATTCGACGACGACATGGTTGTCGCCGACGCCGAGGGTGACGAGGATCGGAATGTTCGCGACGTTGTCGGTGGTGGTCAGTTCCATCGAGAAGGTGCCGGCCACGGTGGCGTGGATGTCGAACTCGATCCTGTAGGTACGGCCTGGCACGACGTCGAGGAGCGGATCCGTCGGACGGTAGGACAACTGGATCGACCAGACGTAGTCGCCGGTGCCGAGCGTCTCGAGGACGACCTTGCCGTCCACGACGCTGACGTTCGAGCCGACTTCCGTCGTCCAGGATCCCTGACCGATGGTGTTCCACGTGCC
>Ga0172374_1002314_pt1 | contig 12167 bp, 12 predicted proteins | sample LakKiv3m_FD_114536 | JGI IMG/M metagenome (GOLD analysis project Ga0172374, IMG submission 114536) | Freshwater microbial communities from Kabuno Bay, South-Kivu, Congo - kab_092012_10.3m | ecosystem: Environmental > Aquatic > Freshwater > Lake | place: Democratic Republic of the Congo... | reverse complement strand
CGCCGCCGTCGCGCTGTCGGTCGCGCCGGCGGTCGCGCTGACGGTCGCGCTGTCGTTCCTCGGCGCGCTGCTCGCGATCGCTGCCCGATGACGTTCCGGGGGTCGTGCCGGACGCCGGCGTCCCGGGGTCGTCGGCCGGCGCGTCACGCAGGATCACCGGGCTGTGGTCGGCGGGCGGAGGTGCTCCGGGCGAGACGAGCGATCCGGCGACGTAGGCCGTCACCGGCACCACGACCGCCAGGAGCAGCAGCACCTTCGTCACCGGACCCATGCCGCGATGGTGGTCGCCGATCGTGGCGCGTGCGTGAGACGTGGATGAGAAGGCTCTTAGGATCCGCTCGTCGCGGCCGACGAGCCGTCCGTCGCAGCGCGCGCGTCGACCCCCTCGTCGCCGTGGGTGACGCGTGCCACAGTGGGCGCATGATCGTCCCCTTCAGCGTCACCGACTTCATCGAGCGCGCCGCCGCCGTCTACGGCGACCGGACCGGGTTCGTCGACGAGCCCGACCAGCCCGCCGCGTCGCTCGGCACGCTCACCTACGCCGAGGCGTACGCCCTGTCGCTGCGGCAGGCGGCGAGGCTCGACGAGCTCGGCATCGGGGTCGGCGACCGGGTGGCGATCCTCAGCCACAACTCCGCGCGGCTGCTGACGTCGTTCTTCGGCGTCTGCGGGTCCGGCCGGGTGCTGGTGCCGATCAACTTCCGCCTGCGTCCCGACGAGATCTCCTACATCGTGGCGCACTCCGGTGCGCGGGTGCTCTACGTCGACCCCGAGCTCGTCGACTCGGTGCGCGACATCGACGTCGAGCACCGGTTCGTGCTCGGGGAGGACGAGTCGATGTTCGCGGCGCCCGGCACCGAGCCGCGCGCATGGAAGCCCGACGAGAACGCGACCGCGACGATCAACTACACCTCCGGCACCACCGCTCGACCCAAGGGCGTGCAGCTGACGCACCGCAACCTGTGGACCAACGCGGTGACCTTCGGGCTGCACGCGGGGGTCACCGACCGCGACGTCTACCTCCACACGCTGCCGATGTTCCACGCCAACGGGTGGGGGATGCCGTTCGCGATGACCGGGCTCGGCGTGCCGCAGGTGGTGCTGCGCAAGGTCGACGGCGCCGAGATCCTGCGCCGGGTCAGGGACCACGGCGTGACCGTGATGTGCGCCGCCCCGGCCGTCGCGGCCGCGGTGCTCGAGGCCGCCGCCGACTGGGAGGGCGAGATCCCCGGTCGCGACCGGGTCCGGATCATCATTGCCGGCGCCCCGCCCCCGACGAAGACAGTCGTGCCGGTGCAGGAGGAGCTGGGCTGGGAGTTCATGCAGATCTACGGCCTCACCGAGACCTCGCCGCTCCTCACGGTCAACCGTTCACGCGCCGAGTGGGACGACCTGTCCGCGGAGGACCGGGCGGCCAGGCTCGTGCGCGCGGGGGCGCCGGCCATCGGCGTACGGCTGCGCACCGACGAGCACGGCGAGGTGCTGGCGCGCTCCAACGTCATCCTCGAGGGCTACTGGGAGCGGCCCGACGAGACGGAGAAGGCGCTGGTCGACGGTTGGTTCCACACCGGGGACGGCGGCGTCATCGGCGACGACGGCTACCTCACGATCAGCGACCGCAAGAAGGACGTGATCATCACCGGCGGCGAGAACGTCTCCTCGATCGAGGTCGAGGACGTGCTCTTCTCCCACCCGGCCGTGGCCGAGGTCGCGGTGATCGGCGTGCCGAGCGAGAAGTGGGGCGAGACCATCAAGGCGCTCGTCGTGCTGGCCGACGGCGCGACTGCGGACGAGGCCGAGCTGATCGCGTGGTGCAAGGACAAGGCTGCCGGCTACAAGGCGCCGACGTCGGTGGAGTTCCGCGACGAGCTGGCCCGCACGGCGACCGGCAAGCTGCAGAAGTTCAAGCTGCGCCAGCCCTACTGGGAGGGCCAGGACCGTCAGGTCAACTGACCGTCCCCCGCCCACTAGCCTTCGGGGCATGCCCAGCCTCGCCGACGTCGTCGACCTGCTGCACTCCTGGTACCCGCCCGGCACCGCCGACTCGTGGGACGCCGTGGGCCTGGTGGCGGGCGATCCCGACGCCGAGGTCGGCCGGGTGATGTTCGCCGTGGACCCGACCCTCGAGGTCGCCCGCGAGGCGGTGGAGTGGGGCGCCGACCTGCTGGTCGTGCACCACCCGCTCTTCCTGTCCCCGGTCAGCTCGGTCGCCGCGACCACGCCCAAGGGTCGTACGCTGCACGCCCTCACCGCCGGCGGCTGCGCGCTGCTCACCGCCCACACCAACGCCGACCAGGCGGCGTCGGGGGTCTCGGAGTCCCTGGCCCTCGCGCTGGGGCTGGGCGACCTCGCGCCCATCCGGCCCGCGCTCTCTGCTCCGCTCGACAAGGTCGTCGCCTTCGTGCCGACGGCGTCCGCCGAGGCCGTGCGGGTGGCCATGACCGACGCCGGAGCGGGCCGGCTCGGTGAGTACGACTCCTGCACGTGGACCGGGACCGGTGAGGGCCGCTTCCGCCCGCTGGACGGCGCCGCTCCCGCCATCGGCCGGGTCGGTGACCTCGAGGTGGTCGAGGAGGCGAGGGTCGAGGCGGTGGTCCCGCGCTCGCGGCGTACGGCGGTGGTGCGGGCCCTGCTCGCCGCCCACCCCTACGAGGAGCCGGCCTTCGACGTCGTGCCGCTCGCCGATCCCGGGATGGCGGACACCGGCACCGGACGGGTCGGGTCGGTGGCGGAGACGACCCTCGCCGCCTTCGCCGAACACGTGGCGGCAGCACTGCCCGCGACCGCCCACGGCGTGCGGGTCGCCGGCGACCCCGGGCGGGTCGTACGGCGGGTGGCGGTGTGCGGGGGAGCGGGCGACTTCCTCCTCGACGAGCTCGCCGGCAGCGACGTCGACGCCTACGTCACGAGCGACCTGCGGCACCACCGGGCGGGGGAGTTCCTCGAGCACGACGGCCCCGCCCTGGTCGACGTGGCGCACTGGGCGGCCGAGTGGACGTGGCTCCCCGTGGTGGAGGCTCGGCTGCGCGCGGCGCTGGGCGATAGGGTCGGCACCCGGGTCAGCACGCGGTGCACCGACCCGTGGACGTTCCGCCCCCTAGTCGATCCGAAGTCGAAGCAGGAGAGCCGTTGAAGGCCGATCCCACCCACCAGCTCGCGCTCCTCGACGTCGCCGAGCTCGACCGCCGGGCCGCCCAGCTGCGGCACCAGCGCGCCAGCCTCCCCGAGCTGGCCGAGATCAGCGCGCTGGAGACCGAGCGCACCGCGCTCACCGACCAGGTCCGCGACGCGCGGATCGTCGTCGACGACCTCACCGTGGAGCAGGCCAGGGCCGACCGCGAGGTCGAGCAGGTCAAGACGCGCCGCGAGCGCGACCGCACGCGGATGGACTCCGGGCAGATCACCAACCCCAAGGACCTCGAGCGGATGCAGCACGAGCTGGTGTCCCTCGAGCGGCGCATCTCGACGCTGGAGGACGCCGAGCTCGAGGTGATGGAGAAGCTCGAGGAGGCCCAGCAGGTCCTCGACGGACTCGCCATCCGCGCCGACGACATCGATGCCCGGCTCGCCGAGCTCGTCGCCGCGCGCGACGAGAAGCGGGTCGAGATCGACCGCTCGCTCGACGCGGTGTCCGCCTCCCGGGGTCCGGCGACCGAGGACCTGCCCGACGACCTGGTGGCGCTCTACGAGCGGTTGCGCGAGCAGAAGGGCATCGGCGCGGCCCTGCTGCGTGCTCGCCAGTGCGGCGGCTGCAACATGACGCTCGACGCCTCCGAGCTGTCCCGGATCCGCTCCGCCCCGGCCGACGAGGTCATCCGGTGCGAGGAGTGCCAGCGCATCCTGGTGCGCACCGACGAGTCGGGACTCTGAGAGGCCGAGGCGGCGATGCGCTTCGACGCGGAGCTGGTCGCGGCGCGTGGGCGTACGTCGCTGCGGGCCCGCGTGGCCCGGCTGCGGGCCAAGGGCTGGGTGATCGGCCAGTGCGCGATCGCGGCCGGGGTGGCGTGGTGGGTGGCCGCGGACGTCTTCGACCACACCCTGCCGTTCTTCGCGCCGATCGCCGCCGTGGTGTCGCTCGGGATGTCCTACGGCCAGCGGCAGCGACGGGTGGCCGAGGTGACCGTCGGGGTCGCCCTCGGCGTGTTCCTCGGTGACGCCACCACGCACCTGATCGGCTCGGGCGGTCCGCAGATCGCCCTGATCGTCGCCGCCGGGATGTCCATCGCCCTGCTCCTCGACGCCGGGCAGCTGCTCATCATCCAGGCCGCCGTGCAGGGGATCGTGGTCGCCGCGCTCGCCCCGGCGCCGGGCGACGCGTTCCTGCGGTGGACCGACGCGATCATCGGCGGCGCGGTGGCGCTGGTCGCCGCGACGGTCGTCCCGCGGGCGCCGCTGCGCAAGCCGCGCGACCAGGCGGCCGTGGTCGTGCGCAAGATCGCCGAGCTGCTGCGCTGCTCCGCCGACCGGCTCGGCGACGGCGACGTCGAGCGCGCTCTCGCCGTCCTGCGCGACGCCCGCTCGACCGACGTCCTGATCGGCGAGCTGCGGGCGGCGTCCGAGGAGGGGCTGTCCGTGGTCAGCTCCTCGCCGTTCCGGCGGCGGCACGGCGAGCACCAGCGCCAGCTCGCCGAGCTCGTGGAGCCGCTCGACGTGGCCCTGCGCAACACCCGCGTCGTCGTGCGCCGGGTGGCGGTCGCCTGCTACCGACGCGAGCCGGTGCCGACGTCGTACGCCTCGCTGATGCGCGACCTCGCCGACCTGTCCGACCGGGTGGCCGACGAGCTCGTGGCCAACCGGATGGCGGTCGCGGTGATCGACGACCTCATCTCGCTGGGTCGCGCGACCGCGCAGGTCGAGCACAGCGACGACCTGTCCGCCGAGGTGATCCTGGCGCAGGTGCGCTCGATCATCGCCGACCTCCTGGCGCTGTGCGGGATGGACCCGCTCGAGGCGACCGACGTGATCCCGCTGCGCTGACGGGACCCGCTCAGACCTGGGTGACGACCACGTCGAGCTGGGTGCCCTTCGGGGTGGGGTCGCCCACCTCGACCGTCCAGCCGAGGCGGGTGAGCGCGTCGGCCAGCGCCGCCGGCGTGCGGGGGTCGGCGCCGTCCTCGAGGAGGGCACGCACGATCCGGCCCTTGGTGGCCTTGTTGAAGTGGCTCACCACGCTGCGCCGCCCGTCGGCCTCGTGCAGGACGCGGACGGTCGCCACCCGCCGCGCCAGGTCCTTGCCGGGGCGCCAGAAGGCGGCGTACGTGCTGGAGCGGAGGTCGACGAGCAGGCCGCCGCGCACGGCCTCGGTGACCGCCTCGCCGAGCACCTCGCGCCACGTGCCGGCGACCGACCCGACGCCCGGGAGGACGGCGTCGCCGGAGAGCCGGTAGGCCGGGATCCGGTCGCCCGGCCGGACGATCCCGAACAGGGAGCTGGTCACCGCGACGCGCGAGGTCGCGCGCCGGCGGGCGGCGGGGGTCAGGGTGTCGAAGCCGAGGGCGTCGTAGAGGACGCCGGTGTAGATCGCGTCGGCGCGCGCCGTCGGCGCCTCCTCCAGCGTCGCGTTGCGCTGGACGAGGTCGCGCTGCGCGGGACCGAGCCCGAGCACCTCGACCGCCTTGTCCGGGTCGTCGCGGCACAGGGTGGTGAGCGCGTCGAGCAGCCTCGTCCGGGCCGGGGTGAGCACGGTGGAGGACAGGGACCCGAGGTCGAGCGGCTTGCCGCGTCGCGGAGCGGTCTTGCCCTCGCTGGGCGGCAGCAGGATCAGCACGGGCGCAAGCGTAGGCAGGGCCTGCGTCCACCTCCGGGCTAGGGTCCGGGTATGCCGAGCAACCGTGTCGTGAAGGTCCGTTCGACAGGTGAGAGTATCAGCGCCCAGGAGATGCGGGAGGGCATCGCCGCGATCCAGCAGGAGCTGGGGGTGACGCCCCGGTTCCCCGAGGACGTCGAGCGCGCGGCGGCCGAGGCAGCGGCCGCGCCACGCCTGCCGGAGCTGGACCGCACCGACGTCGAGCTCGTGACGATCGACCCGGAGTCGGCGCGCGACCTCGACCAGGCCATGCACATCGAGCGCTCCGGCGACGGCTACGTCGTGCACTACGCCATCGCCGACGTCGCCGCCTTCGTGGCGCCCGGCGACCCGGTCGACGTCGAGGCCAACCGGCGCGGCGAGACGCTCTACGGCGCGGACTCCAAGGTCCCGCTGCACCCGCCGGTGCTCAGCGAGGGGGCGGCCTCGCTGCTGCCGGACGAGGTGCGTCCCGCGCTGCTGTGGACCATCACGGTCGACGCTGCGGGGGAGGGGACCGACGTCCGGGTGGAGCGGGCCCTCGTGCGCTCGCGCGCCAAGCTGTCGTACGAGGGGGTGCAGGCCGACGTCGACGCCGGGCGCGCCTCGGAGCTCGTCGGACTGCTCCGCGAGGTCGGCGAGCTCCGGCTCGCCCGCGAAGCCGCACGCGGCGGCATCTCGCTGCCGCTGCCCGAGCAGGAGCTCGTCGAGACCGGCGACGGCCACTGGGAGCTGGAGTTCCGCAGCCTGACGGCCGTCGAGATGTGGAACGCCCAGATCTCCCTGCTCACCGGCATGGCCGCCGCGTCGCTCATGGTCGAGGCCCGCGTCGGCATCCTCCGTACGCTGCCGCCGGCGGACCCCCGTGACGTCCAGCGCCTGCGCCGCACGGCCCGCGCCCTCGGCATCGCGTGGCCGGCCGAGCAGGCCCACCCCGACTTCATCCGCTCCCTCGACCCGTCGCTGCCCACCCACGCCGCGATGGTCGTCGCCTCCACCCGGCTGCTGCGCGGCGCCGGCTACGCCACCTTCGACGGCGAGCTGCCCGAGCAGGCCCAGCACGCGGCCCTCGCCTCCGAGTACGCCCACGTCACCGCACCGCTGCGCCGGCTGGCCGACCGCTACGCCGGTGAGGTCTGCGTGGCGCTGTGCGCCGGGACCGAGGTCCCCGAGTGGGTGCTCGCGGCGCTGCCCGACCTGCCCGACACCATGGCGGGCTCGGGCCGGCTCGCCAACCAGTACGAGAACGCGATCGTCGACCTCTGCGAGGCCGAGCTGCTGCACGACCGGGTGGGCGAGCGCTTCGCCGCCGTCGTCGTGGACCTCGACGACAAGGACCGTCGCCGCGGGGACATCACCATCCAGGACCCCGCCGTCGAGGCGCGGGTCGAGGGGACCGGCGACCTGCCGCTCGGCGAGGAGGTCTCGGTCGAGCTGGTGGAGGCCGACCCGAGGGCGCGCAAGGTCGCCTTCCGGCTGGCCTGAGGGGCGTACGGCTCCGGGCGGCGCAGCCGGGTGCTAGCACCAACGGACATCTGTCGACCTGCACCTCGACCCGCCTAGCGTCCTGGTCATCGAGGTCGAGGTCCCCGGAACTCACCGGGACCGACGACCTCCCCGGACCAGGAGAGGAGGAGTCATGGGATTCAGCGCCTACCAGTCGGCCCGTCGTGGTCGCGGTCGTGGTCGCCGCGGCGGCACGTCGACCGGCACCCACACCAACACCAGCTCGGGCACCAGCACGAGCACCCGCACCCGCACCGGTCACTGACCGGTCCTCGGGACGGGTGGGGTCGCTCCCCGCCCGTCCCGACCCCCGTCCCGACCAGCCCTCGACCAGGGGAGGACGCATGGCCCGCACCGCCACTCCCGTCGACGTCGGCCCCCGCGTGCGCGACGTGCTGCGGCGCTTCTGGCCGTACGCCGCCCCGCGCCGCGGCTGGATGCTGGTGTCCCTGCTGCTCGCCGCCATCGGCCCGGCGCTGCTGGCGGGCGAGATCTGGCTCTTCAAGGTCGTCGTCGACGACGTGCTGATCCCGCGCGACTTCGGCCTGTTCCCGCTCGTGGCCGCGACCTACGTCGGCCTCACCCTCGTGCAAGCAGTCTGCGACGGCGCCGATCGCCTGCTGTCCACCTGGCTCAGCCAGCGCTTCCTGGTCGACGTGCGCACGGCCCTGCTCCACCACCTGCAGCAGGTCCCGCTGGAGTTCCTGTCCCGCAACCGGCTCGGCGACGTGATGAGCCGGGTCTCCGGAGACGTCTCCGCGATCGAGACGTTCCTGGTCTCGGGAGCGAGCCGCGCGGTCTCGAGCCTGCTGCAGCTCGTCTTCTTCTCCGCTGCACTCGTCCTGCTCCAGCCGGTGCTGGCGCTGGTCGCGCTGGTGGTCACGCCGCTGTTCTGGGCGACCTCGCGCTACTTCGCCCACCGCCTCAAGGCGGTCGCGCGCGAGCGACAGCGGCTGTCCGGTCGCCTCAACAGCTCGCTGGAGCAGACCCTCAGCACGCTGCCGCTCGTGCAGGCGTACGACCAGGGCGGGCGCGAGGTGGAGCGCTACGTCGTCGAGGCGGAGGGCAAGTACCGCACCGAGATGGCGTCGGCGCGGCTCCGCTCCCTCTACACCCCCACCCTGGACCTGATCGAGCTGGCCGGAGCGCTCGTGGTCATCGGGACCGGCGCCTGGCTGCTGTCCCAGGACCGGCTCACCGTCGGCGGCCTGCTCGCCTTCCTCACCTTCCTCAGCCGGCTGTACGGGCCGGTCCGTGGCCTGGGCAGCACGATCACCTCTGCCTTCTCCGCCACGGCCGGTGCCGAGCGCGTCATCGAGCTCCTCGACGAGCCGGTGCTGCCGCCCGACCGTCCCGGCGCCGTCGCCCTCGAGCGGGGCAGCCACGACGTCGACGTGGCCTTCGAGGACGTCACCTTCACCTATCCGGGTGCGAGCGTGCCGGCCGTCCAGGGGCTGACGTTCTCGGCCGCACCCGGCGACGTCGTCGCCGTCGTCGGGGCGAGCGGTGCGGGGAAGTCGACGCTCGCGGCGCTGCTGATGCGCAGCCTCGACCCCGACTCCGGCTGCGTACGGATGGCGGGCGAGGACCTCCGCGACCTGCAGCGCGCCTCCGTGCGGCGACAGGTCGCCGTGGTGCTGCAGGAGACCCTGCTGGTCGACGGCACCGTCCTCGACAACATCGCCTTCGGGCGACCCGGCGCGTCCCGCGAGCAGGTCGAGCAGGCTGCCCGGGAGGCGGACGCCCACGACTTCATCACCGCCCTGCCCGACGGCTACGACACGGAGGTCGGGGAGCGGGGGCGCCGGCTGTCCGGCGGCCAGGCCCAGCGCGTGGCCATCGCCCGCGCGCTGCTGCGCGACGCGCCCGTGCTGCTGCTCGACGAGCCGACCACCGGGCTGGACGCGTTGTCGGCGCGTCGGGTCACCGCACCTCTGCGCCGGTTGATGGCGGGGCGGACCACCGTCGTGATCTCGCACAGCCTCGCCAGCGTCCGGGACGCCACGCTGATCCTGGTCATGGATCGGGGCCGGGTGGTCGAGCGCGGCACCCACGCCGACCTGCTCGCGCTGGGTGGGCGCTACCGCGAGCTGTGGCACGGGCAGGAACCCGAGCAGCACCCCGAGCAGCACCCGGAGCAGGACGCGGTGCGCGAGCCGGCCGGCGCCGGGACGGTGGGAGCCGCATGAGTGCCGTCGAGTCCGAGCTCCCGGTCGGCGAGCCGCCGGTCCTCGAGGAGGGCGCGACGATCGCGCCGGGCTACCGGGTGGTGGAGCTGCTGTCGCGGGGCTCGGCCCTCGACGTCTACGAGGTGTGGTCGGAGGCCCGGCTGTGCAGCTGCGTGGCCAAGACCGTGCGCCCGGACCGTGTCGAGGTCTCGCGCGTGCGGCACCGCCTGCTGCAGGAGGGCTGGCTCCTCAAGGAGCTCGCCCACCCGCACCTCGCACGCGCCTTCGAGACCGTGGAGGGTGTCGCGCCCGTCGTGGTCCTCGAGACCGAGGTCGGGCTGACGCTGGAGGAGATCATCGACGAGCGGGCCCGTCGGCTGCCGGTCGCGGACCTGTGCCACCTCGGGCGCCAGCTGGCCTCGGCGCTGCACTACCTGCACGGCCGTGGCTACGTGCACCTCGACGTGAGGCCGGCCAACGTGATGGGGCACGGCGGCGTCGCGACCCTGCTGGACCTGAGCATCGCCCGTCCGCCAGGACGGGTCCGCCGCGGACTGGGCACCCAGGAGTACCTCTCGCCCGAGCAGGCGCGCGGCGAGGTCGTGAGCGCGGCCTCGGACGCGTGGGGCCTCGGCGTGACGCTGTACGAGGCGGCGACCGGGGTCCGGCCGTTCGCTCCGCAGGACGAGCCCGAGCGGGCGGCGTTCGCGCGCGGCGAATTCCTCCAGCTCACGCGCGGGGCCCCGGCGCTGGCGTCACTGCGGTCGCGGCTGCCCCAGGGGTTCGTCCGGTTCGTGGAGGCCTGCCTGGCCGAGGCGCCCGACGAGCGCCCGGCCGTGCGGGAGATCCACGACGCGCTCGGGGAGTGGGGCGGGGTCCACCTGTGATGCCCAGCCCGGTCAGGCCACCCGGGGGCCGCCCTGCGCGCTGCGGAGCGCGTACATCGCGGACCGGAGACGTACGGCTGCCGCCTCCGCCGTGACCTCGCTGATCAGGGCGACCTCGGCGCACGTGCGGCCCTCGAGGTAGGCGAGCTGCACGACCCGCCTCTCGGCCTCGGGGAGCTCGGCCACCTGGGCCGGGACGTCGCGGTCGGGGGCGGACGTCGAGACGGGTGCGAGCAGGCGTCGTCGGGCGACGGCGAACCGGTGGGCGAGCGCCACGACCCACGCCGTCGCCGTCCCCGTCGAGGGATCGAACGGCCGGGTCGGGCTCGCGAGCTCCGCGAAGGTCTCCCGCACGACGTCGCACGCGACGCCCGCGTCACCGACGACGTGGAGCGCAAGCCCGTGGACGCGCGCGCTGGTGGCGTCGTAGACGGCGGCGAGGGCAGTCCCGTCGCCCGCGCCGGCGCGCACCAGCAGGTCAGCGAGCGGGTCGTCCGCCGGGGGCGTGGCAGTGTCGGTCATATCGGCACTCCGTCGTCGAGAGGGCCTGCGCGCCGAGAGGCGGCGCCAGGTCGTGGCCGACGCTAGCCAGCGCCCCGGCCGCACACACGCGTCGCCCACCCGTCGGGGTGGGCCGGTGCGGCGATGGGAGTGGGTCGGCCTGTAGGCCGGGGCGGGTTCTCGCGTAAGTTGATGTGGTTGGAAGTCGGTGAATATGCCGTCTGACCTGCGGAAACGTGATTTGGAGTGATTGTCCGGAACGGTAGTTCCTGAAATTCTTGCGGACTCTGTGCGGACTGAATCGGCCTCCCAACGGCCTGAGCATGAGGGTCTTCCGGCTTTCGACGCGGGGCCGGTGCGAGGTTGGCACGTGGTACTGCGGGTAGTACCATTGACGCATGGCGTCTCTGGCCAGTCTCGTCGCCGCGATGCGCCGCAACCAACAGAACGTCGCCTACAACGATCTCCACAAGGTGTGCGAGCACTACTTCGGGAGACCGCGGCAGTCCGGCACCTCTCATGCCGTCTTCAAGACCCCGTGGCCGGGCGATCCCCGGGTCAACATCCAGAACGACAAAGGCAAGGCCAAGGTGTACCAGGTGCGCCAGGTGCTGAAGGCAATCGACAAGAAGGAGGCCATGTGATGCAGACGGATACTCGACCCGACGTCTCGCACTACACCTACCGGGTCTCGTGGTCCGCCGACGACGCGGACTACGTCGCGACCTGCGTCGAGTTCCCCTCGTTGTCCTGGCTGGCAGGTTCTCAGGTCGAGGCACTCCAAGGGCTCGAGCAGTTGCTCGCAGACGTCGTCGCGGACATGGCTGCGACAGGCGAGCAGGTGCCTGAGCCATTCGCCGACCGCAGCTACTCGGGCAAGTTCAACTTGCGAGTGGGGGAGAACTTGCATCGCGAGCTCGCGATCCATGCCGCGGAGGATGGCCTTAGCCTGAACCAGTACGTCGTCCGAAAGTTGACGGCGGCCGGCTGACGAGTAGTCACCCGAAGTCACCCATGCCGGATGGTCGTCTCCATTACTGTGCGGGCATGTTTGCTGATCCCGTCATGACCCAGCTACGGGCATTCGTTGCCGAGCGGGACTGGGACCAGTTCCACAGTCCGGCGAACCTGGCCAAGTCCATCTCCATTGAGGCGGCCGAGCTGCTCGAGTGCTTCCAATGGTCGGACGTCGCCGAACAGGACAGGACAGTCGCCGAACTCGCCGACGTCCTCACCTACTGCTTGCTTTTGAGCGACAAGCTGGGTGTCGACGCTGGCGACATTGTGCTCGCGAAGCTCGAGGAGACGAAGAGGAAGTAT
>Ga0172374_1002313_pt1 | contig 12172 bp, 11 predicted proteins | sample LakKiv3m_FD_114536 | JGI IMG/M metagenome (GOLD analysis project Ga0172374, IMG submission 114536) | Freshwater microbial communities from Kabuno Bay, South-Kivu, Congo - kab_092012_10.3m | ecosystem: Environmental > Aquatic > Freshwater > Lake | place: Democratic Republic of the Congo... | reverse complement strand
CGCCGGTCGTGACCCCCGACTCGGACGACGCCGGAGCGGTATGGGTGCGCTCGTGCGGCCCTGAGTGACATGGATGCACCCAGCAGGGACGGCGTACAGTTCGCGGGCATGGGGTTCACGGGGTTCTCGCCGGAGGCGGTCGCGTTCTACGAGGGGTTGCAGGCCGACAACTCGCGCACGTACTGGCAGGCCAACAAGGCGGTGTACGAGTCGGCGGTGCGGGCACCGTTCATGGCGTTGCTCGACGAGCTCGAGGCGTACGGCCCGTTCCAGGTGTTCCGACCGTACAAGGACGTGCGGTTCAGCAAGGACAAGACCCCGTACAAGGAGAACATCGGCGGCTACGGCGAGAGCGAGGGCGGCGCCGGGTTCTACGTCGCGTTCAGTGCCACCGGCATGTTCGCGGGCAGTGGCTACTACTCGATGGCGAGCGATCAGCTCGAGCGGTTCCGCGACGCGATCGACAGCGATGCCACCGGTGCCGAGCTCGCGCAGCTCGTTGCGGCGGTGGAGAAGGCCGGCCTCCGCCCCGGTGCGATGAGCGAGCTGAAGACGGCGCCGCGCGGCTACCCGAAGGACCACCCGCGCATCGAACTGCTCCGCCGCAAGGGGCTGATGGCGGGCCGCGAGTTTCCGCTCGCGAAGTGGATGTACACCAAGGCCGCGGTGGGCAAGGTGCGTGAGGCGTGGGAGGTGGCGGCGGAGATGAACGCGTGGCTCGACCTGCACGTCGGGCCCAGCACGCTGCCGCCGGAGGACTGGCGGCGCTGATCCGTCGGGCCGCTCAGGGCACGGGCAGCCACACCAGCGCGCTGTGCAGCACCGACACGTCGGTGCGCTCCAACGGCACCGACACCGTGGTGATGTCCATCGCCACCGCGTTCCACTTGTCGGTGATGGCCTGCACCTCGTCGACGAGTTGCTGCTCGAGGTCGGCCAGCTGCTGCTGCAGCGCCTGGATCTTGTTCTCCTGCGCGCCGAGTCGGGCGTTGGCGGCCTGTGTGGTGGATCGGCGGCGCGATGCCGTGCCGAGCATGCCACCACGCGAGCGCCGACCACCGAGGAAGCCATCGAGGATGGAGCCGGCAGCCGACATCAGCTCGTCGTTGCGTTTGCCCTTCGCCTGGGTCTCCAACACGTCGGCCCGGTCTTCGGCCGTGGCGAGTTGCTGCTGCAGGCTCTTCAGCTTCGTCTCGTACTTCGTGCGCAGCTTCGCGGTCTCCGCGTCGGCCTTCGCGTCGGCGGCGGCCTGGCAGCGCAGTGCGAACGCCTCAGGCGTCTCGCCGGGTCGACCGAACACCTTCAACGGCTTGTGGGCGAGCATGTCGACCGCGCGACTGCGTACCAGCGAGTCGATGAGGTCGCGCTGCACCCGCGTGTAGAACGTCTTCTGGTGCAGTGGCGCATCGGGCAGCCGGTAGGTGCACTGCGGCGGTGCGACGCTGCGCAGGTCGCGCTCGTCGTAGTCGACGTCGGTGGGGCGGCTCGCGTCGACCTGCGCCGACAGCGGGAAGAGCACCGCTTCGAACTCCTGGTCGTGCACGAAGCCGGCCTTGTCGTCGTCGAAGCGCATCGCGATGCGGAACAGCAGCGCGGGCTCCCACGTGGCGCCGGCCGGGTCGGCGCCGACGTCGCCCAGCCAGGGTGCGGCCGGGTCGACCCATCGCACCGCCACGTCGTCGGCGATCCGTGGCATCACCGGCGAATGATCGGAGCCGACGGTGTCCGTCGCTGCCGTGGCGGATGCGGGTACCGGCGCCGGTGCTGCGGTGCCGGGAGCCGGCGGCGGCAGGGTGGGTGGCGGGAGCGGTGCGGGCGTGGGCGTGGGCGCCGCGGTCGCGGGAGAGGGCGAAGCGGTCTTCTGATCGGCCATCAACATGGCGATCTGATCGCGGGTGAGCGGGCCGCGCAGGTAGCTCATCGCCCAACGCGTGGTGAACACCTCGGGTTGGTCCTTGCCGGCGCGGCGCAGCACGAACTCTCGCTTGGCGAGGCCGCTGATGGTGTCGCCGACGGCCTTGACGTCGACGCCCCCGCTGGCCGCGCTCATCCCATCGAGCAGACGGGCCTTGTCGCGGTCGGTCTGCAGGCGGCCGATCATCCAGGTGCCGGCGTTCGACAGCGCCTTGTAGTCGACATCGACCGGGTTCTGGGTGCTCAACACGACACCCACGCCGAACGCACGTGCCTGCTTCATGAGCGTCATGATCGGCTTCTTCGTCGGTGGCGCCGCGGTGGGCGGCAGGTAGCCCGCGACCTCGTCCATGTAGAGCATGGCGCGCAGGTCGGTGGTGCCGCTCTGCTTGCGCATCCAGGTGACCAGCTTGCCGAGCACCAGCGTGGTGACGAACTGCCGCTCCTGGTCGCCGAGGTGCGCCGTGGTGACGATGGCGCAGCGCGGGCGGCCGTCGGGGGCGTGCAGCAGTCGGTCGATGTCGAGTGCCGTGCCGCTCATCCAGGCGGCGAACGAGGGGGAGGCCAGCAGCCCGTTGAGGCGCATCGCCAGCGCGGTGCGGTCCTTCGGCGGGAAGAACTGGTCGAGGTCGAACACACCGAGCTTGCGCATCGGCGGCTGCTGCACCATGCCGACGAGCGTGGGGAGATCGAGGTCGCGGCCCGCGCCCCACTCGTGCATCACGAGGTTGCTGAGCAGGATGTGCTCGCGGCTGGTGAGCGGATCGGTGTCGACGCCCACGAGCCCCAGGAGGCCGCTGACGAAGCCCTCGATCTCGTCGCCGAGGATCTCGGGGTCGGTGACACCCGCAGGTGCAGCGAGCGAGCCGACGATGTCGAGGCCGACGCCCGCAGTGGAACCCGGGGTGTAGATGGTGAACTCGGCCGCGGCACGCAGCGCCGCCACTCGCTCGGCGGTGATGCCCCAGCCGGCGAGCCCCTTCGTCCACGTCTCGGCCTGCGCGGCGGCGAACTCGGCCACGGTCTGGCCCGCCTTCTGCGCGTCGCCCTCGTTCACCCACGGCTCGAAGTCGGTGGGTGCGAGCGCCGGGAAGGTGAGGCAGAGGTTGGTGAGGTCGCCCTTGGGGTCGATGAGCAGGGTGGGGACGCCGGCCGACAGCGCCTCCTCGATGAGCACCACACCGAGGCCGGTCTTGCCCGACCCGGTCATGCCGACGATGACGCCGTGGGTGGTGAGATCTCCGCTGGGTACCGAGGTGGTGGCGTCGGTGCGTTGGTGCTGCGCGGGATCGATCTGCCCGCCGAGGAGGAAGTCGGCCATGAGCCGAGACGCTAGCTAGCGCAGCGTGATGCGGTAGGCGCAGCGCTGCCCGCCGTCGAGGAGGTGCTGCTCGCGGGCGACGTGCACCTCGGGCCCGAGTGCCTTCTGGAACAGGTCGAGCTCGGCGCTGCACAGCCCACCGCAGTGGTCGGCGGCGTTCTGGATGGGGCAGTGGTGCTCGACCAGCTCCACGTGGTCGTCGGCGGCCACGGCCTCGGCGAGGTAGCCCTCGGCGCTGCGCAGGGTGGCGAGCCGCTGCACCTTCTCGGTGATGGTGGCGGCGCCGTCGAGCACGCCCTGGTAGCTCGCGAGCTGTCGCTCGGCGCGGGTGCGGACCACCTTGTCGAGCGCTTCGTCGCCCAACGCCGTGCGGATCGACGTGAGCAGCTCCACGCTGAGGTCGGCGTGGCGGTCGGCGAACAGTGCGCTCGCCGCCGGCGTGAGGCTCCAGTGGGTGGGCGGCCGTCCCCGGCCGCTGTGCGCCGCAGTGGTGCGCTGCACCAACTGGGCGGCCTCGAGCGCCTCGAGGTGCTGGCGGATGGCGGTGTCGGTGAGGCCGAACTCGGCCGCCAGTTCGGGGGCCGTGACCGTGTCGGCCCGCTTCAACCGCTCGACGATGCGGCGCTTGGCGCCGGACAGGTCGTGCGTGGTGCCGTCGGCTCGATCGGACATGTCGCCAGGATAGCGATTACCAAAGCCAATGCTTGGAGAAAGACGTTCGCGCGAAGCCGCCCGCTCTTTGACAAAATGTCAACCATGACGTCCCACCCCGGTGCCACGGCCGACCCGATCTCGCACGCGCTCGAGAACCAGTTCGGCCTCGCCGACCGTGTGGTCGACGCCGCCTCCCTCGACAACAGCGTCGCCCGCTTCCGCGAGCGCGGCATCGTGCTGCCCACCTTCGCCCAGCTGGCCGACCCGTCCACCGTCGACCCCGCTCTCGTCGGCGACGCCCCGAAGAACGGTCCCGACGCCCGCAACCTGTGGCGGGTGCACTGGTACAACGACCTCGCCGGCAACCGGGTGAGCGTGCCGGACCACATCGTGCTGCCGAGCAGCCTCACCGGCGTGGCGAGCCCCATCATCGTGGCCTTCGGCGACCGGTTCCCGATGATCACCGCACACAAGGTGCTCGCCGCGTACGCCTGCCTGGCGCCCCGCGTGGTCACCGGCCAGTTCGACCCCACCCGGCACCGCGCCATCTGGCCGAGCACCGGCAACTACGCGCGCGGTGGCATCGCCATCAGCCGCATCATGGCGTCGCGCGGCGTGGCCATCCTGCCCGCCGGCATGAGCCAGGAGCGCTTCGACTGGCTCGACCAGTGGTGCGAGAACCCGAAGGACGACGTCATTCGCACGGTCGGTACGGAGAGCAACGTGAAGGAGATCTACGACGCCTGCAACGAGTTGGCGAAGGATCCCGGCAACTTCGTGCTCAACCAGTTCTGCGAGTTCGGCAACCACCTCGGTCACTACGAGGTCACCGGTCGTGCCCTCGCCCACGTGTTCGAGACGGCGAAGGCCGCCAGCGGGCGCGAGCTGCGACTCGCTGCGTTCACCAGTGCCACCGGCTCCGCCGGCACCATCGCTGCGGGTGATCGGCTGAAGGACCTGTACGGCACGAAGATCGTGGCGGTCGAGGCGCTCGAGTGTCCCACGATGCTCGAGAACGGCTTCGGCGAGCACAACATCCAGGGCATCGGCGACAAGCACATCCCGCTCATCCACAACGTGATGAACACCGACGTGGTGGTGGCCGTCAGCGACCGCGCCACCGACCAGCTGTATGCGATGTTCAACAGCGACGACGGCCTCGGGTATCTGAGCGACCGTCGTGGCGTGCCCCAGCAGGTGCTCGCCACGCTGCAGCACTTCGGCCTGTCCGCCATCTGCAACGTGCTCGCGGCCATCAGCACCGCGAAGGCGCTCGACCTCGGTCCCGACGACGCCATCGTCACCGTGGCCACCGACGGTGCAGCGCTGTATCCCAGCGAGTACACGAAGATCACCGCCCGCGACTTCGGCAACGGGTTCACCAACCTCGATGCCGCTCAGGTGTGGGGCGAGCACCTCGCCAACGTCACCACGGCGCACACGCTCGAGCTCACCGAACGCGAGCGCAACCGCATCTTCAACCTCGGCTACTACACGTGGGTCGAGCAGCAAGGCACCCCGTTCGAGCTGTTCGAGGCCCGTCGACAGCAGTCGTTCTGGCGCGATCTGCGCCGCTTCGTGCCGGTGTGGGACGAGATGATCGACGAGTTCAACGCCCGCGTGGCGGCCGGCTGATGAGCCACTGGCGCTGCGCCGTCTGCGGCGCCGAGACCCCGATCGATCAGCCGTTCACCTGGCGCTGTCCCTCGGCCACCGACGCCGACCGCCACCATGCGCCGCAGTTGGTGCAGGCCATCGCCCCGTTGCGGTCGAACGGTGCCGACAACCCGTTCCTGGCGTTCCGGCAGTACCTCGCGTGGGACGAGTTCGCTGCATCGGCCGGCCTCGACGAGGGGTCGCGCATCGCGCTGGTCACCGAACTCGATGCAGCCGTCGCCGAGGTGAGCGGCACCGGGTTCGTCACCACGCCGTTCCACCGTGCCGACGCGCTGAGCGACGCGCTCGGTTTCCACGTCGACGGCGGCGTGTGGGTGAAGGACGAGACGCACCATGTCGCCGGCAGCCACAAGGCGCGCCACCTGTTCGGCATCCTGCTGCACCTCGTCGCTGCCGAGCGCACCGGCCTCGCGCCGTGGGGTGCCGAACGGCCACCGCTCGCCATTGCGTCGTGCGGCAACGCGGCGCTGGCCGCGAGCACGCTCGCCGCAGCGGTGCACTGGCCGATCCGGGTGTTCGTCCCGGTCGATGCGAACCCCACCGTGGTGCAGCTGCTGCACGACCTCGCCGCGGAGGTGGTCACGTGTCCGCGGCTCGCCGGCGACCCGCCCGGCGACCCGTGCGTCCATCGCTTCCGTGAGGCCGTGACAGCGGGAGCGGTGCCGTTCAGCGTGCAGGGCACCGAGAACGCCTGGTGCCTCGACGGTGGCCGCACCATCGGCTGGGAGATGGCCCGTCACATGGAGGAGTCCGTCGAGGGGCCGCCGTTCGACCGCCTCTTCGTGCAGGTCGGTGGCGGCGCGTTCGCCGCGTCCGTCGGCGCCGGGTTCCGGATGAGCGGCATCACACCGCGCCTGCACGCCGTGCAGACCCACGCCTGCGCGCCGCTGTCGCGTGCCTGGGAGCTCGCCGACTCGGTGGGCGGTCCGCGTCATGTGGCCGAGCACTGGGGCGACGTGATGTGGCCATGGGAGCACGTCGGCCACTCGGCCGCCGACGGCATCCTCGACGACGAGACGTACGACTGGCTGCCCGTCGTGCGCACGATGGCCGACGGCCACGGCTCACCGGTGGTCGCGTCCGAGGACGACGTCGTGCGGGCCAACGAGCTCGGCCGGCGCACCACGGGCATCGACGCCAGCGCCACCGGCACCGCGGGCCTGGCCGGACTGCTCGCGGTGCGCGACCATGTGGCCGACGATGAACGCGTGGTGGTGATCTTCAGCGGGGTGCGGCGATGAGCATGCGACGGTGGGAGAGTGCGGTCGAGCAGCAGATCGCCGAGGGCATGCGTCGCGGTGAGTTCGCGAACCTGCCGGGCACGGGGAAGCCGATCGAAGGGCTGGCCGCCGACCACGACGAGGACTGGTGGCTGAAGGCCAAGCTGCGCGCTGAACGACTCAGCTACCTGCCGCCCACCATCCGCATCCGCAAGGAGGTGGAGGAGGCGCGCGAGGCCATGGCAGCCGCGTCGAACGAGTCGGTGGTGCGACGCATCGTCGACGACATCAACGTGCGCATCCGCGATATCAACCGCCGCGGCGCCGAAGGGCCACCGTCGACGGTGATGGTGCTCGATCCGGACGCCGAGGTCGCGAAGTGGCGTGCCAGGATGACCGAGTGACCGCCACTCGACCCAACATCCTGGTCGTGATGTACGACCAGCTCACGCCCGGCGCGCTGGGGTGCTACGGCAATCCCGCCACGAAGGCACCGAACATCGATCGACTGGCCGCTGGTGGGGTGGTGTTCGACGCGGCGTACACGAACAGCCCCCTGTGCACGCCTGCCCGGTACTGCATGATGACCGGTCAGCTGCCGTCGGCCACACGCGGCTACGACAACGCTGCCTACCTCGCCAGCACCATCCCCACGTTCGCGCACTACGCGAGGGCGGCCGGTTACCGCACCGTGCTGTCGGGGAAGATGCACTTCGTCGGCCCCGACCAACTCCACGGGTTCGAGGAGCGCCGCACCACCGACATCTATCCGGCCGACTTCGGCTGGACACCCGACTGGCGAACACCGGACGAGCGCATCGACTGGTGGTACCACAACATGGACAGCGTCACGGGCGCCGGCGTGGCCGAGGTGACCAACCAGTTGCTGTTCGACGACGAGGTCGGGTTCCAGGCGGTGCGTGCACTCCACGACCTGGCCCGGGCCGACGACGGCCGCCCGTTCCTGCTGGTCGCCAGCTTCACCCACCCGCACGACCCGTACGTCACACGACGCGAGCACTGGGACCGGTACGAGGGCGTCGACATCCCGATGCCGGTGGTGACGGCGGACGAGGTCGAACTCGACCCGCATTCGCAGCGGTTGCGTGAGGCGTGCGCAATGGCTCGCACCACCATCAGCGACGACGACGTCCGTGCGGCCCGGCGCGCCTACATGGGCAACATCAGCTACGTCGACGACTGGACCGGCACGCTCACGTCCACGATCGATGCGCTCGGCCTCGCCGACGACACCGTCGTGGTGCTGCTCGCCGATCACGGCGACATGCTCGGCGAGCGCGGCCTCTGGTACAAGATGAACTTCTTCGAGGGTTCCACCCGCATCCCGTTGGTGGTGCATGCGCCCGCACGCTTCCCGGCGCGCCGCGTTGCGACGCCGGTCTCGCTCGTCGATGTGTTGCCCACCATCGTCGAACTGGCCGGCGGATCGGCCGACGATGCGGTCGAACCCCTCGCCGGACGGTCACTGCTGCCGCTCTGTGCCGGGGCCGACGAGGACCGGACCGTGGTGGGGGAGTACACGGCCGAAGGCGCCTGCGCGCCGATCGTGATGATCCGGCGCGGCGACTGGAAGTTCGTGCACTGCCCGGCCGATCCCGACCAGCTCTACGACCTCGCTGCCGACCCGCACGAGAGGGTGAACCTCGCCGCTCACCCCGAGCACGCCGATCTGGTGGCCGTGCTGCGCGACGAAGTGGCGCGCCGGTGGGACCTCGAGCAGTTGCACGCCGACGTGCTGGCCGACCAGGCCCGCCGTCGCCTCGTGGCCACGGCGTTGCGCACCGGGCGGTTCACGCCGTGGGACCACACGCCAGGACGCGACGCGTCCACCGAGTACATGCGCAACCACCTCGATCTCAACGACGTCGAGCGCGGTGCCCGTTGGCCGCGGGCGGGTGTGGTCAGACCTCGTTGAGGCGACCGTCGGCGACGTCGTACACGAAGCCGCGAATGTGGTCCTTGTAGGCCACGAACGGGCTCAGCTGCAGTCGTTTGATGCTCTGGCGCACGTCGTCGTACGGGTCGAGGAACGCCTCCAACGCCCACCACGGACGGATGCCGACCTCGCGTTCGAGCTCCTGCTTGAACTCGTCGACGCTCACGCCTTCGAGCCCGCAGTTGGTGTGGTGGATGAGGATGATCTCGCGCGTGCCGAGGCGGCGCTGGCTGAGCACGAGCGATCGGATGACGTCGTCGGTGACCACGCCGCCGGCGTTGCGGATGATGTGGGCGTCGCCGTGCTCGAGCCCGAGCATCTCGAAGATGTTCATGCGACTGTCCATGCAGGCCACGATGGCGAGGTGGCGCCGCGGCCGGACGCCGAGCCCCTCGTCGTGGAACCCCTCCACGTAGCCGGCGTTGTTGTGCAACAGCTCGTCGGCGTTGGGGCGGAAGTCGGGGTCGCTCATCCTCGGTGACGGTAGCGTGTGGCGACATGAGCGACATCACCCGTCCCATGGCCCTCGACAGCGGCATGGATCCGCGTCTCGACGTGTTCAATCGCCTGCTGAAGAACCGCGTGGTGATGCTCGGCACCGACGTCAACGACGACATCGCGAACCAGATCTGCGCCCAGTTGCTCTACCTCGAGGGTGAGGATCCCACTGCCGACATCTGGCTGTACATCAACAGCCCCGGCGGGTCGGTCACGGCCGGCATGGCCATCTACGACACGATGCAGTTCGTCAGCTGCCCCGTCGCCACGGTGTGCATGGGCATGGCGGCCAGCATGGGGCAGTTCCTCCTCACGGCCGGCGCCACCGGGAAGCGCTACACGCTGCCGAACGCCCGCATCATGATGCACCAGCCGCTCGCAGGGCTGCGCGGCCAGGCCACCGACATCGCCATCCAGGCCGAGCAGTTGGCGTACACCAAGCGCCGCATGGCCGAGCTCATCGCGCAGCACTCGGGCCAGCCGATCGAGAAGATCCAGGCCGACAGCGAGCGTGACCGCTGGTTCACGGCGGAAGAGGCGAAGGCCTACGGCCTGGTCGACCACGTCATCCTGCGCCGCGGCGAGATCGTCTGACCGTCAACCGCCCACGGAACTGGGCGGTGCCGTGCTGGGTGGCACGGTGGTGGTGACGGGCTTGCCCTCGCCGATCCGCACTCCGCACAACGTGAACGTGTAGTCGATCACCTTGTTCGCCGATGGCTCGTTCGACCGTGCCGTGTCGGCGATGCGCTGCATCGCGTCGGCGTCGCTGGGGTCGACCGTCGACGCGGTCTCCATCGCCGCCATCAGCCGGTCCCATTCGGGTTGCACGGCGAGCGGCGCGGCGTCGGCGACCGTGCGCCACGCGTCGAGCAGCGCGTCGACATCGGCCGAATCGGTGAGCGGCGGGGTGTTGAGCGCCGCCAGGTGGTTGCCCACCTCGGTGCAGTAGCGGCCCTCCGACCGGTCCTGATCGTCGGCGCACGCGGCCAGTCCCACGGCCGAGATCACGAACACGGCCATCGCCGACGAGCACTTCATCGGCGGCGATTCTCGCAGCAGGCGACGCAGATTGTGTGTCACGCCTCGCGCCGATAGGTTCGGCCGCACCGTCGGGGAACCGGTTGCCGTTCCCTCCAACCCGTTCCGGCGCACTGCGCCAAGGTCGTTGGAGGAGGCGCCATGCTGGCTGCCGTTCGTTCCGCCACGTTGTTCGGTGTCGAGGGGCGCCCCGTCACCGTCGAGGTGCACGTCGCCGGGGGTCTGCCGTCGTTCCAGGTCGTCGGGCTGCCCGACGAGTCGTGCCGCGAGTCGCGCGACCGCGTTCGAGCCGCGGTGCTCTCGAGCGGGCTCACTTGGCCGGCCAAGCGCATCACGGTGAACCTCGCCCCGTCGAACCAGCGCAAGGGTGGGTCGGGCCTCGACCTTGCCATCGCGGTGGGTGTGCTGGCCGCCGATCAGCAACTGTCGCCGACGGCCCTGCAGGGGATGGGATTCCTCGCCGAGCTCGGCCTCGACGGCAGTGTGCGCGGCGTTCCGGGCACGGCGCCGATGGTGGCCGCCCTGCGGATGGAGCACCCCGACACCCGGCCGGTGGTCTCGGTGGCGGGCTTCCGCGAGGCCCAGGGCGTCGCCGGTGGCGACGCACTCGTTGCCGCCACGCTGCTCGACCTGGTGCTCGCGTTGAAGATGGAGGTTCCTTGGCCCGACCCGCCCGAGCACGAACTGTGCGACGACGAACCAGCGCCGCCCGATCTCGCCGACGTGCGCGGCCAGGTCATGGCACGAACGGCGTTGGAGGTGGCGGCAGCCGGTGGGCACCATCTGCTGCTGGTCGGGCCGCCGGGATCGGGCAAGACCATGCTGGCGCAACGACTCCCGGGTCTGCTGCCGCCGCTCGAACCGGGGCTCGCACTCGAAGCGACCATGGTGCACTCGGCGGCCGGCGTGCGCTTGCCGGCCGGTGGTCTGGTGCGGCGACCACCGTTCCGTGCACCGCATCACAGCAGCTCGATGGTGTCGCTCGTGGGTGGTGGCAGCTCAGCGCTCCGGCCGGGCGAGATCTCGCTCGCCCACGGTGGGGTGCTGTTCCTCGACGAGTTGGGTGAGTTCGCGCCCGCAGTGCTCGACGGGCTTCGTCAGCCGCTCGAGGAGGGCGTCATCCGGTTGGCCAGAGCGCGTGCATCGGCGTCGATGCCCGCCCGGTTCCTCCTCGTGGCCGCGTCGAACCCGTGCCCCTGCGGCGGTGGAGCCCCCGGCACCTGCGAGTGCGACGAGGCGGCCCGGTTGCGGTACCTCCGCCGGCTCTCCGGGCCGCTGCTCGATCGGTTCGACCTGCGCGTCGCGGTCGAGCGGCCCGGTGTCGACGACCTGCTCGCCGGTGGAGGTGGCGAACCGTCGGCGGTGGTGGCGGGGCGCGTCGCGGTGGCACGCGCTCGCTCGCTCGACCGCATCGGCATGCTCACCGGTGCCATCCCGGCGTCGCACCTCGACGCGCTCGCACCGCTCCACCCGTCCGCGCGTGTCCTCCTGCGCGAACAACTGGAGGCCGAGTTCCTCACCGGTCGGGGCTACCACCGGGTGCGGCGTGTGGCGCGAACACTGGCCGACCTCACCGGCGAGCACGAGGAGGTGCTCGACGAGCACGTCGCCGCAGCGCTGCAGATGCGGGTGCGCCTCCGAGTGTCGTCGCGCGGGTTCGCGGCGTGAGCGCCTGCCCGCCGGCCGGGTACGCGGCTGCGCTGGCCGGCCTGGCGCCCATCACCGTGCAGCGGCTCCGTGCGCTGCTGGCCCACCACAGCCCCGAGGAGGCATGGGCGGTGGTGTGCGGCGAGCACCGTCCGGTCGGGTTGATGGCCGCGGTGCTCGACGACCCCGCTCGACGCCGCCTGTTCCGTGAGGCCGCGGCGCGAGTCGACCCCGCCGCGGTGT
>Ga0172374_1002312_pt1 | contig 12178 bp, 12 predicted proteins | sample LakKiv3m_FD_114536 | JGI IMG/M metagenome (GOLD analysis project Ga0172374, IMG submission 114536) | Freshwater microbial communities from Kabuno Bay, South-Kivu, Congo - kab_092012_10.3m | ecosystem: Environmental > Aquatic > Freshwater > Lake | place: Democratic Republic of the Congo... | reverse complement strand
TCCGTCGTCGACCTCGAACCACGGCTGCACGGCGGCGACGAACTCGAGCGCGATCACGACCGGATCGATCACGCGGTGTACGCGTCGGTGGAGAATCTGGAAGGCGGCCAGGGCGCCCTTGGTGATCGCGGCATGGAGCACCACCACGCCGCCGACGACGGCCGGCACCAGCGGGGTCGGGCTCTGCAGGCCGCTCGCGACGAGCGCGCCACCGAGGATGTACTCGACGAGCTGATGCATCCAGAACGGGCGCTTGCCTGCTTCGGCCATGCGCCGCAGCCTAACGGGTGAAAAATGAACGACCCCGGAGCGCAGGCTCCGGGGTCGTCGGGGGGACGCAGGGTGGAACCCCGCGAACCGTCACATCATTCCCATACCGGGCATGCCGCCACCCATGCCGGCGGGCGCACCGGCGCCGGCCTTCTCGGGCTTGTCGGCCACGAGGCATTCGGTGGTGAGCACGAGGGCCGCGATGGACGCTGCGTTCTGCAGCGCCGCACGGGTGACCTTCGCCGGGTCGATGATGCCGGCCTTGACCAGGTCGACCATCTCGCCGGTGGCGGCGTTGAGGCCGGTCGAGCCGCTGGCGGCCTCGACCTGCTGCGTGGTGACCGCACCCTCGAGGCCGGCGTTGTCGGCGATGAGGCGAGCCGGTGCGATGAGGGCCTCGTACACGGTGCGTGCACCGGTGGCCTCGTCGCCCGTGAGCGTGTCGAGCACGGCCTTGACCGAGGCGCGGGCACGGACGAGGGCGGTGCCGCCGCCGGCGACCACGCCTTCCTCGATGGCTGCGCGGGTGGCCGAGACGGCGTCCTCGATGCGGTGCTTCTTCTCCTTCAGCTCCACCTCGGTGGCGGCGCCGACCTTGATGACGGCAACGCCGCCGGCCAGCTTCGCGAGGCGCTCCTGGAGCTTCTCGCGATCCCAGTCGGAGTCGGTGTTGTCGATCTCGGCCTTGATCTGGTTGACGCGACCCGCCACCTCGTCGGACTCACCGGCGCCATCGACGATGGTGGTGTTGTCCTTGGTGATGATGACGCGCTTGGCACGGCCGAGCATGTCGAGCGTGACGTTGTCGAGCTTCAGACCGACTTCCTCGCTGATGACCTGACCGCCGGTGAGGACGGCCATGTCCTGCAGCATCGCCTTACGGCGATCGCCGAAGCCGGGGGCCTTCACGGCCGAGCTGTTGAACGTGCCACGGATCTTGTTCACCACGAGGGTGGCAAGGGCTTCGCCCTCGATGTCCTCGGCGATGATGAGCAGCGGACGGCCGCTCTTCATCACGGTCTCGAGCACGGGCAGCATGGCCTGGACCGTGCTGATCTTGCCGCTGTTGAACAGGATGTACGGGTCGTCGAGCACCGCTTCCTGACGGTCGGGATCGGTGACGAAGTACGGCGACAGGTAGCCCTTGTCGAACTGCATGCCCTCGGTGAACTCGAGCTCGGTACCGAAGGTGTTGCTCTCCTCCACCGTGACCACGCCGTCCTTGCCGACCTTGTCGATGGCGTTGGCGATGACCTCGCCCACCGATGCGTCGGCGGCCGAGATGGTGGCGACGGCCGCGATGTCGGACTTGTCGTCGACATCCTTGGCCTGGCTCTTGATGCTCTCCACCGCAGCGGCGACGGCCTTCTCGATGCCCTTCTTCAGGCCCATCGGGTTGGCGCCGGCGGCGACGTTGCGCATGCCGTGCTGCACCATCGACTGGGCCAACACCGTGGCGGTGGTGGTGCCGTCACCGGCGACGTCGTTGGTCTTGGTGGCGACTTCCTTCACCAGCTGTGCGCCCATGTTCTCGAACGGATCGTCGAGCTCGACGTCCTTCGCGATGGACACACCGTCGTTGGTGATGGTGGGTGCGCCGAACTTCTTGTCGAGGACGACGTTGCGGCCCTTCGGACCGAGCGTGACCTTGACGGTGTCGGCCAGCTTGTTGACGCCGGCCTCGAGGGCGCGACGAGCCTCCTCGTGGAACTTGAGTTGCTTCGCCATGTGGGTCAGTGACTCACTTCTGGACGATCGCGAGGACGTCGCGGCTGGTGAGGATCAGCAGATCCTGACCTTCCACCGACACTTCGGTGCCGCCGTACTTGCTGTACAGCACGGTGTCGCCGACCTTCACGTCGAGGGCGGTGTGCGCGCCCTTGTCGTCGCTCCAACGGCCCGGGCCGACGGCGAGGACTTCGCCCTGCTGCGGCTTCTCCTTGGCGGTGTCGGGGATCACCAGGCCCGAAGCAGTGGTCTGCTCGGCCTCGTTGGGCTTCACGACGATGCGGTCATCGAGGGGCTTGAGGTTCATGGGTGCGGCCTCCGTTGGCAAGAGCACTCGTATGGATCAGGAACCGACCTCGCACGGTTAGCACTCGGCCGGGTTGAGTGCCAGACTACGCGGCGACCGGGGTCGTTAGCAACCGGAAGCCGAGAGTGCTAACTGCGACCGCATGGGAGACTGGACGACATGGCCGCACCTGGCGACGACGTGTGGATCGAGCTGATCGACGCCGACCCCGCCGTGTTCGGTGGCGCCCCGCGGGCAGCGACCGCCACCCCCGAGCCGGCCGATCGTCCACGTCGCCCCTTCCCCACGCGCGCTGTGCTGCTCGGTGGCCTCGTGTGCCTGGTCTTGGCGGGGTTGGTCGCCGGAGTGTTGGCCTGGAAGCCCTGGTACGACGACCCGCGCATCGTGCTCGACGACACCCGGGTGCGAGCGTCGGAACTCAGCGAGCGACTCGTGTTCGACCCGCCACCGAGCGAGCTGCGGGCGTCCACCGAGCACGGTGACCACATCGAGGCCGCCGAGGCATGGAGCGCCACGTCGGTCGGCTACTTCTTCGCCGATCCGCAGGCGACGTTCGATCCCGACGACGGCGACGACCGCTGGTTCGGCTTCTACGCACGACCGTCCTCCGATCCGCGCACCCCGTTGATCTTCGGGCAGACCACCATCGCCGGCGCACCTGCCGAGGTGGCAAACGAGACCGACGGCGACCTGATCGAGATGGCATGGGGCCCCGTCGACGGGTTCACCTACACCGCGGCCGCGTCGCACCTCACCGTCGAGCAGGCCACCGCCATCGCCGAGCAGTTGCGCATCGAGGAGGGCAAGCCGGTGTTGCTCGACGACCGCACGCTCGTCGGGCTCGAGCCGCTCGGCTCGTTCGGCGACTACCTCACGTTGCTCACCCTCACGCAGTTCACCCAGGACACCGGCGCCGGACTCGACCGTCTCGTGGGCGTGTACTACGGGTTCGACCGCGAGGCCGTGGTCTCGGCACCCGGACGACCCGAGGCGCTCGACATGCTGTGGTTCGTGCTCAACCTCCAGCCGACGGAGGGCGAGGTGCACGACCTGCCCGCGTACGGCTTCACCAAGGGCGCGGGCCCGTTCGGCGGCATGGATGTGTCGACGGTGGTGTGGTTCGAGGGTGGGCGCATCATCATCGTGGCCGCCGCCGGCGAGGTCGACGAGGTGTTCGCGCTGGCCGAGACCGTGCGCCCCGCCACCGACAGCGAGTGGGACGACGTCCTCGCCCTCGAATGAGCCGGCTCAGTCGCCGACACTCGGCGAGAGCTCGCTACGTGGACGTGACGAGGTATCGAGTCAGTTCGTCATACGTGGTGAGGTCGCCCAGCTCGTCCTCGAAGTACGAGCTGTTCTGCTCGAAGTGCGGGTCGAGAGGTGCGACGAGTCCGTCGTCGGTCATGACCCAGATCGACCAGCTGTTGATGATGTACCCAACGTCGCTCATGCGAAGCGCGAAGAAGGCCGAGCCGGTGGGCAGCCGGGTCGCGAGTTCATCGACCCATGCGGCGTACTGCTCCCTGTCCAGCGGCCCGCCCTCGAGTTGCAGCGTGAACTGCCTCACGCCAGTTCCGGTGATGTCGGTGACGACCTCCATCTCCAAGCGGACGATCGTGATCTCCGAGCCTGGTGCGTCACCCCCGATCGGTTCCGTCGGCACCACCGCTCGAACGTTGGCGATCACCGCCAGGTCGACAGCATCCACGGTCGCGCGAACGGTCGGGTAGGCCTCCGCCCAGTTGGCATCGATGGCGAACTCGCTCCAGAACGCCACGTCGTCCGGGGCTTCGATCGGTCGCAGGACTCCTGCCGGGGACACGGCCTCGATCGCACGCGTCGTCGGTTCGGGGGCGACCGACCCGACGGTCGACGACTCCCGCGACCCACATGCGCCGACGGCGAGTACGGCGACTGCCAGTGAGAGTGCTCTCCCTGCGGTGCGTAATCGGTTCGTCCTCGTCACGCCGCCTCCCACCACCGTGTCACCAGTGCGGACAGACCCTGATTGTAGGCGCCTGTCCAACATGCCTACCGGGAGCTCTGCTCGGCTTCCGGGCATGCCCAGAACTCCTGGCTCGCACGAACCCGGGGCATTCATGCGCCGCAGTGGCGCACGAATGCCTCCGTTCGAGCGGAATGAGCCGGCTCAGTCGCCGACGAGAGGGTGGCCGAGTTCGGCGGCGAGGCGGGCGACGGTGTGCAACGGCAGGCCGACCACATTGCTGACACTGCCGCGTACGCGTTGCACGAACACCCCACCCGCACCCTGCACCGCGTAGGCCCCGGCCTTGTCGAGCGGCTCTCCCGTGCCGACGTACCAGTCGATCGCTGCCGACGTGAGCGGCGTGAACGTGACCAGGCTGGTGACCACCTCACTGCGCACGTCGTCGCCCACACGCACCGCCACGCCGGTGTGCACGCGATGGGTGCGGGCCGACAGCCGCCGGAGCATGACCTTCGCGTCGTCCGCATCGACCGGCTTGGCCAGGATGTCGCCGCCGAGATCGACCGTGGTGTCGGCGGCGATGACCAACGCGTCGTCGGGCGCAGTGACCGCACGCGACTTGTCGACCGCGAGGCGACGCACGTACGCGACGGGGTCCTCCCCCGCGAGCGGCGTCTCGTCGACGTCGGGCGATGCGATGGTGAACGTCACGCCCAACTGTTCGAGCAGTTCGCGACGGCGGGGCGACCCCGACGCGAGCACCACTGACGACACGGGATCAGCCACCGGACAGCGCCATCACGGCATCGTCGTCGGGGACCGCGTCGTCGTCGAGATGGTCGAGATAGTGCTCGGGCAACGCCACCCGGATGGGGCCGTTGGTGTGGCCGCGGCGGATGCGTTCGCCGCCGGGCACGATCTCGATGGTGGGGTCGAGCATGGCGATGAGGTCGTCGAGCTCGGCGAGCGTGCTCACCATGGAGAACTTGCCGCGCATCTCACCGCCCACGGGGTAACCCGTGAAGTACCACGCGGTGTGCTTGCGGAAGTCGCGCATCGCCAGGTTCTCGCCGAGGTGATCGGCCAACAGGCGCGCATGTCGAGCCATCACGTCGCACACCTCGCCGAGCAACGGCGTGGCAGTGACCGGACGACCGGCGATGGCATCGACGAGATCGCGGAACAGCCACGGCCGACCGAGGCAGCCGCGACCGATGACGACACCGTCGCAACCGGTGTGCTGCATCATGGCCACCGCGTCGGCGGCCTCCCAGATGTCGCCGTTGCCGAGCACCGGGATCTCCGGCACCGCGGCCTTGAGCTCACCGATGGCATCCCAGTCGGCGGTGCCGGCGTAGTGCTGCTCGGCAGTGCGCGCGTGCAGCGCGATGGCCGCGACGCCCTCCTCGGCGGCGATGCGGCCGGTCTGCACATGGGTGAGCAGGGAGTCGTAGAGACCCTTGCGGAACTTGATGGTGACGGGCACGCCGTAGGGCGACGCCGCGTCGACCGCCGCGCGCACGATGGCACGCAGCAGCTTCGGCTTCGCCGGCACGGCCGCCCCACCGCCACGGCGGGTGACCTTCGCGGCCGGGCAGCCGAAGTTCATGTCGAGATGATCGATGCTGCCCTCGCCACACAGCCGCTTCGTGGCCTCCCCCACCATCACCGGGTCGCTGCCGTAGAGCTGCAGACTGCGCGGCTGCTCGTCGGGTGCGAACGTCATCATCCGTTCGGTCTTCGGGTTGCGGTGCACCACCGCCGTGGCCATCACCATCTCGTTCACGTACACGAGGCCCGGTGCGAACTCGCGGCACATCGTGCGAAACGGCGCGTTGGTGACACCCGCCATGGGCGCCAGCACCACCGGTGCCGCAGGGGTGAACGATCCGATCCGCATCCCCGCCAGGGTACCCACCACCCCGCGAACATAAGTTCGCGCAGGCCCCGCGAACTTATGTTCGCGCCGGCCCCGCGAACTTATGTTCGCGGGACGTCGCCGGTGTGGACGGCGACGTGGATGCCGCCGTTCGTGGTGCTGAGCGTGGGGACGAGCGGGAGACGCAGCCGGCTGATCGGCGTGTCGCGGCTGGCCATCAGTGCGACGTGCCATCCGACGCCGCGCTCGCGCAGCACGGCGCCGAAGCGGTCGTACAGGTCGCGCACGTCGGGACCGCCCACCCGGCTGCCATAGGGCGGGTTGCTGACGATCCAGCCCGGCTTCGAGGGGAGCACCAGTTCGGAGGCGCTGCGGCGCTCGACCGTGATCTGCTCGGCCACACCGGCCTTCGCCGCGTTGGCGAGCGTTGCCGCCACCGCCCCGTCGTCGCGGTCGGTGCCGAGCAGCGGTGGGCACTTGTCGACCACGTCGCTGTCGGCACCCTTCACCAGGCGCGCCCAGGCATCGGCGTCGTACGAAGGCCACTGCATGAACTGGAAGGTGCGCAGGCGACCGGGCGCAATGCGCCGCGCCCGCAACGCCGCCTCGACGAGCACCGTGCCCGAACCACAGAACGGATCGACGAGTGGGGCATTCACATCCCACTCCGAGGCACCCAGCAACGCGGCGGCCAGGGTCTCGCGCATCGGAGCTTTGCCGGCCGGGCCGCGGTAGCCGCGCTTGTGCAGCGCCGGTCCGGTGGCGTCGATGCTCACCGTCGCGACGTCGCGCTGGACGCGCACCTGGATCTGTTGCGCGCCATCGCCGCGACCGATCTGCTCGGCCACCCGTTCGGCGATGGCGCCGGTGTGGAACAGCTTCGACTTACCGTCGGTGGACGCCGTCACGTCCACGCCGCCCTCCGGCAGCCATTCCGCCCAGTCGATGCGCGCGAGCCCGGCCTGCAGTGTGTCGAAACCGTCGGCCTTGAACCGGGCGACGCGCACGAGCACACGCGTGGCCAGCCGCGACTTGAGGTGCACGGCCCACAGTTGCGGCCACGTGAGCGAACAGTTCACGCCGCCGTGGGTGACGTTGGCCGGGCGCACGCCCAGCCGGGTGAGCTCGCCCTGCACCATCACCTCGAGCCCCGGCGTGGCGACGACGAACGCGTCGATGCGGCGGCTCACGGCAGGAACTGCAGTCGCATGTTCGGGTAGGCACCCGCGTCGAGCGAGGTCGGCCCGTCGCTGCGCAGCCGATGCCATCCGGCTGCCGCGATCATCGCTGCGTTGTCGGTGCACATCTCACGGCTCGGCAGGAACCCGCGGATGCCGGCATCGGTGCACACCGTGAGGAACCGCTCACGCAGCAACGAGTTCGCTGCGACCCCGCCGCCGAGCACCAGACCCTTGGCATTCACCTGCTCGGCTGCGCGCCGTGCCTTCTGCACCAGCACGTCGACCACCGCCGCCTGGAACGAGGCAGCGACATCGGCCGTCGACACGTCGGGATGCTTGCGGACGTGGTTCATCACCGAGGTCTTCAGGCCGCTGAAGCTGAAGTCGAGCCCGTCGTGCAGCATCGCCCGCGGGAAGTTGATGGCCTCCGGATCGCCGTGCACGGCTTCGCGGTCGACCGCCGGGCCACCGGGGTAGCCGAGCCCGAGGAACCGAGCCACCTTGTCGAACGCCTCGCCGGCGGCATCGTCGATGGTCTGCCCGAGCAGCCGGTACCGGCCGTGGTCCTGCATCTCGACGAGCATCGTGTGACCGCCCGACACGAGCATCACCACGAGCGGGAACTGCAGCGTGGGGTCCTCGAGGAACGCCGCGTACAGGTGGGCCTCCATGTGGTTCACGCCGATGAACGGCACGTCCCACGTGAGCGCGAGCGCCTTCGCCGCCGAGACACCGACGAGCAGCGCGCCGATGAGACCGGGACCGACGGTGCACGCCACAGCGTCGATGCGTTCGGGCCCGATGCCGGCCTCGACGATGGCCCTCGCCACCATCGGGTTGAGCAGGTCGAGGTGCGCCCGACTAGCGATCTCGGGGACCACACCACCGAACTGCGCGTGCAGGTCGACCTGCGTGCTGACGGCGCTCGACACGACGTCGTAGCCGCCCATCACGAGCGCCGCAGCGGTCTCGTCGCAGCTCGTCTCGATGCCGAGCACCAGGGTGCTGTCGTCGACGTTCATCGTGCGGCCTCCGGGCAGAGCGTGCGGAGGAGGTCGCGATACTCGGCGGCGCCGATGTCGCGACGCCACATCACGATGGCGTCCTCCACGTTCTCGTAGTAGTTCTTGCGGATGCCGGCCGACTCGAGACCGAACCGCTCGTAGAGCGCCTGGGCGCCGAGGTTGCTGACCCGCACCTCGAGCGTGAGCCCGGTGCTGCCGCGCTCGATGGCGGCCCACGCCAGCTCGGCCAACAACCGCGTCGCAACACCCTGGCGTTGGAACGCCGATGCCACCGCGATGTTGGTGATGTGTGCGTCGTCGCCCGCGTAGAGCATGCCTGCGTACCCGGCCAGCTGCTTGCCGTACAGCGCGGCGAAGTAGGTGCGCTCGCCACGGCGCATCATCTCGAGCTCGCTGTGGAACACGTTGAGCGACCACGGCTTCGGGTACGAGGCCTGCTCGATGGGCATCAGCGCACCGAGGTGACGGCGTCGCAGTGGCTCGACGGTGATCGCAGGATGATCGGGCTTGCCGAGCAGGCGGGACAACACACTCACGACGACCCCTCCCGCGTCGCCCAGTTGATCTGGGCATCGGGCGCGCGCAGGTACAGCGGCTGGATCTCCCACGGGTTCACCCAGTCCTCGCGCAACGCCTTCGCATGCGCCAACTGCACCAATGGCGCCGCCGATGGGAACGACAGGAACTGCTCGGCGAACTCGCAGCGCAGGCTCTCCGCGTCGATCTCGTCGCGGTATCGCAACGCACCGTCGCCGACGCAGATGACGTTCTGCCCTCGGGCCATCAGATCGCCGACGAGATCGTCGACCTTGCCGACTCGAGCTTCCGTGACGCGCTGCACGCCGCCGGGCACGGGTCGGTAGAACGCGTAGAACACCTCGCCCTTCCGAGCGTCGATGACTGCAGCGATGGTGCGGTCGGCGTAGCGCAGCGGGAACGCGAGCAGGTCGAGCGAACTGATGCCGATCATCGGCACGCGCAGTGCCTGGGCGATGGCCTTGCCTGCGGCCAGCCCGACCCGCATGCCCGTGAACAGCCCAGGCCCGACGTCGACCGCGATGGCCCCGAACTCGGCGATCTCGATGTCGGCCTGGCGGCAGAGGAACTCGATGGCCGGGGTGAGTGTCTCGGCGTGGCGGCGCCCGCGCGCCACTTCGAACTGACCCAGCACGCCTTCGTGCCCGCCGATGGCCACCGATACCTGCTGGGTTGCGGTCTCGATGCCGAGGATCAACATGCGTATGCCCCCAGCGCCGCCACCAGGCGGTCCCATCGCATCGCCCACGAGCGACCGGTGCCGCTGATGGTGACGTGTCGCACGTCGTCGTCGTCGAGATCGGCCACGAGGTGCACCAACAGGTGCTCACCGAGCGACTGGGCCACCACGTCGCCCCATTCGAGCAGCACGATGCCGTCGTACTCGAGCAGCTCGGCGAGTGCCAGGTCGGCCACCTCGTGGTGCGTGCTCAGCCGGTAGATGTCGGCGTGGTGCAACGTGATGCGGCCGGCGTCGTAGCTGTGCACCAGCGTGAACGTGGGCGAGGTGATGGGCTCGGTGACGCCGAGTGCCGCACCGAAGCCCTTCGCGAAGGCGGTCTTGCCGGCACCCATCTCGCCGGCCAACACCACGAGATCGCCGGTGCGCGACAGACCGGCGATGGCCGCCGCGATGGCGTGGGTGTCGGCGAGCGACGAGGCGCGCAACTGCAACATGCGAGGTTGATGCTAGAGCGCAGTCAGCCGTGGCGGCGTTCCACCCGCGCCGAGATGCCGCACACGATCTCGTACCCGATGGTGCCCAGCCGCCCGGCCCATTCCGCCGCTGTCACCTGCTGGTCGCCCTGCGCACCGATGAGCACGACCTCGTCGCCCACCTCGATGTCGTCATCACCACAGTCGAGCATCAGTTGGTCCATGGTGACCACGCCGACGATACGCCGGCGACGGCCGCCCACCAGCGCCTCACCACCTGCGGCGAACAACCGGCGCGGCACACCGTCGGCATAGCCGATTGGCACCGTGGCCACCGTGGTGTCGGTGTCGAACCGGTGCCGCAGGCCGTACGAGATGCGCGACCCGGCGGGCACCCGCTTCACCATCGACACGCGAGCGCGCAGGGCGAGCGCCGGTCGAAGGTCGAGGTCGTGCACCATGCGGTCGACCTCGGGGCCGGGCGAGATGCCGTAGATGGCGATCCCGGGCCGGACCATCGAGTAGCGGGCGCGCGGATGCACGATGGCCCCGGCCGAGTTCGCGGCGTGCACCAGCCGGGGTCGGTGCCCGGCGGCGCTGAGCGCATCGAGCGCGGCATCGAACCGATCGAGCTGCTCGCCGTTGAACGGGTGCTCGGGCTCGTCGGCCACCGCGAGGTGCGTGAACACACCCTCCAACCGCGCCGCGGGCGACTCGGAGATGGCGGCCGCGAGCGCGACCGCGTCGTCGGGCCTCGCGCCGCTGCGCTGCATGCCGGTGTCGAGCTTGAGGTGCACCGGGACGTCGACGCCACCGGCACCCCCGAGCGCCTCGAGGTACTCGGTGCGGTACACGGTGAGCTGGAGGTCGTGCGCCACTGCCGCAGGGAGTTCGTCGTGCGGTTGCTCGGTGAGCACCAGCACGGGTACGTCGATGCCGGCCGCGCGCAGCGACACACCCTCCTGCACCAGCGCGACGCACAACCCGGTGGCGCCGCCGGCGATGGCAGCGCGTGCCGCCGTGACCGAGCCGTGCCCGTAGCCGTCGGCCTTGACCACGGCCCACACCTCCACCGGCCACGCCGAGGCGACGTTGGCGACCAGCTGTCGCACGTTGTGCTCGATGGCGGCCGACGACACGTCGGCCCACGCCCACCGGCTCACCCGAGCGACTCCAGTACCGCGGGGAGGTGATCGGGGATGTCGCTGGCGACGAACCCGTGCACCGCGGCGAGACGCGCCGCGCGCCCGTGCAGCCAGGCACCCGATGCGGCCGCACGGAACGCGTCGACCCCCTGGGCGAGCAGCGAGCCGACGATGCCGGCCAGCACGTCGCCGGTGCCGGCCGTCGCGAGTCGTTCGTCGCCCGCGGTGACCACCAGCACGCGACCGTCGGGGTCGGCCACCACGGTGGCGGGTCCCTTCAACAGCACCACGCACCCGGTGTCGGCGGCGAGGCGGCGAGCAGCGACCAGACGGTCGCCGCCCGGAGGCATGCCGGTGAGCAGCGCGAACTCGCCGTCGTGCGGCGTCAGTACGGTCGGTCGAGTGCGGCGACGGAGCAGCGCGCCCGCACCGTCGGCGTTCCACGCCATCGCGAACAGCGCGTCGCCGTCGACCACCGTCGGCAAGGGCGCATCGAGCACCACAGCCCTGGCCTGCGCGGCGGCGAGGTCGTCGCGGCCGATGCCCGGGCCGATGACCAGCGAGTGGAACCGGTCGAGCGAATCGAGCAACGCAGTGGACCATGCCGCACCCTGCAGTGGCTTCTGCACCACCTCGACCGGCGCATCCACCACCAGGCAGCCGACACCGCTGAGTTGCACCATCCCGGCGCCGCTGCGCAATGCGCCGCGGGCTGTGAGCGCCGCGGCGCCGGTCATGCCGACGCTGCCCGCCACCACGCGGACCGCAGTGCTCCACTTGTGCGCCGACACGGGCCGGACCGGCACCCATTCGGCCACGTCGGAGGGTTCGAGCAGATGTGCGTGCGCATGCGCCGACACCCGATCGCCGAGACCGATGTCGGCCAGTTCGAGGTGCCCGGCCAACGCCGCGCCCGGCTGCAACAACAGACCCGGCTTCAACGCCTGGAACGTGACCGTGACATCGGCCGGCAGCACCGAGCCGTCGACCGCGCCGGTGAGCG
>Ga0172374_1002309_pt1 | contig 12184 bp, 10 predicted proteins | sample LakKiv3m_FD_114536 | JGI IMG/M metagenome (GOLD analysis project Ga0172374, IMG submission 114536) | Freshwater microbial communities from Kabuno Bay, South-Kivu, Congo - kab_092012_10.3m | ecosystem: Environmental > Aquatic > Freshwater > Lake | place: Democratic Republic of the Congo... | reverse complement strand
GCGAAGGCGCCGCCGCTCTGGTTGATGTCGCCGGTGCGAATACGGCCGTTTTGCGGGCCTTGGCCGTCTTCCGACATGTCGAAGCTCAAGTCGCTGACGTTGGCGCTGAGTTCCTGCATGTTCAGGGAGACGCGGATGTTGCCGATATTAGTCGAGTTGTCGTTGCCCGAGTCATTCACAGAATTGTCGTTGAAGGAGTCAGAGACCCCCAACTCCAGGTTGGTGTTGACCGAGTTATCCGTGTTGGTTGACGCATCAGTGTTGAACGAGTCGGAGATGCCGACTTCAGTGTTCGTCGAATTATCCGAGTTGTCGTTGAACGAATCCGAGACGCCCAGCTCCAGATTGGTATTGGTGGAGTTATCTGAATTGTCGTTCAGCGAATCAGAGATGCCCACGTCCAGATCAGTGGAGTTGTCGGTGTTGAACGAATCCGCGACGCCCAAATCCACATCGGTGCTGTTGCCGCCGCTGTTGTAGGAGTCAGTCGCCGTGGTGTTGCCGCCGACCGCACCGTTCGGACCGCTCGAGGACTGAGCCTGAGCCATGCCCGCAAAAGCCAGAGCCCCAGCCAGGACCGCAGCAGACGTCATTAGTTTGGCACGCATTTCCTTGCCTCCAATCAAAGGTGATTAAGGAGGCTCCTCCACCTCCGAAGGCCGAAATCGTCGAATGACACGGATCGTTCCCCTTAAGAGAGCCCCTGATTTTCCTCGAGAATTCGTACACTCCGGCCATCTTGCGGGAGAAGATCTGATCAAATGGAGTGGAGCCCTGCGGCCAGGAAGCTCGACATCCCGTCATTTGATCAAAAGACCACCCAGAATAAAGTTGGCGAAGTCGTGACTTTTTTAAGGCAGGCGCGCCGGTAGCGGTTCGAGTCTCCGCTCAACGGCTCCCGTGGCGCAATCGCTCCGGCCGTGCTACGCGCGCCGAACCATGACGACGCCCCCTATCGAACGCATCCGCAACTTTTCGGTGGTCGCCCACATCGACCACGGCAAGTCGACCCTGTCCGATCGCCTGATCCAGTTCACGGGCGGCCTGACCGCGCGCGAAATGTCGGAACAGGTTCTTGATAATATGGACATCGAGAAGGAGCGCGGCATCACCATCAAGGCGCAGACCGTGCGCCTGAACTACAAGGCCAAGGACGGCGAGACCTACGTCCTGAACCTGATGGACACGCCGGGGCACGTCGACTTCGCCTATGAGGTGTCGCGTTCGCTGGCCGCGTGCGAAGGCTCGATCCTGGTGGTGGACGCCTCGCAGGGCGTCGAGGCCCAGACCCTGGCCAACGTCTATCAGGCGATCGACAACAACCACGAGATCGTCCCGGTCCTCAACAAGATCGACCTGCCCGCCGCCGAGCCGGACCGGGTGCGGGCCCAGATCGAGGACGTCATCGGCATCGACGCCTCCGACGCCGTCATGTGCTCGGCCAAGTCGGGTATCGGTATCGAGGACGTGCTGGAGGCCATCGTCGCGCGTCTGCCGGCGCCCAAGGGCGACATCAATGCCCCGCTGAAGGCCATGCTGGTCGACGCCTGGTACGATCCCTACCTGGGCGTGGTGCTGCTGGTCAGGGTGTTCGACGGCGTGCTGAAGGCCGGCATGCGGGTGAAGATGATGCAGACCGGCTCGTCGCACCTGGTCGACCGCGTCGGCGTCTTCCTGCCCAAGAACACCCCGGTCGAGCAGCTCGGTCCCGGCGAGGTCGGCTTCATCACCGCCCAGATCAAGGAAGTCGCCCACGCCGCCGTCGGTGACACCATCACCGACGAGAAGAAGCCCACGGCCGAAGCGCTGAAGGGCTTTAAGGACGTGCAGTCGGTGGTCTTCTGCGGCCTGTTCCCGGTCGACGCCGCCGACTTCGAAGATCTGCGCGCCGCCATCGGCAAGCTGCGCCTCAACGACGCCAGCTTCACCTATGAGATGGAATCCTCGGCCGCCCTGGGCTTCGGCTTCCGCTGCGGCTTCCTGGGCCTGCTGCATCTGGAGATCATTCAGGAGCGCCTGAGCCGCGAGTTCAACCTGGACCTGATCGCGACGGCCCCCTCGGTCGTCTACAAGATCGGCCTGCGCGACGGGACCGAGATCGACCTGCACAACCCGGCCGACCTGCCCGACGTGATGCAGATCGAGACCATCAGCGAGCCGTGGATCAAGGCCACCATCCTGACCCCCGACGAATACCTCGGCGGCGTGATCAAGCTGTGCCAGGACCGTCGCGGCAGCCAGATCGAGCTGTCCTACGTCGGCAGCCGCGCCCTGGTCGTCTATGAGCTGCCGCTGAACGAGGTCGTCTTCGACTTCTACGACCGGCTGAAGTCGATCTCGAAGGGCTACGCCTCGTTCGACTATGAGATCACCGACTACAAGGTCGGCGACCTGGTGAAGATGTCGATCCTGGTCAACGCCGAGCCGGTCGACGCCCTGTCCATGCTGGTCCACCGCGCCCGCGCCGAGACGCGCGGCCGCGGCATGGTGGAGAAGATGAAGGAGCTGATCCCGCCCCACATGTTCACCATCCCGATCCAGGCGGCCATCGGCGGCAAGATCATCGCCCGCGAAACCGTCCGCGCCCTGCGCAAGGACGTGACCAGCAAGTGCTACGGCGGCGACGCCACCCGCAAGAAGAAGCTGCTGGAGAAGCAGAAGGCCGGCAAGAAGCGCATGCGTCAGTTCGGCAAGGTGGAGATCCCGCAGGAAGCCTTCATCGCCGCCCTGAAGATGGACGAGGATTGATCCTCGTACGAGGAAAATGAAATCATGAAGGGCGGAAGGCGGTGCTTTCCGCCCTTTGTTCTTTTGCCCTCAAAACCCCGCCCGCCACGTCTCCGCGGTTAGCGTCACCGCCGCTTCGAGCGGGGGCTTGAGCTGGAACAGGCCCGGCGCGGCGGCGAGATCGTGGAGGCGGTAGAGGCGCCAGGCGTCGGGGCATTCGGTTGAGACCTCGCGCTCGGTGCGGGTCAGGAAGAAGTCGGTGGCGGGGCCGCCGCGCGTGGCCTTGACCTCGATCAGGCGCTCGCGGCCCGCCGGATCGAAGCTCTTGATATCGTAGCCGGCGCCGTCGCCGCGCTCCTGGGACGTCCATTCGATCTTGCGGGCCAGATCGGGGCGGTCATGGGCGATCAGGAAGGCGCGCTCGTGGTGGAAGACGTGACGCTCGCCCCACTGGCCGAGGACGCGGTTGCGGTGATCGCGGGCGGCGGGGTCGTATTTGCGGACGATGCGGGCGAGCCCCTCGGGCCGGGGCTTGCGCGCCGGGCCGAGGGGCGGCGGGGCGGTGATGGGGAGGATGACGGGCGGCGGCGCGTCCGGCTGGCTCCATGGCGAGGCGAAGGGTTGATCGGGTTCGTGGACGGAAGGCTGGCGTGGCGTCGGCCCCTCCACCACTTCGTGGTCCCCCTCCCCATGGAATGGGGAGGAAAATGACAGGCCGAGGCTCCATGCGTCGGGATGGGCGTCGAGGTAGCGTTCGACAGCCGGAAAGAGCGCGTTCTGGATGTTGTCCATGCGCCTGTAGCCGCGGATGGTCGGCAGGCCGAGATCGGCCAGGACCGAGGACAGGTTCATGTGCTTGAACTCGACCGAGCGGTGCGAACGGCCCGTGCGCGCCATCAGGTCGCGGGCGTGATGCGCCTTGACGTAAGGGCGCCCCGCAAGCTCGGCCGCCAGCATGGTGAAATAGGTCGCGACGATGGCGTCCAGTTCGTCCGCCTGCCAGTCGGTTCCTACCTTAGATTGGTCGATCATCGCCCCTCCGCCTACCGGAGGTTAGCTTTGCCGTGGAGTCTTGGCCAGGACGCATGGGACAGGCGGGGCCGAGGCGATCACCTCGCCCTCCCCACCCGGTCGCTGGCGCGACCACCCTCCCCATAAAGGGGAGGGAGAGGCGTTAAGGTCAGCGTAAGGGCGTGTGGGTTTTCAGAGGCTTGGGGGCGGATCGGCGCACCCAGCCCGCCTGGGTCGGCGCCGGTCCTATCCTTGCGCGCATGGAGGAGACCCTGGACGCCAAGCCCGCGCACTATCGCCTGTCGCGGGCGACGTGGGAGATCATTCTGGAGGCCTATCGCAACGGGGCGACCGTGCCTGAGCTGAGCGAGCGGTGGCGGGTGTCGCAGCACGCCCTGCGCAAGCGCATCACCGTCCACGGCGCGACCAAGCGCGACTGGGGCGATGCGCGGGCGCGCGAACAGGCCGAGGCGCGCGAACGGATGCAAGCCGAGCGGGCGGCGGCCGAGGCGGTTCGCGCCAAAGCCCTGTTCGCGCCGTCCGAAGGGGACGCGGACGAGACGGCGGAGGTTCTGGCCGAGACGGCGATGCGGGCCTCGGCGCGGGCCATGCGGGGACGGATGTGGGACGAGGCCAGGGCCCTGGCCCAACTGGCCGAGGCCTATGGCCGGATGGCGCAAAGGAGCGAGCGGGCGCGGGGACGCGGCGAGGTGACGCTGGACGACATTCCGCTGGAGCTGATCAAGGCGCTGGCGCTGAACGAGGATCAGTGCGCCTCCAGCCGACTGGCGATCTGGGACGAGGCGGACCCGCATCCGGCCAAGCAGGAGTATTGGGCGGTCAACGCCGCCCAGCGCGAGGCGGGCATGGAAGAATGGCTGGCCCTGATGCGAGAGCGCAAGACGCTGCGGGATCGGGTGCGCGAACTGGAGGCGGCGGCGGGCCTGGCTCCTCGCTCCGATCAAGCGCAGGCCGGACGCGCCGAAGATGAAGAATTATCCATATAACAATGTGTCGCGTTGCGGCGGCGGCGCGCGCGGTTAAGGTCCGCCTCAACATGATCTTTTGGGGACTGAAATCATCATGCGCCTTGCCGCCTCTTCCGTCGCGCTCGCCGCCCTGCTGGCCGTGAGCACGCCCGTTCTGGCCGCGCCCGCCGCGACCGCCTCCGCCGCCACGACGGCCGCCGCTCAGGCCGAGCCTCTGCGCGGCGCGCCGGTGTCGGAGTTGATCGCCCGCGTCGACATTCCGTGGAAGCGCTTCCAGCTCGACAACGGCCTGACCGTGCTGGTCCACGAGGACCGCAAGGCGCCGGTGGTGGCGGTGTCGGTCTGGTACAATGTCGGGTCGAAGGACGAGCCCAAGGGCTCGACCGGCTTTGCGCACCTGTTCGAGCACCTGATGTTCGGCGGGTCGGAGAACTCGCCCTCCAGCCACATCCAGACGATGAACGCCGCGGGCGCGACCAGCCTGAACGGCACGACCTGGTTCGACCGCACCAACTATTTCCAGACAGTGCCGACCCCGGCGCTGGACTACACCCTGTATCTGGAATCCGACCGCATGGGCTATCTGCTGGGCCAGGTCAGCCAGGAGGTCTTGGATCTGCAGCGCGGCGTCGTTCAGAACGAGAAGCGCCAGGGCGACAACCAGCCCTACGGCATGACCTATTACGCCACGCTGGAAGCCCTGTTCCCCGAGGGGCACCCCTATCGCCACTCGACCATCGGTTCGATGGCCGACCTGGACGCGGCCAGCATGGAGACGGTGCGCGACTGGTTCCGTGAGAACTACGGCCCGAACAACGCCGTCCTGGTCCTGTCGGGCGACATCGACGAGGCCAAAGCCCGCGAGCTGACTGAGAAGTATTTCGGCGCCATCGCGCGCGGCCCGGTCAACACCCCGGCGGCGGCGCCCGTGCCGACCCTGGCGGCCCCTGTCGAACAGGTGCTGCACGACCGCGTGGCCCAGACCCGCATCAGCCGCACCTGGGCCGTGCCGGGCCTGGGCGATCCGGACTCCGTGCCGCTGAGCGTCGGCGCCTCGGTGCTGGGCGGCCTGGCCAGCTCGCGCCTGGACAATGTGCTGGTGCGCGACGAGCAGACGGCCTCCAGCGTCTCGGCCTCGAACCAGACCTTCCAGCGGCTCGGCATGTTCAGCTACTCCGCCATGGTCAAGCCGGGCGCCGATGCGGACGCCGTGGCCCAGCGCATGGACGCCGTGCTGGCCGACCTGATCGCCAACGGCCCGACCCAGGACGAGATCAACCGCGTGGTGACGCGCTACGCCTCGCAGCGCATCCAGGGGCTGGAGACCGCCAACGGCAAGGCCTCGGTCCTGGCCGAGGGGCAGCTCTATTCGAACGATCCGGACTTCTACAAGAAGGAGCTGGCGGCCTACGCCGCCGTGACCCCGGCCCAGGTCCAGGCGGCGATGCAGAAATGGCTTAGCCGCCCCGTCTACAGCCAGATCGTCATGCCGGGCGAGCGCGAGGCCTACGCCGAGGCCGCCGCCGCCCCGTCGGGCGCGACCCCGACGCCGGCCGAGCCGATCCAGCGCGTGGCTCGCGACGCCGCCCCGGCCATCGGCCAGGTGTCCAACGTCGACTTCCCGGCGGTGGAGCGCGCCGCCCTGTCGAACGGCATCGAGATCGTCTACGCCCGCTCGACCACCGTGCCGGTGACGCGCGTGGCGCTGGAGTTCGACGCCGGGGTCGCGGCCGACCGCGCCGACCGCCTGGGCGCCCACACCCTGATGCTGAGCGTCATGCAGGAAGGCACGACGACGCGCGACTCCAAGGCCCTGGCCGAGGCGCAGGAACGTCTGGGCGCCAACGTTTCGGTCGGTTCGTGGATGGACCGCACCATCGCCAGCCTGTCGGCGGTGACGACCAATCTGCAGCCGTCGCTGGCCCTGCTGTCGGACGTGGTGCGCAACCCGGCCTTCGCTCCGGCCGAGATCGAGCGTCTGCGCGCCACGCGCCTGGCCGCCCTGGCCAATGAGAAGACCCAGCCCGCCGCCATCGCCGGCCGCGCCCTGCCGCCGCTGATCTATGGCGAGAGCCACCCCTACGGCCGTTCGTTCGGCGGCACGGGCGACGAGGCGGTGATCCGCGGCCTGTCGCGCGACGACCTGGCGGCCGAGCACGCCCGCTGGATCCGTCCGGACAACGCCCAGCTGTTTGTGGTGTCGGACCTGCCGCTGACCGAGCTCAAGCCGCAGCTGGAAGCCGCCTTCGGCGACTGGCGCGCCCCGGCGACGGCCAAGGGCGCCAAGGCCTTCGACGCCGCCCTGCCGCAGACCTCGGCGCGGGTGGTGCTGATCGACCGGCCGCAGTCGCCGCAGTCGCTGATCTACGGCGGCCAGGTGCTGCCGGTGTCGGGAACGGACGACATCCTGACCCTGACCACGGCCAATACGGTGCTGGGCACGGACTTCCTGTCGCGCATCAACGCCGATCTGCGCGAGACCAAGGGCTGGTCCTACGGCGTGCGCGGCACGATCAGCCAGTTGGAGAACCGCGCGCCCTATATCGTCAACGCCCCGGTCCAGGCCGACCGCACGGGCGAGTCGATCGCCGCCCTGGTCAGCCAGTACGACCGTTTCCTGGGGGCCGAGGGCGTAACGGCGCAGGAGCGCGAGCGCACCGTCCTGGGCCGCACCCGCGCCCTGTCGGGCAGCTATGAGACCTCGTATCAGGTGCTGGGCGCCCTGCAGTCCAACGCCCTCTACGGCCGCCCGGACGACTATCCCGAGACCCTGGCGGGCCGTATCAACGCCCTGACGGCGCAGGAGATGGACGCCGCCGCCCGCGCCGCCATTCAGCCCTCGCGCTTCGTCTGGGTGGTGGTCGGCGACGCCTCGGTCGTCAAGCCGCAGCTGGACGCCCTGGGCCTGCCGGTCGAGGTGCGCGCCGCCGAGGCGCCGAAGCCGGCCCAGTAAGCCTCTTCAATCCCGCCTGAAACGACGACGGCCGGCGGGGCGACCCGCCGGCCGTTTTCTTTGCAGTTGATTCCGGGCGCGGCCGGGGCGAGCCTCCCCGCCTCTCCTCCCCTCGCCGGAGCTTACATGCCGACCGACGCCTTCAACCCCGCCGCCCGCGCCCCTCGCCTGGCCGTGCTGATCGACGGCGAGAACGCCTCGGCCCGCATCGCCGAGGCGCTGTTCACCGAGATCGCGACCCTGGGCGAGGCCTCGGCGCGGCGCATCTACGGCGATGCGGCCAGTCCGGCCTTGCGGGGATGGATCGACGTCCTGCCGCGCTGGGCGATCCAGTGGCAGCAGAATTTCCAGAACACCAAGGGCAAGAATTCAGGCGACATCGCCCTGGTCATCGACGCCATGGACCTGTTGCATTCGGGTCGGTTCGACGGCTTCTGCCTGGTGTCGTCGGACAGCGATTTCACCCGGCTAGCGGCGCGCATCCGCGAACAGGGCGTCCCGGTCTACGGTTTCGGCGAGCGCAAGACGCCCGAAAGCTTCCGCCAGGCCTGCACCCGCTTCATCTACACCGAGAACCTGACTGGACGCGCCGCCGCCGAGGCGGGCGCGGACGCGTCGCCCCCGGCCGAGCGCAACCCCGCCGAGGCCGTGCCCCTGATCGCCGCCGCCATCGCCGACATGGACGAGGACGGCGACGGCTGGGTCAATATCGGCGGCGTCGCCAACCGCCTGCGCAACACCTATTCCGACTTCGACCAGCGCACCTACGGCCACGCCAAACTGTCCGAACTGGTCCGCGCCACCGGCCGCTTCGACGTCGAGGTCGGCCCCGGCGGCGTCATGCGGGTGCGGTTGAAACCCCGCTAGGCTCAAGCGAAGCCGTTGAGCGAACAACGTTGCAACATGAGCCGATTGCCCGCATGGTGAACGTCTGACGTCCCTATGGGAGTTCTCGCCATGCTGATCCCCGCCTTCGTTCTTCTCATGCTGAACGGCGCTGCGATGCAGGATGACAACGCCGCTGTCGCCGAGCCGCGCGCGCCCAGCGCCTCCAGTTCGCCTTCGCGCACCATCTCGGCGCGTCCGCCTACGGTGACGAACGGCCCGACGCGGACGGTATGCGGATGGGAGCGCGCCATGGGCAGCACCATTCAGCAGCGCGTCTGTCGCAAGGTGCCGCTGAACAGCAGCCAACGCGAACGCATGTCGACCGAAATGATGCGGGACATGCAGGGTTCGCGCTGGGGCGAACGACCTGTCCCCCGCTCTCCCGGCGGACGGCCTGTGTTCTGACACGAAACCTTCGCCGAAAAGGAGACGCCGATGTTGACGCCCCTTCTGTTCAGTCTGGTCCTGTCGAGTTCAGCCGCCACGCCCGTTCATGCCCAATCAGCCGGCGCCATGCCCGTAGCTTACCCGGTGCGCGACCGATCGGCGCCGCGCCCTGGAGAAGAGGTGCGCGAGGAATGCCGTCGCGGCCAACCGACCGGCTCCAATATTCGCCAGGACATCTGTCGGCAGGCGTCGGTGAAGCGCTCGATCGAGCGCGCCGCGCGCCGCTAGGGGCCGTCGCGACCAAATCGCCGACCTAGGACGCCTCGTCCCCTTTCCCCCGCCGCAGTATGGTCTATGTGTGGCGGATGGCCGCCGCAGAGACCCCCGTAGAGACGTTCAAACGCGCCCTGTCGCACGCCGCGCGGGCGCTGGCCGAACAGGCCGAGCTGGAGGTGCGTTTCGGCTCGGACGGACCGCGTCTGTCGAACGGCGTCCTGTCCCTGCCCCACCCGCCGCGCGATCCGGCCGCGCCGGAAAGCGCCGCCCTGCGCGGCCAGGCCGACCGGCTGGCCCTGCGCCTGGCCAATCATGATCCGGCGCTGGACGCGCGGCTGCGCCCGGTCGACATGAACGCCGCCGAGGTGTTCGACGCCGTCGAACAGGCCCGCGTCGAGGCCGTCGGCGCGCGCGAGCTGAAGGGCGTGCGGCGCAACCTAGAGTCCGCCCTGATCACCCGGCTGGAGAAGTCGGGCGCCCTGCGCGCCGAGGCGGCCCAGGTGCCGGTGGCCGAGGCGGCCGCCCTTCTGCTGCGCGAGCGGATGACGGGCGAACCGGCGTCGGACGGCGCCAAGGCCATGCTGGACCGGGTCCGCGCCGACCTTGAGGCCAAGGCGGGCGCCGAGCTGGACGCCCTGGCGGCCCTGGGCGACGACCAGGCGGCCTTCGGCGCTCGGATGAAGGATCTGCTGCGCGCGCTGGATCTCGACCCCGGCGACGCCGACGGCGGCGACTCGCCCGAGGAGGACGGCGAGGACGACGCCGACAAGCCCGATCAGGACCAGGCGGATCAGGACGAGCAGGAAGAACAGGACGGCGGCGAGGGCGGCGACTCCCTGGACGGCACGGCCGACGACCAGTCCGCCGAGGACGAGCGCCAGGCCCGTCCCGACGGCACGCCGGGCGAGCCCGACGGCGAGGGCCAGGAAGACGCCCCCGAACTGAGCGAGGGCGACCGCCCCAACCATCAGCAGACCCAGGATGACGGCCGGGCGGTCGAGGTCTATCGCGCCTTCACCACCGCCTATGACGAGGTCATCGACGCCGCCGAGCTGTGCGACCCGATGGAGTTGGACCGGCTGCGCGCCCTGCTGGACGCGCAGCTGTCGACGCTGGGCAGCGTGGTCTCGCGCCTCGCCAACAAACTGCAACGGCGTCTGCTGGCTCAGCAGAACCGCAGCTGGATGTTCGACCTTGAGGAAGGGATGCTGGACACGGCGCGTCTGACCCGCGTCATCACCGACCCGACCAGCCCCCTGTCGTTCAAGATGTAGAGCGAAAGCCCGTTCCGCGACACGGTCGTGACCCTGCTGATCGACAACTCCGGCTCGATGCGCGGGCGGCCGATCATGGTGGCGGCGGTGTGCGCCGACATCCTGGCGCGGACGCTGGAGCGGTGCGGCGTCAAGGTCGAGATCCTGGGCTTCACCACCCGCGCCTGGAAGGGCGGACAGTCGCGCGAGGCGTGGATCAGCGCCGGGAAGCCCGCCAACCCGGGCCGCCTGAACGACCTGCGCCACATCATCTACAAGGGCGCGGACGCGCCCTGGCGCCGGGCCAAGAAGAACCTGGGCCTGATGATGCGCGAGGGCCTGCTGAAGGAGAACATCGACGGCGAGGCGCTGGAATGGGCGCACGACCGCCTGCTGGCCCGGCCCGAGGCGCGGCAGATTCTGATGGTCATCTCGGACGGATCGCCGGTCGACGACTCCACCCAGTCGGCCAACGCGGCCCTGTATCTGGACAAGCACCTGCGCCAGGTGATTGAGAAGATCGAGACGCGCAGCCCGGTCGAGCTGCTAGCCATCGGCATCGGCCACGACGTGACCCGCTGGTATCGCCGCGCCCTGACCATCGTCGACGTCGAACAGTTGGCGGGCGCCATGACCGAAAAGCTGGCCGAACTGTTCGAGGCCGAACCGAAGGCCATCAGCAGCAAGGGCGGGCGGGCTCCGCACAAGCGCGCGGCGTGAATCGCCGCCTCTATGTCGCCGCCCTAATCTCCCTCGCCCTGGCCGCCTGCGCCGGGGCGGCGGTAACGTCACGCCCCTGGACGCCCGAGACGACGGCCGACGGCTGGACGCCCGCGGGCGGGTCGACGCGGCAGGTGGGTCTGGGACTGCCCGGCGGCGCACGACTGGCCAAGGGCGTGCGTTATGCGGGCGGGGTGCAACTGATCGCAGCGCCCGTCTCCAGCCTGCACGGACTGTCGGACCTGAAGCTGACGGGCGACGGCGGTTTCGTGGCTGTGTCGGATTCCGGCGATCTGGTGCGCGGGCGGCTTGAGCTGGATGCGGACGGCAAGCTGTCGGGGCTGCACGATCTGCGGGTGCGGCGGCTGACGACGGCCGAGGGCGAGCCGATCGCCGACAAGGCTGCGGGCGACGCCGAGGGGCTGGCTCTGGGCGAAGACGGCGAGGTTCTGGTCAGCTTCGAGCGCGAACATCGCATCTGGAGCTACGGCCCGCTGGACGCGCTCAGCGCCCGGCCGCAGGCGCGGCCGCATCCGGCGGTCGACTTCCCGCTGAACGAAGGCCTGGAGGCGCTGGCGACCGCGCCCGGCGGCTGGCGCGTCGGCGGCGAAGGCGGCGGGGTCTGGGACTGCTCGCTGGAGGGTTGCCGCCCCGTGGTCGAGCCGACGGCGCCCACTGACAGTTGGCGGCTGACCGGTCTGGAGCGCGATCCCCGCGGCGACGGCTGGTTCGCGGTGCAGCGGTCGTGGCGCCCGCCCTTCGACGTGCGCGCGCGGGTGCGCCGCATGGACGCCGACGGGACGTTGGGACCGGTGCTGGTCGAGCTGAAGCTGCCGGGGCTGACGGATAATTTCGAAGGGATCGCCGCCGAGCGCCGTGCGGAAGGAACGCGCCTCTACATCCTGTCCGACGACAACGCCAATCCGGCGCAGAAGACCCTGATGCTGGCGTTTGACGTTCGCTGATTCTTCTTCCCTTGC
>Ga0172374_1002308_pt1 | contig 12194 bp, 9 predicted proteins | sample LakKiv3m_FD_114536 | JGI IMG/M metagenome (GOLD analysis project Ga0172374, IMG submission 114536) | Freshwater microbial communities from Kabuno Bay, South-Kivu, Congo - kab_092012_10.3m | ecosystem: Environmental > Aquatic > Freshwater > Lake | place: Democratic Republic of the Congo... | reverse complement strand
CTGAAAGTCGTAGAGAACTGCTACTATGGGTTCATAGAGCAGTACTTCGATGATGTGGACGATCGGCCTCGTGATGCCGCGTTCGCTCTCGAGTCCGCCCTGGCCGATGTGCAGTGCGCCGATATCGATCTGAACCGGTACGCAGCCCGCCGTGCGGCTCAGATCGCGGATGCCGTGGCGCTGGCTCGCCGGAATCCCGAGGTGTTCGTCGCGGAGTGCGGAGCGGACGCGGGTGATGAGGCCGAACGGGCGGTGATCTTCGACATCTCGCTGCGGCTGAAGCGGTCAGAGGATGATGTGCGAGCCGAGTTGGCCATGGTGCAGACCGCGATGCGCCTGCTGCCGAATCTCTGGCATCATGCACGGGACGGATTCGTGTCGATGCATCTGGTCTCCCGCACCGTGTGGGCCCTGGGGCGCTTGCGTGCACCGTTCGCGGCGACCGACGAGCAGATCGCCGCAGAACAGGCAGCGGCCAGGCGGGTGGATGAGGCGACGTCCGAGTGGGCGTTCTCGTGCTCACCGGAGAACTTCATGCGCCGGTTGCGGCGTCTGGTGGATCGGCTCGATCCTGAGCCGGCCGAGGTCCGGCACGCGCGCGCCCTGGCTGATCGTCGGGTGAGCTTCGATCATGTGGACGACAGCGTGAGCTGGATGAACGCCCTGGTTCCGACATCCGAGGCACTGGCGATCGACCGCCGCCTGACCGCGACAGCGAAACGCATCAAGAAGAGCGACCCGTGCGAGACGCGCACGATCGCGCAGATCCGTGCGGACTTGCTCTCGGAGTGGCTGCGCGGGGTCGGCACCGACCGGGCCGTTCAGACGAAGATCTTCGTGACCATCCCCGTGCAACTGCTCCAGGGCGCCGATGCGGCCGGCCTGCCGGCACCCGAGGCGGAGATCGTCGGTCACGGACCGATCGACCCCCTCTCGGCGAAGCAGTTGTTCCTCGACGCGGGTGTCTTCCGCCGGGTGATCGTCGACCCGATCCGCAGCGTGGTCATCGACATGGACCGCCGCAGCCGCCACGCCACCCAGGCGCAGCGGGACTGGTTGATCCTGCAGCATGGCACCTGCTCCCGTGATGGATGCACCCGCCTCGCCCTCGACGCCGACATCGATCATCGGATTCCCTGGGCGCGAGGAGGCCGGACGAATCTCGACGAGCTGCGACCTCTCTGTCCGCGCGATCATCGCATGCGACATCGAGCGCGTGCGCTCTACCAGTCGCGACCCGACGGGTCCGTCGAAGTCACCACGCCGACCGGATTCACCACCAGTACTCCGCCGCCTGAGGTCGGTCTCGATCTCGTCGCGCCGCCGTTCTGAGTCGGTTCGAGCGAACGCTCTGCTCTGGGCGGATACGCTTCCGTCATCGACGGCGACGTGGTGGCATGGACTCATGACCGACGTGCTGATCCTCGGCGGAACCGGATGGCTCTCCGGCCGCATCGCTCGACGATGGCTGGCTGCCGGAGCCCGCGTGACGTGCGTCGCGAGAGGGGAGCGGGCGGCGCCCGACGGCGCTGAGCTCGTGCGTGCCGATCGCGATGCGCCGCACGCCTACGACGCGCTGATGCGCTACTGGGACGAGGTCGTCGACATCTCGTCCCGCGCGTCGCACGTGCGCGCCGCCGCCGCCGCGCTCGGAGGCCGCGCGGCCCACTGGACGTACATCTCCTCGATGTCCGTGTACGCGGAAGCCGATGTCCACGGCGCCGACGAGACCGCGCGCCTCGAACAGCCCGCCGCGGAGGGCGACGAGTACGACTACGCCGCCGAGAAGGTCGCCGCCGAAGACGCCGTGCGGACGCTCGGTTCCCGCGTGCACATCATTCGCCCCGGGCTGATCGTCGGTGCGGGTGACCCCAGCGACCGCTTCGGCTACTGGGCCGCGGCGTTCGCCCGCGCCGGATCCGAACCCGTGCTCGTCCCCGACGGCGCCGGCCGTTTCGTCCAGGTCATCGATGTCGACGACCTCGCCGCTTTCGCCGCGACCACCGAGCTCACCGGCATCCGTAACGCCATCGGCGACGCGCATCCGTTCGACGACGTGATCGCGACCGTCCGGTGGACCGCCGGTCACACGGGCGACGTGGTCGTCGTCGGCGACGACTGGCTCGACGCGCACGACGTGCAGCCGTGGATGGGGGAGCGGTCGCTGCCGCTGTGGCTCCCCGCCGACATGGCGGGGTTCATGACGCGCTCCAACGACGCATACCGCGCGGCGGGCGGCATCCAGACGCCGCTGGAGACGATCATCGTCCGCGTCCTCGACGACGAACGAGCCCGCGGTCTCGATCGCCCGCGCCGTGCCGGGCTCGCCCGCGACGACGAGAAGGCTCTGCTCGCCGACCTCTGACGACGCGCGTTCGCTACACTGCGAAGCGAGTGACACGGGGTGCCGCATCCGCGGCTGAGATCACACCCGTCGAACCTGATCTAGTTCGTACTAGCGAAGGGATGTCGCAATGAGCGATCGCCTGCGTCCATCGTCCGCCTCCTCCGTCGTCGCGTGCGCGGAGAATCTGCTCGAGCGGCTCCGAGACACGCCGCCGCTCACCCACTGCATCACGAACGCCGTCGTCACGGGCTTCACCGCCAACGCGCTGCTCGCGATCGGCGCCGCGCCGGCGATGGTCGACATCGTCGACGAATCCGGCATGTTCGCCGGCGTCGCATCCGGACTGCTCGTGAACCTCGGTACGCCGACGCCCGAGCAGCGCGCAGCGATCCGCGAAGCCGTCGCCAGCGCGAACGCGTCCGGCACCCCGTGGGTGCTCGACCCGGTCGCGATCGGCGCGCTCCCCGTGCGCACCGCGCTCGCGCAGGACCTCGTCGCGCAGCGGCCGACGGCGATCCGCGGCAATGCCTCCGAGATCCTTGCCCTCGCCGGGCTCAGCGGCGGAGGTCGCGGCGTCGATGCCACAGACACGACGGATGCCGCTGCCACGGCCGCCACGGCGCTCGCCGAAGCCCACGGCGGCGTCGTCGCCGTCTCCGGCGCCGTCGACCTCGTCACCGACGGCGTCCGCACGGTCCGCATCGCGAACGGAGACCCGCTGCTCACCCGGGTCACCGGCGGCGGGTGCGCGCTCGGAGCGATCATGGCCGCGTTCCTCGGAGCAGCGCGCGGCAGCGGCATCACGGCGCTCGACGCCGTCGCCGCCGCGACCCTCGTCTACACGATCGCCGCCGAGCGCGCCGCCGAGACGTCGACAGGGCCGGGGAGCTTCGCCGCCGCCCTGCTCGATGCGCTCGCCGCCGTCCTGCCGGGCGACCTCGCACCGCGCGCCCGCGTCGAAGAGACGACGAGCGCGGCGGAGGTCGGCCGATGATCGCCGATCTGTCGGTGTACCTCGTCACCGACCCGGGCCTGTGCGGCGAGCGAGGAGTGGTCGAGACGGTGCGGCAGGCGGTGGACGGCGGCGTGCGCATCGTGCAGCTGCGCGACAAGACGGCGAGCGATGCCGAGGTCGCCGATCAGCTCATCGCCCTGTCCGACGTGATCGACGGCCGTGCACTGCTCGTCGTCAACGACCGACTGGATGCCGCGCTCATCGCCCGTGCGCACGGGGCCCGGGTCGACGGCATCCATCTCGGCCAGGGCGACGCGTCGGTCCTCGACGCGCGGCGTGCGCTCGGACCCGACGCCCTGATCGGCCTGACCGCGAACAGTCCGGCGCACCTCGACGCCGTCCGGGCGCTGCCGCCCGGCATGGTCGACTATCTCGGTGTCGGGGTCATCCGCCCGACAACCACCAAGCCCGACCACCCGCCCGCACTCGGCATCAGCGGCTTCCGCGACTTCGCGGCGGCGAGCCCCCTGCCGTGCGTCGCGATCGGCGGCGTCAGCATCGACGACGTCGAGACCCTGCGCCGCTCGGGGGCGGCCGGCATCGCGGTCGTATCGGCGATCTGCGCGGCCGAGGATCCGCGGGCCGCCGCGCGGGCATTCGCGCAGCGCTGGCGGCGCAGCGGTGTTCCGCGCGTGCTCAGCATCGCCGGCAGCGACCCGTCCGGCGGTGCCGGCATCCAGGCCGACCTGAAGTCGATCTCCGCCAATGGTGGGTACGGCCTGGCGGCGATCACGGCGCTGACGGCGCAGAACACGTGCGGCGTCCGCGCCGTGCACGCCCCGGATCCGGCCTTTCTGCGGGCACAGCTCGACGCGCTGTCCGACGACATCGTCATCGACGCCGTCAAGGTCGGGATGCTGGCGGATGCCGCGACCGTCGAGACCGTGTCCGCATGGCTCGACGACGTCCGTCCGCCGATCGTGGTCGTCGATCCGGTGATGGTGGCCACCAGCGGCGACCGTCTGCTGGATACCGAGGCGGTCGATGCGCTGCACGACCTCCTGCGTCGCGCCGATGTCGTCACCCCGAACCTCGCCGAGCTCGCCGTGCTCGTCGGGCGGCCCGTGGACGGATGGGACGACGCCGTCCGCGCAGGGGAGGAGCTGTCGACCGCGACCGGCGCGGCCGTGCTCGTCAAGGGCGGACATCTCGACGGCGACGAGGCGCCCGATGCGCTCGTCGACGCCGCACGCGGCATCCGACGGCAATCCGCGGGCACCCGGATCGACACCGACCACACGCACGGCACCGGGTGCTCGCTCTCCGCCGCGATCGCCACGCTTCTCGCGCGCGGCGAAGAGCCCGATGCGGCCGTGGTCGCGGCGCGCGCCTGGCTGCGCGAATCGTTGAATGCCGGCGACGAGCTCGGCGTCGGCACCGGCAGCGGTCCCGTGCACCACTTCGCAGGGCTCTGGTCGCGCGGCGGACTCGAGACGCGCCCCTCCGCAGACGAGATCATGCGGGAGTGGTGGAGCGGCATCGCAGCGCTCCGCGACGAGATCGACGCGCTGCCGTTCATCCGGACGCTCGCCGACGGCACACTCCCGCGCGCCGCGTTCCTGCGCTACCTCGGTCAGGACGCCCTGTACCTCCGCGAGTACGCGCGCGTGCTCGCGGAAGCCGCCCGCCGCTCGCCGACCTCGGGCGAGCAGGCCTTCTGGGCCGGTGCCGCGCAGGGGTCGATCGCCGGCGAGCTCGAGCTGCACGCGCAGTGGCTGAACCCGGGAGAGGGCGTCGGTGACGCGACCTTCACTGCGGATCCGGGGCCGGCGACCACGCGATATCTCGACCATCTGCGTGCGACGGCGTTCGGCGGCGGCTACCCCGAGCTGGTCGCGGCGCTCCTGCCGTGCTTCTGGCTGTACACCGACCTCGGGGAGCGGCTGGGCTCCGGCGTATTCGGCGAGTACGCGAAGGATCCGACGCACCCGTATGCCGCGTGGCTCGTCACCTATGCCGCGGAGGAGTTCACGGTCGCCACCGCCGAGGCGGTCTCGATCGTCGGTCGAGCCGCAGCAGGCGCGGATCAGGCGACCAGGGAACGCATGCGCCGGGCGTTCGAGGTGTCGAGCGTGCACGAGCGGGACTTCTTCCACGAGCCGCTGCGAGTCGCGTCCGACACGTGAGGTCGCGGCCGTGTGACGACGTCCGCGTCGCACGATTTGCGGATGCCGCGCCGCGGGCGCTATCGTCGCGGCATGCCTTCGGTCGCATCCGCCCCCTCGACGCCCGCTCCGGGCGTCCTCGTGGTGCGCCGACGCCGCAGCCGTCTGGGCGGCCGCCGACTCTAGGCGACCCCGCGCTCCTGCCCTGACCGGGTGGTCGAGTGCCGGTGTCGCCGCCTCCGCCCCTTCGACAAGCTCAGGGGTCGGGTCACCCGACCGTTAAGGTGGAAACATGACGTATACCGTCGCCGTCTCCGGCGCATCCGGCTATGCGGGCGGCGAGATCCTGCGCCTCCTGGCCAGTCATCCCGACATCGAGATCCGCACCGTCACCGCGCACTCCAACGCCGGGCAGCCGCTCATCGAGCATCAGCCGCATCTGCGCTCGCTCGCGCATCTGACGCTGCAGGACACCACGCCCGAGATCCTCGCCGGGCACGACATCGTCTTCCTCGCGCTGCCGCACGGCCAGTCCGGGCAGTACACGGATGCTCTCGGCGACGTCCCGCTCGTCATCGACGCCGGCGCCGATCACCGGCTAACGTCGCAGGAATCGTGGGACGCCTTCTACGGCGGGCACTTCCACGAGCCGTGGGCGTACGGCGTCCCGGAGCTGATCGTCGACGGACGGAAGCAGCGCGAGACGCTGCGCGAGGCGACACGGATCGCCGCGCCCGGATGCAACGCCTCCACCGTCAGCCTCAGCCTCGTCCCCGGCGTCGCCGCCGGCGTCATCGACCCGGGAGACATCGTCAGCGTCCTGGCCGTCGGCCCCTCCGGTGCGGGCAAGAGCCTCAAGCCGCACCTGCTCGGCAGCGAACTGCTCGGCACGGCCAACCCGTACGCCGTCGGCGGTGCCCACCGGCACATCCCCGAGATCCAGCAGGCTCTTCGACAGGCTCAGGGACCGCGCGGTGCCGGCGCAGCCGATCCCCGCATCTCGTTCACGCCCGTGCTCGTGCCGATGGCCCGTGGCATCCTCGCGACGTCCACCGCTCCCATCGCGGACGGCGCGACCGACGAGCAGATCCGCGCCGCCTGGCAGGACGCCTACGGCGACGAGACCTTCGTGCAGCTCCTGCCCGAGGGGCACTTCCCCCGCACGGCCGATGTCCTCGGCGCGAACACGGCACTGATGGGACTCGCGATCGACCGCGCAGCGAACCGGGTCACGATCGTCACGGCCGTCGACAACCTCGTCAAGGGCACCGCCGGCGCTGCCATCCAATCCATGAACCTCGCGCTCGGCCTCCCCGAAGACCGCGCCCTCACCGTGAACGGAGTGGCCCCATGAGCGTCACAGCACCACAGGGATTCGAGGCGGCCGGCGTCGCCGCAGGACTCAAGTCCACCGGCAAGCCCGACGTGGCCGTCGTCGTCAACCGCGGTCCGCGCAAGGTCGGCGCCGCCGTGTTCACGAGCAACCGCGCCAAGGCGAACCCGATCATCTGGTCGCAGCAGGTCATCCTCGACCGCACGGTCGAGGCGATCGTGCTGAACTCCGGCGGTGCGAACTCCTTCACCGGCAGCTTCGGTTTCCAGACAACGCACCAGACCGCCGAGAAGGCGGCCGAGCTTCTGGGCATCTCAGCCGGAGACGTGCTCGTCTGCTCGACAGGCCTCATCGGCACCGGAGACGAGACGTTCCGCGCCAAGGTCCTCGGCGGCACGGAGCAGGCGATCGCCGCCCTGAGCGCTGACGGAGGCGATGACGCGGCGCACGCCATCATGACGACCGACAGCGTCGCCAAGATCGCGCTCGTCGAGAGGGACGGCTGGTCGATCGGCGGCATGGCCAAGGGGGCGGGGATGCTCGCACCGGGCCTTGCCACGATGCTCGTCGTCATCACGACCGATGCCGACCTCGAGGCCATCGAGGCCGACACGGCCCTGCGCGCTGCGACCGGGAAGACCTTCGACCGGCTCGACTCCGACGGCTGCATGTCGACGAACGACCAGGTCACCCTGCTCGTCAGCGGAGCGAGCGGCATCAAGCCCGACATCGAGGAGTTCACCGCGGCGCTCACCGATCTCAGCGATCAGCTGGCGGCTCAGCTGCAGGGGGATGCCGAGGGTGCGAGCCACGACATCACCATTCGCGTCACGAACGCGGCCACGGAGCAGGATGCCGTCGAGGTCGGGCGTTCGGTGGCCCGCAACAACCTGTTCAAGGCGGCGATCTTCGGAAACGACCCGAACTGGGGTCGTGTCCTCGCCGCGATCGGCACGACCAGCGCCCAATTCGACCCGTACGACGTCGACGTCTGGATGAACGGCGTCCGCGTGTGCAGCAAGGGAGGCCCCGACCGCCCGCGCGAGGACGTCGACCTCGCACCGCGCGCCACCGACCTGCTCATCGACCTGCAGGTGGGCGATGCCGAGGCGACGATCCGCACGAACGACCTCACCCACGACTACGTCCACGAGAACAGCGCCTACTCCTCATGACAGACATCCAGGACACGCCCCCCGACGTCGCGGCCGAGAAGGCGGCGACGCTCATCGAGTCGTTGCCGTGGCTGAAGAAGTTCCGCGACCAGATCGTCGTGGTCAAGTACGGCGGGAACGCCATGGTCTCCGACGAGCTGCAGGAGGCGTTCGCACAGGACATCGCGTATCTCCGCTACGTCGGCGTGCAGCCGGTCGTGGTGCACGGCGGCGGCCCGCAGATCTCGAACATGCTCGACCGGCTGGCGATCCCCAGCGAGTTCAAGGGCGGCTACCGGGTCACCAACACCGAGGCGATCAGCGTGGTCCGGATGGTGCTCACCGGTCAGGTGAACCCGCAGCTGGTCGCGAAGATCAACTCGCACGGCCCGATCGCCACCGGGCTCAGCGGTGAGGACGCCGGGCTCTTCGGCGGACGCCGCCGCGGTGTCGAGATCGACGGAGAGCACGTCGACCTCGGTCGCGTCGGCGATGTCGTCGAAGTCGACCCGACCGCCGTCCTCGACCATCTCGCGGCCGGACGCATCCCGGTGATCTCCAGCATCGCGCCCGACCTCGACAACCCCGGGCAGTCGTTGAACGTGAACGCGGATGCCGCGGCGTCTGCCCTCGCGACCGCGCTGAACGCGCGCAAGCTCGTGATCCTCACCGACGTCCCGGGGCTCTACGCCGACTGGCCCAACCGCGACTCGCTCGTCTCGCACATCACCTCGCAGCAGCTGGTCCGCATGCTGCCGTCGCTCGAGTCGGGCATGATCCCGAAGATGCGCGCGTGCCTGGATGCTGTCGAGGGCGGTGTGGATGCCGCGGCGATCATCGACGGACGCGTGCCGCACTCGGTGCTCGTCGAACTGTTCACCAGCAAGGGCATCGGAACCGAAGTCGTACTCGGAGAAGCGGAGGTGACGGCATGACCGTCTGGCAGGATGACGTGGGACGCGACCTGGTGCGCAACGTCGGAGACCGGCTCGCTCTGCTCACCCGCGGCGACGGATCGCACGTGTGGGACGGCGACGACAAGCGCCACCTCGACTTCCTCGCCGGCATCGCCGTGAACTCGCTCGGGCACGCGCATCCGGTCTTCGTCGAGGCGATCGCCAAGCAGGCCGCGACCCTCGCGCACGTGTCGAACTACTTCGCCACTCCGCCGCAGCTCGCGCTGGCCGCGCGACTGAAGCGGCTGGCCGGTGCCGGGATCGACGGCCGCGTCTACTTCTCGAACTCGGGTGCCGAGGCGAACGAGGCGGCCTTCAAGCTCGCCCGCCTGCACGGTGGAGCAGAGCGCCCGCGCATCCTCGCGCTCGAGAACGGCTTCCACGGCCGCACGATCGGATCGCTCGCGCTCACGGCGAAGAAGGCCATGCGCGAGCCGTTCGAGCCGATGCCCGCCGGAGTCGAGCACATCCCCGCGACGATCGAGGCGCTGGAGGCGGCGATCGACGACCGTGTCGCCGCGATCGTCGTCGAGCCGATCCAGGGGGAGGCGGGGGTCGTCGAGCTTCCCGAGGGATACCTCGCGGCTGCCCGCTCGCTCACGCTGAAGCACGGTGCGCTGCTCATCGTCGACGAGATCCAGACCGGCGCCGGGCGCACCGGTGCCTGGTTCGGCTTCAACCACGAGGGCATCACACCGGATGCCATCACCCTGGCCAAGGGAATCGGCGGAGGGTTCCCGATCGGAGCCCTCGTGACCTTCGGCGCAGCCAGCTCGCTGTTCACCCCCGGTTCGCACGGCTCGACCTTCGGCGGCAATCCGCTCGGCACGGCCGTCGCGAACGCCGTCCTCGCCGAGATCGAGGATGCCGGACTCGTCGAGAACGCGGCCCGTCGCGGTGCGCAGCTGCGTGAGATCATCGAGCGCATCGAGTCGCCGCTGATCACCGGCGTGCGCGGCCGCGGGCTGCTGATCGGCATCGTGCTGTCGTCGCCGATCGCGAACGCCGTCGTCGCGGCGGCGCAGGAGCGCGGACTCATCGTCAACGCGGCCAACCCGGAGACGATCCGCATCGCCCCGGCGCTGACCATCGGCGACGCCGAGATCGCCGAGTTCGAGACACTGTTCACCGCCGCCCTCGCCGACGTTCAGGTGAGCCTCGCGGCATCCGAGACCGAGAAAGCGACCGCTCCATGACCCGCCATCTTCTGCGTGATGACGACCTGACCTCGGCTGAGCAGGCCGAGATCCTCGACCTCGCGGTCGAGTTGAAGAAGGACCGCTGGGCCGACAAGTCGCTCGCCGGGCCCCAGACCGTCGCGGTCATCTTCGACAAGTCGTCCACCCGCACCCGCGTCTCGTTCGCCGTCGGCATCGCCGACCTCGGCGGCTCGCCGCTGATCATCTCGACGGCCAACAGCCAGCTCGGCGGCAAGGAGACCCCGTCCGACACCGCACGGGTGCTCGAGCGTCAGGTGGCGGCGATCGTCTGGCGCACGTACGCGCAGTCGGGACTCGAGGAGATGGCCGAAGGCACCCGGGTGCCGGTCATCAACGCGCTCTCGGACGACTTCCACCCCTGCCAGCTGCTCGCCGACCTGCTGACGATCCGCGAGCACAAGGGAGATCTGAAGGGCCTGACACTGACGTTCTTCGGGGACGCCCAGAGCAACATGGCGCACTCGTACGCGCTCGCCGGCGTCACGGCCGGCATGCACGTGCGCATGGCCTCGCCCGAGTCGTACGCCCCGCGGGCGGACGTCGTCGAGGCGGCGGACCGCCGCGCCGCCGAGACGGGCGGATCGATCACGCTGTTCACCGATCCGATCGAAGCCGCCGCCGGCGCCGACGTCGTCGTCACCGACACCTGGGTGTCGATGGGCAAGGAAGAGGAGAAGATCGCGCGTATCCGCGACCTCGGCGGGTACAAGGTCACCACCGAGACCATGAGCCTCGCCGACCCCGAGGCGATCTTCATCCACTGCCTCCCCGCCGACCGCGGCTACGAGGTCGACCCCGAGGTCATCGACGGACCGCAGAGCGTCGTGTGGGACGAGGCCGAGAACCGCCTGCACGCCCAGAAGGCGCTGCTGGTCTGGCTGCTGCGCCAGAGCTGACGCGTCGGGTCCATGACGAGCGAACGATCCCTGAGCCTGTCGAAGGGTCGTCTGCGGACTAATTGGAATCGCCTGAACGGCCCGGACCGCATCGCCGGCGTCGATCTCGCGCGTGGCCTGGCGGTGATCGGCATGTTCGCCGCGCACCTCCTGCTCACCGCCGACGGGTTCGTCTGGACCGAGCAGGCCAGTTGGACGGCGCTCGTCGACGGCCGGTCCTCGATCCTGTTCGCCACCCTCGCCGGCGTGTCCATCGGCCTCGTCACCGGCGGACCGACCCCGCTCGGACGCCGGCAGATGAGCGCCGCCCGCGGCCGGCTGGCGGTGCGCGCCGGGATCCTTCTCGTGCTCGGCATCCTGCTCATCCTCACCGGTGTCCCGGTCTACGTGATCCTTCCCGCGTACGCGATCCTGTTCCTCATCGCCCTGCCGTTCACGCGGATGCCGGCACGTGCGGTGCTCGGGACCGCAGCCGGGCTCGCGATCGTCATGCCGTTCGTCCAACCCGCGCTGAACGGGCTGCCGATCTGGCAGATGCCCTTCGGTGGGGAGATCGACGCGTTCCTCGGCTGGCACTACCCGTTCACCGTGTGGATCGCGTTCGTGCTCGCCGGTCTCGGCGTCGCCAGGGCGGGCATCACGCGCCTGCAGACGCAGATCGGGATGCTGATCGCCGGTGGTGCACTCGCCGCAGTCGGGTACGGTCTGGCCGAGCTGCCGCCGCCGTCCGCCGACCCGTACTGGTGGTCGGTGTGGACCGCCGAGCCCCATTCCTCCGGCGTGCTCGAGGTGATCGGGTCCGGTGGCTTCGCGATCGCCGTGCTCGCCGTGTGCCTGCTGGCATGCCGTGCCGCGGTGGTGAAGGCGGTCGTCCTCCCCGTGCGCGCAACCGGAGCGATGCCGCTCACGGCATACACGGTCCAGCTCGTGGTGTGGGCCGCCGTCGCCCTCGCCCTGTTCGGTGACACGAGCGACCTGTTCGGCTTCCGTGAGCTGGAGCCGTTCTGGCCGCTGACGATCGGTGTGCTCATCGGCTGCACAGCATGGGCGCTGCTCGTGGGCCGCGGCCCGCTGGAGTGGCTGCTGGACCGCTCCGCGCGCGCCGCCGTGTCCTCGCCCCGGCCGACGTGAAGCCACGGCCGCGCCGCCGCTAGTCTGGAGGGATGAG
>Ga0172374_1002307_pt1 | contig 12199 bp, 13 predicted proteins | sample LakKiv3m_FD_114536 | JGI IMG/M metagenome (GOLD analysis project Ga0172374, IMG submission 114536) | Freshwater microbial communities from Kabuno Bay, South-Kivu, Congo - kab_092012_10.3m | ecosystem: Environmental > Aquatic > Freshwater > Lake | place: Democratic Republic of the Congo... | reverse complement strand
GCCTTTACTCCTAAGTATCTCGGAACCATCGCGGCCTGCTCGCGGCTCGATCCCTGACCATAGTTCGCCCCGCCGACAATAAAGCCGCCCCCTGCCTTAACGGCACGTTCGGCAAAGGTGTCATCCACGACCTTGAAGGCGTGTTTGGACAATTCCGGAATATTGGAGCGAATCGGGATATAGAGGGCCCCGGCCGGGCAGATGTGATCGGTCGTGATGTCGTCTCCGACCTTCAGGAGGACCTCCCCGCTGATCACATCAGGCAGAGAGGGCATTTCAGGAATGGGCCTATGGTTCGGACCCCGCCGCACGGAGATCTTTTCCGGCTCGGACGAAGGCGGCAGGAACAGATCCCTGTCATCGACGAACCGTTCCGGCATCTCAAAGATCGATGGGACAAGTTTCAGATCACGCGGATCGGTGATGAAACCCGTAAGTGCGGAAGCCGCGGCCGTTTCAGGAGCGACCAGATAAACCTTTGCCGTCGCCGATCCGCTGCGACCCAGAAAATTTCTCGGAGTGGTCCGCAGGGAGACCCCGCCGGACTGTGGCGCAAAACCTGATCCGTTGCAGCCCCCGCAGATGGGCTCGAAAATCCGGACTCCGGAACGTACGATACGATCGTAGGCCCCCCGGGCGATGCTTTCCCGGATGACGGTTCGAGTCGCCGGATAAAGGGCGACGTCCACATCACGATGGATCGGCCTGCCGTCCAGGATCTGTGCGATCGCCAGGACGTCCTGCAGGGAGGTATTTGTACAGCTTCCCATCATGACCTGATCGACCTTCAGGCCGGTGACCTCCCGGACAGGCACGACATTGTCAGGCTGATGCGGAAGCGCAATCAGGGGTTCGAGACGGTCGAGATCGATTTCGATTATCTCGTCGTAGACGGCATCCGAATCGGCCGACAGCGGAACCCACTGCTCTTCCCGATGATAGGCCTTCATCCATCTTCGGGTCTGTTCGTCGCTGGGGAAGACTGATGACGTTGCCCCGGTTTCCGCACCCATGTTTGTGATGGTCGAGCGCTCCGCGACGTTCAGGGTAGCAACCCCGGGGCCGCCATATTCCAGGACTTTTCCGACGCCTCCCTTGATGGTGAGTCTGCGCAGCACCTCCAGGATAATGTTTTTTGCGGATACCCATGGCTGAAGCCTGCCGCTCAGATGGACTTTGAGGATACGGGGCATCGTCAGATAAAGTGGCTCTCCGGCCATGGTCATCGCGCCGTCAAAACCGCCTACGCCCACGGAGAACATCCCGATTCCGCCGGCGGCCACGGTGTGGGAATCCGCGCCGATGAGCGTTTTCCCCGGAACTCCCCAATGTTCCAGATGCAACTGATGACAGATGCCGTTTCCGGGGCGGGCGCAGATGACGCCTAACTTGGCCGTCATATCCTGTAGATAACGGTGGTCATCCGAATTCTTATAGTCCGCCTGGATCATGTTATGGTCGATATAGTGGACGGCGAGGCCGACCTTCACCCGGTCGATTCCGATCGCCTGCAACACCTGGTAAGACATCACGCCGTTCAGGTCATGCGACAGCGTCTGGTCCGCCCTTACCCCGATCCTCGTTCCTCGCTCCATGGTTCCCTCTACGAGCGAGGCGCCAATCAATTTTTCCGTCAGTGTCAAACCCATGCGCAACTCCTTCGAAGCATGATTATAGTGGATACTTCACTAAAGTTCTCCCCCTTGTCAAGACAAAAAATAAGGTTGTATTTGGTACATAGTCAAGCCGCCTGTTTTGTTTGTTGTTTAAACGGTTTTTTAAAATAGGTTTCATAAGGGTTATACCATTGGCCGCTGAATTTGCAAATCTGGTGCCACGAGAAGATAACCCGGTAAATATCAAACGATTTTAGTGCGATAAAGAATTGAATGAAGAAGCCCTTCCCTTCTACAACCCGAAAAAAATGAACACTTATTGTTCATTTCACTTGACAGTTATGTTCATAATAAAGAACAATTGAACACAGCCAGAGACATTGGCAACCCATCACCGAGGAGAGAAGGAAACATGAAGAGGATTAGAATCGGCCTTGTTTGCGCGAGTCGCTCGGTTGTCGAAACCGCAAAACAGATTGCGGAGCAGAAAGGCATAGATATAGATGGCGTAGCTGTGGGGCTTGACGCGGCGATCCCTGTGGCGCAGCGGATGGAACGGGAAGGAGCGGAGGCGATTCTCTCAAGGGGAGGAACGCTGCAACTTGTGCGGGAGGGGGTTCACGTTCCGGTATTATCGTTGCCGAGATCCGCGACCGATATCATGGCCTGCTTGAAAGAGGCTATCGGTTATGGCAACAGGATTCTCTATATCTCATTCAGGGAGAAGATTTCCGCGCTGAACATCATCGAGGATCTTTTGGGGTGTCACCTGACGCAGATCATTTGCCAGGATCAGGCAGATCTCGAAAGAGTATTTCCTGCGTGCGTGAAGCTTTACGATGTCGTGATCGGAGGGGCATCGACCATTATTGCCGCAAAAAAATACGGTATGCCGTTCGTCGAAGCCAAGACGCCGGATGAAGTCATTGTCTCCACCATCGAGGATGCCGTTTCCGTGATCACGGCAAATCGTGAAGAGCAGAAAAAAGCCGTCAATTTTCGGTGCATCATCGATTCCGTTTCAGATGGCGTCATCTCGTTCGACGTGGCGGGCAACATGACGAACATCAATCAAAGGGCAAAAACGTTACTGAACATCGACCCGAATAAAGATCTCCGCAATCAGGTCGGAAGCATCTTCAGGGGCAGCTCTCTCTCGCATGCCACCGACAGTGAAATCCCTGTTCTGGACAGGATAGAGGATTTGAACGGCGAAAAGTTCGTTTTCAGCCATGTTCCGATCATCCTCAATGGAGAAACGACCGGAAGCGTCACAACCTTCAAACCGATCTCCAATGTGATCAAGTTAGAATCAGAGGTAAGAAAATCACTCTCAAAGGGCTTTGTGGCCAAACAGACATTCGGAGATCTCATCCACCGAAGCAGAGCAATGGATGAACTGATCAGCCGCGCAAAACACTTTGCATCATCCGGTTCCACAATCCTGATTATCGGAGAAACCGGAACCGGAAAAGAAATCCTCTCACAGGGCATTCACCATTTCAGTCCGCGAGCGCAGAATCCATTTGTCTCTATCAATTGCGCCGCGCTTTCCGAGCAGCTTCTGGAGAGCGAACTTTTCGGTTATGAGGAGGGAGCGTTTACCGGATCAAAAAGAGGAGGCAAGCCCGGTTTGTTTGAAATTTCCCATACCGGTACCATCTTCCTTGATGAAATCTCCTCCACCTCGCAAAAGGTTCAAAGACACCTCCTGCGCGTGTTACAGGAAAGGGAGGTGATGCGGATAGGCGCAGACCGGATTATTCCTGTGAACGTCCGAGTCATTGCGGCCTCAAACCAAGACATTGCGAAAGAGGTGGCCAACGGTTCTTTCCGTGAGGATCTGTTTTTCAGGTTGAATATTCTTCGTCTCAAGGTTCCCCCCCTGCGTGAAAGACGGGAGGACATCCCGCTCCTAATCGACCATTTTATCCGAAGACTGGCCCGTGACCATCATGGTCAGCCTTTCCGGTTGCCTGAAAAGTTCTTGATGAAATTGCAGCAGTATGTATGGCCCGGCAATGTACGGCAGCTCCAAAACTTTACCGAACGTCTATATCTGCTGTACGGCAGCAGATTCGATCCCAAAATATTCGATGAACTTTATGCCGATCTTGTTGAGTTTATCCCCAGATTGGACCAGCAGGAAAAGGCCGCTCTCGATCCGGGAATCTGGAAGCAGCAGGTTCTCATGAAGAAAGGGCTGAATGAGCAGGAGATCATTAGAAAAATCCTTGTCGAAACGGGGGACAACAAGAGCGCGGCAGCGCGAAAGCTGGGCATCAGTAGAACCACGCTCTGGAAGAAATTGAAAAGCGGGGACTAGAAGATAAGTCTTCCGTTCCCGCCAAGGTACTGCTTAGTCTACATCATTCTTGGCTCCATATGAACACAAGGTGGACACATCACCGGCGAAGACAGTATGGCAACGGGGGGAAACCACATCTTCACGCCAACAACGGGGAAAAGGTCTGTTTAATGTCCGGTATGAGGCGAGGATTGACACTGAACATGCCCCGTGCTATACGTGTATTACAAGGAGAAAAAACCAATGTTAGCAATCAGACTACCTGAAGAAATTGAAGAACGGTTGAACGTGTTGGCGAAGGAAACCGGGCGCACAAAGACATTTTACGTCCGAGAGGCTATTCTTGAGCATCTTGACGATATGGAAGACGTTTATCTTGCCGAAAAGCGATTAGCAGATATTCGGGCCGGAAATAACAAACCGATACCCCTGAAGGACGTGATGAAACGCTATGGCCTGGAAGATTGAGATTGATCCCGCTGCCGAACGGGAATTAGATCGGCTTGATCCTCAGATCGCCAGGCGTATCTTGAAGTTTTTACGGGAAAGGGTCGCTTCCCTGTATGATCCCCGGAGCATTGGCAAATCGCTGAAGGGTCCACAATTCGGAGAGTTTTGGAGATATCGAGTCGGGGACTATCGGATCATCGTCCGTATCGAGGACAATGTTTTTCTGCTTCTGGTTTTACGGATCGCAAATCGGAAAAATGTCTACAAAGACTCAGTGATGTCCGGTTAAGAATTTGCACGTGATTGCTCCCGGTTCGGTGGGGGATGAATCTCGCCGCGGCCAATATTTGCAACGATATCCTCAATGGGCATTTCGTTGCGGATATTAATGGATATTTCCCTCAGATGCTTTACTGAAACCTTTTCGTGGTGCTGATTTTGAAAATAAATGGCCAGGAGAATATATGCGACAAACCGGCCAGAATCTGCACCATAAAATCCATATTGGCTCCTTGAAATAAGGTGATCGGCCTTCATATTTTCAGAATAAAATTTACAGAGTAGCGGGATCTAAGGCGAAGGCGACAAATCTGCCGTCGTGGCTCAGGCTTATCTCGGCAGGAAGACGGCTGCCGCGAAAAAACAGGAACGGGGCTCCGGGCCCTTGCCCTTCTTTGCCGACGGCAAGGTCCCCTAAAGAACAGCAAAGGCGTTTGGCTATTTCGTCCAGCAGAATTTTTCTTACAAACTCAGAGGGGTCATCACCACTTACAGCGAGTCGTTCGACGCGGACGACAATTCTCGTCAACGCCTCTGCGGATTCATCCGCAATGACATGGAGCATGGCTTCATTGATATTGATACGGATATCAAGAAACAGCTCTCCCTGGGGCGTTATCACCTTCCCCTGAAGCGTTTGGTCAGAGACTCCTTCTCGAAAGGCAAAGGCTCCCGCCCCAGCTTCTGCTTCAATAATAACCGGATATTTTTTCGGAATGGAACAAACCGAAGGATCATAGCGGCTGAGCGCCTTGTAGGCCGCCTCTTTTGCGGCCCAGAGCGCCCAGAGAATGCTGTCCGGGCGCTCCGAGCCTGTAATTGACGACAATTCCCGGGGATTGAAGACACGGCGGCAAAAGCGTTCATCCCTGCTTTTGCCGATATTTTCCGAATCGGCAAGATCGACTATGTCATTGCCGAGGGGAGGCAAAGTACCGTTCCTCCAGCGAAGCGAGATGATCGACAATCTGCCGCGCATATTCCCGCTGCACCCGTAAGCCACCCTCTTCCCGGCGCTCCGGGACAAAGGCATCCAGCATGATGGTGAAACGCTCTTTCAGGACGGGCATCGATCCGTATGTGGCCTGGTGGTCTCCCCGCAGATAAACAACCAGCACCCGGGTCTCTTTCTGCTCGTCGACAAGCCGGCCGACACCATAGGAAAAATTATCGCGGTCAACCCTGCCGTTCCGGGAGCGAGTCCCCTCCGGGAAGATAACCAGCCGCTGTTTCCAGTTGAGAACCTGAATGCACTTGTCGAGTAGCCTCTGCACCTCCTCCCGGCTTCCGCCCCGGTTAACCGGAATGCATTTCAGTAGATAGCACAAGACCACAAGAAAGATATTCTTATAAAAATTCTTTATTTCCGGCAAGTTCCAGGGGACATGCCGGAAATGGAGAATATGATCGGGAAGCGATAAAAGGCCATAGCTGATTACCAGAGAATCAATCATCGTCAGATGATTGGGGCAGACAAGCCACGGCCCTTCATGCTCGCGAGTCAATTTTTTGATTTGCTCGCGCACCTTCTGCAAATCGTAAATGGTGTACCCTCTGAGCTTCACGAAGAGAAAACAGAGCGGTGCGGTTACAACGACAGCAACGTTGCCCAAAAACTGCTGCAAAGACAGTTTACGGCGATCCGTGTTTGTTATCATGATCTTAAATTATGCAGCCTTCTGATAAATAAGCTCAACCGCGTCGCCGATTGTCGTAATCCTGTCCGCGTCGTCGTCCTCTATAGTGGTGCCGAACACATCCTCGCACTTGATGATGATATCGACGAGTCTTGCCGAGTTCACCTTCAGATCCTTGATGATATGGGTCTCCGCCGTCGCCTTCTCCAGAAGTGACTGATCCTTCACATACCCTCTCAAGATATCGATAACCTTCTGTGTAATTTCTGCCTTTTCCATTTTTATTCCTCCTTGAAATTATTGATCTTTACTATTATTCTTCCCACTTTTTGAAAATTATACAACTGTTGACGTCGCCAAAGCCGAAACCGGCCTTGATGGCGATCTTTAAATCCGGTGCAGCAACTGCCTCGTGGGGAATGCTGCCTTCCCAGGGGGCAATCAGCGGATGGACATCCTCGCAGTTGATCGAGGGATGGATGAACCCGTCCCGCAGTTGCAACACGACCCCGACACACTCGATCGCGCCGGTTGCCCCCAGACAATGCCCAATCATGGACTTTGTCGAGTTGATCATCGGAAAATTCTCCGGACCTCGTCCCAGGGCCGTCGACCAATTCCGGACCTCCCCCGCATCGGCAGAGGTCGCCGTCAAATGGCCATTGATCAGGTCTATCTGTCCAGCGGCAATCCCCGCATCGGCAACTGCCCCCTTTATGCAACGTACAACCCCGTCGGGATTCGGCGCCGTCATGGTTCCACCGGTCCGGTGGCCACCGCAGTTGACCATTCCCCCCAGGACCTCGGCATAAATGCGCACCCCTCTCGCCAAAGCTGCTTCGAGTTCCTCCAGCAGCAGAAACGCCCCACCGGCCCCCGGTACGAAACCGCCAGCCGTAGCACTCATCGGCCGCGAGGCCTCCTGCGGCCGGTCGTTGAACTTGCGGCAGATAACCTTCATCGCATCGAAACCCGCCCAGATGTAAGGAGAAGCGCCCTCCGAACCTCCCGCCAGCATTCGCGTCGCCAAACCGTTTCTTATTCGGGCCACCCCTTCGATAATCGCCTCATTTCCGGTACTGCACGCCGAGGAATTCGAGGTTACCTGATTTCCCAGCGCCAGCAGGCCGGCAATCCGGGCACTCGTCGCGCTGTTCATCACCTGCTCGACGACCCGGCTCCCCATGCGCCTGCATCGGCCTTCGTTGACCAGCGGCACCAAAGTATCGGCAATCGTATCCATGCCGCCTATCCCGGATCCGGCAATAACTCCGGCATCCCAATGGACCTGGGTATCATCGGCGGCAGGAACACTGAATCCGGCGTCTTTCCAGGCATCGATCGCCGCCACGGAGGCAAATCCGATATTGTCATTAATCGACATCAGCTCTTCGCTATCAAAATAAGCTTCCCTGACCTTTTCAAATCCTTCCGGCGCTCCTCCAACCTGGCAGCCAAAGTTCAACTCCGCCATTTTGGGGACAAAACGGATACCCGAACGACCCTTCCGAAGGGCATCGGCAAATGCGTCAAGACCGTACCCGTTCGGCGCAACCACTCCCATCCCCGTAACAACTACCCTGCGTCTCATCAAACCTTCCCCTCCGACTAAAACTTTCAAAACTGCCAACCGTGTGAACGCTTTTCTTAAAATGCGAGCTTTTCTCGCGGCACCGCCCGACCCGTAAGCAATCCCGAACAAATGGGCGCGCCATCCTGTCTGGTCATTGTGCACTCGGACTTGAGCTGATTCCCGCGGAAATATGATTTTTTGGCAAAAACAGTAACCAGCTCACCGGGAAGAACAACATCATTGAACTCCACCCCATCCGCAAACGCAAAAAGCGCGATCATATCGCCGTCCAAGGGGGTGGCAACCTTTTTCTGCATCATCTGCAGATAAATGCCAAAGGCGACAACACCCGTCTGAGCCATTGTCTCAATCAGGATAACCCCCGGGGTTACGGGGAAACCAGGGAAATGACCCTGATAAAAATATTCGTCCTCATTAAACCGGTGAACGCCAACGATATGATCGTCATCAAGCTCACGGATCTCCGAGATAAAGCGAAACGGGCGCTGCTGGGGCACCATTGCCAGGATACGATTCCGTAGAGCAGCATCAGCCTCCATACATTCCTCCGTTCACATGAACAACCGTGCCGGTGATATATGACCCGGAGGCTGCCAGAAAACCGACAACCTGCGCCACTTCTTCCGGTCTCCCCATCCGGCCGAGCGGAATTCCGGCAAGGATGCCCTCCCTGACTTCCTCCGGCAGACGACCGGTCATATCCGTATCGATGAACCCAGGAGCAACCGAATTGACAAGAATTTCGCGCCCCTTCAATTCCCGGCAAAGAGATTTCGTCAGGGCATCGAGCGCCGCTTTCTCCATCGCGTAGGGAATCTGACCGGCGTTTCCTGTATGGCCAACTACACTCGAAATGTTGATGATTCTGCCACTGTTGGCACGCAGCATGTACTGGCGCAAAACACGCTTCGTCAGGTACCAGGCGCCGCGCGCCGCTGCCCGCTGCGCGTCGAACTGCTCGATTTTCATCCGTAGCATATCGATGTCGATTGCCACGCCGGCGTTGTTGACAAGAACATCGACACGGGGTGTTTCATTCTTCAGCATCTCGAACATCTGGTCTATCTGCGCAATATCGGCCAAATCAACCGGCAGTAAAAATCCGTCGCCGATCGCCGCAAGCAGGCCTTCCGCCTCTTCCTTACTGGAACGAAAGCATATCCCCACCCGAAAACCCATTCCGGAGAGTTCGCGCACACAGGCGGCGCCAATTCCTTTTGCTCCACCCGTTACAATTGCCACTTTTTTTTCGTCGCTCATTTTCTTGCCTTCCCGCTTTTTGCCTTATTTTCCCAACCGCCCGCCGATTGAATTTACCGACCGGCGCGGGTAGTCCGGATAGGCTATATTTTTGAAAACCCCGGAACGGGCCCCATGAACCTCGGCAATCTCCTCTCCGTCCACAAAGATCCTCCCCTCGCCGACGACAATGGCCGCCCCCGATTCCCTCAGGTGCGTCAGGCGCCTCACCTCGACTTCATATCTAACTATTTGGTTGAATGGGCGTATCTGACCGCTAAAGGCAACTTCTCCACACCCCAGGGCCCTGCCGGACCCCAGCGCCCCCCGCCAGACGCAATAAAATCCGAGTAGTTGCCAGACGGCATCAACACCGAGGCAACCGGGCTGAACTGGGTCTCCCGGCATGTGACACTGAAAATACCAGGCATCGAGATGAATATCCTGTTCGGCAACTATTGTCCCCTTCGAACCATCCGCCGTTATCTCCAGAATCCTGTCCAGCATCAGAAAAGGAGGGGCCGGTAGACGGGCCAGAAAAGATTCCGGCGGATCGTCCACCAGTTTCCCGTAAGCAAAGGCGATTATCTGCTCCTTATTGAACGACGCGCCCTGCTGAAATTCCTCATAGGTCATTGTTTCACCCTGCTATCATCAACTTCCAAAAGTAGTTGAACTGTGGTCAACCCCGCGCCGACAAGACAAATTCCGACCCGATCGCCATCCTGCAATTCGTTCCAGTGGGCGCTGAGCACAGCCGGTGCCCCGGCGCATCCGGTGTTGCCCAATGAATCCACATTGTACCAATGATTCTGATCGGGTATCGCTGCCCGCTCGCAGACGGTGCGGAGCGCCAGCATATTGGCCTGGTGGCCGATAAAAAAGAAGCGCCCCTTGCAGGATTCAGCATCAGCCAGGAATTTTCTGACCGAATCGGTCATGCTGCGAATAGCAAATCCCTGCACGGCATGTCCATCCTGACGGAAATGGCCATTGACAATCATCACCTTCTCCCATGCCAAGGTCTTGGTCATGCAAGCTGATTCGATAAAAGCCAGACGGGAAGGAACCGTTCCCGACAAAACGGCAGCCGTTGTTCCATCGCCGAAAAGAACGCAGTTTGACCGGTCGCTGAAGTCCATCGCCCGGGTGATGTTTTCCGGCTGGACAATCAGGACATAGCGGGGAAGTCTTTCAGGCGCCATCCTGTTCAAAAAATCCACGTGCATTCCAAAGCTTGTGCAGGCCGAATTAAGATCAAAACAGGGCGCCTCTATCCCCAGCGCAGCGGCGATAATTGCCGCATCCGCCGGCGTTGAATAGGAAGGGGCGCAGCAACCGGATATCACCAAACCGATATCTTCCGGTTTTATTCCGGCGCGCTCAATGGCAGTTTGGGCGGCAAACGCCGCCGTCTGGGCATTTGTATAAAGGCTGGCCTCGTTTGCAGCTCGCGGATCACTGTTCTTTGTCTGAATGATGTAATCAAGAGAAAGAACCGTGCGCCTCTCCCGGATACCCACCCTTTCAATTATCCAGGCATCGTCGGTCCCAATGTCAAGCTCCTCGAAAAAGCGGTTGTTCATCACGTTTTCCGGGTGAAAATGGCCGATACCGTGCAAATAAAGCATTAGATCAGCTCCCGGCCAATTATCATATTCTGAACTTCGCGGGTGCCTTCATAAATGTCAATTATCTGGGCATCGCGAAGCAGCTTGGAGATCTCATACTCCTCGATGAAACCGTACCCTCCGTGCAGGTGCAAGCCCTCCGTAGTGCAGAATATCGCCGCCTCCGCAGCCATGTTTTTGGCAAGCGATGCGTACATTCCCTGCGCGGGCGAGCCATCCTTGATCATGAACGCCGCCTTCATCAGTGCCATGTCGGCAAGCTCAACCTTTTTCCACATAGCAACGAGAGTTTCTCTGGCTACGGGCATATCGCAAATCCGCTCCCCGAACTGGCGGCGTTCCTTTGTATAGGCAAGGGTAACGTCCAGGGCACGCCTGGCGAGACCTACGCCGATTGCCGCCACCATTGGCCGGGCATAATCCAGAACATCGGTGATATACTGGAAACCAAGACGCCGATCGCCGATTATCTGTTCATCCTCGATGACTACGTCTTCGAAGGTAACTGCTGCCGTATTGGAGAGACGCTGTCCCAGCTTGTCCTCCGGCTTGCCGGTCACGATTCTTCCGCCGCCGGGCAGTGGAATCTCCCGGGAAGAGTGGGTATCGAGTTCCGCAGTTTCCGGCTCGAGTGAAAGTGAAGGAATGACCACGCAGGCCATGAACGGGGAAGTTGGCTTCCCCACCTTGCAAAAAACTGTAAACTGCGATGCGAAAGAGGCATTGGTGATAAAGCATTTGGCGCCGTTCAGGATGTATTTCCCGTCATTGCGTTTACGCATGACGGTGGTCATGCTCGCATTGTCGGAACCGGCATTCGGCTCGGTCAGGCAGAACGACGCAAGAATCGCCTGCTCCGCAAAGGGAGTAAGAAACGTTTGCTGCTGTTCCTTGCTGCCATGCAGTGCAATGACAATATTTGCCAGGTCGTTGCACATCGTCGAGGTGGCAATTCCACTGTCTCCATAGGAAAGCTCCCTGATAATCAGGGCCGATGCAATCGCATCCACTCCATAACCCTTGACATCCTCCGGGATGGAAAGATTCATGACGCCGAGTTCCCAGGCCTTACGGATAATTTCAAACGGAAAGACATGTCCCTTCTCGATAGTGAGCACATGAGGGGTTATTTCCCTTGCCACAAAACGCTTTACCGTATCGAGATACTGCTTCTGCTCTTCATTGAGATTGAAATCCATTTAAACCTCTTTCATAAATCCGTAATTTAATCGGCACCCCCCAGAGGGATGCATCACCCCAGCAGCTACGCGCGTCCCCTTAGCATAATACATGCCATGCATGGAGACTGACGGGAAGTTTTTAGTTATCGTTTAAGAAATGAAATTGATTGATAAAATTTTTTCCGATGATCAGGAGTCCCGGGAAAAAACCTGGATGTTTTGCAATTCGGAGAAAATCACCCTTCGCAGTGCGTAGAAAAAGTC